>Ga0192276_1123_pt1 | contig 14133 bp, 16 predicted proteins | sample Koala_Koa24_I3_FD_131263 | JGI IMG/M metagenome (GOLD analysis project Ga0192276, IMG submission 131263) | Enriched cells from koala feces incubated with labeled cellulose particles, San Francisco Zoo, California, United States - Koala_Koa2-4_I3 ...
TTTGAGGGCAGGGGGAAATGATTACTTCTACTATTCGTTTACGGCTATTAATGTGATTGTATTACTAAAATTTGATATATAAAAAGAGTAGGTTGCCCTCACTACTCTTAAAAAGTTGAGTATATTAATATGCTCAACTTTTTTTATGCTCTTTACTTGATAAGTAGTCTATAATATGTTATAATTATCTATACAGATGTATTTAACTTATAGTTCACTATGGCTTATGTGTGTAGATGCAAATTTATCTAAGGGAGTGATTCTGTACGAAACGTTTAAACCTTATAATCATGCTTATGAGTATAATGGTATCGCTTACTGGTTGTAACGTTTGGACGGGTAGTGTCGATACATTGTTGAGTCCACCTAAGCTATCTAAACAGCAACAAGAGATATATCAAGCCTTAACGAACTCCCTTGATACTAAGATAAGTCTAAAATATCCTAAGTCTGGAGAGTACCTTTCCGCTTTCATAATAGCCAACTTCGATGACGAACCTACAGAAGAAGCTATGGTTTTCTATGAAAAGACTGGTATTACTGCTGACGAAACTTCTTTGAGAATTAATATCCTCGACCAAGAAGATGGCGTTTGGAAATCTGTTTTGGATAGAAGTGCAGATGGCTCAGAGATTGAAACCGTAATAGTATCTAAGTTGGGTGAAAGTGACAAGATTAACATTATAGTTGGATATAGTATGCTTCAAGGAGAAAAACAGTTGGACGTCTACAACTACTCAAGGAACGATGACGAAAGTACCCTAACTGAAAACCTATCCGATACTTACTCTATTATGAGCGTTGAGGACTTGGACAACGATGGCTACAATGAGTTATTATTAATTAGTAGCAATACTGCATCTTCTTATGCAGAGGCTAAAGTTCTAAAGTTAGACAGCAATGAACAGTATAAACTAACTAGAGTGGCTATGGATTCTAGTACTACCGACTATGTTCAATGTCTATATAGCAATGATGGAACATCTAAAATTATATTAATAGATAGCATTATTGGAACGGGCACTATTGAAACTGAAATCTTAAGTTTGAACAGTACAGAATATCGATTGGAAAATACTAGTTCTTATGAAAATGTTTTGGCAGTTAGTACCGTTAGACCCTCTGGATATACATCTTGTGATATAGATAACGATGGTATAGTTGAAATACCTACATTGACTACTTTTACTGGTTATGAAAATCTCCCAGATACTGAACAGATTAAAATGACCAATTGGTTGACATATCAAAATAAATCATTAGTAGTTAAGTACTGTGGTTATTACAGTATCAACGATGCCTATTTCTTTGCCCTTCCCGAACGCTGGAAAGACAACGTTACTATAAAGATGGATAACAACAAAAATGATGTAGTGTTCTACGAATACAACAATAGTTTGGAAGATAGTACTACCGAACTACTACGCTTAACCGTTAGCAACGAGGAAGATAGTGAACTCATTCAAAATAATGGATATCAACTTATGCACGTTAATAACGGTAGCTATTACTTCGCTAAGATTTCTAAAAATGTTGACTCGGATTTAGAAATATCTTTGACAGAAGTGCTTTTTAATTTAAAGTTTTGTTCTTAATTAATTTAAGCAAGAATTCTCCCACTTCAACAGTGTAAGAAGTGGCGAGATGAATTGCTAAAAGGAAACTTAACGGCAGTGGTGGGCGGAGAGAAATCGGTATCTCCTACTGACATGAGGTCGATTCATGCGTATTAATATACGCACGTCGCACTCCGATAATATACCGAGCGTGAGTTGAAATTATATAAAGGAGATATGTATTATATGAAAAGAATTCTTGTATGTGAGGACGAAGACGTTATTCGTGACTTCGTAGTTATAAACTTAAAACGTGCTGGTTATGATGTGGTCGATGTCAACTGTGGCGAAGATGCTCTTAAGGTATTTGAATCTGAACATGGTAACTTCGATATCGCTTTATTAGATATAATGATGCCTGGTATTGATGGTTTTACAGTATGTAAAAGCCTTAGAGAGAAAAGTTCTACTTTAGGTATAATCATGCTATCGGCTAAAACTCAAGAGATGGATAAAGTTAGTGGTCTTATGATTGGTGCAGATGACTATATTACCAAACCTTTTTCCCCATCGGAGTTAAATGCTCGTGTAGATGCTATATACAGACGTGTTTGTATGTCATTTATTAAAGATGAAGTTTCTCCAATAATTGAATCTGGCCCTTTTAAACTAAACTTAAAGAGCAGAACGGTTACTAAGAATGATACTCTTATAGACTTAACTCAAGTAGAGTATCAAATTTTGGAATACTTTATGAATAGCAAAAATACTGCCCTCGATAGAACTAGTATATTAAATCACATATGGGGAGAAACCTACTTTGGTGATGACAAGATTGTTGATGTCAACATTAGGCGTATTAGAATAAAGATTGAAGATGAACCATCTAATCCACAATATATTATAACTATTTGGGGTTATGGTTACAAGTGGAATGAAAAGAACTGATTCTAAAATATCTTGCTAGGGAGGGATATTTACGGCTAACAGAAGTATTACTGGTCGTTGGGCTAGGAACAATCTAGGACTTGTTATCGTGATATTCTTTGTGTTAGATATAGCATTTATTATCACATTACAGAACTATTATTACAACTCTGTGCAACAGTACATTGTATCAAGGTTAAACTCTGTAACTAGTATACTAAGTAGGTACTCTTTGGATAGTAGCAGAAATATGTCTGCTGAAGTAAGAAATACGGTCGAAAGTTTTGCTGAAAAGGACAAGATGGAACTTATGGCTATCAACAGAAGAGGCAACATAGTTATAACCTCTTCGGGATTTTCTCCCGATGCCGATACCTATATGCCCGACTATGAAACCTCTAAAGATGAAGGTACTGGATACACCATATTTACTCAAGCTAGTGGTGAAAAGGTTATGGCAGTTACTTATTCAATAGAATCTCTAAATAGCGAATATGGTGCTGTTAGAGCAGTAGTATCCTTAACCGAAGTAGACTCTCAAATTAAGGCATTTGCTATAATAGTAACCGTTGTATGCTTAGTTATTATATTAATGATAGTGCTTTCTGGAATATACTTTGTAAGTTCCATAGTTAAACCTATTCAAGAGATTAGTCTAGCCACAGGAAAGTTTGCTAAGGGTGATTTCTCTAATAGAATCCAAAATGATAGTCAAGATGAGATAGGTGACCTTTGCATTGCTATTAATCATATGGCAGATGAGTTATCTAAAGCCGATGAGATGAAGAATGAGTTTATATCTAGTGTTTCGCATGAACTTCGTACTCCACTTACTGCTATTAAAGGTTGGGCTGAAACTTTAGCATTAGACCATGACCCTAAAACTATGAACAAGGGTATACGTGTTATAATAAATGAAACCGAAAGGCTCTCTCAGATGGTTGAGGAACTCTTAGACTTCTCACGTATGCAAAACGGCAGATTTACTATGCAAAAGGATAAGATGGACATATTAGCAGAACTTGAAGATGCTATACTTGTATATGTTGAAAAGGCTAAGCGTGATAATATAACACTTAACTATAATGCACCTCAGATGTTACCTCTAATAAATGGCGACAAAAACAGATTAAGACAAGTGTTCATTAACATTATTGATAATGCAATCAAGTATTCTAATCCAAAGTGTACGGTGAATGTAGAAGCATCTGAAGTAGATGGCTCTATTCAAATAGTGGTAGAAGATAATGGTTGCGGTATTAAGGCTACCGATTTACCTAGAGTTAAGACTAAGTTCTTTAAGGCTAATCACACTAGAAGAGGCTCTGGCATAGGTTTGGCAGTTGCCGATGAAATAGTCACCATGCATGGAGGTACTCTTGAAGTGCAGAGTCAAGAGAACGTTGGAACGACAGTTATAATTACTCTGCCAATAGAACATTAATATTATAGAAAGGATTTTTTGGTATGTCGGATATTAAAGAAAAACACAAATCTAAGATAGGTGGTCAAGCCTTAATTGAAGGCGTTATGATGAACGGTATACATCAATCAGCTATGGCTTGTAGGTTACCAAACGGTACTATAGATTTAGAAGTTTGGGATACTAGAAATGGTAAGAACGCTCCTTGGTACAAAAGAGTTCCATTCGTTAGAGGTATATTCAACTTTGTAAGTTCTTTGATAGTTGGTTATAAGTGTTTAATGAAGTCGGCTGAAAAACAGATGACCGATGAGGAAGAGGAAGAAGAAGAACTATCTAAGTTGGATATTTGGCTTAATGAACATTTAACTGAAAATGCTATGAACGTTATATCTGTAATAGCTATGGTAGTTAGCGTGTTAATAGCGTTGTTTTTGTTTAAGTATGTACCAACTTTAATTACTAAACCTCTTGCAGGGAACGCTTTCATTAGAACCTTAACAGAGGGTGTTATTAAGATAGCTGTATTTGTATTCTATCTATGGGCAACGGCTCATATGAAAGATATGAAACGTACTTATGAATATCATGGAGCAGAACATAAAACTATCGCTTGTTATGAGGGTGGTGAAGAACTTACCGTTGAAAACGTTAAAAAATATACTAGACTTCACCCACGTTGTGGCACTAGCTTTATGATATTAACTCTATTGATTGACATTTTTGTATTCTGTTTTATTCCTACTGGGTTGACTACTATACAAAGAATATTAGTTCAAGTTGTATTGCTACCTTTGGTAGTAGGAATATCTTATGAGTTGATTAAGCTTGCAGGTCGTTCAGAGAATAGGTTAGTTAAGATTATATCTTTTCCAGGGTTACAGCTACAGAAGATTACTACTAGAGAACCTGACGATAGTCAAATAGAAGTGGCTATTGAAGCTATGAAACCTTGTATCCCCGAAGATAAATCTGAAGATATTTGGTAATTAATTATGTTTATTAAAAGTTTATTAGATAGTATTAGAACAACCTTAAAAAATGGTGGTATAGAAAACTTTGAGTTTGAATCGGTATGTATAATAGAAGATGTATTTAAACAGAACATCTACGATATGATATCTGCTAAACTTGAATGTCTTGACTGCGATGAAAGGGTTGCTCAATGTAACGTTATGGCTCAACGTCGCATAGATGGATTTCCTTTACAATATATTTTAGGTAAGTGGGAGTTCTATGGTCTGCCCTTTAAGGTGGGTGAAGGTGTTTTGATACCTCGTCAAGATACCGAAACCTTAGTCGATTACGTTCTAACTATGTTTAAAAAGGACGAGGCTCTTAAGATGGTAGACCTATGCTCTGGTACAGGTTGTATACCTATATCTATTGAGAAACATTTAAACAATGTAGAGTGTCATGCTATTGAACTTTCTACCATTGCATACTCTTACCTTTTGGATAATATTGCACTGAACAGTTCAAAGGTTGTTGCACATCTTAAAGATGTTTTAGAGCCATCTACTGCCGAAAGTTTTAGCAGTTTAGATGTTATTACAGCAAATCCACCATACCTAACCAAACACGATATGGAAAATCTACAGAAAGAAGTATCCTATGAGCCTAAAATATCGTTATTTGGTGGCAATGATGGTCTTAACTACTATAGAGAAATTTGTAAGGTTTGGAAACCATCACTTAAGGTAGGTGGTATGATAGTCTTTGAGATTGGACAGAATCAAGAGAAAGATGTATCTAATATTATGGTTGAAAATGGATTTTCTAACGTTGCTATAATTCCCGACCTTTGTGGCATCAATAGAGTAATCTCTGGAATTGCACTATAATTAGTACATTGTGTATGCTATAATTACTTTACACAAAAAAGTTATTGTTTTTATTATTGGAGGTTTTAATATATGGCTAAACAGAATTCTAGCGAAAGAAAGACTATCAGTGCGGAAGAAAAGAAGAAAGCTCTTGAGTTTGCTATAGCTCAGATTGAAAAGACCTATGGTGCTGGTTCAGTAATGCGTTTAGGTCAGACCGAAAGGTTAAATATAGATGCTATTCCTACTGGTTCTATGACGTTAGATATGGCTCTAGGTATTGGTGGAGTTCCTCGTGGTAGAATCGTTGAGGTGTATGGCCCCGAAAGTTCTGGTAAGACTACCGTTGCCCTACAGATAGTTGCAGAGGCTCAAAAGATGGGTGGTGAGGCTGCCTTTATAGACGTTGAACACGCTCTTGACCCTATATATGCTAGTGCCTTGGGTGTAGATACTGATAACTTAATAGTATCACAGCCCGATAGCGGTGAACAAGCTCTTGAGATTGCTGAATCTTTAGTACGTTCGGGTGCTATTGATGTTATAGTTATAGACTCTGTTGCAGCTATGGTTACTAAGGCTGAAATAGATGGCGAAATGGGTGATATGCACGTTGGTCAACTTGCTAGATTAATGTCACAAGCTATGAGAAAGTTGACTTCTGTAATTTCAAAATCTAACTGTGTAGCAATATTTATCAATCAAGTTAGAGAAAAGATTGGTATAATATATGGAAATCCAGAAACCACCCCAGGTGGTAGAGCTTTAAAGTTCTACGCATCTGTGCGTATGGAAGTTAGAAAAGGTGAGGCTTTAAAGGTTGGTGGTGAAGTCATAGGTAACAGAACTAGAGTTAAAGTAGTTAAGAATAAAGTTGCTCCCCCATTTAAAGAGTGTGAGTTTGATTTACTCTATGGTAAAGGAATATCACGTACGGGAGAGGTTCTTGACCTTGCAGTAGATTTGGGAATAGTCCAAAAGGGTGGTGCTTGGTTTAGTTACAATGGAGTTAAACTCGGTCAAGGAAGAGATAACTCTAAGGAAACGCTAAGAAACAATCCTGACATGATGAAAGAGATTGAAAAGCAGATAAAAGAACAGTCCGCTAACCTAGTTATGATATCTAAAAAGAATAAGAAGATGGCTATGCTAAACGATGCTAAAAAATCTGCTGAAATACCTACTCAGACCCCTATTGTAGAACCTATTGAAAGTACACCTAAGGTTGAAACCGAGGAAAATTTTGAAGAGTTTACTCCAGCAGATGATAACAAGTAGACATATTGCACAGATGGGAACGATGTTATGTGTTACACCGTTCCCATATAATTATGTATTGCAGAAGTTATTTATTTTTACTACCAAAAAGTTTTTCTATCAAGCTAGGCTTAGAGTTATGCGAAGATGTCAATAGTAGTTGATTATCTTGTTGTTGTTTCATTAATATCTGTTGATTCTGTGTCAACTCTTGAGCCTTAAACGTTGCCTCTGATAGATTTTCATTAGCCTTAGCCAACTGTGTTGACATATATTGGCTATGCTCTTGAGCCTGTTGTAACTGATTTAATAACTGTTGTATGGTGCTTTCTTTTTCGTCTAGGCGTTTTTCTTTATTTAATATCTGATTGTCACGTTGAGAAATATTCTCTCTTTCTGCTAATAGCTGACTCTCTAAATCTGAAGTGGATTTTAACGCTTTAGTCAAGTTTTCTTGTAGTTGATTAATAGTATTTTCTTGTCGCTTTAAAGTTTCTAAGTTTTCAGAGTTTTCATCTATGGTATTTTGTAATGATTGTTTTTCTTCCAAAAGTAGATTATAGGTTTCATTAAGTTCTAAAATCTTACTGTCCTTAATTAGATTTTCTTTCTTAGCGTCTTTTAGTTGTTGTTTAAGATTTTCAACCTCTTGCAAAGTGCTTTGCAAGTCATCTTTATGCTTTGCAAGTAGCTCGTCTTTTTCTTGAATCTGCTTTGCAAGAAGTTCATTTTCAGCCTTTAGGAAAGCCGATACTTCCGAGTTACCTTCTCCTTCATTCTTTTGGATAGCATCTTTAAATAGCGTAAGTACACGTTTATCAAGATATTTTTTGCCATCTAATACGGTATAATACTCTTTTAAGTCCTTATCTAACCTTTGGTATACCGCTTGTGTGGATATGCCTACTATGTCAGCAAACTCTTTTATAGTGAAATAGTTTTCCATAAAAAATCTCCTTTTTTGATGCTTTGCAAGTGCTTGTCAACAGCTTTGCAACTAATAATATTATACTTGCAAAGCGTCGATTTGTCAACAACTTAAAGGTTTTAGGAATGTAAATTATCCCCACCTAAGAGGTGGGGGACTTCTTGCTGAAATTAGTTAAATCTAAATATACTACTTGACTTTATCGATTTAAAGTGCTACAATTAATAAAACGGATAGATACTTCTAATTCTTATCCATCTGTTTAGCGATTTCTATCTGTTTTTTGATATAATCTTTCCAACCGTTTGAAAGTAATGAATAGTCTTTAACTATTTGAAGTTCATCATTAGAAAGAATTACTTGATTTTTAATATGCTCACCAAATATCAAGTAATCTGCCGAAGTATTTAAACACTCTGCAACTTTAATAATAGTCGAAATAGATGGGTCTTTTGTATTTCCACTCAATATTTTACTAAGAGTTCCTATAGGCACTCCCGATTTTATAGCAAGTTGTTCGTTAGTCAAATTCTTTTCTTTTTTAAGGGTTTTTACCCTTTCAATCATAGATTGTAAATCATACAAAAAAAACACCTCCTATTGAGTATTGAGTATATTATATCACAGTTGAACTTTATTTTAAAGAGTTTTTTAATCGAAAACGGTAGAATTTAAGTAAAAAACTATTGACAAATTCCATATTTGGACTTATAATATTAATATATTCATTCCAAATATGGATACTATATTTTGAGGTGATTTATCTATGCTATATAATTTGAAGGTTGAATTTATTCGTAAAGGACTAAATCCTATTAAAGCAATATCACAAACCATTAATTGTAATGATAATATTTCCGAAAATAAACTAAATGGTCTATGTGAAATAAGTATTCAAGAAGCTATTAAGATAAAGGATACTTATTTTCTCAATGATAATATAAGTATCCACTATTTGTTTTCATCAAAATAACGGAGGTTTTTTATTATGAATTGTTTTTACCATGAAGATAGACCTGTAGTTGGTCAGTGTGTTGATTGTGGTAAGTTCCTATGCAAAGAGTGTTCAAGTAAGTATGATACTATCATTTGTGATGAATGCTATCAAAAAAGAGTTGCCTTACAACATCAAGAAGAAGAAGAATATCATCAAACTGTTTCTGATGCAAAAAAGGAAATCGTTCTTAGGTTGGTAAAGTCTGTTGTGATATTTTTAGTTGCACTTCTTATAACATCTAGTTGGTTTGAAAGTGTTGGTGGCAAGATGTTTTTTGCCTATTTTGTGGCAGGATTTCCCTACGGTCTTAAAGCATACAACTCTCTTGAAAGAAGTATTAGAAACGTTATAATTAAATATATCTATAATGCAGATGGCGTATCATCAAGTATAAGTATCATTTCCATTATTTTAAAGCTATTGGTGTGCTTTGCAATAGGAGGCTTTTGCCTTCCAGTGGTCTTAGTTAAGGATATTCAAGAGTTCTTCAAGCTAAATAAACTATCTAATTAGTTAGATATACATTATCCGACAAAAAATGGTAAGTTTTATATCCACCTTAAAAATTTTCTTAAAAAACTCTTGACACCTATTGCTAAGTATGATATAATACATTCTATAGATTCACCCACCATCATAGGCGTGTGAATTAGAATTAATTAGGGGGCGTAAAGGTTTCGACGGGGGCTTTGAAGTATGGTAAGCGGGCAGAGATGCACAATCTCTTAATTCACACCCTACATGGTATGTGAGTTGAAAAAAAATGTGCAATCACGTTTTAAATATAAACGCTGACGAAGAAACTTTTGCACTAGCTGCCTAGTCAGCTAGTCGTTCTACTAAAGATTACCGCATCTTTAGTTAGAGCGTCGATTTAGCGGTGAACGTCTGGGAAGTGCTGTCTTTCGCTCCTTGATGTATTAAAAGACTACTCAAACTTTTGCTTCGTCTATTGAGTGAATCTTTGAGGAATTTAATCAGTAGAATACGCCCGTAGAAAACTATATGAATGGGCTTTCGGACACGAGTTCAATTCTCGTCGCCTCCATTTCTCTAGTTTAACGAAACACCGTGTATCACGTAGGTACACGGTGTTTTTATTTTAGCATATTGGAAATTTTTCTTAAAAATGTGAATTTTCCATCATTTTAGGAAAAAATGCAACACGAAATGCAACATAAAATTGTTGACAAATCACGCAGATAGTGGTATAATATAAATGTGGCTAGGTGCTACCAACACCTAACCATGAAAGAATATCCCTATATACATTTTATTATTAGTCCTTGCCAAGATAATCTTGTAGAGCCGTTAGGTCTTGATTATCCACCGTTCCGTCATTGTTCACATCGTAGTGATAGTTTGAGGTATCTTTGAGAGTGTAGCCGTTCAAACCTTTAGATTTTATAATTTTAGGGAAATCCACATAGCAGTTGTTGAGGTCTACATCACCAGATATGCCGTTAATACTGCCCTTAAAACTGTGCTGATGTATCGCATAAGATTTAGCAGTCTGAGGGGTCTTTGAAGTATTAGCGACCCATAGAGAATATCGGGATTGCACATCACTTGATACCTTGCTAAAGAAACTATCGTAGGAGTAGACGCCAACGAAGTAATCGGCATCTTCTAGGATTGTACAGAATGCTTTAATCATGGAGTTCAAAGTGGTACTAGATAGATTCGCTTGTGATTGTTCTTCAATGCATCTTTTTGAGAAATCAGTTTGCCGTATCCTGCACGGATAATAGCAAAATCAACGTTGCCTTTAACCTTAGACCAATCTATAGTGCCTTGATGCTTAGATACGTCAATACCTTTTGATATAATACTACTCATAGAATCAAATCCTTTCTAGTCTTTGCCGTCCTCATCTTTCAAAGATGCGAGGACGTTATTTTCTATCCAACTGATGGATATTGCAACAAAAAAATTCCCACGTATCTCTATTGGAACTGTAAACAAAATCTGATAGTCTGAATAACTACCAATATAAAGCACATCCAGTTGACCACTACCATCATCTGCTAGTTGGAGTAAAGAGGGTGCTTTTCAAGAGCTTCTTCGAATGTGTATTCTATTGGAGTGCCATCTAGTTCTTCGGTAATCGTGAATTTGATGTTATCTGTATAATCCAAAGTTATAGTCTTAATCATTATACTTCTACTAAAAGCGTCCTCACCAATTTCCGTAAAAGTCAGTTATTTTTTGTAAATTACGTCAACAGTTCTGCTGTTGGCATTTTGTTATATTGGAGATGACATATTTGTCATATAATACCGTTCAAAAAGCATTAGAAGAAAAACAAAGTCGCTCTTCACACGAGGAGCGTGGATTGAAATTACACAGGGCGGAAAATAAAAAAATCTGTTGTACAGTTTGTACAACAGATTAAGAAGAAATATTGCGGGGTATTATAGTTTAAAATCGTCCCCGATAGCATCCGCCAAGAGTTTATTAATCAAACCATTAATTGACAAATTACGCTCTTTAGCTAAGGTTTCTACTAATTGGCGATTTCCTTTTTTTACCCGAAACCCCATTTTATCATATGTTTTTTTATCGTATTTGTGTATAGCTTTGATTTTTGCGGGGCTGTTTTTGTTCTCCACGTTTTCACCTTCTTTTATTATTATTATTATTATATATACATTATATCACAAAATCCCCGCCCTATGCTATTGACAAAATGCACAAAAACACAATGAAATTATCGAAGGTAGCACTGTCTTTGATAGTGCTACCTTTGAATGAATTAGTATAAAAATCAAAATCAGCGTAAGCCATTGCCATCACCTTTAGATTTTTTACCCTTAGGGGTTGGTAGTTCTAAACCGATAGTTTTCATTAAAAATCACGCTCCTATGTGGTAGAAATACTAGCATAGATACCAGCAACCTTATTTTCATAGACATCAGTTAAACCATATGCACGATAGAATAGTTTCCAAGCATCTGCAGATTGGTTCTGCTCTGGAGTGATAACTTTATTAACGGTATGCTTAGAATATTGAATAACTGCCGATTTTTCGATTACCATAAAGTTGATATTCTTGCCATCGGTAGCCTTTTGATATCCACCAATCTCCTCGCCTGAGGTCTTGCCATCTAATAGGTCGATAGCACTATAAAAACGTGATTGTGGCACTTTGATAACCTTAGTGAAACCATCGAGCATAGCCTTAGATTTGTAAGTATCTAATGCCAAAACTTGATTGTATAACGTAGGCGTGATAAATAAGAAACGGCTTTCTGATGAAACTTCAGCCTCATCTAGGGTAGTATTTGCATTGGTGATGGCATCTAAGACCGTTTCACCATCTGTTAAATCAGAGGTAGCAACGGAAATGCCCTCAGTACCACAGTATGTAGCGAATCTTACAGCGTCCATCTCTGGGACTACCTTAGTTCTGATAAACTCACTACCCAACTTTCCAAACGCTATGTTGATAGTTTCCTCGTTGTCCATGGCATCAATTGAAAAGGTTCTGCCACGGTCATAATTAAATTTAACCGTTTCCCAAGTTAGCGTAGCTGAGCCATCAACGTAACCATTGTTTCTGTCATAGTCGGCTAAACCGTCCATGCTTAACTTAGGATATAAAATTTCATTAGCATTCGTGCCTTGACGCACGATATTACTATCACTCTCTAAATCTTGAGTGAGTGAAGATTGCTTGTAGACCTCATCGAGAAGTGCTACAGCCTTGCTAACTAATGCGATTGAATTTGCCATAAAATATCAATTCCTTTCTTATTTTAAACCCATGATTTTTCTTAGAGTATCTTCTGCCACAGAAGATGCCTTACCTTGAGTATTATCCGCAAAACGTGGAATTTTAGCACTCTTGAACGCTTGTGGATACTGCTCTTTGAATGCTGTTAAAGTTTCATCAACGTTAAGAGCCTTGCCATCTTTAAACTTAGCACCGCCATTTCTTAGCAGAGTTGATAACTTTTCCTCATAGATGTCATCAACCAAGCCTAAAGATTTAACGTATCCATTTAGGTGTGTTTGATATTCAAACTCTTTCCTAGCTTTCTCGGATTGCTCCCACTTTGCCTTGAAATCCTCATTATCTTTAGTCGATTGTTGCAAACTCTCAAGTTGGGTTTTCAAAGCGTTGTACTCATCTTCTGAGTAGGTTCTCGCCTTTGGAACTTCCTCAACTGGTGGAATTTCTACCTCTTGTGTTTCTTTTACTTCTTCTGCCATTTTAATCTTCCTTTCTGCTTTAGGGTATAAAAATAGCACCTATCTTTTAGGTGCTTTAAAATATTATTTACTCTTTTAAGTAAGCCAATTCATACCATTGGTTTCTTTCATTTCTATTTCTTTTAGTCTAGAAATCATTTCTGCTTTTTCTTGTGTTGCTAAATTTTTATCACCTATTTTTTTTAGTATTTCAACTTCTTCATTTGTAAGTTGTCGCATATCATAATCCTCCTTCTAAAATACTAAGTATGTCATCAGCAATAGAATTAATGTCTCTAACAGAAAAACTTTCAGCTATAATTTCCGTAAAGTTATTTTCTAAATATCCCTTTTTAGCATAAAAACTTAAGTTATAGCCTATAAATTCAATACCGCCATTATTTTCAATGTAGTTATAGATTTTTCTATCAACAACCTTCTTTACCTCATTATAACTCAAATTTTTAGAAATTGCAAGTGTATTTATGCAATCTTCATAATATTTATGCCCTAATTCGTGCAAATAAGGAGCATACTCTGTAGTATTAGCAAATCTTCCTTGTGATTTATTAACAAAATCTAATATCTTTTCAGTAGTATCATACTTGTTATTCAACCACATTGTGCTTGTGTTCCTATCAAAACCACCAATAGCAAAAGGATTAATATTGTAATCTTCAAAATTAACTATCGCTATCATAGGGAGTTCAAATTTGTTTGGTAAATTCGGCATGATATTTAATAAGTTTTTCTCAAGTAATTTTACTGCTTTATCTTTTCTGTTAGCGTTAAGGTCTGTGTATACATTAAATTTACTATTAGCCACCTTTTTCAATTTAACATTGCTATAACCTTTAGTAGTAGATATTTTTAAATTTCTACTATTTCCGTATCTAGGAGTAAATCGAGCCATGTAATCAAGATTCTGAGTATTTACTAATTTTATGGAGCTATCTCCCACGGAAGTTTTACCGCCAACTTGCTCTCTAAACCTGTCACGCTTGTAACCTGTAGCGTTGCAGAAG
>Ga0192276_1124_pt1 | contig 14070 bp, 14 predicted proteins | sample Koala_Koa24_I3_FD_131263 | JGI IMG/M metagenome (GOLD analysis project Ga0192276, IMG submission 131263) | Enriched cells from koala feces incubated with labeled cellulose particles, San Francisco Zoo, California, United States - Koala_Koa2-4_I3 ...
GGATGAGAATGCTATGGTTACGATAACAGAAGGCTCCTCAACGGTGGAAAACGCGGATATGGAAGCATATCTGAAGGAGCAGTTTGGCGAGGATTTTGACTGGGAGCAGATCCAGCAGGATTATATTGAAGAAAGTATCTATGTGATCTCCGGTTCACGGGAAATCAACTGGGATGATTTCGCGGATTTACAGCCTGGAGATATGGGAGATGATACGGCGAACCATCCGGTAGAGGTTGGCGGAAGACTGTATGTTCATGTGAAAGATGAGAATTCAACCGAAAAGTATTATCTGCTGGTATCCAGCACGAAGGATGTAGAGATCGGAGAATCGCTTTTCACGGATGGAGAAGGCGGATATGGACTTCTGGATGACAAATATGTTGCTACACATATGGAAACCAGTCTGGAGGATGGAGGCGAGTACTCCTATTTTGCGCATGACCTTGGCACCAGCGGAGGTAAAATCGGTCTGCAGGAAGCTGGCAGCGAGGATCAGGAGTATATTTATGTGATCTGTGAGACAGCTGCGGATTATTATCAGAGACTTGCAAATGAGGAGGCAGGATATGAGGAACGTCTGGAAGGGGAGGATCGTCCTTATATGCCCGCGAACAATAGCAGTAGTTCCGATGGCACATGGCTGAATGAGTGGCACAACACAAAATACAGTGTGTCCTTCTCCTTTGAGAATACGGCTGCAGAGGGAGAGGATCCTGTACTGGAGCTGGTAGACGATTACGGATTGCTTGTGGATGCTGAGGCACTGGCTGAACAGGCGACAGAAGGCAGAGATGGAAGCTACTCGGCTTCTGTGAGCGTGGATGATCTGGAGGCGGATACCTTCACGATTCCGGTCAGCGCGCTGGTTCGCGATTCCAGTGTGAATGACGGTGTAATCCGCACCGGCGGGACAGAGGGAGATTCCAACACCAGACTGGGCGGCTACAGTGGAGAGAACGTAGTAGTAGCGAAGTTTGAGGTTACTGTAAGTGCAGGAAAAGCAACGATCGCTTATGCGACAAATGAAACAGTTTACGGTTCCGCGGACACCAATGGCAGCGGCCAGGTAGTAACGGAATACTTTGAGAACGCTGAGTATCTGGAAGACGGGTACACAGGTGAGCTTACGATTGAGGCAGGCGAGCCCTGGTATTTCCATACCCAGATGGCTGACTGCTCAGGAAGAGGCGGTTTCACCAATCAGCTGGTGAAGGCTGAAATCAGCGGTGAGGACGGTATTGTAGCGTATGACGAAGAAACCGGAATTCTCACCGGACTGAGTGCGGGAACCGTTGAGGTTACGTTTACAGTAGAAGAAGGCCGTCTGACCGACCGTGAGACCGGAGGTCTGGCATATGAAGGAACGTCTATCACACTGACCATTACAGTAAATGAATAATATTATGCCTGGTACAATGTGCAGCTGCGAAGCGGCTCCTGCACATTGTACGCATAGGCTTTATCATGAAAAAGGGGGAACGACAAATTTTGTCGACCCCCTCTCTTTTTGAGTAGTAAGCCAGGTATTCTGCGACAGCTCCTAAAATTCGTCAGAGCGTATGTTTAATCTCCAGTCAAGATCTCCTCTTGCCAGACCGAGAACAAATGACTCTGCCGTTGCGATATTAGTTGTAATCGGAATGTTGTACTGATCGCAGCATTTGGATATTGCAAAGATATCAGGATCATTGGGGCTTGCCATGATCGGATTATAGAAAAAAATGACCATATCCATACAATTACGTTCAATCATATCAATGAACTGCTTATCACCGCCGACACTTCCTGGAAGAAATTTATATACTTTCAGGTTTGTCACTTCTTCGATTTTTCTTCCGGTAGTTCCCGTTGCATACAGCTGATGTTTGGACAGGATGTACTTATAAGCAAGGCAAAAATTCTCAATCAGTGTTTTCTTGTTGTTGTGTGCGATAAATCCGATATTCATCCGGAGACCTACCTTTCTTGGTAGTGTAAAATAGTTTGTGTAAAGTTCATAGGTTCGGTTCCGGGTATTGAAAAAGGAACCAGTTTCTTGTAAAGTATTGAGAGCTCAAACCAAACACACAAGAAAGCGAGGTTCCTTCTATGTCTAAACCCCCATGCCCGCGCACTTGGCACCACCATAAATGAAACTGCGCAGCCTGTAGGTTATTGAATTTGCAACCGATATCATCTATACTGACAATAACGGTAAAGATCGTTTTGTATTTGGGCCTGTAGCCCGTTGTCTAAACTGATTTCAGGTTCTCTCATTTGCACCACAATCTGTCCAGCCGATTACGGCAGAAGGACGTATAGTAAAATGATAACAGACAGAGAACCGTGCCGTACACTCATCCTTTGGAGGTGCCAGTATGGATAAGATTTACGACAAATGTTGTGGTATTGATGTGCACAAAAAACTCATCGTGGCCTGTTTCAGAAAAGGCAACAAACAGGAAGTTCGAGAGTTTGGTGCAACAACCAGAGAGCTTCTTGTATTGGCTGACTGGCTCAAAGACGGCGGCTGTGAGATGGTTGCCATGGAGAGCACAGCATCCTATTGGAAGCCTCTGTATAACATCCTTGAGTCTTCTGACCTGAACGCCATGGTGGTAAATGCCCGCCATATGAAAGCTGTCCCCGGCAGGAAGACGGATGTAAAGGATGCTGAATGGATTGCTGATCTCCTTCAGCACGGCTTGCTTCAGGCAAGCTACATTCCTGACAAAGATCAGCGTGAACTCAGGGAACTGGTTCGCTACCGCAAAAGCCTTGTCGGTGAGCGTACCAGGGAGCTCAATCGTCTCCAGAAGATGCTGGAAGGGGCAAATATCAAGCTGTCCGGTACAGTGGCCGATATCAACGGTAAGAGTGCCCGCAGTATACTGGAATATATGCTTACCGGAGAACCGATTGACAGTGTAAAATACGATGAGATGTATGAGCAGAAAGTAATTGCCCATAATCTCAAAGCCAGCAAAGATCAGATCATTGATGACCTGAATGGCGTCATGTCACCCCTGCAGCGCAGGATGATGCGGGAACTTCTGGATCATCTGGATGAACTCAATGTTCATATCAAAAATCTGGATGATGAGATCGACAACTTTATGAAGCCAGAGGAAAAGAAAGCTTCCGCTGCGATCCAAAGCATCACAGGAATTGGCAATACCAGTGCACAGGCGATTATTGCGGTAATCGGGACAGATATGGAACGTTTTCCAGATGACGCGCATATGGCCTCCTGGGCAGGTTTATGTCCGGGTGATAATGAAAGTGCCAAAAAGCGAAAGTCCGGCAGAACCCGAAAAGGGAATGCACTCTTGCGGACAACACTGATCACATGCGCACATTCTGCGGTTAAGAACAAGAAGTCCTATTTTTACGCGCAGTTTATGAGAATCAGTGCGCACCGCGGAAAGAAGCGAGCCTATGTGGCCGTTGCCCATTCTATGCTGATAGCGATTTACCACATCCTGAAGGATGGGGTTGTTTTCAAGGACCTTGGAGCTGAATACTACAACCAGTTCAATAAGGAACGCAAAATAAATGCGTATCTTAAAAAGTTAAAAGCACTTGGCTGGGAAGCACCTGCTGTTGCCGCATAAGAATTCCAACTGAGTTATAAACGGCATAAAAAAAGTTTGATAGGGGTAGTCTGCGCTTTTTTATCTTCCCGATAGTTTATGTTTCATAGTAAGAATGAAGAATACCTCTCGGATGCTCTTTTGGAGCATATAGCCGAGATGATTCAATTGGAGCATGGTATCAAACTTGACGGTCAAAATTATATTATGGTTTTGGATGATGAAGATGCGGATGAATTGGCTGTGCATTGGAGTGAGTATCCTAACGTGAAAGCACTGTATGTTTCCAAAGATGTGTTGCTTACAACTGAGCAGAATGCCCTTTTTAAGAACGTAGATATACATATCATCCCGGACTATTATTTCAACTTTGAATTGAGGGAGGTGGGCGAAACATGGTAAACGGTTTGACACTTGAGCTTTTTGATTTCCAAAATGACGCTGTCATGAAACTGCTTGACCTTACCACAGACAGCCGCAGTAAACAGACTATTGTTGTAAAGTCGCCTACAGGCTCCGGCAAGACAATTATTCTTATTGGATTTGTAGACGAGTATCTGAATAAAGTCAATGCTAACACTGCATTTATCTGGCTGTGTCCGGGTAAAGGCGATTTGGAAGAGCAGAGCCGTCAGAAGATGCGTGCCGTTGCACCCCATCGGAATACACAGAACCTATTTGATGCACTCCAGAACGGTTTTCCGCCGGAAAGCACTACTTTCATTAATGAACCAGTATAAATCCCCCAGCAGAGCTGGGGAGACTCCCAGATGCCGGAGGCGATAAACGGAGTACCAGAATGTTCCCCCGTTGTATAATAGATGCAGGTCTGGCAAACCGCATCAAACACAACGGAGGTAAATTCATGGACGATCAGAGTTTATCACATAGTCATTATAATTGCACGTACCATATCGTATTTATTCCGAAATATCGTAGAAAGATTATGTTTGGGGAACTACGAAAAGATGTTGGTGAGATTATCGGTAAGGTATGCAAAATAGAAGGTATAACAATCATAAAGGCAGCAACGTTGCCGGATCATGTACACATGTATGTTTCGATTCCACCAAAGGAAAGTGTAGCAAAAGTGGTGGGACGAATAAAAGGAAAAAGTGCTCTGATGATTTTCGATAGACAACCAGAATATAGAGACCGGTACAACCGTCATTTCTGGGCCAGAGGATATTATTGCGAAACAATCGGTAATGTCAATGAAGAAACGATTAAAAAGTATATCTCAGAGCAGTATGAGAGGGATCGCCTGGAAGGCGAGCCCACGAAGTAGAAAAGAGCCGCTTTTAAGCGGCCACCAGTAACAGTATGAATGTGGTTTGTCAGACCGCCTTTAGGCGGAACCACAATATGCCCTGGAAGGGCTTCCTCATACCACCAGCAGGGCTGGTGGTTGAGCCCATGGGCGGTGATTTGGGAGCTTGTAACCAAAAGAGGCAACACTGCCATTCGGGACAGCGAGCGCAAAAATCTGTTTGACCGCATTACGGACGCTCATCGTAAGGGAACCAATTTCATTGTGATTATTGATGAGGAACATTCCAATAACACTGCGAAGGCGAAAACAATCATTGACGCTTTTGCTGCGAAAAATATCATTCGTGTCAGCGCAACAGCTATCAAAAATAATCGATATGAATTTTACGAAATTGATGAGTTGGATGTTATCGATGAAGGGCTTATTACTAAAGCACTTTATGTAAACGAGGGCATTGAGGATAACATCGAAGTCAGCGATGACTATGATTACTTGCTTGATTTGGCGGATGAAAAGCGCAAAGCTATCGCTGCACAGTACAAAGAAGTGTTGCCGGAGGATAAAATTATCCGTCCACTTGTTTTGGTGCAGTTTCCGAATGGGCAACCAGAAACCATCCGTGCCGTTGAGCAGAAGCTCGAATCTATGGGTTATACATACGATAATGCTATGGTCAGCATCTGGATGAGTGAGGATAAACGTGATTTGCCCGACAATCTGACGGAGAATGATGCAACCCCAGTGTTTTTGCTCATGAAACAGGCAATCAGTACGGGATGGGACTGTCCTCGCGCAAAAATCCTCGTAAAACTCCGTGAGGGTATGAGTGAGCAATTTGAAATGCAGACAATCGGTCGTATTCGCCGTATGCCAGAAGCACATCACTATGAGGATGGTCTGTTGGACTTTTGCTATGTATACACATTCGATGAAAAGTATAAGGCAGGACTGCTTTCCAACATGGACAAGGCCTATGAAACACGCCGTTTATTCTTGAAGGATAAATGTAAAACATTTACACTCACAAAAGAAATCCGAGATCTTGACTATGATGGACTCGGCGAACGTGAAGTGCTGAATAAAATATACGACTTCCTCGTAGAAAAATATCATCTCGGTACGGACAGAAAAAAGAACCAGATGATATTAGCAGGAAACGGATATATATTTGGAAATGAGATTTTAGGTCAGGCTCTTCATGGACAGTTTGTGCGTACCGATATGGTCATGGAAAGCACTTCATATTACACCACCCGTAGGCATGTTGATACACATAAACATGGAATCCAACTGTTGCACAGCGTTGATTCTATAAAAACTGCAATCGGAATGAGTTCTGGAAAAGTAAAAACTATTTTGGAGAGACTGTTCCGAAAGGGCAGGAACACAAAGAAAAAATTGCTTGCATTGGAAACCGCTGATTTCTATGCGCTTGTGATTAATAATGAGCATCTGCTGAAAGAAGAATTCCGTGCTGTTACATCAGATATATCGAAGCAAATGTCTTTTAATCTTACGCCGAAGACATCACCGTTCCACATCCCAGAACAGGATTTCTTCAGATATGACCCCGACGTAAAAGGCGAGATAGAATATCTGAGTAATGCCTATCATGAATATACATCCGGTTTTGCTACATCTCTTGTGAGAAGCACTTCGGAGCAACTGTTTGAGCAATACTGCGAGGGTTGTGATGATATCGAATGGGTATATAAAAATGGAGACACCGGGCAGCAGTATTTTTCCATTGTCTATCTGGACGGCATTCAGCATCAATGGCTATTCTATGCTGATTACATTGTCATGAAGAAAGATGGCACTGTATGGATTATTGAAACGAAGGGCGGCGAGTCAAAGGGAAAAGATAAAAATATTGACCGTCAAATTGAAAACAAGTTTAATGCTTTCCGGAATTATGCTGAAAAACACAGTCTCCATTGGGGCTTTGTCCGTGACAAAGATAATCGATTGTATATTAATAATACTGTGTTTGCCAAAGATATGGCTGACGAGCATTGGGTAGCTATAGCGGATGAATTTTAGGAGGACATATGGAAAAAGAAAATGAAGATATAATTCTTTCGCAATGGCAAACGTGCGTTGAGATGGCCAATTCCATATATAATGTCCCCCAGAAACTGGACACGAGATTGCAAAAAGATAATGTACCTGATAATGTAAAACGAGAAGAAAGGCAGGTACAGAAAAAATGGGAAAACGGAAATTCACAGCAGAGTTCAAGGCGGCACTGGTACTGGAGGTTCTGTGTGGAGAGCGAGAGCTGGGAGAGATAGCATCGGAGCATGAGATCAATCCGAATCAGCTGCGGGCGTGGAAGACGGCATTTTTGGAGAAGGCCCCGACGGTGTTCGAGGAGAGCAAGTCGGCCAAGGAGGCGGCCCGACGTGAGCAGGAGGCCGCCGAGGAAAAGGCCGCGATGCTGAAAACCATCGGACAGCTGACACTGGAGCGGGATTTCCTGATGAAACAGGCTCACGAGCAGAACAAGGCGGTGCGGCTTCGGCGGAAGTGAATGGGCAAAGCTGACGATCAAGCGGCGCTGTGAACTGCTGGGCGTAGCGCGTTCCAGTGCGTATTATCAGCCACGAGTCAAGACGGCTGAGGAGCTGGCGCAGGAAGAGGCAATCAAAAAACGGCTGAATTATTGGCATACCAAATCGCCTTGTTCAGAGGTGCGGAAGCTGCGCCGCCTACTGCGTGAGCACGACGATATCCAGGTGGGGCGAAAGCTGCTGAGGCGATATATGGAGGAAATGGGCATCTATGCGATCTACCCGAAACCGAATCTATCTAAGGCAGGAAAAGAGGGGAAACTCCCCTATTTGCTGAAAAACATGAACATATTTCTGCCCAATCAGGTGTGGGCACTGGACATCACTTACATCCCCATGCGGCACGGCCACATGTACTTGACGGCAGTGATCGACTGGTACAGCCGGTACATCGTGGGCTGGGCGCTGTCGGACACGCTGGACACGGCTCCGGTGCTGGAGGCGGTCAGGCAGGCCATAGCGGCCCACGGCACGCCTGCAATCATCAATTCGGATCAGGGCTCGCAGTTCACCAGCGACGACTACAAGGCCCTACTGGGGGCCACGGCATCCGGCAGAGCATGGACGGCAAAGCCCGCTGGGTGGACAATGTAATCATCGAGCGGTGGTTTCGCAGCTTGAAGACGGAGTATATCTACATCAACGAGTATGCATCTCCCAGGGCGCTGAGGGCTGGCATCCGGGCGTATGTCCGGGACTACAACGAACTGCGGCCTCACCAGAGCCACGGGTATGACACCCCGGCGGCCGTGTACCACCGGCATTTCGCAGCCTGAAGAAGGCCCAGGGGCGCTGCCCCTCTATTACCCCGCTCGGGGCTCCGCGCCCCGAGACCCCCGCCACCGCGGCGGCGCTGGACCCGCATGGGTAGGTATGAAATGGACTTATGGTAAATCCTGGTACATTATCATTTTCCACTTTCGTGTTTGACAAAGGGGGACACTTTAGTAATCCACCTCGTAGACTGCTGTGGGCATTCCCATGTACTTCGGCTTGGCCTCCAGAATTTCGCCCATCGCTGTGACGAGCGCCTTGCGGTCCGTTCCCGTTACGTTGTAATTGATTGTCATGTTGCTATTCCTCCGTTTTCTGTGATTCCCCCTTGGGGTAGTGTCATATTCGCTCTTAATAGACAGAATAGCAAGCGGGTAATACCATCAATCATCTTGAACAGAATCTATGATGTTTACAGCATAAAAATACGGCCATGCAAAAGCATTTCTGCTCTTACATGACCGTATTTTCTTTGCCCCGCTTAAAGGTCGTCCTCAAAAGTTAGCTTGTTTCAGAAAATCCCTAAGTCCAACCCTCAAAGGAGGGGTTCTTTTTATGTCCAGGGAAGGTTCTGCGAACTTCCCTATTGGACATAAACCCTCCGGGAGGATGCGCATTATGTGCATATACAATGAAATTCATAGCACAAAACTGCCAAAAGCGAAACGAAATCTTTTACGTATCTTGACAGACGGGGTGTTGTGATATAAAATTCATACAGCTCCAGTTGGCGGTTTATGAAAGAGGCTGCCGGTTTGGACAGGATACAAAATCCGGATACATGAGACACGTCGCGCCGTCGCTGTTTCCTGTCCTGGATGTGATATGGGATAGGACTATCCGCGCGGGAAAAGGGCGGCATGGCGGAGCTATGCCCATCAGAAAGGATGCTGTTATTTTTGACATTGTCATAAAGTTGGAGAACCTTTGAAATATTTGCAGCTGATACAGAACAGCTTTTTTTTAATGTCACCGAGCTTCTGGAAAAAAACGGTTTTACCTCAACTTTTACAAAAGATAAAGCAGAGGTTCGATGACGGTAAAAAGTGCTAAAACTGCAAGCTCTGAATAATAGGGGAGTGAGATATGTATCGAAAAGAAACGGAAGGTTGGCTGAAGCATTATGATTTTATCATACTTGATATCATCTGCCTTCAGCTTGCGTTTGTCCTGGCGTATGCGGCCAGCGGACAACATGAATGGAATCCTTACAAAGAAATGCTGTACCGCAATATGGCGATTTTTCTGACACTCGCCGATCTGCTGGTCATTTTTTCCCTGGACACCTTAAAAGGCGTGCTAAAGCGGGACACGCACGCGGAATTCATTTTCACCTCCCGTCATGTCATTATCCTGCTGGCGATGTCTGCCGTTTATTTGTTCATCCTGCAGCAGGGCGGAGCCTATTCCCGGCGGGCATGGCTTCTGACTCTCATTTTCTACGCCGCTTTTACCTGGATCACCCGGTTGCTGTGGAAACGATTCCTGGTGCAAAAAAAAGGCATCCGGAGGGGAGCGCTCGCTGCTGATTGTGACATCCTCCGACATCGCGGAAGAAGTGATTAAAAACATCAAAGAAAATAATTACGCTGGCTACACCATTGCGGGCACAGTGCTGACCGATGATGAAGAAAGCGCACTGGCCTACCAGGAAGCGGCTGCGGCACAGGAAGAAACCCGGGCGGAAAAAAGAGATCGGCGGATTGACTTGATCGCCGGGATTCCTATCGTAGCAAGCAGCGAGAAAGCGGCGATGTATGTCTGCAAAGAATGGATCGATGAAGTTATCGTCGTTCCGTCCGACCGCGCACCATTCCCGCAAAAGCTGATGGACGAGCTGCAGAAAACCGGCGTCACCATCCATCTGAACCTCGCCAAGGTCTCCAACGAGCCCTGCAAGAAGCAATTTGTCGAAACTATCGGCAGTTACACGGTGCTCACCACCAGCATCAATTATGCTTCGGCAAAGCAGCTCTTTCTGAAACGGGTCATGGATATTCTGGCTGCCATGATTGGCTGCATCATGACTGGAATTATCTTTGTCTTTGTAGCCCCCATTATTTATGTAGAATCACCCGGGCCAATCTTCTTTTCACAGGAGCGGGTTGGAAAGAACGGTAAAAAATTCAAACTTTATAAATTTCGCTCCATGTATTTAGATGCGGAAACCCGGAAGGAGGAGCTGCTGAAAGAAAACAAAATGGCGGATGGGAAGATGTTCAAGATGGACTTCGACCCCAGAGTGATTGGCAATAAGATTCTTCCGGATGGAAGGAAAAAGAAAGGCTTTGGCCAGTTCTTAAGAGACAGCAGCCTGGACGAATTTCCTCAGTTTTTTAATGTGCTGAAGGGAGAAATGAGCCTGGTGGGTACAAGGCCGCCGCTCCCGGGAGAAGTATCCGAGTACGAGCTTCAGCACCGGGCGCGCCTCGCGATAAAACCGGGGATCACCGGTATGTGGCAGGTCAGCGGGCGCAGCGACATAACAGACTTCGAAGAAGTCGTGCGGCTGGATAAAAAATATATCAGTGAGTGGAACATATGGCTGGATATCAAGATCCTGTTTAAAACTGTATGGGTGGTTCTGTTTCGGAAAGGGGCAGAGTAAGGCGTACATGCAGCATGGAATGCGTTGAGGTACACGGTAAGGAACACAGATGATAACGATGCATCTGGGTATTCACCGCTTCTTAATGCCATGGATTCTTTTGTTGATAAAATACGGTTAAAAAACCCTTTTACAAAAGATAAAGCAATGAGAGATTCCATGGCAGTAAAAAGCGGTGAAACCTGCTTCTGGTAGGAATCAATTACGACAAAGACACAAAGGGAACGAATGCGAAGAGGCATAGCTATGTGATTGAAAAGTGTAATCAGTAAGAACACAAAGACGGCAGATAATTGAATTAAGCATAGAAAAATAGGAGCCAGTTGGGGGCTCTTATTTTGTGCGCTAAAAATAGTGAAGAACCAGAAATAACAGGGCTTTTAGTTTGATTTTGCCTTTTCAAATGTAACTGTTCAGCACCTTCACAGTTACAGGAACCCCGTGAGCAGGTTGAGTCAAAATATCAGAGTATTCTTGACGGAATAAAGTCATTAAGGAGAATCCTACTGGACGCAAAACTTATACAACTGGACACAAGAAATTATTCATTTTTTCAAAAATGTAAATGTACATTTTTAGATGATATAGGCAAACGAGAGTGGGCTATGATTAACAGAGAGCCATATATAGGAAGAAACTGAGAAGATTATGAGGGAGAAAGCTAACATATGAGCAACGTTGATTTAGCACATAAGACAGTACTGGTAACCGGAGCAGCCGGATTCATTGGAGCAAATCTTTCACAGCGTTTATTGGACGAAGTGGAAGATGTGAAGGTAATCGGGTTGGACAGTGTAAACGATTATTATGATGTGTCAATCAAGGAATACAGATTACAGCAGTTGTCTGGTTATCCCGCATTCACATTCATCAAAGGAAATATCGCTGACAAGAAGTTGGTTACATCTGTATTTGAACAGTATAAGCCAGAGGTTGTTGTTAATCTTGCAGCACAGGCCGGTGTCCGCTACTCCATTACAAATCCTGATGCTTATGTGGAATCAAATTTGGTCGGCTTTTTCAATATCCTGGAGGCTTGCCGGAATTACCCTGTGGAGCATCTGGTGTACGCTTCATCTTCCTCTGTGTACGGGAGTAATAAGAAGGTTCCGTACAGCACAGATGACAAGGTAGACAATCCAGTATCGCTTTATGCCGCCACAAAGAAGAGCAACGAACTGATGGCTCATGCGTATAGCAAGCTGTACGACATTCCGTCCACAGGTCTGCGCTTCTTCACTGTTTACGGCCCTGCTGGAAGACCTGATATGGCCTACTTTGGATTCACGGACAAGCTCCGTGCTGGAAAGACCATCCAGATATTTAATTACGGGAATTGCAAGAGCGATTTTACATATATCGATGACATTGTTGAAGGTGTGGTTCGTGTAATGCAGAAAGCACCGGATAGAGCCACGGGTGAGGACGGTTTGCCGATTCCGCCGTATGCACTCTACAACATCGGAAACAACAGCCCAGAAAATCTGCTGGACTTTGTGGACATTCTTCAGCAGGAGCTGATCCGTTCTGGGGTTTTGGATGCTGATTATGATTTTGAAGCACGCAAGGAACTTGTTCCGATGCAGTCAGGTGATGTACCTGTGACTTATGCGGATACGAGTGCATTGGAGAGGGACTTCGGTTATAAGCCGAGCACAGATTTACGAACTGGACTGCGGAAGTTCGCTGAGTGGTACAAAGAGTTTTATATGACAGGAGATAACAACGAATGAGTGGATTAAATATAGCTGTTGCTGGCACCGGATATGTTGGTCTTTCCATAGCCACACTTCTTTCCCAGCATAATAAAGCAACAGCTGTGGACATCATTCCTGAAAAGGTTGAAAAAATCAATAAACGTATTAGTCCTATTCAGGATGAGTACATAGAGAAATATCTGGCGGAGAAAGAACTGAATTTAACAGCCACACTGGATGCTGAGGCCGCTTATACTGACGCTGACTTCGTGGTCATTGCTGCACCAACTAATTACGACAGTAAGAAGAACTTCTTTGACACAAGCGTAGTTGAGAATGTGATTAAACTTGTCATCAAGTATAACCCTGATGCCATTATGGTCATAAAAAGTACTATCCCAGTGGGTTATACGGCTTCGGTACGAGAGAAGTACCATTGTGATAATATCATCTTTAGTCCAGAGTTTTTAAGAGAGTCAAAAGCATTATATGACAATCTCTATCCATCCCGTATTATCGTCGGCACGGATATGGAGAATGCACGTCTGGTCAAAGCTGCGAACACATTCGCTGGATTACTTCAGGAAGGTGCAATCAAAGAAGATATTGACACTTTCATCATGGGCTTTACTGAAGCGGAAGCAGTTAAGTTGTTTGCAAACACATATTTAGCTTTGCGTGTCTCCTATTTCAACGAACTCGACACCTATGCCGAGATGAAGGGGCTGAACACACAGCAGATTATTGAGGGTGTTTGCCTTGATCCGAGAATCGGTTCTCACTACAATAATCCGAGCTTTGGTTATGGTGGATACTGCCTGCCAAAAGACACGAAGCAGCTTCTTGCAAATTATGAGGATGTGCCGGAGAACCTAATCCAGGCAATCGTAGATAGTAATAGAACAAGAAAAGATTTCATTGCTAATCGTGTGCTAGAGATTGCCGGTGCTTACGAAGCGAATGAAAGCTGGAGTGAGGCAAAAGAGAAAGAAGTCATTATCGGCGTTTGCCGCCTGACAATGAAGAGTAATTCAGACAACTTCCGCCAGAGCAGTATCCAGGGCGTTATGAAACGAATTAAAGCCAAGGGAGCTACGGTAATTATTTACGAACCGACTCTCGAAGATGGAAGCACCTTTTTCGGAAGTAAGGTTGTTAATGATTTGGTCAAGTTTAAAGAGCAGTCTCAGGCGATTATTGCGAATAGGTATGATAGCTGTTTGGATGACTGTGAGTATAAGGTCTATACAAGAGATTTGTTTAGACGTGACTGATGCTGTGAAGATGTAATGCAATGAGGGAAGGGCAATAGACACATGAAGAAGATTCTACATATATCAAAGTATTATTACCCGTTCCGAGGCGGTACGGAGCAGATTGCGCAGGACTGTGTAAATTCTTTGATGGGGGAATACGAACAAAAGGTTATCTGCTTCAATCACGAGGCAGGAGATACAGAAGACAAAATTGATAATATTGAAGTAATTAGATGTAACTGTATTACGAAAATATCGTCACAGTCCATTTCGCTCACTTATGGGAAAAGGCTGAAAAACACAATAAAAGATTT
>Ga0192276_1126_pt1 | contig 14025 bp, 15 predicted proteins | sample Koala_Koa24_I3_FD_131263 | JGI IMG/M metagenome (GOLD analysis project Ga0192276, IMG submission 131263) | Enriched cells from koala feces incubated with labeled cellulose particles, San Francisco Zoo, California, United States - Koala_Koa2-4_I3 ...
CATCAGCGTAGTCGCAAAACTCCTGGCAAAGAAACTGATGAACGAGGAAAAGGAAGCAGTAAAACATGAGCAGAATGAATGACCTGGACCTCCTGCTGAAAGAAGTTACAGAACACAGCAGGGCGGCCATGGAAGCGGCAGAAGAAATCCGGAAACTGTTTTCCGGAAGTGAAGCCGCAGAAGAAAAGAAAGAAACCCCCGCAGAGGAAAAGAAAGAAGGCCCGTCCTTCACGGAACTGCGTGCATTCCTGGCAGAAAAATCCAGGGCAGGCTTCACGGCAGAGATCCGGCAGATCCTCGCGGACCACGGTGCAAACAAACTTTCCGCCGTAAAACCGGAAGAATACGCGGCGGTCATGAAAGAGGCGGAGGTGCTGAAATGAGCAGACACGCATACCTTTCCGCCTCTGCCAGCCACAGGTGGCTCTCCTGCCCGCCTTCCGCAAAACTCTGTGCGGAAATCCCGGACAGTTCCAGCCCCTATGCAAAAGAAGGGACGGACGCCCACGCCTTATGCGAATACAAACTCCTGACGGCGCTCGGACGGCCGGCGCAGAACCCGGTGAACAGCATGGATTTCTACAACGCGGAGATGGAAAACTGCGCATCAGAATACTGCTCCTATGTGATGGAGCAGGTGGAAAATGTCCGCAGGACATGCCCGGATCCGATCGTGCTGGTGGAACAGCGGCTTGATTTCTCCCGCTGGGTGGAAGCCGGGTTCGGAACCGGGGACTGTGTCATCGTAGCAGACGGCATCCTGCATATCGTGGATTACAAGCACGGCCTCGGCATCCTTGTGGAGGCAGAACGGAACCCGCAGATGATGTGCTATGCACTCGGTGCGCTGGAACTCTTCGACGGCATCTATGATATGGAGACCATCCGGATGACCATTTTCCAGCCGCGGCGCTCCAATGTCAGCACCTGGGAATGCACCCGTGCGGAACTTCTGGAATGGGCGGAAAACACCCTCGCCCCGACAGCCGCCCTTGCCTATGAGGGAAAAGGCGATTTTGCCGCCGGCGACCACTGCCAGTTCTGCAAGGTGAAAGCCACCTGCAGGAAACGCGCGGAATACAACCTGGAACTCGCCAGATATGATTTCGCAATGCCGGACACCCTGGACCGCTTTGAGATCGCGGCCATCCTGCCGAAAGCAGACAGCCTGATCTCCTGGGCAAATGACATCAAGGAATATGCCCTGCAGCAGGCCCTCTCCGGCGTCAGCTATGACGGGTACAAAGTTGTGGAAGGCCGCTCCAACCGGAAATACACCGATGACGCGGCCGTTGCGGATGCGGTCTCCCGTGCGGGGTACGATCCGTATGAAAAGAAACTCCTGACCATCACCGCCATGACATCGATGCTTGGCAGGAAGAAATTTGAGGAGATCCCGGGCTCCCTTGTTATCAAACCCCAGGGGAAGCCGGTGCTGGTGCCTGAATCTGACAAACGCCAGCCCATGAACACAGCAAAAGAAGATTTCAAAGAATAAGGAGGACAACCATTATGTCGAAATTTATCAACCCCACCAAAGTCATCACTGGTCCGAGGACCAGATGGTCCTATGCAAACGTATGGGATCCGAAGAGCATCAACGGCGGCACGCCCAAGTACAGCGTCAGCCTCATCATCCCGAAGTCCGACACAAAGACCGTGGAGAAAATCAAAGCCGCGATCCAGGCTGCCTATGAGGAAGGCCAGGGCAAGCTGAAGGGAAACGGCAGATCCGTCCCTGCGCTGTCCGCCATCAAGACGCCGCTGCGTGACGGCGACCTGGAACGCCCGGACGATGAGGCTTATAAGAACAGCTATTTCATCAACGCCAACAGCGCGACGGCTCCCGGCATCGTGGACGCAGACCGCAACCCGGTCATGGAGCGCTCCGAAGTCTACTCCGGCGTCTACGGCAGGGCATCCATCAGCCTGTATGCCTTCAACACCAACGGCAATAAGGGAATCGCCTGCGGCCTGAACAACCTGCAGAAGATCTCCGACGGGGAACCGTTAGGCGGCAGATCCAGGGCAGAGGATGACTTTGACACTGACGATGAGGAAGATTTCCTGTCATAAGAAACCACGACAATATGGGGGCAGCAGATCCTGCTGCCCCTGAGTTTCAGAGAAAAGAGGTGAAAAACATGTTCTCTCCGGAATCAATAGAAATGATGAGCAGCTGGAATACCTGTTTTATTTTTTTTCTGCTCCTCAGCCTGTTTGCCATGCTGGTCTCCAGCATGATACGCGACCTGATCTGTTTTATTGTGAAATCCGTAAAATCCCTGCTCCGCAGGATCACGGGAAAGAAAGGGGAAGCATCCGATGAAGATACGGACACTGAGCATTGATATTGAAACATATTCCGATGTCAGTTTAAACAAATGCGGCGTTTACCGGTACGCCCAGTCTGATGCTTTTGAGATCCTGCTTTTTGGATACGCTGCCGACGGAGGCGGCGTATCTGTCGTTGATCTCTCCCGCGGGGAAGAAATCCCGCAGGAAATCCTGGAAGCACTCACGGATCCGGACGTCATCAAATGGGCATTCAACGCATCCTTTGAACGCGTCTGCCTCTCGGAGTGGCTGCGCCGCAGGCATCCGGACTATTTTGAATCCTACAGCATAGAAGAAGATACTGTCCGGGGATACCTGGATCCCTCTTCATGGAGATACTCCATGATCTGGTCCGCATACATGGGGCTGCCGCTCTCCCTGGAAGGCGCGGGCGCTGTCCTCGGCCTTGACCGGCAGAAAATGAAGGAAGGGAAAGACCTGATCCGCTACTTCTGCGTCCCCTGCAGGCCTACGAAAGCAAACGGCGGGCGCACCCGGAACCTCCCGGAACACGCACCGGACAAATGGCGGCTCTTCAAAGAATACAACAGGCGTGACGTGGAGACAGAAATGGATATCCAGAAGAGACTCGCCCGTTTCCCGGTTCCGGACTTCATCTGGGATGAATACCGCCTTGACCAGGAAATCAACGACAGGGGGATCGCCCTGGATCCAGACATCTTTCTCCAGGCGGTACGGATTGATGAAAAATCAAAAGAAAAACTGACAGCCCGGCTCCGGGAAATCACCGGCCTGGAAAACCCGAATTCAGTCATACAGATGAAAGAATGGCTGGCCTCCAGAGGAATGGAAACAGACACGCTGGACAAAAAAGCCGTGGCGGAACTGTTAAAGACAGCGCCGCCTGACCTGGCGGAAGTCCTCACCCTGCGCCAGCAGCTCGCCAAGTCTTCCGTTTCCAAATACAGTGCAATGGCAAATGCCGTATGCTCTGACGGCAGGGCCCGCGGGATGTTCCAGTTCTACGGCGCCAGCCGCTCCGGCCGGTGGGCCGGCAGGATCATCCAGCTGCAGAACCTTCCCCAGAACCACCTTCCGGATCTGGAAGAAGCACGCGGCCTTGTGGCATCCGGGAACTTCGGCGCCCTTGACCTGCTGTACGATTCCGTGCCGAATGTCCTTTCCGAACTGATCCGCACGGCATTTATCCCGAAACCCGGATGCAAGTTCATCGTCTCGGATTTCAGCGCGATAGAGGCAAGGGTGCTTGCCTTCCTCGCCGGTGAAAAATGGCGCACAAAAGTATTCCGAAACAACGGCGACATCTACTGTGCCTCTGCCAGCGCCATGTTCGGTGTCCCTGTCGAAAAACACGGCATCAACAGCCACCTGCGCCAGAAAGGCAAAATCGCAGAACTCGCCCTCGGCTACGGTGGCGCAACCGGCGCACTTGCCTCCATGGGCGCACTGGAAATGGGGCTGAGCGAAGAGGAACTGCAGCCCCTGGTGGATTCCTGGCGAGCAGCCAACCCGCATATCGTGGCATTCTGGTGGGAGGTAGACCGCACCGTGAAGAATGTCATCAAAACAAGGTCATCTGCCGAAGTAAACGGCATCACCTTTGAATACAGAAGCGGGATGCTCTTCATCCGTCTCCCGTCCGGCCGCTCCCTTACATATGTAAAACCGCGCATCGGTGAAAACCGTTTCGGCGGCGAAAGCGTCACCTACGAAGGCACCGGCCCCACAAAGAAATGGGAACGCATCGAGTCCTACGACCCGAAATTCGTGGAGAACATCGTCCAGGCAATCAGCCGCGACATCCTCTGCCACGCCATGCGCACCCTCTCGTACTGCCGGATCGTCGGTCATGTCCATGATGAACTCATCATCGAATGTGAGATGGACGTCAGCCTGGATGCAGTCTGCGAACAGATGGGACGGACACCGCCATGGCTGCCCGGTCTGCTGCTCCGCGCCGACGGGTATGAAACCATGTTTTACAGGAAAGATTGAAAAGAGCACCTCATATTCTGAGGTGCTCTTTCATAGTCATCTTACGCATTCAATTTTATACAGCTATTTCATAATGATCCTTTAATCCATTTAACATGTTATACTTGACCACACCCTCACGTTGTAATCTTCCCACAACGATTCCCGGTGCAACCCCCTGTTCTAATGCAAATTCGCATATATTTTGTTCCGAATAATCTCTGCCCGCTACAAATGCATTAAAGTCCTCTGCGGAAATTAGTGTATTACTTGACCACTCATCTGCCGCATCTTCGTCTTCTTTTGATGTTCCATCTGACCGACCTATATGCCCGTAAATAATATGGGCAAGTTCATGGAACAAGCTAAACCAAAACTTATCCGCATCTTTTCCTCGAGCCGTAAGACCTACAACAATTTTATTTCCGTCAAGAAACGTTGCCCCCTGCAAAAAAGATCCTTTAAGATGCGGCAAAAATACTAATGCAATGCCACACTCGGATAGCTTTTTCTTTATTTGAGGAGAAAACTCATCAAACTTCATAACCGTCATTTTTCGGATTTCAGGTATCGCTGTAATTAATCCTTTAATATTAATCGGGGATGTCTCAATATCACGAGCCAAAATCTTAGCTTCCTGCGCCCATGCCATAAGTGCCAGATCACTTTTTTCCGTAATTGCTAATCTTCTACATGCAATTTTTGTAAGTTGAGTATTACTTAGCAATGTCAACTCAACTACTTCAAAATACTTTCTTAAATTAATAACCTTGTCTTTAGAATCTCTGGTTCCCGGAACCCAGCCAAGTTTTGCCATTTCACTATAGGGAAATTGTTTTGCCAGCTCTATATCTGCATCCATAGCATTTTCTGCCTCGGCTTTTACTATCTTCTCCCTATAAATGGCCTCAAGGTTATTCCAGAAACTGGCTGGAACGCCAAGAACCATCTCCAATCTGACAGCAACATCGGGAGTAAGCTGTACATCCCCATTAATAAGCTTACTGATATGCTTCTCAGACATATCCATTCTGGTTGCAAACTCCTTCTGATTCATACCTCTGTCATTTAACTGCTCCCTTATGGCCGCCCCAGGCGGCGTTGCAATATAACTGCGACTTCTCACCATAGTGCTACCTCCTTAATTTCTTTCCACATTTAATGATAATCAACAATTTCTAAAATATTTGCTATCTGGATTTCTTCTCCATTCTTTTCAAAAACCAGCCTGTATGGATGAACCAGATCTACCGCATATTGCCCTTTTCTATTTTGCTTCAGCGAATGACAGCGGCCAATATGAAACTGTATCATCATTTCAACATTATCAGCCGCTGATATTTCGTCAACACGCTGATGTATTTTTTCAGCCATCAATAATCTATAAGTTTTCTCAGCAGTTTTCGCGTTCGTACAAATTTTCTCAATCTTTTTGTTTTTATATGTGATATCCAACCAACCACCTCTTTTCAGTTTACCTTTGAGGTAAATTAATAGTAGCACATTGCAAGTTCTCCGTCAAGCGCAAATTTACCTCAAAGGTTAATTATCATTTTCTATTTCTTTTGACAATCATTCACTTATATATTTCGCTGCCAGTTCCCTGATCCTTCGAATCTGATAGTTTGCTGTGCTCTTCTTCAGATCATACTCCTTCTGAATGTCTGCCGATTCATACCCTTCATACAGCATCCGGAAAATCCCTCCATACCCCGGATTCACTCCATCCAGATACCGGATCAGTTCTTCCAGAAGCATCTCCGCTGTCACATCATCTTCCATCGATCCGGATGTCCCCGGCTCAAAACTCAGATCCTCTGCCATCTTTTCCAGGGACTCCATCGGTTCACGATTCTGCGCATTCTTGTCCTCTCTCCAAAGCGGACGCATAAACTCATAATACTCTGTTTCCGTGCATGGAACCCACACAACCTTTACCGGCTTGTTTCCGATCCTTGTCCACGTTACATTCTTCGGATCAATCTCAAAATCACGGATTGTCTCCGGCGTCACCTCCATCGGGATTTTAAACTCTCTGTCCTGCTTGTCCTTATTTGTCATTGTGTTCTCCTGTTCCGCCCAAGACGCTGGCGTACAGCGGGAACACAAAAATCTGCCGGGTTTCATTCCCGGCAGACTACAAAAGGCGCGACAAATCAGACGGGAATTCCACCTGATCCAGCAAACAGTTCTACTGTTTATTTTCTGGAATCAGATATGCATTCTCGCCATACGTCGGCCGCCATAAGGCTTGAAAAATTTTTATTTAACAGGTTTTCGGCCTGTCATGCCTGTATCATACATGATTTTTTACCAGGCAAACCGTACTCTGGAAGTACGGTTATGGAAGCGCATTTTGCCCTGAAACAAAAAAAGCCCGACGAAACAAAAAGCTTTACGCTTCTTTGTCTCGCCAGGCTTTGGTCGCTATGATTACTTCATGCGCCGATTCGCTCAGTGCGAATTTTCATATTCTTTAATGTAATAGCCACTACGGCCTTACAAGTGGGACACTTAATTTTTATAATGCCCTCTGTGTGAATATTAACGTCAAACAGCCGCTTGTTCTTACAACACGGACACCCCACATGAATTTCTTCCACCCTCATTTCCTCCTTACGCACCAAATTCATAAGGAGACTGGTATGTTCTCTGCGGTTTTAATCTTACAGGCAGATGAGCCTGCGCATCTTCTTTTGACAGAAAAAGCCGGCTTCTCCGCACCCGGATAGCTCCATCACGTCCAATACCTACTATGTAAAAATCTCCATTCCGCCTGATAACTCTTGCTTCCGTAATCACACGGCTGCTCTCAATGAAGTACACTGCTGTACCTTCTTCTATTGTTGATAGTTTCATAAGCACCGCCTCCATAGTGAAGGCCAGCCAAAAGGGAAAGTCAAACTGACCTGGATATTATAACTGCCGGTCTGTTTAGCCAAGGTAGCGAACCTGACGATATAATACCAGAACATATGTTCGGTTGTCAATAGGAAATACACCAAATTTACCGTATTTTCCCATGAAAAAACCGTACCCGGCGAGTACGGTTTTGCCAAAAATTTTTTCTGATTTTTTACAAAGGGTCTGCACCCAGCTCAGAAATGATCTTTTTTACCTCTTCAACTGTTTTTCCATAATGCACCTGCAGTACATAGTTATACACAATACGGCTGTTTGTGCTTAAAATCAACGGCGACGGCGAATGGTCAATAATATGCCGGCTTATTCTGTACGGCAGGTGAAGCGCCAGGCATATCAGGATCAACGTGTTCAGAGAAGCTTCCCCGCCACTAATCGCTCTACGGACGGTAGCCTCATTCAGATCTGTCCGCCTGGCAATTTCCGCGGCTGTAATTTTGTCCAAATCCGCGTGTGGATTTTTTTCCTTCTCTGCCTTTATCTGATCATTCCTCCAATCAATTACCTTTTTCAAGCAATCATGAAAATCCAATGTCAGTGTTTTATAAATACGCTCTTCCTCAGCCAGCGTTTCCAAAAGGAGTTTTCGCTGGCGCTCTGGCGGAGCATTCTCATAACCATCATGAAATGCTACGCTGAGATCAACAGTCGAAGCCTTGTCACGGTTCAGAAAACACTCACTGTAGTAGAATTCCTCAACCGTTTCTTTCACCGAAAGTTCAAATACCAGACAGCACTCATCCATATGGTTCCTGGCATAATGGGTAAGCTGCAGATACCCTTCATCTCCCATTTCCAGATACATCGGGTGGTTCAGGACAAAATGGCTGTCAACAAACTGGTACCGGCCTTCTTCCAGCTTCCTCATTAAATCCTGATTACTGACGCTGAGGATCACCGCATCCAAGCTGCTGATGGAAAAAGTTTTATTCTTTTCCAGATATCCGCTTTTCGCTTTATGTGTCTTTACATATCTGCCATCCAGGAAAATAAATGCACCGGCCGCCTCTTCATACCCTGCATCAATCATTCTGATTTTTGCCGCAGTCCGTGAAACGCAAAAATCTGCCGCCAGCTGGTCAATGATCGGTTCTATTATGTCGATCATATCATATTCTTTTAATTCTCTGCGGAATTGTGAGATAAGCCTTTCCACACGGTTTTTAAACATCGTCAGCGGCATCTGTATCCTCGGCGTTAATGCGTTCGCCTGCCATTCCATCCAGCCCACAGCATTCCGTCCAGATTTATTTCCTGCCACACCTCCGGCAACCTTGCATCCAATATTTGTCAGTTCTTCATTATAAAGTCTTGCCAGAGCAAACGCCTTCTTATGCTTATCCCAATGGACGCATTCATGAATAATCGTATTATTGGTCGTCCCCAGTGCATACATAAAAGAAGCCTGCTTGTATACAAGTATAGTGCCTGCCGGAATATGCTCTGTATAGAAAGCATCCTTTTCCGGATCATAAAGTTCCACATCCCTGTCATAAAAATAGCTTCTTCCGAAAATGGATCCATCTTTAGTAATATACACACTTCTGACAGTCAGCCCCATGTTTTTAGCAACTTCCAGCGGATCCACCCATATCGGTTCCAAAAGCGCCTTTTTATAGTGGTCTCTCAGAAACTGCTCCGCCACTGTATCCAGATTTTCCTTATAAATCACTGGAACCAGGTCATCATCCATTGGATTTTCTGCCCGGTTTTTCCCCTTATAATCGCTGACATCGAAGATCTCAAAATCTTTCAAATCACAATCCAGATCCCCACGGCACCGAACCATCAGCCAGATGGTATGATCCTCACTGCTGTCGTAACGGTAGTTTCCCTCTTTCAGTTCAAAAGTTACCGAAACCGCCACGTCAAACTGGATCTTCATTCCCGGCATGTCATCCGTCCAGACATGTTCCACATGAACATCCTGAATTTCAAATCCTCCTGCCCTGCGGATCTGGCGCAGTTCAATATCCAGGGAATCCAGATTATCATTCAGATATTCCTCAGCCCCCGCCCAGAACTGGTTGTCAAATGTGTACGCCACATACTCTCGAAAAGAATGACTCTCCCCCATACATAACTCCTCTCCCCCAAAAAGCTTCCTTTATAACTTACAAAGTCAGGCTCTCAAACTCTGACTTGCTGAGTCTTATTCCACTGATTGCTAACCGTTCCGATCTGTCATAATAAATCTTTTCAACCACTTTTTCTTTTTCCGAAGGTATTCCATAATGCAACAGCCTGTGGCATACCGGACACAGGCAAATAATATTGGCATATACATCCAGGCTTCGGGAAAACCTGTCCTGATATTTCATAGACAGGGCATGATGGCCTTCCATATATGGATGCCCTGATTTTTGCGAAGTAAACGTAACGTGTGCTGCACTCACTTCACAAACATATCCTGCCGCCTCAATCGATTGCAATTTTATTATTGAAGACCTTTTCCGAAGTTTAACATTTTTTGTCTGCACATCCGCCACAGGAAGCTCTATATCCATAACCTTCATACTATCATGTAGGTTTCTAAAATCATCTCCATTGGCAAACCTGTAATAATTATTAAATCCAGCTGTATACATCTGGTGCCCGCGCTTATCCAGTGCCATAAATTCAATGTCCGAATACAGGGCAGATTTAACAACCTCCAGTTCATCAATGTCCTGTATCTCATAAACCGAACTTTGCAATTTGTTTTTCCTAACCAGGTATTTTGAAATATAATTCAATGCATCCTGATAGTGCTTTACTGACGAATCAGAAAATTTCCTGATTTCTTTCAAATACCTTACATAGTAGGCCTTCATCAAATCTTCATTCATCGCAATCTGTCCTCTAATAGGTCCCTGCACTAAGAAAATGCAGCCTTACATATCCTCCATATCCAAACCAGCCTCCACCATGTTGTCAAATATACATTCTTCAATTACTTGAATACATTCATCTGTGTTCTTTTTTATATCTTTACCCCAGAACCGGATCACCGTCCACCCCAGAAAAAGAAGCTGCTTATTAACTTCATCATCTCTTTCTCTATTGCGGGATATTTTGGATACCCAATAGTCGCCATTATTACTATTCTTGAGTCTCGGTTTCAGAACCTCCCAATCTTTTCCATGAAAAAATTCTCCGTCGCAAAACACAGCAATTTTATGCTTTGTCAAGGCTATATCTGGTTTTCCCGGAAGGGCTGTATAATGTTTCCGGTAATGATAGCCTTTCTTCCATAATGCTTTACGCAAGATGAGTTCAATCTGGGTATCTTTACTTTTGATATTCCGCATATTTTTCCTGCGTTGCTCCGGTGTTAAAACATCCATAACTATCTTCCCATCTGACAATTCTATAAGTTTAATATAGTTATATCCATCTTTTCTCCCGATAGATAAAAATCATAAGCAATCTTTGCCGGAAGCAGACGTGCTTTAATATTCTGCAATCCAAGGTCTGAAAGGATTTGCATCGACGCTTCTCCCTTATCTACAATATAATCATCTTCTGTTGGAAGCAAAAAACAATTCTTTACGTCAGTGAATCCATGATCTGTAATAAATTTCTGATAAGCAAGCTGATACAAATATTGCTTGGTCACTGACTCAATTCCCGGCTGCCCTTTTGGAGATGAACCAAACTCCAGTTGTGCGTTATAATACTTTGCGTCAAAAATAATAAACTGTAATTTTCCACCTATATACGCAATGGAAATCAAATCAGGAATCAGCGTATCTGTTGCTGTTTTGCCGGTCACTGACCACATAGGTTTTTCTATCAGATCTATCAGTTTTATTTTACGATCATATTCTGGTTTTAACGGAACAGGAAGCAGCAGCTTTCCTAGTGAAATATTTAACTGATTATCCATAATATCAGCACATATTTTTTCCCAAACCAAATTAAAACTATTTGTTCCAAACAAAGAAAGGCAATCCGTATCATACAAACTCCCGTTATGATCAATATACGCATATATCGTTTTCAAAACAAGCTGCTTTCTTGTATTGAATTGTGTATTCAATTCTTTTTCAATATTATATAAAATGGTATCTCGTTCCCCAAAGTCCTCCAAATGCGCGTCTGTCAGATCAACTCCCATTATTTCAAAAATATTCAGTAATCCAGCAGTTTCTAATTCCTTTGAAGCAATTGTCAGCACACACTCATGCAACCGTTTAAAATAATCATAATCGTCAGAAATACGTCGTTTTGTCTGCAAATTAATATAATACGGACGGTTGTTTAAAATAAATGCAAAAGTCTCATTAATTGTTCTGTCCCAGAGTATTTCTCCTGATCCATTACTTTCAATGATATCATCTGTACTGCTGTATATACCATTTTCATAATAATCATGCAGTAAAAAAAGCAAAACTGCTAACAGATTGAAAGAACTATTTTCACTGCTCTCGTTAAATATCCGAACAATCTGTTCTTTAGAATTATATTTTTCTAGGACTTTAATTACCTGTACCATTTCTGTCTCAGGATTATCTTTAGTCAACAGATATTTGGGATAACATTTCAAAACCATGCCCGAAACAACAATGACACCTACAAAAGTAAAAACATAGAGATAATCATTCTCACCAATCTCTACATCAGCAACTTCAATATCAGCATCAATCAAGTCTGACATGTCACGCTGTATATCTATTGCCCGAACAGCTTTAAGAATACCAAATTCTTTCAGCTTTCGAATGACAGATACAATCTTATCTTCCTCACAGGAGAGCAAACTGCACAATTCTTTCTGTGTGTATCTTTTCTGCTCCCTGACAAATACAGAGATCATTTATGAAGACCTCCTTTACTCCTCATCGCTTTCAAAGCCTAAATCTTCTGGCTCTGTAGCTATCTGTATGTCATGATGAAAGATACCAATTCCTTTATCATCAAACTCTCTGCAGATTTCAGAATATCGGTTGCTATTATCAAAACATCCTTCAAAAAGTTTTGATCGTTTTTGTTTTGCTGCGTCCTCAAACAAATACATTATTACTTTGTTCTTGAATGTACGTATAAACTTATCCCTCTCAATTTCCTTTCCTTCCAGAGGAACCACAATTTTCCTCGAGATAAAATATGGACCAAGTTGTTTGTCTTCATTGATTTTTTCTTTTGCCAAGAAATCATTAATAGCTCTACGCAGCTTATTCCATTCCACTCGCTGAATTGTATTCCCACTTCCCAGTACGACAGTTTTTCCAATCAGATCTTTCTCACTCTCATTGATGCCCAAGTATGTAAAATCCCACCTGCGTTTAAACGCTGTATCCATAGGAAATACGCCCTGATCTGCGCTATTCATTGTTGCCCATATGAACATATTATCCGGGATACTTAATTGAGAATAATCTTCTGGTTTTCCTCCAAGCTGCTCTGGTTTCGCAAGAAACTTTTTCATATCTTCAGTTGCCTGAATCGGATATTCACTTATATTGAAATCATTCCGGTCAAGAAGCTGGAATATATCACCAAATACAGCCGCAACATTTGCACGGTTTATCTCCTCTATAATAAGTAAAAACGGTTTCACGCATTCCGACCTGCCTCTGTTTAGAGCCTTTACATAAGCACGCATAAACGGTCCTGGCACATATTCATATGTAATGGAATCTTTCCCGCTACTATCCTTACACGGAACAGGTTTATATGTTCCCACAAAATTCGCATATGAATAATCGGGATGGAAAGTAACGCGTTCATAATCATCGTTATTCTCTTTACCCAGCAGCTTATCTTTTTCCTCATTCAATGTATAGCTTTTCCCAGTGCCTGGTGCACCAAAAATTATCCTATTCCTTTCAAATTCCGACTGGTATCCTGTACAATAACGTATTGGGGGATGCTCGGTAGTTCTCTTTTTATCTTTATCTTCATAACTAAAGCAGTTACCCAAATCCTCACCATAATAATATCTATCATACAAAAATAACAGATTCTCCTCATTACCCAGCTGATAGCAAGTGGTTAACCTACCTTCTGCCTTTTCCGGCATTTTTTCTCCAGCAGAAAAAACAAATTTCCATGTCGCCGCTCGCTGATTAGCCATTTCTTCATCCGAGTCATAATAATTATTCCCAACTCCATCTGCCAGTGCTAATAATTGCTCACCCTCCATCATCACAAAAATTGTATTACTATTACATCTATAAAATCTTGCAATCTCTCCTGCTTTTCTTGAAGCTGTTCTTTCATCATTTGGATAATATAACTCTTTTAATTTGTCCTGAAGCAACTTGCGATCAATGCTTTCACCTGTGACATATTCTGATAAATCCCCCAGATCAGGCCATCCGATAGCAACAATGCCTCTTTTTGCCCATTCAGCGGCATAGTTCTTTTTCTCATCAGATGAACCAAGGCGTACAAACTGCTTTGGTTCACCTATACGCTCAATAAATGCGTCAAAAAACTCACGGTACCCCCCACCCAAGATAATTCTGAACCATTGCTATTTGCCCGCTCCGAACGTAATAACGTTCGCTCGGTTTGATTCTCAAAGCTCGAAGCACATGAAGCTGCCAGTCTGCCGAATGGAAGCCGCTTAGTTTCTCATTGCAGATAATAGAAAAATATTTATGTACCCAACTCCAATTATAGATCTGCTCACCAAGACCAATTTTTAAGTCCTCGTCCAACTTTTCATATGCTTCTATAGAATCTAAATCTGCATTTCTAATAATATGCACGCCTCTAACAAGTGCATCCCTAATTTCCTTTCCCAGCGTAAGTGCTTCTTCTTCCGTGAGTTCCTGAGGCTTTTGTGGGCTTCCAGTTGTCCAGATTCCAGTATCTTTCTTCTGA
>Ga0192276_1127_pt1 | contig 13973 bp, 14 predicted proteins | sample Koala_Koa24_I3_FD_131263 | JGI IMG/M metagenome (GOLD analysis project Ga0192276, IMG submission 131263) | Enriched cells from koala feces incubated with labeled cellulose particles, San Francisco Zoo, California, United States - Koala_Koa2-4_I3 ...
CTGCGCTTTTGGCATACAAAATCATCAGTAACTTGGAAAATATGGAGGAAGATGGCGGTAAAGCGCTCCAGACAGGATGGCAAGCGATGAGAACTCCGGACATTTCTGACATGACAGCATCAGCGCTGACCATTGTTTTTAAGGATACTGAGTTAAATAAATATGGAAGCCATTTTATGGCTTCCTCCCCTAAAACAGTAACAGTTGTGTTGGAAATGTACTTTTATATGCTGCATCATTTTGGACTTGCCCCGGAATCTGTTCTGAAAAAAAGAGAGAGGATTGATTTTGTAGAACTGGGCATAGTTGCATTATTGCCGGATAGAAATTGTCTCTTCCAGGTTCTTTCGGTTTTTAGATCGTCCGAACAGTTGATTGACGAATTTTCTGGGATTATCTCGCAATATTTGATTACCGAGCCGAATAAGTTGCATCAATGGTGGGAGATTCTGCTTCAGGTAAATGGCGAAGACATAATTCGTCTCAGCGAAACTCTTTGCGCGCAAAGAGTGGATATTGAAATGATTGAAGATCTGCTGGTTTTTTGGATCAAGAGAAAAGGTTGCTGGGATGGAAATTGTATTAAGGCATTTGATGAAGCAGTGAAACGTTTGAAAAAAAGCAGGACACAGGCGATAGACTATTTTCCACCTGGATAGAGATGGCGGATGAGAAAGACTATTATGATATTATTAGGATGATCCGGGATTCGGATATAACGAAGCAAACAGAAGAGAACCTTTTTCGCCGCCTTGATCAGAAGATATCCTATGACGTAAGCTTTCAAAGAGCGAAGGACGTATGTCCTGAAATGAAAGAATGGGGGCATCAGTTAGGGCGATCTGCCCGATGTGGTTATTTCTATTCGTTTTATACAAAGTTTACACGAGCGATGACACTCCGTGATGCGATATCGATTGGTCAGGAATTTGCACGGATTGGATTTCCAATAGAAAGATATTTTGAAGAGAGTGAATCTTTCCATAAAATTGCGGAATGGTCAGCATACCTTTCTAATGCAACCGCGGAAAGTATGAGGCTTCATTTTCAAATGCTAGATCTTTTTAGCTTCTATGATGATAAGAAAGCTATCAATAGATATGCGGATGCCTATGTGAAAGAGGTATTGGCTTCTACCAAAAGGAATCAATTGGTTGATAATCTTGTTTCTTTGTGCGCAGTTACCTGCTATCGTTTTCAATTAAACCTTGATGGAAGAAACTGGCAAAATGAGCAACAGCGTAGACAGAGGGAGATTCAGCGGGAACTGATGCAAAATCAGGTGGAGGTGAGCTTGTGCGCATGGATATCAGAGCATTGGCAAACAAATTTTCAAAGACAAATTGAAAAACTTGGAGAGAATGAAAAAAATAGCGATAGTGATCGCAAATACTATGGAGAAGTGCTTGAACAATTATTATCCATGGTAGAAAAATCAGAAGGCCGAAGCAGAGGAAGAAGTACGATCGATAGTACTAGCGCGAGATACAAGGGGCGTTCGGAAGCTAATGTTGGAAAAACAACAAGTACGAGCAGCAGGGCAAATAATGAAAAAAAAGGAAGTACACTTTTTGAAAAAATTCAAGATTGGCTTGGTAAAAAATGAGAGATTCGAAAAAATAGATCAAAAATTACGCTTGTGTAAGTAGCAAAACCGGGCAAGCAACTGTGTTTGCCCGGTTCGGAGATTTGCCGCATCCTTGAACTGGTATATGGTCGATATTTCTCTTGGTTACTTTTTGTTTGTTTATGCTTTATTGGTTATCTTGCGTAAAACACGATAAGCCAATACACCTGCTATAACACTTGCTATAACAATTCCAAATTTTGAATTATTATTTTGTCTCATTTCTTTTACCTCCTGGATTGTCTGTATTCGTTTTCGCGCTTTGACAGATTTCTGTTGATGATTTCAATTAATTTTTCAACAACAATGTCTACCTTTTTCAACTCTTCCTCGGTCGATTTTTCCCAAAGTTCTTCTATGGAATCGATAAATGTATACCCGTAAAAAGCAATCATTCGCGCGGCTCTTTCATTGTTAGTAAAGTGTTCGTAATACACATTAAATCCATCTTCTTTTTTGGATTGTAACAAATCTGCGATTTTTCTGTTATATCCAACGAGATCGACTGGTGCAACTAATCCCCAAAATGCATTTTTGAAGTCAATATGGGCTCCTTGCGTTATTTTTTTGATATCTTCTTCTTTAAGAACAGTATTATACAGTTGCCCTATTTTTTTAAACATATTAAAGATTTTTTTGTCGGTTGTAAAAACATTGATGAGTGGAACCTTATCCCAGAATCCGTATTTAGCAGCGCAAATATATTCATAAATAATTTCTTCACATGCTGTTCGTTTTTCGCTTTTACTAATTTTTTGAGCTGCTGCAAAACCGCTCTTAATAAAGGCTGGAAGTTCCTTGAGTGTTTTGTTTACTAAATCATTTAATCCATACGAAGGTACTTTTAATACACTGTCGCCAATTTCCACAGAAAAATCCTGAGCAAGAACTTTGACTACACTGATATCACTCATTCCTTTTTCACGATTTGTTTTATTGATAATATCCACAAATTCATTTATTTTCGATTTTGCAGCATAACATTGAGTCAAAACAATAATGAATGGAACTCCTATAGCGTGAAGATCCTGAATAAACTCCAATTCAGCCCCCCTCATAACGGTTTGTTCCAGAATTCACACAGTACCAGATAGCATGGATTCGATCGAATTTGTCTCCGGATTCTGATTTTACTGCAACGGTGTGTTTGATAGCATTGATGGATCCTTTCGTCTTTTTAGAATCCAATTCTAGCCCAACTGTATCCCATATACGGATAGGAATGTCTGAATTCTGATATTCTTTAATTTGGTCAGTGACTGGCCGACCGGTTCCTACAGCAGCAAATTCGTTACCGAATACTGCATTAAGTAGAGTGCTTTTTCCAGCACCAGTCTTTCCAGCAACAATAATATTTGCAGTAGGTAGTTTTTCTCTGGATAAACCCTCTATTTCTTTTTCTAGTAGTTTTTGCTGGTGAGCAAAGCTTTGTTCATTTGTCATGTTACTCATAAGAAAAATCCTTTCATTTGTATTTTTTGATTGATGTAGTGTGTTTGTGTTATTGGTTTTTATTTTTTCATATGAGATAATTCCTCCTCAATTCTTTTTTTCATTAAAGCATTGTTTTTAAGTTCTTTATCCGTAGAGCGATTTATAATAGTTAACAGAACCTTAAGATATTCCTCGCCTACACTTTCGATGTAAGCTTGTGCCGTTAAACTGCTCAATAATGGTACTGCCATAAGTGGAGTGAAGACAAGACCAGCTATAATGCTTGGGAAAAGTTCGGTTGCTAACCCTTTTTCCCCTTTAAGACCGGCCAGAGAATTTAATTCGGAAATCATATCAATGCAAATCCCATATACGAAAGGAACACATCCGACAGGAATGAGCCCAATCTTTGAAGCGGAGGAGACGTGCTTTTTAATACAGTGATTTCCATTGCTTTTGATTTTTTCAATTCTCTTTTTGCGGTCTTCATCTAACTGAATTAGCTTGTTTTCTAATACGCGGATCTTACATCTGCTATAATCGGTCAGTGTCGTTTTTAAAAGTTCTTTCACGCCTGAGGAGGGGATGGTGATTCCATTTGCCAGTGAATATTTCTCGGCCATTACTTTTCTTAAAAGTACATCAGGCATTGTAGAACGGATTTGTTTTTCTAACGCACCTTCTTTCTGCGATAGGCTTTGTGTTAGAACAATCATAAAGGGGACTTCATATTCAATAGATAGTTTTCTGATTAGCTCTATTTCATATGATTCAAATCTTTTTGCATTTTCATTGATGCAAAACCAAACGAGTGTAATATTATCTGAACCGGGTTGCTTTCGTATATTTGCAATGTGTTTGCTGGTTTCTGCTAGCGTGTTATCGGTGATGGCGCTGTCAACCTCCAGGCCGACCGTATCGTACATGGAAAGCTGACATTTAATCACACCATAGAAATTTCCGTTTGCATAACCGATGGGAACGTTCTTTCGCTGCGTGTAGATTTTGTTTTGCCTGGTAATGGCCTGCCCCATACCGGTGGGTGCTACGTTTTTTTCGATAACCGCATTAATCAGTGTGCTTTTCCCGGCACCGGTTTTCCCCATAACGATGATATTTACATTTTTTGTGCTGGTTGGCATCTTATCTTACCCCGTATCGTATGTGTTGTAGAGCGTGTTTTTATTATAGCAGATAAAATGAAAATAGGGAATACTGAAATTGCGATATATAGCAAATTCTGGATTGATTTTGAATGGGAAAGGATATATAATTATTGGCGGTTGACAATGCTTAAAAGATCGTGATAATTATGATTGTGGGGGTATGCTCATTTTTTGAAAAGTAAAAAAGCGCTTATAGGTTCTAAAAAAATGGTTAGAATGACAGAAAATGTCTACCTGCTGGTGCTATAATACTTTTTGAAAAATGCAGGATGTGCTTACCATACTTTTTGAGGCTTATGGCTTGTCATGCAGGGCGGCTGATTAACGAAAACACACATAAGCAAGGGAGAAAAAAATGGACACGAATTATAATGTAGAAAATACGGCATCGGAAATCATTGAAAAGGTACACGAAGCATACAGTAAACTGAACAAATTTAATGTAATGATTCTGGGTAAAACCGGGGCGGGGAAAAGTACGCTGATTAATAATATTTTTCGGGTGGACTTAGCGAAAACAGGGCTTGGAATGCCTATCACAGATCAGATTCGTAAGATTGAAATTTCGGATTATCCTCTCGCGATCTATGACACGCCTGGATTAGAAATGAGTGGGAAAAATGCGGTGGATAATCTGCTTGATGAAGTGCTGGGAGAGATTCGCTCAGGAATCAGAAGCGGCGATATGAATCAGATGATCCATTGCATCTGGTATTGTGTCGCGACACCGTCTCATCGATTTGAAGAGGCGGAGATTTATTTTTTGAAAAATTTCTTTGGGAAAGCTTCCTCATTTAAGATCCCTGTCATTATTGTGATGACACAGTCTTATAGTAATTCAGATGCTAATTTGTTGAGAAATAAAATTTTAAGTGAAAATCTTCCGGTTCGGGATATTGTTCCTGTATTGGCGGAAGACTTTGAATTTGATGGGGGGACGTGTGGTACCTGCATTTGGTCTGGCTGACCTTGCTGCCGCTACAATTGCTCTGATACCTGAAGCAGTGCAGGAGACATTTGCGTCTGTTCAGATCGCGAATCTTGCTATAAAAAGCGAAAAAAGCGCATAAGGCTGTTAAGAAAGCAGCTGCGGGAGCTGCACTTATTGGTGCAACGCCTTTGCCGGTTTCAGATGCATTACTGTTGGTTCCGGAGGAGATAGCAATGCTTGCATCCATTACGGCGATTTTTGGCCTTTCGGTAGATAAAGGAACTCTGATGGCTTTCATTGGCAGTACGATTGGAACAACGGGAGCAACGGTATTGGGCAAATCCATCGTTTCGGGATTATTAAAATGCATCCCTGGCGTTGGCAGTGTGGTTGGCGGAACAGTTTCTGCTGTGACAGCGGCAGCTCTGACAGCAGCTTTGGGAGAGGCTTATATTACCATTTTAACTTTGGTTGCCAAGGGAGAATTGGCGATGGGCGACTTGCGTACAGATGCTGGTAAGAAAGTGGTGTCAGAGATTTTCCTCGCACGCCTGAAGATGAACCGGGACGCAAACGGAGCTCCGGTAGAATAATCACATTCTTTGGGAAAATTAAGAAACGTTTACAAATCAGGGAGAAGAGTTTATGAAAATCATACTGGTATCAATTGTTTTGCTTATCGTACAGATATTGGCTTTCGCATTGGGAATTCACATTATCCCGTATATTGCGTTCATAGTAGGTTTGGTTTTGGATAGCCCGGGATGGATGCTTGCGATTATGTTTATTTTGGCGGACGTGGGTCTGACGATCTGCATTTCGAAACTGATGGATCGTGTCCTGTGGGGCGCGATTGACAGCGCGGTGGATGGAATTGGGTTTTTAAAACGTCTTGGCACGATTGGAATTTTCATTGCATTGATTTTAAAAATCGTGGGTTATATTATCGGCAGCAATTATCTGGCAAGCAAGTATCCGTTTGCGATTCTTGCAGTTGCGCTGCTTGTTCCTATTATTATGCTGGTGATTCCAATTATTATTATCTGTTAACAGCTCAGAACAGTCTGCCGTTTTGAATAATGGCATCATTTTGCTGAACTGAGACGGAATATTCAGATATGGGAGGTTCCGGAGTGCTTCTGTTTTCAACATTGTTATCCATCCATGCGTCCTTGACGCCGGACGATTTTATACAGCTGGTTCTGGAATGGAACCGAACCAGTTCCTATGAGTGTAATGTGATTCAGGGAATTGAATGGCATGGGGAGCATACAATTCGCTATGGAAATGACACGCTCTGGCTTGCGTTTGAAGAGTACCAGAGCCGAAACATTCTTGCGGTGCGTTATGAAAAAGTGGCTTTAGACGGAGTGGTCTGGGATACGGATTATGTCATGAATTTTGAAGAGCGAAAAATGGCAATCCGACTGGAGCGGAGTTATCTGGAGGAGGCACTGTCTGTGGATCCTGCATTTTCAACGCCGCATTTTATTACGCTGCTGATTCAAAGGGGGTATTTGGAGCCGGATGGGAATCTGCCGGTGCTTCGCACTCCGATGGTGGTGGAGGAGGACGGGCTGGATCTGTTAACGGATGTGGTTAACGGGAATAGCCGGTATCGCCTGCCGGTTGTTTATATTTCGCGTACTTATTATAATGCTTTGCCGGTGGACGTCCAACGAATGTCCGGACGGCTGAAGGGTGTGGCGCATGTTCTGGTACAGGGCGATGGCAGCCTGAATCCGAAGCTGGCGGCAGCCTGTGAGGATAAAAATGAGCGTTATGGGGCAATTGGGATTTATTATCCGAGCCGTGTGGTGGATCATAAGCGTTTCCTCTACCGTATGTATGAGGGCAGTTCGGATGATTTGATGGAAAAGGTGATACGAGACGTTATCGAATACTGCAACGCGCAGATGGTGGATGCATTGTATACCTGGCAAGGCGTCAGCAATGCGCTGCTGCGGGAGAATCTGGAAAAACAGCAAAAGGAACGGATGACGGCGGAGCTTGCTCGTGAGCAGACCCAAAATGAGACGGATGCGCTGATTGCGTCCGTGGATGAGGATTTGAACAGAATGAAGCGTCAGGTGGAGGAACTGACGAGGGCAAACGAGGCGCTTCTCTGCGAAAATCAGGGGCTGCGGGCAAAGCTGCGGGCGAAGGACGAGGTGCCGATTCTTTATCTGGGAGAGGAAGAGGAATTGTTTCAGGGCGAGATCCGGGAGATGATTCTGGATGCTTTGAGTGAAAGCCTGGAGCATACGGCGGAGAAGACGCGCAGGGCAGATGTTCTGAATGATATTTTGCAAAACAAAACAATTATTATGAGAATATCCATGAGCAGCGGGAAAAGACGATTAAAAATCTGTTCCGGGATTATAAGACGATGTCCGGAACGCTGCGGCAGGAGCTTCAAAAGTTTGGATTTACTATTACGGAGGATGGGAAGCATTACCGGTTGACGTATTATGGAGATGACCGTTATCACACGACTGTTTCAAAAACAGCGAGCGACAGGCGCAGCGGGCTGAATACCGCAGCGGATATTGTGAGGGTGATGCTTTGATCAGACGTTGTGCGGGAATTGAGGATTTTTCTTTAAAGACCTGGGTGGATAAACATAGAAAAGATACGGCGAGGGAATATTTATGACGAAAATGGCAAAAAAGATCCGCTACCCATTGCAGCTGGATCCGGGTATCACGGATGGGGAAATGGTGAAGCTGTCGTTTCAGAGCAAGCTGGAGCGCTATATTAATGCGGGCTTTCCGATTATTTATATCAATACGTTTGAAGAAGAGAAGACGGATTATATTATCGATCGGATTAATTGTGAAAAAGAGCTTTATGAATGGAATGAGACGGACGGCTATATTGATTTCAAAACCAGAACGCCTATGATGGAAGACTGCACACTGGAGATGCTGCTGGATCAGGTAAAACAAAAGTCGGTTTTGGAGAAAAAGATGCTGATTCTGAAGGATGCGGTTCCTTATCTGGAGAATCCAAGGATTGTATCAAAAATCAAGGGACTGGCCCGGATGATTAATCAGGGTGTAGATGCGACGATTGTGATTGTGTCGAATATTGTTGTGATTCCGAAGGATTTTGAGAAGTTTGTTACTTTATTAGAAATGGATTATCTGACCCCGACGGAAATCCGGCGGATTATTCTAGATTTTATTGAGGAATATGATTTAAAAGATGTCAAGGAAGATCTGATTGACGAATTGTCTGTCGCGTTTAAGGGGCTGACTGAATTTGAAATTCAAAATCTTCTGGCGTTATCGTATGCGGATGATGGAGAGATCACGGGAACGGATTTGAGCGTTATTTTTGAGCAGAAACAGCAGATGATTCGCAAAGCCGGGATTCTGGAAATGATTCCGCAAAAAGAGACCATGAGTGATATCGGTGGCCTGGAAAATTTGAAAGAGTGGTTTTCCCGTAAGGCGAAGGTATTCAAAAACATGGATAAGGCCAGGGAATTTGGCGTTGATATGCCTAAGGGTGTCCTGATCGCCGGCGTTCCCGGTTGTGGGAAATCTCTGAATGCGAAAGCTGCTGCTGCGCTGTTCGAAGTGCCCCTTTTGCGGATGGACATGGGCAGACTTATGGGGAAATATGTGGGCGAATCGGAAGGAAATATGCGAAACGCGATTGCACTTGCGGAAGCAATTTCCCCGTGTGTTCTGTGGATTGATGAGATGGAAAAAGCGTTTGCCGGAATCAATGGCGATGGCGGTGGCGGAGAAGTGACTACCCGGCTGCTGGGCATTTTCCTTACCTGGATGCAGGAAAAGGAAAGTGCGGTTTTTGTGGTGGCGACTGCAAATAATATTACCAGGCTTCCGCCGGAGCTTCTGCGTAAAGGACGGTTTGATGAGATTTTTTATGTTGGACTGCCTAAGCAGGAAGAACGTGAAAAGATTTTTCGCATTCATATCGGCAGACGAAGGGAAAAGGATTTGTCAACAATCGACGTCTCGGAACTGGCCGAAAGGACGGAAGGCTTCAGCGGCGCGGATATTGAGGGCGTTGTGAGCGACGCTGTCGAGGCGGCGTTTTCGGATGAAAAAAAGGGAATAACTACAAAAGATATACTGGATGCAATCCGGGATACGCAGCCTTTGGCTGAGATCATGAAAGAGGATCTGGAACAGATGCGAAAGGAATATGAAAACCGCAAGTTCAAAAATGCGTCGAGATGAGGAGAAGAAAGATGGAAGAACGGAAAGATTTCAATGATTATATTTCGGAAGAAGAAGCGAAAGCGGTAAGTGACCTGATTCTCCGGTTTCAAATGGAATATGCCCGGAAAGATGACAATGTGACGGATCAGGAGTGGCTGGCGCTGCAGTTCGCACGGGAGCTTCCGGATATTACAGAGGACGAGGCGGCGAAAAAGGCGTCGGAGGTTGTGGAGGCAATCCATACGTTTGATGAAAACCTTGATTCCGTAAACAACGCTGCTCAGAATGGTATTTCTAAAGAAAGCTGGCTTGCCGATCAGGTTCAGACGGCATCCTCAGGGATGGATTTGAATCAGTATGGTCAGATTCTCGAGGCTGCAGATGCTCTTTTTTATAACCGCAATCAGGAGCTTATGACCATGCTTACCCCGGCTGCGAATGGAAACGTTCCTTCCGCTGCTGCGAATGAGGCTGAGAAAATGAAATCCACGCAAGCTTCGGGAAATGCAGCTGGCAGCCGTGTGGAATATACCATTACCCAGATCAGGAATCTGGCGAAATCAATTGGAAAAAATGCCGGAATCATGGCGGCGTTCGTAAATGCTACTACAGTAGGATATGATCTTGCGTATAAGATGGTGAAAAAGGAATCTGCGCAAACAGATGATACAGCGAAAGAGGAAGCGATGAAAGCAGAACTGGAGGTTGGCGCTGAGGCTTCCGTGAAACTGATTACGTCGGGAGCTCTGGTGGTGGCAGTGCAGAAAGGCCTGCTTTCTGTTATCCCTATGGGTACACCGGTTGCTGTTCTTGTGAACATTCCCTGTGCAGCCGTTGAAAACATCAAAATAATCAGAAGAATCGCTTCCGGTGAGATATCGGCGACGAAAGGTCTGGATCAGATGGGGCGGGTTATGGTATCTATGGCCGGAGGAATGGTGGTATCGGCCGGGGGCTCGCTGCTTGCCACAAGCCTGGTGGCATGGATACCAATCGTTGGTGCTCCGCTGGCGGCTGTGACTGGATTGATCGGCGGAGTTGCCGGATTTTCCGCCGGCTCAAATGTGGGCAACAAAATATATGGTTGTCAGAAAAAAAATAGCGGGTGACCTGATAGAAACTGGAAAAGTGTTTTTCAAGGGATTGAAGCGGAAGCTGCAATCAGCAGATCCGCTGGCAAATCTGCTGACAATTGCTGCAACGAAAGAGTATCAGTTTGCTGTTTGATGGGGTAAACGGATAGGGACTGGATTTCCCTATCCGTAAAATGTATCGAAAGGAACGCAGGACAATAGTGAAAAAAGGTCTTAGAAAAAAGTATGCGTACTGGCTTGTCTGTAAGGGCTACTTATAGAATATCTTTCTTTTCCCGTTCCTGCAATGAATGGAGTGAGAAGAGCAGAATTCTTGTATATCTCTCCGTCAGCATTGTGAGATAAAATTCTTTTTGCAGCTCGCTAAGAAACGGTGTTTCGTATATCAGCGACTTGATCTGTGACATATTTATTTTTGGAACAATGCGCTTTAATGCAAGGTTACATTCAGCATTCTGCAGGGAAGAAATAAAGTCAAAATAACGCACCTTTTTGTTATTTACTGTAATTGCAGAGGTGGGGATTTCGAATACTCGGAAATCTCGCTCTTTTTGAGAGGAAAGAACTTTTTCCATAATGCTGTCATCCGCCTGTGGATAAAGACAGCTGCCGCAGTCATATACGGGAGCCAGCTGCACCTCATCGGTTACTGTATTGTACAGGAACCCCCAGTTGCCGTTGTGTCGATCCCAATTCCCGATCAGGGCATCTACAATGAACATATCCCAGAAACGAGTGGATAGTACGGACGGGTCGATTGCTGTCTGCTCTTCGAACGTGTGCTGGATGTCAGAGAGCTCCGTTCCATATCCGTTTCGCTCGGAATCGATGATCTGGTTTTTCAGGGAAGCGAAGTCCTGAAGTACGATCCCCGGTTCTGTGAAATCTCCGCATGCTACCACGATCTTTTCGGTATTTTTCGTTCGATATTTACCAAGCAGGGTTTTTTGAACGGGGATATTCATCTGTTCGTAAATCTGGCAGCCGAGATATTCGGAAAAACAGCTGTTGCTGTAGCTCATGTCTTTATTCTTGCTTGGAAGTGGAGGAAACTTCAGCATAAACTGTTTCCCTTCATAAATGACAGAAATTTTGTTCCCATTTGCACCCGCATATGCTTTATTTCGCTTTGGAAGATCCGTAAAATCGATTGGTGTCATGATCTCACCCCCTTTTTATCCGTAAATATTTTTCGCGAAGATACCAGGCTTGTTCGGAACTGATCACCTGGTTTACCTCGGCGCTGTTGATGTCGCTTTGTAGTTCGCAGTAGTCGCAGTCCCACCGATAATATTCTTCTCCATTATCAAGCTTCTTCCAGGCCTGCTTCATAGCCTGGATGGAATCTTGCAGGAAATCAGGGAGACCGCATTCCAGATAGTCTTTGTTTTGGGGCAAACCGGAATCACGGTCATAGGGCGCTTCAAACTTCAGCATTTCCTCCATTGTGCAGCCAAGAGCCCGTGCAAGCTGGTGAACTGTATTTGCCGAGCAGCGCCCAAGCTCACTTTTTCCGGAGCAGATGTCCATAATCGTTGATTTGGGGACACCACTCATTTGGGAAAGGCGGTATTTTGTGATATTTCTCTGATCCAGATAGGTTTGTAAATCCATGGTCAGTGCCTCCTTCTGTTTGGCAGATAAAAGAACTTATTTATTCCAGCGTGTACACAACCAGGTACACATTTTTTGCTGCTTGTTCTTCATTATATCGGTATACCGCCCTAAATGCAAGGGTAATTCTGCGTCTGGCCGTTTTCGGAGTTGTTATTGCTGACCTTTCTTTTTCGTGTTATACTACTTATAAAAACAATATACCAAAGGGAAATGCAGAGAAGCAGTGACAAAGGGGTCACAGGTAAATGCGCGTAGCCGGTTTTTCTGCGAGGGAGATGCTATGAAGTTTGACGTGAAAAAGGACGTGAAGCGAACGATCGTCATCTGTTTTGCGGCGCTGATTATGGCCGCGAATATCAAGACATTTGTAAGGACCGGCGGGCTTTATCCGGGCGGTGCGACGGGACTGACGATTTTGATTCAGAGGGTGGCGCTTTTGTATTTTGAGGTGGAGGTGCCGTATACGCTGGTGAACCTGCTGCTGAATGCGATTCCGGTGTATATCGGGTTCCGCTTTATTGGAAAGAAGTTCACGCTCTTTTCCTGCCTGATGATTGTGCTGACGAGTACGCTTACGGATCTGCTTCCGGGGATTGTGATTACTTATGATACCCTGCTGATCAGTATTTTTGGCGGCCTGATCAATGGATTTGCCATGAGTCTCTGTCTCCGCATGGGAGCTACGACGGGAGGGACAGATTTTATCTCGATTTTCCTTTCAGACAGGAGAGGAATGGATTCATTTAATCTGATCCTGGGGTTTAATGCGGTGATTCTGGCGGCGGCCGGGCTTCTATTTGGCTGGGATAAGGCCCTGTATTCGATTATTTTTCAGTTTACTTCGACGCAGACGCTCCATATGCTGTACAGGAAGTACCAGCAGCAGACTCTGTTTATCGTGACGAATACGCCAGTCGAAGTCTGTGAGGCGATTAATGAGGTCAGCAGGCACGGGGCGACGATTTTAGACGGGCTTGGCGCGCATGACCATCAGGAGAGCAATGTCGTGTACTCTGTGGTGTCGGGTGAGGACAGCAAGCGGGTGATCGCGGCGGTGAAAAAGACGGATCCGGGGGCTTTTGTGAATGCGATCCGGACGGAGCAGCTATCCGGTCGGTTTTATCAGAGACCGGAGGAGTAAAGGGAACGAAAAACGATTACAAAATCTTCTTGCAATTTTGTTTTAGTCTCCTATAATTAGGTAGGTACCTAACTATAGGAGACTATTTTTTGGAAAAGATTACGAAGGAGATGGAGCTGCCCAAATGTTAAAATATCTGAAAAAGTACTGGTTTTACTGTTTGCTTGCGCCGCTGTTTATGATGGGCGAGCTGTCGATGGATCTGCTGCAGCCGGATATGATGGCGACGATTGTGGACGGCGGAGTTCTGGCATCGAATATGGAGGTCATTCTGTCGGAAGGCATCCGCATGGTATTGCTGGTGTTGTTTGGCGGTACCTGCGGGGTACTTTGCGGGGTTTTTGCGAATATTGCGGCACAGGAATTCGGGAATGATGTCCGCAAGGATCTTTTTTCGCGCATTATGGATTTTTCCTTTGAGCAGACGGATCGTTTTACGACGGGCTCGCTGGTGACCAGGATTACGAATGACGTGACGCAGGTGGAGCAGATGGTGATGATGTCTGTGCGTTCTCTGGTGCGGTGCGTATTTATGTTTGTGGGCGGCATTGTGATGCTGTATCGCCAGTCGCCGCGATTTGCGCTGGTGGCGGCCTGCGGTTTGCCGTTTGTGACGGTGATTGTTGTTTTTACGCTGAAAAAGGTGTCGCAGATCTATACCTTTATTAAGCAGAAGCTTGACCGGGTAAATTCTGTTATGCAGGAAAACATTGCCGGCGCCAGGGTGGTGAAAGCATATGTCAGAGAAGAACATGAACTGGAGCATT
>Ga0192276_1129_pt1 | contig 13750 bp, 14 predicted proteins | sample Koala_Koa24_I3_FD_131263 | JGI IMG/M metagenome (GOLD analysis project Ga0192276, IMG submission 131263) | Enriched cells from koala feces incubated with labeled cellulose particles, San Francisco Zoo, California, United States - Koala_Koa2-4_I3 ...
TGTCTGGATGATTTCGCCCGTTTCCGGATCTACCCTTCCAAGATATTTTCGGACAGGGCGGGACTGTTTTTTCTCCGGATCCCACTGTGCCGTGGATTCGTAGGCGTATGTAACGCCTGACTGGTTTTTGTACTTGACGATTGCCATTTTTGTTACCTCCTTATCTAGGCATACCCTATTATAACATATGCCTAGATAAAAGTCAATAATAAATAGGCATATTTATATACAAAATTATATGCCTATTTACGAAGATTTTTGTGCAGTTTTTAAGGGCTTCAATTTAGTTCTTAAATCCGTTTCAGTAAGTCCTGGCTAGGGTGTGACCTGTAACAGAATGTGAGTGTGAAAGTTGTTATTTAAAAATGTTGGCTTGTAATTTCAGGACGGATGTAGTATATTGAGCGGGTGTAAGTCTCTGTAGCTCAGTAGGATAGAGCGTTCGCCTCCTAAGAGAACCTAAAGCGGACACTTTTCCGCGGGGACCTCTGCTAATAAACTTCATACGTCTGCGTAGCTCAGTTGGATAGAGCGACCGCCTCCTAAGCGGTAGGTCGGGTGTTCGAGTCACCTCGCGGACGCCAGCTAACAACGCCGAAAGCCTTATTTTTCAAGGCTTTCGGCTTTCTTTTTGCCTTGCAATAAAAAAGTGATCAAGTTTTTTGCTAATAAAATCTGCTAATAAATTTCCGTGCCACAGCCCTTCATGGGAAAAGGTGAACCTTTGGAGCGGACACTTTTCAGCGGCCAATTTGCTAATTGGCGATCCCGAAATCAGTTTTTTTCCGGGTCGTTTAGAGGTAATTTGCTAATAAGGCTTTTTGACCACTGAATCATGTTGCTAATAAAATACTCACGAATTAGCAAGCTGGACGGACTTAAGGACTTGCGCCAGCAGTTCCGGGTTGCTGGTCAGAAGCGATGCAAGCGCGTTTGCATCTAAAGTCGGAGTAGCGGGGGCCTTGTTTTCCTCCGGAACAGGCTTCGGTTCAGTGGGGTCAATGTTGCCTGCGTTATGATAGAAGCGTTCTTCCATCTGGGAAGCAATCGAGCGCCTGTCTTCATCAAGAATATGAGCATAACGCTTTGTTACCATATCCGGCGTACTCCATCCTCCATCGCCCTGAACAGCCTTCAGATCACCGTTGGACAGGCGAAGCTTTACGCCTGCGCTGGTGTGGCGGATGCTGTGGAAAACTATGTCGCTCACATCAATTTCCGGGTCATTCATGGCGGTGAGAATATCCTTGAAGCGCTTATTCAGATGCTCCGTCATGATGGGTCTTCCGTTTGCCTGACAAATCACAAGGCCATAATCCATATAGCCGTCATCTCCCAGCTCAACCTTGAGCTTATCCTGGAGCTTCCTCAACGTCTGCAACTTCTGAATAACCGTTTCCGGGATGTAGACATTGCGGATGCTTCCCTCGGTCTTAGGCTGCTTGAGAACGATCATCGTCCTGGTGCCGGGGTAAAGATTCGGGAAACGGTACATCACATCCATCTTTGCCAAGGTGTCAGCCAGCTTGCGGTCAACCCGGTCAATGACCCTGTCAATATAAAGCGTCTTCTCAGCAAAGTTGATGCGATCCCACTGGACACCGCCGACCTCACCGCCACGCATACTGCAAGCAAAGGCCAGCTGAATGGCACAGTGCATCATGTAGTAGTCGTAGATTTCAGGCCGATCAGTAAAATCCATCACCTTGAAAAGCTGCTCCGGCGTCAAGGCCGAACGCTTCTTCTCCTTATGCTCCGGAAGGGTCGCATTTAAGAAAGGGTTCTTAGCGATGTACTCCCATTTCACGGCCTGATTGAATGCACAGCGGAGAACCTTATGGATGTCGTGAATGGTGGAAGCCGTGATGTGTTCACGCTTCGGCTTTCCTACATTCACAGCCGGTTCTGCCTCGAACAGCAGGAAGTGATAGTAGTCGTCTACACTCTTGGTACGGATATTGCGGAGTTTCTTGTCTCCCAGATAGGGATATACATAGTTCTCCAGAAGTCCCATGTTCCCGTCATAAGTCGAAGCGACCCATTTCTTTTCACCGTATTTAACGAGAAATTCCAGAAGAAAATCTTTCACCGTAATATCGGTGCGGTCTACATGGATGTTCTGAGCCTCCTCATATTCCAGCTGCGCCTTACGGGATTTGGCGGCGTTGTAGCTAAGACCAGACTCCCAAATCTGGTGTTTTTCTTTGCCTTCTCCCTCGTAATATACGACAGAGTAGGTCTTTCCTCTTTTAATAATCGATGCCATTTGTTTATCCTCCAATATGATCGCATTGATCTAACCAGTAGTCAAAAGAGGACTTGGAAACTCTGATTGTCCTTCCAACGCGAATGACGCGAAAGCAGCCGGAATTGCATAATTCATATGCTTTTCTTCGACTGATACCAAGAAGTTCTCGGACTTCCTCAACGGAATACGTCCTCTTTCCTACGCTTTCGGTAGTAAGCTGTCCGATTGTGAAAACCTCCCTTCTGCGCAATCGGATCTACGGCATCGCTTATCATGTAATGCACTTACATTATAGGAGAGCAATGCCGTAGAATCAACGATGCGGAACAAGAAAAATGTGTTGACGATTGAGATGCAGTTAGAACTTCATCGGCAGAGATGTCTTGCGGCTACTACCGTTGTAAATACGGAACACCTGGAACAGATATTTCTTATGGCCGGGCATATTCACGCCCATGGCCTGTCCCTCCCGGTAAATGGTCAGTGGGTCATAGCCGCTCAGACGGCGAACCAGCCTCCGGCGATTGTACTCATCATGGTAGATGGAGACGAATTTAATCACGCTCTGGACAATCTCGCCGCGCATGGACTGTGGCTCGCCGTCCCATGACTCCCGGACGATCTCCAGCGCCTCGGTGTATACCTCTGCGCCAACACATTGGAACTCCCGGAAAGCGGTGTAGATGCAGCCCATCCGGTTACGGCCACGTTTCTGGTCGAAGTCCAGATGAATGCCGCCGCTTCCGTCGCATGGACAAAGGCCAACGCCTCCGGGTCTTTCCCGAATACCAAAGCCCGCATCCGGATACCGGCAGTCAGTGCGGAAGACTCCCCAAACTGCTGGGCGAACAGCAGCGCCTCATCCTCCTCGGTCAGATCGTAATACACCTTGCATTTCACAAGGACATCGTTGCCGCCGTTCAGATTCTTCCTGGCGGCGATGGTGTGCTGGCCGTCGAACACATAATAGTTGCCGCCCCGGTAGCTGACCTTCGGTTCATTGGCAAGATGTTCGTCGAACTTGTTGGTGATGGCCATGGCGTGTTCTGGCCGGAACGGGCGCTGGTAGGAGCTGCTGGGTACGATCAGCTCCCGGCTGCTCAGCGTCATTTCCTGATAGGTCAATGTAGTTTCATTCATAAGGGAGAGCCTCCTGTCTCTATCGTCATAATGTATTTTTTGGGCTTCTGCATGATCTCAATGAGCTGTGCGCGGTAGTGCGGGTCATCGAGCAGTTTGGGAAATTCATGAAAGCAGCGATTGCAGCTGCTCATCATGGTATCCACCAGGGCGGAGACAGAGGCCAGCATACTTTCCTCCGTCACCTTCCTGGCGGTCTGTAAACTTTCACCGATTTCCCTCATCCGTTTCAGTTCTTCATCCTTTTCCTTTTTGGTCATACGGAGCCGCCTGACCATCTCCGGGCGTTCCTCCGGTTCAGCGTCAGCGACTTCCGAGACATCCTTTGCGGTGGGAGCAATCTTGCCGGATAAAATATCCTGACGAATGCCTGGGTCAATCTCATCGGCGGCGTCAACACCATCTGCATAGCGTCCCGCATTGTACACATACTTTTTCCCGACGTGGTTTTCTTCAGCGACTTTCCTCCATGTCGGGTTTGATTTTGGTAAATCCCCCTTGGGGGGACTTACCACTTCAGTAAACTGATTGCCGCGAAAACCATCTGCGGCACCGTGCGAAGCCTTTTCGGAATTGTACTGTTTCCCGATCAGATACTTCTTTTGCTCCTCCGTCAGATTGCGACGGCCCAGCTGATTGTGACAAATCCATGCCAGCACAGCATAGCGGTCAGGAAACTCCATCTCTATGGTTTGATAAGGGATTTCCGGATGATCCTGCAAGATGCGGTAGCGGTTATGACCGTCAACAATGAACCCGTTCCATGTAATAATGGGGCTGATGATCCTGCCATCGGAGAGAATATTGTCCTCCAACTGCTCGAACTCGTCATCTGTCAGCGGAGGTATCTGGGTGGAAAATTCCTCGTCAACTTGTAATTCCATGGCCGGCTTCCTCCTGTGGTGCGCTGGCTGTCGGCTGCCTGTCCTCCCAATCATAAGGAAGGACGTAATAGTCATAGCCCATACGGGTCTGGCAGTAGGTGCAGACATCCTTGTCTTTTTGCTTGCGGTCTGCCCGGATGATGTAATACTGTTTGGTGTCGAAGAATTTGCTCCGGCAGGTCGGGCAGAGGCAGAACAGCATGGAAGGGTCGCCCTGCGGCGCAGACCGTTTCTTCCTGACGGGCCGCGGGATTTTCACGTTCCCGTCGTTCATGTCCTCCAGCCCCAGGCTGGCGGCAAGCCCCACATTGACCTTTCGCTGTTGTTCCTCGGTGATTCGACCGGCGAACCCCTTGATGCGATGTTTGTCAATCGTGTAGAGCTGCTCCAGCAGGAACATGGAATCTCCGTCGTACTCCATCCCCGGAATGTGGTTTAAGATCACATGGGTGGGAAGGTAGGGCTTTTTCTCCGTCCTTTTCGTTGCGGCTGCAACAACCAGGGTGGGCGAATAGCGGTTGCCGCTGTCGTTCTGAACAATGAGAACCGGACGGATGCCGCCCTGCTCACTGCCGTAGTGGGGATCGAGGTTCGCAAAATAGATTTCCCCACGGTGGTACTGCTTAAAATCTCTATCCATATCAAAGGCTCCTTTCCTGGATATGTTCAAAGGAGCCGATACCAAGGGAAAGTTCCTGATACCGGCTCCGTAAATTTCATAAAGCGGTTTTTCTCACATTTGTCCTCGACACCCCTGAGAAGCGGGAAATCATCAGGCGGCGGTTTGCGGAACCGCTCCATAGGCGTCTAACCTCCCCGCCTTCTTCATGGCCGGGCTGCGAATTACAGAAGTATCATTATCCCTGTGTGGTGTCGTCGCTGTGCCGGTTGCAGTCCGGCATTTCAAAGCTGGTATTGTTCGCTCGCTTCCGGCCAGAGCCAGGAGGTCATGGCGTACCGCCCATGCAGCTTGTCACACGGTAACGTACCTGATGAATGACTATGAAGTTTTCAAAGTTTCCGCCAGCCGGTGTTCCCCGGCTGTGATTAAATTGTAGCTGAGACGAAGCCAAATTTTTATGGCCTTGCTGGCCGGGTTGACGGCTTTGTAGGCCGGGTTCTATAAAATCTGCTCCAGATCGGTCAGCGCACGAATCAACCAGCGCACGATTTGCTTTGCTATGGGTGTCGAGCGATCTTTGCCAAGTACCAGATAATCCAGGCTGACATCAAAGTAACTGGACAGCTCAATCAACAGGTCGATGGAGCATCCTCGCCTGCCGATTTCAATTCTCCCAATGTGGTCGCTCGTCAGACTAACCTTCATGGCCAGCTGCTCCTGCGTAACTCCCTTCATGATTCGTAATTCTCGGATTCTCTTGCCGACTAAAATTGGATCGTAATACATTTGTTCTTTCCTCCGAATTTTGAAAATGTTGATGAGTTTCAAAATCCGAAGCTCACGGATATTTCGCCGTGTACGGTTCCCAATGCTGCCGCATCTGCTTCCTCCTTCATGACGGAAGCAATCCCAGGCAACAAAAAAAGAGCAGCAGATGGGCGCAATATCCCTACGGTATTGCTTCCGTCTGCTGCTCTCCTCCGGCTCTTTTGACCGGTACAGAACCTAATCACAAACTTTTGGCTCCTGATTCACGAACATGAGGGTTCAAGCCCAATCCGACGCCCTTACAGTTTGCCTCATTCTATTCAGTTTTGATGAACGCGCAGTTTACGCTGGCCGAGCATCCTCCGGTTCAGGGCAATTCTGAGGTGTCATTTTGATTTTCTCACCATCCACCTCGACCTTCCATGCACTTTTGCATTTACTGCAACGCAGGCAGCATACGCCTATATAGGCTCCCTCGAACAGCCGGTTCCAACAATGTGGACAGCTGATCTTATACATTTTTCCTTTCATACGAAACCTTCCTCCCTCGTTTGGACAGATTCAATCTGTCTCCTCGATTTGTTGCACACAACACGCGTATAATTATAACAGACGCTTTCCTCAGGAGAGGTCGCGTCTGGAGTCGAATTTTGGGAAACTTTCGAGTACGATTTTCGGAAGAAATCCGGTACGATTTCAGGTCGAATTTTTGGAAGAAAATCAGTATCATTTTCGGTATGGTTTCAGGTATGGTTTCGAGCATGATTTCGGGTATGATTTCAGTATGATTTCTGGAACAATATGAAGACAAGCATTGGACTGATGAACGGAGACATAAAAAAAAGCCCCTGCAACGTTGTTGTAACACGACATTGCAGAGGCCACATATGATTTTGAATGACTATTTTTTCGCTTCCTTGATTTCACGTTCCAGTTCCCAATAGGTTTCTTTTGGCAATTTCTTGTGCCAGCTTTGTAAAAATTCCCTGGCTGTGCCGAGATGATTCAGGCCAATATACGCACGGATTACCCATACAATCAGTTCCGGGTCATCATAATAGAAAACGAAAACTTCTTCTTCGAGCAGAAGCATCCTCCGGTAATCGGCCACCTCATAGAGCAGCTTCATACACTCTTTGATCTTGTCCTTGCGTTCATAGGTATAATCTGCGATAACCGGCATAACCCCTGGCGTGTCAACCTGCGAGGGAAGCAGTCTGCCCGGATGGGATGTCAACGCCTGATACAGCAAATCCGCTTTCTTCTGTTTATCGCTTTCTCCGTTCGCCGCCGCATATAAATCCTGCACCTCCTGATAATCGGTGCGAACATTGTAATAGCTGGAAATTCTGTATTCAGAATTTTCATATACGATCAAATCCATATCAGGGAAGTGCTGGCGCATCGTCTCTCGAATAGCGCTGCAAACATTGGAAACAATCTTCTTCGCACTTGTGGGTGCGGCATCGGTTTCCCACAATGCATTGACCATCTCCTCGGTAGAAAATCCACGGTGATTTTTCAGGAGAAGGAGTGTCAGAAAGCGAACATTCCGATTGCTCTTAAAATGCTCCTCAGTCAGTATGCCATTGGCACTGTGTATCTCCAATCCTCCAATCAGCTTCACATACACATCCCGGTCGCTGTTTCCCCTAATCAACCGCTTATCCTTTTTCAGAATCTCCATCAGGGTGCTTTCATTGATTTCTGCTACGACCACATAAGAGAGAACCTGAAGTAGATCAATTCTATCCTGATAGCGATGTGGGTTAATCACACCCACGAATCCTGTGTTTCGCTTCTTATAGGGTACGGCCATAAAAGAACGGACATTACTTTTGCGCAGGCGCTTGTATTCAACGGAATTAGCCGGGAACATCTGGCTCATATCCGTAACTACGACCGGCTGTCCGTATTCTATTGCCTTGAGAAACAGCGGGTATCTGGACAGATACACGGGGTCATTACCGCTGAGAGAAGGAAATCCCTCCCTGGGCAGTTCCCTCATAAGACTCCCGGCAACCTGAAGACTTACATCCGTATTAGCAAACAGCACACTGTCTGCATCATAAAATTCTCTGGTCGCTGTAAGAGCCGCATTGATGATATAATCATAGTCATGCCACCCCGCAGACTGGCCTCCAGGGACGAAACTGTGATCTGGTATTTGAGCGCGTGTTTCAGCGCTTCCTTATCTGCATCATTCGCATTGGTTTGGTCTACAACAGCACAAAGCCGTTCAAAATCCTGTTCAGTCATGGAATACACCTTCCTCCCTCAAAAAAGCAAAAGCCGCCGGTTGAACAACCAGCGGCAGATGGATAAATTATTGTGTATCCTTCAGCACAATCACATAACTGCAATGGGTATCAGGCAAGTATCTTATCGGAGAGGAGATTCTCAAGTGGAACGCGCAACGCTCTGGCAAGTGCTATAAAAATAGCTATAGAACAAGACTGATTATTATAACTCTCAATCCTGCCGATTGTTGAGCGACTCAAACCCGATGCTTCCGCAAGCTGAAGCTGATTCATTCCACGCAGGCATCTGTAATAGCGCAAGCGACTGCCAATGGCTGTATAGACCGCATCATCTGGTGCTAAGTCGTAGTAATCAAGCTGGTTCATGACGGCATCTCCTCCTTCCCGAATTTCTTACTTAAATTATACAATCTTAGAGCCTTCAGCGCTGACCCATGTTTGACGCTTATGCGTCAATTCTGACGCATCGCTTTTTTACAGGCTCTAAAACTGTAGATTTAAGCAGCATATGAAGCAGCAGTCATGTGATAGGGTGGTTCAATAACAGCCCATATTATTGACTGCCTGTTTCACAGTGTCTATCCAGAAGGGAATGAGGAATAAAAGGGAAAGGAAATGCAAAATGCCCGATTGAGAAAGCCTCCTGATTGTGGTATCATAAACAATGAAAATTCCGGGGCATGGGGGAACCGCTTATGACAGATACAGAACAGAAAGCCGCTGCAAAAGCCTTTGCCGAACACTGGAAAGGCCGCGGCTATGAAAAGGGCGAAAGCCAGTCATTCTGGCTGGAGCTGCTGCAAAGTGTGTACGGCGTGGAAAGCCCAACGCACTTTATTGTTTTTGAGGAATAGGTACATCTCGACCACACCAGCTTTATCGACGGCATGATCCCGTCCACCAGAGTGATGATCGAGCAAAAGGGTCTGGGCAAGGACTTAAAAAAGCCCATCAAGCAATCTGATGGGACATTTCTGACGCCTTTCCAGCAGGCGAAGCGATATATTGTGGAGCTGCCGGTGGACAAGCATCCCCGGTGGGTCGTGACCTGCAACTTTGCGGAGTTTTGGGTTTACGACATGAACAAACCGGGCGGAGAACCGGAGATCATCAAGCTGGAGGACTTGCCAAAGGAATACTATCGTCTGCAATTTCTGGTGGACACAGGCAACGAACATTTGAAGCGTGAAATGGAAGTTTCCATGGCTGCCGGTGAGATCGTCGGTCTGCTTTATGATGCGTTCGCCAAACAGTACCGCGACCCTACCAGCAAAAAAGCGATGCACAGTCTGAACGTGCTTTGCGTCCGCCTGGTGTTCTGCCTGTACGCAGAGGATGCGGGTATCTTTGGAAAACACGGGATGTTCCATGACTATCTGGCGGAGTCTGATACTCGGCATATGCGCAAGGCAATGATGGAGCTGTTTCAGATTTTGGATACGCCGGTGGAGGAACGCGATCCCTATCTGGCGGAGGACAATCCGGAGCTGGCGGCGTTCCCCTATGTCAACGGTGGTCTGTTCTCCGATGAGGACATCGAGATACCGCCTTTCACAGACGAGATCAGAGAGTTGCTGCTGAACAAGGCCAGCACCGGCTTCGACTGGTCAGAGATCAGCCCCACCATCTTCGGTGCGGTGTTTGAAAGCACCTTGAACCCGGAGACACGGCGCTCCGGTGGGATGCACTACACTTCCATTGAGAATATTCACAAGGTCATCGACCCGCTGTTCCTGAACGATCTGAAAAAGGAATTTGCGGAGATCCGCGCTGTGCCGGTGGCAAAGACAAAGGAGCGAAGACTGCGGGAGTTTCAGAAAAAGCTGGCCTCGGCATCGTATCTGGACCCTGCCTGTGGCAGCGAAAATTTCCTCACGGAATCGTACCTGTCACTTCGGCGGTTGGAGAACGAAGTGCTGCGGGAGCTGTCCCACGGACAGATCAGTTTTGGTGATGTGAATTACAATCCGATTCAGGTTTCTCTGAGTCAGTTTTACGGCATTGAGATCAACGACTTTGCCGTGACCGTCGCCAAGACCGCCCTGTGGATTGCAGAGAGCCAGATGATGAAGGAGACGGAATCCATCGTGCTGATGCACCTGGACTTCCTGCCTCTGAAATCCTACACCAACATCGTGGAGGGCAATGCTCTGCGGATGAATTGGGAGGACGTGGTGCCGAAGTATAAACTAAGCTACTTGATGGGCAACCCGCCATTTGTCGGATACTCTTTACAGTCAAAAGAGCAGAAGGACGATATTCTTTCAATCTATGTTGATGAGAAAGGTAAGCCTTACAAAACAGCGGGAAAGATTGATTATGTTGCTGGTTGGTACTTCAAGGCAGCGCAGCTGATGCAAGGAACGAATATCCGTACAGCTTTCGTTTCCACTAACTCCATCACCCAGGGCGAGCAGGTAGCCGGTGTTTGGAAACCTCTTTATGACCGCTTCGGGATTCACATTGACTTTGCTCACAGGACTTTCATCTGGGACAGTGAAGCCAGTTTGAAAGCTCATGTACATTGTGTGATTGTAGGATTCAGCGCTGCTCCGAATCAAAAGTCAAAACAGATTTTTGATTCAGACAGAGTACGAATTGTCAGTAATATCAATGCTTACTTAATTGATGCACCTGATGTATTTATAGCAAGTAGGACAAAGCCAATCTGTAATGTGCTGGAAATGACATCAGGAAATCGTCCGGCTGATGGTGGACATCTGATAGTTGAAGAAAAGGACTATGAAGATTTTGTCAATAGTGAGCCAAATGCCGTGAAGTATCTACGAAGATTAAGCGGAGCAACTGAGTTTATCAACAATAAAAAACGTTGGTGTCTGTGGTTGGTTAATGTATCACCGGCAGAATTGCGAAAAATGCCAAAGGTTATGGAACGAGTTGCATTGTGTAGGGCAGACAGACTAAACGGTGCAGACGACAGAAAAAAACTTGCGGAGACTCCAACACTTTTCAGGGAAACAAAAAATCCTGACACGGCTATTGTTATTCTGCGATTTTCTTTCCTTCTTCTGTCAGTTCCAGTAATCCGGCATGAGTAACCTGAAGCAGATTTTCCGCCTTCATTTTTGACACGGCCACGCTGACGCTTGCCTTGGTATAACCAAGCTCTTCTGCCAGGTCTACGGAACGGCAGTAGCCTTTTCTCTGATTGACCACATAGATTCCTTCCAGATAATCCTCCTGGGATTCGTTATGGCGTTTTTCCTGCATGGGTTCCCCCTTTCCCGGTCATAAACGAACAGTCACCCGATGGCCTCTGTACAAACCTTTGCGATACGCTTTGCCAGAGCGAGAATCGTCCAGATCGGGGGATTCCCCATCGACTCTGGCAGCAATGTAGCATCGGCGATATACAGATTTTCAGGCAGACGTCGATTGTGAAAGCTTTTTTGTTCCTCCGAAGTCAGCGGCAGCATCCCGCCGGGATGTCCCGCATTCAGTGTTCCAAGGAATATATCACTCTCGGCGACGCCCATCTTTCCCAAAATCGCCTTACAGTCAGACACACCGGCTTTCAGCCTCTCTTGGTCTGTCAGTGTCAACTTCTTTTCTACCTTTCTACTGCGGCTGGCACCAAAGCTGGAATCGGAGAGCTTTATCATGATACTGAGTATGTCTCTGGACGGCAGACGTCAGAACTTGTTGAAGAAAAAGCTGAGGTAGTCCATGTAGGGAGAGAGCATATAGCCGTCTCGTTGCATGACAAACGGCATGGGGATATGATGATCCTGTCCGGCTCCCGGATACGGCGCAGCCACACAAAGAACGGGGTCGACAAAAAGCGTTGCCTCGCAGGTGATCCCGGAGCGATCCAGAATGACTGGAGTGCCAAAGCCGCCAGCAGCCAACACGACCAAATCGGCGCTGTAAGTCGTCTGCCTCCCGCCTTCTTTTGCATAGACGGTATGTACGGTATTGTCACTGCGGTCAATGCCGAGCTTCGTTACCTTGCAGTTGGTTTTCAGCACAGCTCCCTTTTCGATGCTCTCTGCCAGCAGCCTGCGGCTGTCCCATTTCGCTCCTGTTCGGCACCCCAGCACACAGCGCCCGCAGTGGACGCAGCGGTCAAAGTCCACCAGCTTGCCCGTGGGCGTGGGCTGAAAGCCTAACTGTACACAGGCGTCAAAAAAGGCTTTCGTCTGGGATGACCAGTATTTCTCATGGTCAGTGGACAGGGGAATCTCCTGCGCAAGCTCCTCAAATTCCTCATCCAGATGGATACCCAATTTCAGCAGGCCCTTATCATACCGCAATGCGCTGCCGGTGGCGAGGGTCGTGGTGCCACCTGTGCATCTGCCATGTACCATTACCATATCCGAGGTGGCCTTTTGCACCCGCATGGCCGGAAACAGCATAGAGATCATCCGCTCATCCAGAAACAGCCCGGTCTTGCACAGCCCGGCCAGTTTGTCAACAGAAAAGGCAAAGGGCTGAAACTCACCCCCGGCCTCCAATATTGTCACCTGAAAATGGCCTTGCAGCTCTTTGGCTATCATAGCGCCCCCAGCGCCGGAGCCTATCACAATCGCTTTTTTCATTCCAACAGTTCCTCCTTCCTGGCCTGTATGTCGTATTCTTCATCTGAAATCAGCCCGGCATACGTCACAGCCCTCTGTGATGCGTTCATGAAATGTCAGCTTGCCGCCCTGATAAATGCCCGCAAATATCCCTTGGTCGATGGCAGAAATGACGGAGCAGATTTCCGGCGTATAGAAGCCGCTGAAATAGCATTTGCGAACACAAACTGTTCCGGGCGATTCCTCACATATTTGAATCCCGATGTTGCGATAGAGCAAGGTAATAACAGAAAAACATTCCTTCTCGTCTTTCGGATTCAACAATCGGCGAAGCCGGCTCCCCAGAGTATAGGTCATTTGATACAGCTTCTGATGCAGTGTTTCGAGCTTATCTCCGTGCTGTATGGCTTGCATGGCTTCTTTTGCTGTGAACTGTGCATAGGCTTTCAACCGTTCCGGAGTGGAACACCTGGCTGTTTTCGGCGACTCCACGCCGAATGCTTTTGCCGTTTGCCGCATGAGGATTCGCAATTCAAGATTTGCACCGAACCTGCCGGACAGTGCGCGATAAATCAACCGGTTCATCACAGCGCTCCAATCAGGAGAACATCCCCAACCTTAGTGGCCTTGGGCATATACAGTCCGTCAATAGTTTCCTGGTGCAGCTCCATGATATTACTTCGACGTAGCTTCAGGTTGGGAGTCAGCTCCCCGGTGGAGATTTTCAAAGAGCCAGACATCAGCGCATACCGCTTGACCTGCTCCGGGTGGGAAAGCTGTTCGTTGACAGACCGAACCGCAGCCATCAGTGTCGCTCCATCCGGAGTCGACTTTTCATCCTCCGGCCAGAGCAGGGCAACACAATAGGGCCGTTGTTCTCCCACCAGCAGAGCTTCGCTGATGCCGGGAATGTCCCGCAAAAGTGTCTCCACCTTTTGCAGATTGATATTCTTTCCGTAGGAGTTGATGAGGATTTCCTTCTTCCGTCCGATGATCTGAAGATGGCCGTTTGCCGTGATTGCTCCCAAGTCTCCTGTATGTAAGTGAGCATCCTCGCGGCCATCATAGGCCATCGCCACCTGAAGGCCTTCCACCAGAATCTCGCCGTCCTCCGCCAGCGTCACCTTTGTATCCGGCAGCGGAGGGCCAACTGTCGTGATGTCGTTTGCACCCAGCCGATTCAGGGTAATGAGCGGCGCTTCTGTCAATCCATAGGCGTCGTGAATCTCAATGCCCAATTCTCTGAAATCCTCCAGGAGCTTTTGACTGACCGGCGCGGAGCCGACGAT
>Ga0192276_1111_pt2 | contig 13701 bp, 12 predicted proteins | sample Koala_Koa24_I3_FD_131263 | JGI IMG/M metagenome (GOLD analysis project Ga0192276, IMG submission 131263) | Enriched cells from koala feces incubated with labeled cellulose particles, San Francisco Zoo, California, United States - Koala_Koa2-4_I3 ...
CTCTGGAAGAGAACCAGGTGGAAGTCCTGCTGCCCGAGCTGACAGACGAGGCGGTGACGACGCTGGCGTTCGTGACACTCTATGAGGGCGGTGAGCGGTCGTTTACTTTTGTGCGTAAGCCAGGCGCGGATATTTTGCTGGAAGCGTCAGATATTGATGAAGAAGTGATCAGAAGTACAAAGATTCTGCACTGCGGCTCCTTTGGAATGTCGGCGAATCCCAGCCGGGACGCGCATTTTCACGCCATGGATCTGGCAAAGAAAAACGGGAAGCTGGTCAGCTACGACATCAATTACCGTCCGATGATCTGGAGCTTTGAGGATGCGAAAGCAGTGGTAGACCGTGTGCTTCCGTATGTCGATCTGCTGAAAGCATCCGACGAGGAACTGGATTTTGTCGGCGGGGAGGAAAACATTCCGAACCTGATGAAAGAACAGGGGATTTCTGTGGTGATTGAGACGCTTGGCTCGAAGGGAGCGAGATATTTCTTTGACGGAAAGACCGGGACGGTCGCCGGGCACAAGGTGAAAGCCATCGACGCGACAGGAGCAGGCGATGCGTCCTGGGGCGGTTTCCTTTCCAGACTGTTGCTTGGCGGTGTTACGACGGTCTCTGATCTGACAGAGGATTTGGTGCGCGAAGCACTTGTCTATGCAAATGCATCAGGAGGACTGTGTGTGCAGAAGATGGGCGGTATACCGGCACTTCCGACGAGAGACGAGGTCGAGGCGTTTGTGGCGCAGACGATGTGAACGGAACCGGGATATGAGCCAGAAAGGCACCATTGATTTGAGATGGTATGCCTGAACCGATTGATATAACAGGAGCACAAACAGATGCATTCATATAAAGAAAAAATAGATGCCTACATTGACAGCAAAAAAGAAGAGATGCTGGAAGATTTGAAGATGCTGGTGCGGATTGACAGCCAGAAAGGCCAGGCAGAGGATGGTAAGCCGTTTGGGGCCGGACCGGCGGCGGCGGTTGCGGCAGCGCAGGAGCTGATGCAGCGCTACGGGCTGGATGTGAAAAATTATGAGAATTATGTGGTGACGGGAGATCTGGCTGCGACAGCTGTGGATGCAGCTTCGGATAATAAAATATCAGAGGGGACAGGCTGCTCTAGCCAGGGAGAAAAAGGTCTGGATATTCTGGCGCATCTGGATGTCGTGCCGGTGACAGAGGACTGGACGGTGACACAGCCGTTTGAGCCGAAGGTGGTGGATGGCAGAATCTACGGCCGCGGCACGTCGGATGACAAGGGACCGGCAGTTGCGGCGTTGTACGCGCTTCGCGCCATCCGTGAGCTCGGGATCCCGATGAAAAAAGGGATCCGCCTGGTACTGGGATCCGATGAAGAATGCGGTTCAAGTGACCTTAAGTATTATTATGGGATCGAGAAAGAGGCGCCGTATACATTTACACCGGATGCGGAGTTCCCGGTGATTAATATTGAAAAAGGGCGTCTGGCGGCGAGCTTTCACGCGAAGTTCTCTGATGAGCGGTCGCGCGTCCTGCTTCTGAAGAGCGGGGATAAGGCGAATGTTGTTCCGGGTCGGGCAGTGCTTGAACTGGAGGGGCTGGATGAAGAGACCGTGCGTCTTGCTGCGAAAGAGACGACAAAGGAGACGGGGGTTGCTTTTGAAATCAGCTGCCTGACGGAAACAGGAACTGCCGATGGAGCTTATATAGAAAAAGACGGTATCGATAAAACAGAAAAGACATCTGGAAATGTCCTCAGAATTGACGCTCGCGGAGTTTCAGCACACGCTTCGACCCCGCAGGAGGGGAAGAACGCATTGACTGCGTCGCTTCGCCTGGTATCAAAGCTGTTTGAAGGGGCATCTTGTGAAGACGGCGGAAACGCTGGCATAAAGGCGCTTCTGGCGCTGGAAAAGCTTTTCCCGTATGAGGATACCTGCGGCCGGGCGGCCGGTGTCTATCGGGAGGATGCAAATTCCGGTGCGGTGACGCTGTGTTTCAGTGTTCTGGATTATACGCCGGAGCACTTAAATGGGACATTCGACGCACGTCTGCCGATTGGCTGTACGGAGGAGAATACCAGGCGTCCGCTCATGGAAGCACTCCGGGCGGCAGGACTGGAGATGGAAGATACACCGATGTCTAAGCCGCATTGCGTGCCGGGGGATTCACAATTTGTAAAGATTCTGCTGGAAAGCTATGAGTGCTATTCAGGCATCAAGGGAGAACCGCTTTCAACCGGCGGCGGCACCTATGTGCATGGGCTGGAGCGCGGCGTAGCTTTTGGCTGCGGAACGCCGGACGTTGACAATCATATGCATGGAGACGATGAGTTCATGATGATTGACACACTGGTAATGAGTGCGAAGATTTTTGCGGACGCGGCCATACGGATCTGTAATGACCTGTAACGCTGCAGAAGCCAGGGCTTTTGACAGAGCGTAGGAAGACAGTGATAGAGGAAGAACGGGGGTGTATACTCTCGTTTTTTCGTTTGACGGGGCAGTTTTCCGAACTTTTTTATTGGACAGAAAGCTCTTCTGTTTGGTGTTATTGCCTAAAAGAAATATTACGAAAATTTTACGTTTCTGATAACATTGACAGATTTGAGAGCATGTGACTTGCAGAAGTTGGAAGGTCGTGGTATGATAGACTTCGGTATGGTCTTGAATCATTTTCTATGCGGAGCTGCGGTGCCATTCGTAATACATCTGGTGTGCAGAAGAAGAGGATTTCCCATTCCCGATTGGAGGAATAAAATGTTAGACAGAAGAAAGAGAGCAGTTTTGATTTATCTGATGCTCGCCCTGGCGATCGCCGTATTTACATCAGGCTGCCAGCTTCTAGAAAAAAATAGTGAAACAGAGTCTGAGACAGAGACCGAGACGGAAACGGAGACTGAGACGGAAACCGAGACAGAAACGGAGTTTGAGACGGATGTCGTCTATATTTCGGAGGATGTGTCGATTCGGATTATATTGCCGGACAGTACCTGGAAGGTTACGCAGGATATTGATGAGATGCGGGTATTTGCTTCCGGGTCAGATGCGATGATCAATATCGTACATGCTTCGGATGAGGATTCTATGAAGAATATTTCAGTCTCGGAGTCGGAGGAAGCTCTTGCGGAGACACTGGCGGGGCAGTACCCGGAAGAAGACGCGTTCGAGATTCTTTTGTTTGAGGAGCGCAGTTCGTCAACGGTAGTTACTTATGAGTATGTTGTACAGTATAATTTATCGACAAGTATGTGGTCTTATTCGGTTACCTATGCGCTTTTATCTGCGGATGGGGATTCTGCGTATGTGATCAGTGGTACAGTGACTGAGGATGATCTGTCCCTCCTTTCTGATGTACAGGATGCGGTAGAGAGTTTTACCGTGCTGGATCGCACCAGTATTTTCAGCGTTCTGCCCGGAACGGTGGAAAATAACGGTACTTCAGAGTCCGAGACGGAGACGGAAGAGGAGGATAATGACGAGGATGATGAGGCATGGAGCGAGGAGCTTTCGACGCTGACTTCTTATTCCACGAGTGCGACGCTATATGCATCGACGAATGTGAACATCCGGCAGTATCCGAGTACAGAGGCGGAGCGTATTGGCTCTCTGACAGCGGGCAGTTCCGTATCGGTAACAGGCGAGACATCAAAATGGTTCCGGGTCAGCGTGAGCGGCTCTGTGGGGTATATCAGCAAAGCTTATCTGGTAAGCACAGCACCGGAGACGACTGCGGATGATAATGAAGAGACGGAGAGTACAGATTCCGCGATGACTTCGGCGGAGCTGGGAAGTGAGATTACGTATGGTTCATCCTATACGTTCTATACGACGACAGCCGTGAATCTGCGTTCTCAGCCGAGTACGAGCAGCAGCGTGACCGGTACAGTGGCTTCCGGAGCGGCGGTGACGGTGACCGGTGAGACGGACAACTGGTATATTGTGACCGTAGATGGTGTGACCGGCTATATTTCCAAGGCCTATGTTTCTTCTACGCAAACAACATCGACGGAAAGTACGGAGAGCACAGAATCCACCAGTTCCTCGTCTTCTTCTACTTCGACTTCTACGACAGGGGTGGTAAGCGGGACGATTACAGCAGTGACGTCGGATACGCTTCTGATTGCCGGGGATGACGGCGTTACATATTCTATCAATTACGCGAATGCTTCGCTGAATTCGAGCGGGCTGACGGAGGGGCTGTACATCACAGCCACGATTGATTATTCACAGTCGACAGCGAGCGGTTCCCTTTACGCAACAGCGGTGACGGGGCACTGATCGGATGGCGGGATATGCTGGGCAGTTGCTCAGATGCAGGTATTGCAAAAATGCCAAAGAAAGGTTCAAAATCTGACTTATTTTCTACCGGAAAGGAAGCTTGACTTTTGAACGGTTTCTTCTTATAATATGCACTGAACCGAGTGGCATATGGTTCCAATTCACAAGGTGAGTCGAGAACTTTTAGAAAGAGCGTAAAACCGGGTTTCGGGTTTGCGCTCTTTTTTTATGCGCAGGGCCGGGCATGGTGTTTTGCGGCTTAAGCCGCCTCCTACTCGATCGCAGGGCCGGGTAAGGAGTCTAGTGGCTAAAGCCACACCCGGCCCGCGCGGGCGGATAGGGGAGATATGTGTCCCCTATCCGATTGCACTCAAAAATGAACACTATAAGAAAAGGAAGGTTTTTTTTATGTCTGAAAAGAAAACGGGCGAACTGGATCTGACGACCGCCCCAATCGGGAAAACGATGCTGAATTATGCGATTCCATGCATTATTTCACTGCTGGTAGCGGCTCTTTACAATATCGTCGATCAGATTTACATTGGCTGGGGTGTCGGCGCGGAAGGAAACGGCGCAACCTCCATTGTTTTTCCGCTGACTGTTCTGGCGCTGGCGATTGCGACCATGATCGGAGATGGCGCATGCTCTTATGTAAGTATCAGTCTGGGCGGCGGAGATAAGGATCGTGCGCACCGCACAGTCGGTAATGCGGTTGTGCTGACAATCATCTCCGGTATTGTCCTGATGCTCATTTATCTCATTTTTATGACTCCGATTCTCCGTATGTTTGGCGCTACGGATGCGGTTTCCGAACTGACCAGAAATTATGCGAAACGTTATTTTACCTGGATTGCGATCGGCATTCCGTTTTATATGTTCGGACAGTCGATGAACCCGATTATCCGTTCAGACGGCAGCCCGAAGGTCGCGATGGCGGCGACACTGGCAGGTGCGGTTGCTAATATTATTCTTGACCCGGTGGCGATTTTTATCCTGAAATGGGATGTCATGGGTGCGGCGGTTGCTACCGTAGCCGGACAGGTGATTACAGCGGTGATTTCGCTGGTTTATCTTTGCAAGATGAAAGAGATCACACTCTCAAAGATCAGCTTTAAGCTAAAGGCTTCTCTTATGAAGAATTTTATCCCGCTTGGCTTTACCAGCTTTTTGAGTCAGTTTTCTCTGGTGCTGTCTATGGCAGCGATGAATAACATGGTATCGAAATATGGCGCTCTTTCCCGTTTTGGAGAAGGAGGAACAGGCGATACACCGATGGCGGTGGTTGGTATCGTCATGAAGTTTTTCCAGATCATGATCTCGGTTGTAGTAGGTATGTCCGCCGGCTGTATTCCGGTCAGCGGGTTCAACTATGGTGCGCATCGGTTTGACCGTGTCCGTGAGCTGATGAGAAAACTGCTGACCTATGAGTTCCTGGTAGGCGTCGTATTTCTGCTGATTTTTGAACTTTTCCCGGTACAGCTGATCAAGATGTTCGGAAACAGTTACTCACAGACGTATTATGATTTCGCGAAGGTAGCATTCCGGATTTACCTCTGTGCAGTTCCGCTGGACTGTGTATGCAAGGCATCCTTTATCTTCCTGCAGTCGGTAGGAAAGCCGGTCCAGTCCACACTGCTTTCCCTGCTGCGTGAGGTTGTCCTTGCAGTACCGCTTGTAATCATTCTGCCGTGGGTATTTACTCAGTTGTTTGGTTCTGAAAACGGAATTTACGGTATCCTGATTTCCATGCCGGTGGCGGTTGTGATTACCTTTATTGTTGCGATCTCGATTGATCTCTGGATGTACCGTAAACTGAAAGCGATGGAAGGGGAAAAAGATTCGATTCTGTAAACGAATCGGTAACTTTCGCTTTGTAAACCCTTCGCGCGGATGCGTGAATAAGGCTGCGTTATGTAATTGTGCGAACTGCATAAAAACCGCGCGGAAAATGTCCGCAAAACTGCTGAAATTGCACTCTTTTCTGAAAAAAGACTTACGTAAACCACTTTTTTCTGGTAGAATTAAGCCAGTAATTGTCTGGTTTCGAAGGTTTAAAGGAGTGAACAGAATGTATTCGGTAGGAGATTATGTAGTAAAGGCCAACAATGGTGTCTGCCGGGTGGAAGACATCGTACATCTGGATGTGTCGAACACGAAGAAAGACAGACTGTATTACCTGCTGGTTCCGCAGGCGGATCAGGGCGCAAAGCTTTATGTTCCGGTGGATACCAACAGCACATCAATCCGGGGCGTGTTAAGTGAAGAGAAGGCATGGCAGGTGATTGAGAAAATTCCGGATATCGATGAGGCCTGGATTGCAAATGATAAGCTGCGTGAGCAGGAATACAAAGAAGCGCTCAAAAGCTGTGACCCGGAGTTGCTGGTCAGCATTATCAAGAACATTTACCTGAGAAAAAAGAAACGTCTCTCGGAAGGGAAAAAAAGCACTTCGGTAGATGACCGTTACTTCAAGATGGCGGAGGAAGCCCTGTATTCAGAGCTGGCGTTCGCGATCGGGCGGGCTCCGGAAGAGATCAATGTGATTATACAGGATATGATTAATAAAAAATAGAGCGCAGCTGGCTGCTCAGAATACAGACAAAAGAAAATATGAATGAGATGGAGGGAATTCTCAGATGAGGATTCCCTCTATTTATGTGCAGGGGCGAAAAAGCCGCCTCCTGCTCGATAATACAAAAATCCTGACAGAAAGGATAATTTGTCTGTAGAAAAGGAGCGCGCAGCGTGCTATACTAAGCGCGATTAAAAGGCGAGTGCGAATGCATCAACTCTGGAAAGGAAGCGGCAGTATGGAACTTTTTAAGAAAATTCGGGTAAATATGACGGTAAATGCTGTTTTAACGATTCTGATCGGCATTTTGTTTGTTTTGAATCCGGGCGGGACAGGCAGCACAATCGCGCTGATCGCCGGAATCGCGATCCTGGTTTCCGGCATTGGCGATATCATCCGCTACATCAGCGACCGGGAATATGGATTTCTGATGAGCGGCAGTCTGTTCGGCGGTGTGATTAAATGCGTCCTTGGTCTGTTTGCTGTGACACACACCGGGACAATCATTACCCTGCTTACCTATATTCTGAGCGTGTTTGTTATCATTGGCGGCGTGAACTGCCTGGAAAGCTCGATTCAGCTGAAAAAGGCACATGTTTCCGCGTGGGGCCTGAATATGGCACTCTCTGCAGTGATTCTCGCGGCAGGGATTTTCATGCTGTTTTTCCCGTTTGACGCGGCTTCCACAGCAATCATTATAGTAGGTGTGATTCTGATCGCAGACGGGCTGAACGAGCTGTTTACCTCCTGGCGGATGAAGAAAATCGGTAAAGAATTCGGCAGGACGATCAAAGAGATCAAAGACGAGATTGACGGAAATATTATTGATATGTAGAAGCAGAGAAAACTGTGCTGCGAAAATGGGGATGATGGTTGTCTCAAAGTGAGATGGCAGTAAAACAGAGGAAGGAGCTTACACATTGGACAGACGATGTTTTATCGTAGGCGCCGGAGAGTTTGATGGCTTTCCAGATTTTGCCGCGCCAGGTAAGGGCGATCTGCTCATTGCGGCAGATGGCGGGTACCGTTATCTGAAAAATATGGGCATGGAGCCGGAAGTATTGCTGGGAGATTTTGATTCTCTGGAGGTGGTGCCGGCGCATCGTCATCTGATCCGGCACTCGCCCATCAAGGATGACACGGATATGGCTCTGGCGGTCGCCTTTGCCGAGAAGGAAGGCTTTCAGACATTTTTTCTATACGGCGGACTTGGGGGAAGGCTGGATCATACACTGGCAAATTTGCAGCTTCTGACGCAGATGGCGAGAAAAGGGCAGGAAGCCTGGCTGATTGGGCAGGGAACGATTCTGACTGCGATTACAAATGGAAGGCTGCTTTTCCCGGAGCAGGCGAGCGGGATGCTTTCGGTTTTCTGTCAGGGAGAGTGTGCAAAAGGCGTTTTTGAACACGGTCTGAAATACGAATTGGAGGACGCTGTTCTGACCTGTGACCGGGCGCTCGGCGTGAGCAATGAGTTTATCGGGACTGGCAGCTGCATTGCGGTAAAGAATGGCACCCTTCTGGTGATGTGGGACGCGGCAAACGGGCTGCCGCAGCGTGAAACGTTGAGATAGCCTTTTTGTGTCTGCGCCTGTCTTTGTTGAAATGCAAACAGGAATGGAGAGGGGCATATGAAAAAAATGCGAATTTTATATGGCGTCTGGCTGGCGGCTTTTGTCATATTGCTGGCGGCGTGCTCGCTGGAATACTTGCAGATTTCGAATCTGGGGAGCGTACAGACTACATGTTTTACACTCTTTGGAATGACAGATTTGTTTTGCGTTTTGATGCTTTTGACTGGACAAGTACCGTTCGGGGATGTATTTCATGCCCGGGAAAAGCGATTTACGGCTGCGCTTCGGCATTTAGTGTACTTTTTCATGGCAACTGCACTGTACGCTGTTTATTGTTTTTGCCTGGATGGATTGCCGCATACGGGCAGTACAACGGACTCACTTGTAGCGGGCGGCCTGTTCTGTGCGGCGGCGGTTTTTTCCGGCGGAAAGCCCCTTTATTCGTAAATTACAACCAAAACTTAGTGAAATTTGCAATTAGGCGTAATTTCTGCTTGCTAAATCCTCCAAAATCGTTATAATGAATAAAAATGCATCAAAATCTATCAATATTCATGGCGCCGTCTCGGAGCCGGAAAAGGAGGAGCATTATGAAAAAAAGAATTGCAGCGATGGTATTGTCCGCATGTATGGTAATGTCTATGGCAGTGCCGGCATTTGCAGAGGAGGAGACAGAGTCTTCGGTTGACCTTTCCGCGGTGGAGACCGTGACGGATGGTGTGCTGACAGTCGCGACCAGCCCGGACTTCGCGCCGTATGAATTCTATGCGATTGATGAGGATGGGAACGCGACGCTGGCCGGATTTGATATCGCGCTGGCAGGATACATAGCGGATTATCTTGGACTGGAATTAGAGATTGTGACGGTAGACTTTGACGGTGTGCTCAGCGAGCTGCAGACACAGTCCGTGGATCTTGGTCTGGCAGGACTTTCACCGGATCCGGAGCGCGAGTCGATCATGGATTTCTCAGATATTTATTACTATGGCGGTCAGTCCTTTGTGACGGTAAAGGGAAATGAAGACCTGTTTACGTCTCTGGAGGATACGAATAATTCTTCTTATTCAATTGGTGCACAGACGGGTTCCATCCAGCTTGATCTGGCAAATGAGTATTCTCCGGATGCGGATATCGTCTCCCTTCCGAAAGTGACAGATATTATCACTGACCTGCTGACCGGCAACCTGGACGGCGCTTATATTGAGACGGATGTGGCAAAGAGTTACGCGATGAACTACGAGGATCTGGTGATTGTGCTGGATGTTCCGTATGATGTAGAAGGCTCTGCAATCGGCGTCAGCAAGGGCAATGAGACTCTGCTTGCGGCGGTTAACGAAGCGATTGCGGCAGCACTGGAGGATGGCTCTATGGATAATTTCGTCGCGGAGGCGAATGAGCTGGCCACGGGTGAAAAATATGAAGGCCTGCTGGAGGAAGAGACAGAGGCGCTTACGGAATAAGGAAGTTCGATTTATAATTCTATACATTGCAAAGACGCAAGGAGCTCCCGCACGGCAGACACTATAGCGAAATGCGGCGGCTCCTTGTTCCATACATCAGTGCGGATGTTCGTTGCGCCGCACTAGAATCGATACTTGCGCTGTGTGTTTTCCAGGAAGAACGGGACACAGAACGCGCGGGAAGAGGGAGTTTTCATGAGTCTTTTTAAGCTTAGTAATTTTGCGAAAATTGTGCCATACTGGCAGCTGTTTGCGCAGGGCGTGGCGGTGACCGTTCTGATGTCGCTGTTTACCGTCGTGATCGGTTTTGTCCTTGCGCTGGTTCTGGCGCTGATGCGCCTTTCCAATGTCCGGCCGCTTCGCTTTCTGGGAATCGGAAGCGACGGACATGAAAAACAGAGCGGAGTGCTTCTGAAGATCAGCCGTTTCAACCCGCTGAATTTTCTGGCGACGGCCTATGTAGAAATCCTGCGTTCTACTCCGGTTGTGGTGCAGGTGTTCATCATCTATTATGTCGTGTTCAGCGCGATCAGCCTTCCTTCCTTTAAGCTGTTCGGCTTTATCAAATTTAACCGTTTCTTCCCAGGCGTAGTAGCTCTGGGCATGAATTCAGGGGCGTATCTGTGTGAAATCATCCGCTCCGGTATTCAGTCCATCGACGGTGGGCAGACGGAGGCAGCGCGTTCTCTTGGCATGTCGCAGGTGCAGAATATGCGCTACATCATTCTGCCGCAGGCGCTGAAAAATATCCTTCCGGCCATCGCGAATGAATTTGTCGTGATTATAAAAGAGTCCGCGATTACTTACACGATTGGTGTGCAGGATATCATGTCAGCGGTCAATGCGGTGAAGGGCGCGGCGTTTATTATCGCGGAGCCGCTGATTGTGGCGACGGTGCTGTATTTCTGCCTGTGCTTCCCGACATCCAAGCTGATTGCGTATTTTGAGAGGAGGATGAGCCGTGGCGACAGGAGATAGTCTGATCCGGGTAACCGGTCTGAAAAAACATTACAATGGCGGAGCCATCAAGGCTCTGGACGGTGTGACGGTAGATATTCAAAGGGGAGACGTGATGGTAGTCATCGGGCCGTCAGGATCCGGCAAGTCGACCTTTCTGCGCAGCCTGAATCTGCTGGAGACGCCTACGGAGGGTTCTATCATTTTTGACGGAATCGATATCACAAAGAAAAAATACATGGACGCGTCCGGAAAAATGGTGAAGCTGGACATCGACGGGCTGCGGCAGAAGATGGGTATGGTGTTTCAGCATTTTAACCTGTTCCCGCATAAGACCATTCTGGAAAATATGACCCTTGCTCCGATCAAGGTAAAGAAAATGAATCCTGAGCAGGCGAAAGAGATGGCGTTGTCGCTGCTCGACCGCGTGGGTCTGAAAGACCGTGCGGACGCCTACCCAATTCAGCTTTCCGGCGGGCAGAAGCAGCGAGTGGCCATTGTGCGTGCACTGGCGATGGAGCCGGAAGTCATGCTGTTTGACGAGCCGACCTCCGCGCTCGACCCGGAGATGGTCGGCGAGGTACTGGAGGTTATGAAGGAACTGGCGAATGAGGGTATGACTATGGTCTGTGTGACCCATGAGATGGGTTTTGCCCGCGAGGTGGGGAACCGTGTACTCTTCATGGCGGACGGAATGCTCGTAGAGCAGGGGACGCCGTCCGATATTTTCGATCATCCTCAGAGTCCGAGACTGCAGGACTTCCTGGCCAAGGTGCTTTGAGACGTACGGCTGTGTAAAGAAAATGATTTCAGCAGCGGCATTCGCATACCAGGTTCTCGCCGATGAACCTGGTATGCGAATTTTATTTGTTTGCTACAACCGCGCAGCTGGAATCATTTTTTGAAAAGTCCTGTTGTTGACATAAAAAACGGGAATGTATATACTGAGGTTATGAGAGTGTGACTGCGAAAGCAGTGAACAGTTGTTACTGGTCACACCTGTAGTGGTTAAGATAACGTAAATTTGGCCATGGTGTGACCTGTAACGAACAGTTACCGGAGAGGAAGGAAAAGTTGATTATGACCGATAAGAAAGCGGCTGCACTTGCGGCCATTGACGCGAAAGCGGAAGAAATCATCCGTGTGGCAGACCACATCTGGGAATACGCGGAGCTGTCGCTGAAGGAGTGGAAGTCTGCCGCGCTATATTGCGAAACGCTGGAGAAAGAAAGCTTTCAGGTGGAGCGCGGCATCTGCGGAATCGAGACGGCCTTTGCCGCGTCCTGGGGCTTTGGAAAGCCTCATATCGGGATTCTGGCAGAATATGACGCGCTCTCCGGGCTTTCCCAGAGGGGCGGAAGTGTGACACGGGAGGAACTCACAGCAGGCGGAAGCGGCCATGGATGCGGGCATAATCTGCTCGGTGCGGGCGCGTTTGCAGCAGCATTGGGTATAAAAGCTTATCTGGAGCAGACCGGACATTCCGGAACGGTGACGCTTTATGGCTGTCCCGGTGAGGAAGGCGGTGCGTCGAAAGCATTTATGGCGCGGGACGGTCTCTGGAAAGAGCTGGATGCGGCTCTGACCTGGCATCCGGAGGATGTGAACGAGGTCGCGACCGGCTCGTCTAATTCCTGTATTCAGGTGCAGTACAAATTCACTGGCATAGCTTCCCATGCGGCGGGTGCGCCGGAGCAGGGGCGAAGTGCGCTGGACGCGGTGGAGCTGATGAACATCGGCGTACAGTTCCTGCGGGAGCATATGAGCGACAAGGCGCGGATCCATTACGCGATCACCGATGCCGGCGGCTGCAGCCCGAATGTTGTTCAGCCACGGGCGAGTGTGCTCTATATGGTGCGCTCGAACCACGTATCGGAGGCGGTAGAGCTGCAGAAAAGAGTCGACCGCATCGCCGAGGGAGCCGCACTGATGACCGATACCACGTTTGAGCGCAAATTTATTGATGGTCTGGCCGATACCGTCAGCAATTTCGCTCTGGAACGGGTGCTGTATGAGAATTTTTGTGAGCTGGGGGTTCCCTCCTACACGGAAGAGGAGCATGCGTATGCCGACGCATTGGCGGCAACTTACTCCGGCAGTGACGCACTTCCTGGGGTAGCGGCAGAAAACGATGCGGCCGCGCGGGAAGAGGTGCGGTTACTGCGGGAAAAAGCCGGGCATGCAATGAACGATTTTCTGGCACCGCTGTACCAGGGGGATGCCTTTAAACCAGGCTCTACCGATGTGGCGGATGTGAGCTGGCTGACGCCGACCGCGCAGATTCATGTAGCTTCCTGGCCGAATGGCTGTCCGGGACACAGCTGGCAGAATGTTTCCTGTGATCGGACTGAGATTGGGCACAAGGCCGCGATACACGCCGGAAAAGTACTGGCTGCGGCTGTGATAGATCTGTATGAGAATCCGGGGATTCTGGACGAGGCACGTGCGGAGTTTGAACAGCGCACCCGCGAGGGCTATACCTGTCCAGTTCCGGCGGATGCCGTGCCGACAGTGCCGGATCTTGGGTAATGTGTTATGACCTGGCATACGCTTTTCTGAAGGAATACCAATACCTGTTCTTTTATTTATCGTAAATGATTTTGCGTGGATTTGTCAGATTGCCCTTATTGCAATTCCGAATGTCCCGTGGTATACTTTGCAATGGAAAAAGACAATGGAGTTATATTTCCGAGGCCAGGCCACCGAACGATAAGAGCATGAAGCAATTGCAAAAAGCTGTGGCGATTTTGGCAAAAGTTTAAGAGATACAAGGAGAATCCGAAAATGAAAAAACCTACCGTTTTGATGATTTTGGATGGATATGGATTGAATGAGAAGACAGAGGGCAACGCGATTGCGCAGGCCGCTACCCCTGT
>Ga0192276_1130_pt1 | contig 13685 bp, 9 predicted proteins | sample Koala_Koa24_I3_FD_131263 | JGI IMG/M metagenome (GOLD analysis project Ga0192276, IMG submission 131263) | Enriched cells from koala feces incubated with labeled cellulose particles, San Francisco Zoo, California, United States - Koala_Koa2-4_I3 ...
AGTATAAGTAAGGCTAGATTGAAGAACTATGTATCACAAGGTAATAAAAGGGCTAAGATAGCTTTAGATATCGCTGATAACTATGATAAGGCTTTAACTACTATTCTAATTGGTAATAACATAGTAAATATTGCATCATCTTCATTAGCAACGGTAGTATTCACTCAGATGTTAGGTGCTAGTGGTGTAGGAGTATCTACCATAGTTATGACTATAATAGTCTTAATATTTGGAGAGATTACTCCAAAAACCTTTGCTAATGAGAACGCTGAAAAGTGTGCAATAGCCTTTGCTCCAATAATATCGTTTTTAATGTTTTTATTTACTCCAGTAGTGTGGTTATTCTCGCAACTAAAGAAACTGTTAGGAAAGTTCTATAAACAAAGCGATTCCCCTAGCGTAACTGAAGATGAGTTGAAGTACATTATTGAAGAGATTGAAGAACAGGGAGTCCTTGAAGAACAAGAAGGCGACTTAGTACGTTCTGCTTTAGACTTCGATGAGATTACAGTAAACGAAATACTCACTCCTAGAGTTAAAGTGGTGGGTATAGATATAGATACTCCTATAGATGAGGTAAAAGAGGTATTCCTCACCGAAATGTACTCAAGATTACCAGTATATGAAGATACTATCGACAACATAGTCGGTGTAGTAAACCAAAAAGACTTCTTCTATATGCAGAATAAGGGCAAGACAAACCTATCGGAGATAGTTCAAGAGGTTCTACACATCTCGGAACTAAAACTTATAAGTGAGGCTCTAAAAGAGATGCAACTTGCAAAATCTCATATGGCTATAGTTATGGATCAATATGGCGGAACTAAGGGTATTATCACATTAGAAGATATCCTTGAACAACTAGTAGGTGAAATATATGATGAAAATGATGAGGTTGAAGCACCTATATCGGAAGTTTCTAAGAGTTCCTATGAAATATCTGGAGAACTTACTATATATGAACTCTTAAAGTATTTAGAACTCCCAGATGACTATATACAAACTAACGCCACTACAGTAAACGGTTGGATAACTGAAATCTTTGGACATATTCCTACGGAAAATGAAACTATATATACCAACAATGGGTGGTTTATAAAGGTAATATCTACTAAGAACCATCACGTTAAGGAAGTTAATATAACCATTCCGATAGTTTCTACAGAAGATGATTCTAACAAGGAATAGTATTATGCATATATACAAAGAACGGAACGTTCAATATGAATCGTTCCGTTAGTCTATTTAATTCCACGCAACAAAAATTTCCTACCTCTTTAGATAGGAAATTTTTATACTTTTAACAGAATGTTTAAAAAATATTCATAATATATTTACTTGACTTTGAGTGTACTCCAAGTGTTATAATATCCTAAAGTGATTTTTCACGATAAATTATTTATAAAGGAGTTTTTTTATGGAATATGTTACATTAAATAATGGTGTGAATATGCCAATTTTAGGTTATGGAGTTTATCAAGTTACTTCAGAAGAGTGTGAACGTTGCGTGTTAGATGCTATAGAAGTTGGATATCGTTCTATAGATACTGCTCAAGCATATAACAATGAAGAATGTGTTGGTAATGCTATCGTAAAGTGTGGAATTCCTCGTGATGAGTTATTCATTACATCTAAAGTTTGGATTACTAATTCAGGTTATGAAAATGCAAAAAAATCTATAGAAACATCTTTAGAAAAACTTCAAACGAACTATGTAGACTTAATGTTAATACATCAACCTTTTGGAGATTATTATGGAAGTTATCGTGCTATGGAAAGCTTGTATAAAGAGGGAAAAATCCGTGCTATTGGAGTTAGTAACTTCTACCCAGATAGGTTTATAGATATCGCTAACTTTTGCGAAATAGTTCCAGCTGTAAATCAAGTAGAAACTCACGTATTTCAACAACAAACAGAAGCTAAAAAGTATATGAAAAAATATAATACTCAAATAGAATCTTGGGGACCTTTTGCTGAAGGTAAGAACGATATGTTTAACAATCCAGTACTTATAGAAGTATCTAAAAAGTATAATAAGACTGTTGCACAAACTATTTTAAGATTTTTAACTCAAAGTGGAGTTGTAGTAATACCAAAATCTACACATAAAGATAGAATGATTGAAAATTTTAACATTTTTGATTTTTCTCTATCTAGTGAAGATATGCAAAAAATTGGTGCTTTAGACACTGCTCAAAGTCTATTTTTCTCACACCATGATGCTACTACTGTTGAATGGTTTATGAGTAGAGTAAAATAGTTTATATTGCAAAACTGATTATAAAAAGACTCCCACCTTTAGGTGGGAGTAAGTTATTTAACATTAAGAATTAAACATCTCAGCAAATCTTTTACCCACTTCAAAAGCGTTCTTTAGGTCGGTTTCAGATGGAACGAACTGAAATTTAAATCCATCTTCAAAGACGTTTAACTTTAAGGTATTCATCTTAGCTATTAGATTAGGTACAGCCTCACCACTCCAACCGTAAGAGCCAAAAGCCAAGGCTGGTTTTTTCTTGCAGTTAATAGCATCTATGCAGTTTAATAGGTTACTAACTGGAGCTACAGCGTCGGCATTTAAGGTTGGTGAACCTATTGCAAATCCGTCACAGGAGTTAATCTTACTAGCCAATGTAGATGCATCTTTTGCATTGATATCTAACACTTCAACACAAGCGTTTTCTATAACGCTTTTAATTCCATCTGCAATAGCATAGGCACATTTTTCCGTACAACCATAGGCAGAACAATAGAATATTGGAATAGTAGTAACTTCGTTCTTAACTAGAACACTCCACTCTGCATACTTTTCAAGAGCGTACTCTAAGCGATTCCCCTTAGTTAAGACTGGCCCATGACTAGTACATATAGTATCTATATCAAGATTCTTAATCTTGTTCATACCTGCTACTACAAACTTCTTAAAAGGTGCAAATATAGCGTTGTAGTAACCTAAGAAAGCCTCTTCGTAACCGCTTGGATACGCTATACGACTATCTAATACATAAGGTTCGCAGTAGTGAGAACCAAACATATCACAAGAGAATAGAACTTTCTCCTCTTCACAGTAGGTAAACATACTGTCAGGCCAATGTAGGAACGGAGCATTTATAAACTTTAAAGTCTTTTCTCCTAGGTCGATAGTATCGCCGTCTTTGGCAATGATGGTTCTGTAATCAGTTCTATTGGTAATGTTCTTTAGATATAAACTTCCTGCAGTACTAACTACAACCTCGGCATTAGGACACACCTTTAAGATATCTGCTAAAGCTCCCGAATGGTCTGGTTCGCAATGGTTTAACACTATATAGTTAATATCTTCTGGATTACAAACCTCTTTGATGTTGTCTAGGTAACTATCAAAATAAGAGGCATGGCTTACTTCAATTAAGGCAATCTTATTGCTACCCTTTACTATATATGAGTTATAACTTGTACCATACGCAGTACTCATAACGATATCAAAGATTCTCATATTAGGATTGAGTATACCCACAGAGTACACGCTATCAGAAATTTTAAAAGATGACATAGTATAAAAACTTCCTTTCAAACTGTAATTTTTTAAGTTTACTAATTAAGTATACTTTAATTATATATCCAAAAAAGGCATATGTCAATAGTATTTGATTATTTTTTTTGTAAATATTCTACAAAGTATAGTTTAAGCATATCTTATGGTACTACCACTCTGTGATTTTTCAACGTATAGCCTATTAGTTATGTGTTCTTGAAGTTCTTCAACGTGCGATATAATGCCTACTATTCTATCGTTGGTAGTTAAGCCATCTAATACCTTAATAGCTTGTGGTAACGATAGGTTGCTATCCAAAGTACCAAATCCCTCATCTATGAACATGGCATCTATCTTAATACCACCCGAATGTTGCTGAACCACTTCAGATAGTCCCAATGCTAACGAAAGTGATGCCATAAAGGTTTCTCCACCCGATAACGTAGATGCCGACCTACACATTCCAGTATACGCATCTAAGACTTCAACTTCTAAGCCACCTCTAGACTTTTTAGACGTTCCATGTTCTTTTCTTAACAAGGAATATCTACCATTGGACATAATAGATATCTTATGGTTAGCACTATGTAATACCTTTTCAAAGTAGTATGCTTGAACGTAGCCGTCGAAGGCTATCTTTTCAGATACGTTGTTAAATTTACCACTAGCAACCTTATATAGATATTCAGTATCACGGTATTCTCTCCTTAGACTATCTATAGAACCACTTAACTTAGATACCCTATTGTACACCTTAGAGTTAATATCTAACATATCCTTTAAGATTGAACTCTGCCTTAGTAGAGTATCTCTATGCTCTTTAACTGCTATTAGATTACTCTCTAAACTAGAAGTATCTACCTTTACGCCCTCGCCAATGATTTTTGAGTACTCATTCAACCTACTAGAATAGTCTAACTTAGACTTTTCAAAGCGTTGTACTTGTTTATTTAAGCTATCATACTCACAATACCTATTAAGTAACTCTACATGAGTATCTTCACTATTAATGGAATTTTCTTCTAATAGCTTAATATACTTTTCCTCTAGGTGTTTATTCTTAATAGATTCTTCTTCTAGTTGAGCATTCTTATCCACAATGGAAGTATCTAAGGAGATGTATTCATTATTACAACTTTCGATATTCTTATCGATATCAGCTAATTTAAATATTTGGCTTTGAATATATTTTTCTTCAAGTTCAATATTTCTATAAATATCTCTAAGGGATTTAATTAAATCATATAGTTGGGACTCTATAGCATCAACATCTGTAGAAAGGATTTCAAAAAGCTTAGCCCTCTCTAAGATATCATTTTTTATATGGTTACAAGTGTTCTCTTGTACAGAAAATCTGTTCTGTAGCTGTGAATACTTCTCTTTAAAGGTTTCCAAGGAATCTTTTAAGCGTTCTAGTTGGTCTTTAGATGGTGCATCATTGCACTTAATCGCCCTATTTGGGTGATGTATTGACCCACATACCATACATGGAACACCCTCTTGTAGTTGCTCAGATAGTATTCCTGCAATATTTAAACTATACATTCGTTCACTTTCAGTGTAGGCGTTCTCTTTTTGAGCCTTAACTTCGGTTTGATATATAAAATCTTTCCTTAGAGTTTTAAGCTTATCGATTTCACTTCTATAGTTCTTAATACTTTCTAAAAGTTTCTTAACATCTGTTCCACGTTGAGTAATATCTTTTTTCTTACTAGATAGATTACTTAATAGAATATTAAGTTGCGTATTGGCATCTTTTGAAAAGTCGTAGCCATTATACTTTGAAAGTTTTTCTAATAGCTTAGATTTCTCATCTTGTAGAGCATCTATATTACACTTACACTCATTAAACCTATTCTCAAAAGATATTAACTGTTCTTTAATGTTTTTAACGTTCTGCTTAGACTTACTATAGTTAATATAATCTATCTCAATAGATTTAGCAATATCTAACCGTTTTAAAGTATCTTTAATGAGTAGTATGCTATCTTCATGAGAACATAGTTTTTCTAACTCTGTGGATATTCTATCACGTTTAATAATACTATCGTTTATAGTTTTAAGGTCTGTAATCTGTTTAGATAGAGTATCATACTCAACAGTAACCTTTGCTAAGGAATCTCTATTCTTAGATATACTATCCGATAGAACACCTATATAACCTCTAAGATGTTCTAAAACCTCATCTATATCCTTATCCTCGTCCTTTAAGGTTTTCCAATCCTCAAAACGCTGTGAGTACTCCCATGAACTTTGATATCTAATAGACAGTAACTCAGTTACGGCAGAGTTTAAGGCATTAAAGAAGTCATCTTTAATTGATAGTTTTCTATGTTCAAGAGCATCTATAAACTCCACTATACTTTGAGTACCAAATATAGTATTTAATATATCGCTCTTATCATCACTTTTAGATAGTAAGAACCTTTTAAAATCTCCTTGAGCAATCATGACTATTTGCCTAAACTGATTACAATCTAAGCCTAATATTGTTTCAATGGCTTTCTTTACCTCTTGAGATTTCTCTATAATACGTCCATCTGGATATATTAAAGATACCTTACCCTTTACTTTGCACTTCTGCAAAGTTTCATCTCTAAAGTACTCAGGTGACCTTTCTATGATGTAGGTCTTACCTAGATATTCAAATGTTAGATTAACATATGTATTTTGTTTATATTCTGCAAACTGACTCCTAAACGATTTTACTTCTCTATCTTTACCATTAGCCTCACCGTATAGAGCATAACATATAGCATCAAAGATAGTAGTTTTTCCCGAACCAGTTTCCCCCGATATTAAGAATATGCCATCTTTACTCAACTTAGAAAAGTCTATTTGAGTCTTATTGGCAAACGTACCAAAGGCTTCTAAAGTTAAGATTAAAGGTTTCATATATATAATTAACTCCTATTCCTGTAATTCTTGCAAAGTATTGAACACTTCATGTAGGATTCTTACATAGCTTGGATTCTCTTCTAAATCCTCGCTATAGATATCTCGATAGAAATCCTTAAAGAGTTCTAATACCGACCTATCCTCTACACTGTCGGCAGAAGTTTTAGATGTATCAACATACTTAGTCCTACTATTCTCAAAAGATAGCTTAACAACGTTAGGATATACATTCCTAACCTTATCCATAGCACCCACAATGTAATCCTCATCTGTGAGTGTAACCGACATATAATCATCAGTATTGATGGCGTTCTCTAAAATATCTTTAAGAGTACCTTTAGCACATCTTAAATCACGTTTAGGCACTAAAGGAATTTCCTCAAACGATACGTTACCTTTCTGTTTAATATCCACAATAGTTAAAGATTTCTCTTCTATCTCATCAAGGCTGTACTTTAAAGGAGAACCACAATATCTAACCTTACCCTTTACAACCCAATATGGCTTATGGATATGCCCCAATGCAGTATAGTCGAAAGTTTTAGCAAACATAGAAGCATCTATTTTTTGAGTTCCACCCAAATAGTTTTCAAAGAGTTCTATCTCATCTTGAGTATTCATAATAAACTGATGTGCTACTATAATATTCCTCTTAGTAGTATCCACATTAGCATTTTTGATAATAAACTTAAAAGCATCGTTTAGAGTATCTACATCTACACCGTTAGATACTCTAACGTTCATAGTACTTATATATGGCATTAGATATACGTTTAACTCTCCAAAATCATCGAAGAGAGTTTCTTTTTGAATACTACCATCATAACGGTTGGATATGTATATGTTATCTCTTTTTAGTATGGAACTTCCAAAGGATAGTCTTTCAACGCTATCATGATTACCACTAACTATGTATATTGGAACATTTAAATTGAAGAACCTTTCCAAAATATCGTCAAACAGATTCACTGCCTCAATCGATGGAATACTTCTATCGTAGATATCCCCTGCCATGAGTACGGCATCTACATTTTTAGATTCAACTAGGTTTATAATCTGCTCGATAATATACTTTTGGTCATCTATAAAAGATAGATTTTCTAAACGCTTACCTAGGTGTAAATCACTAATATGTAAAAATCTCAAAGTAAAAAGTCCTTTCTACAGTTTATTGTATAGCAAAAAACGAGCAGATTACTCTACTCGTCAAAGCAAATATAAGGGTGGGAGATGAGAATCGAACTCACGACCTTCGGGACCACAATCCGACGCTCTAACCAACTGAGCTACACCCACCACAAAACGCGCTATGCTGGACTCGAACCAGCGACTTACTGCTTAGAAGGCAGTTACTCTATCCAGCTGAGTTAATAGCGCATGGATAACATGGATAAATAAAATTTTAATATGTATACTTGAATCTTAATCAAGCATAAGCGGATGATGGGAATCGAACCCACGTAACCAGCTTGGAAGACTGGAATTCTACCATTGAACTACATCCGCAACGTTTACAAGAGTTTCTTGAGCTTTCCCTTGCGACTTATTTAGTATATCATAATATTTTGAATCTGTCAAGGGATTTTTAAAAATTTTTTTAATTTTTTTTAAAAATATCGGAACGTACATACTACGTTCCGATATTGTATAACATTATCAATCTAAGCTAACGACTATTTCACCATCTTTTGCCACAACATTGATAGCTTTCTTTAAGTGGTTAGTAGAGTTATCTATTATAAGTTCAGCTACCTTATCTTCAATGTTGGTACGAATAACCTTTCTGATATCTCTAGCACCATGCTTATTACTATAAGACTTATCTGCAAGTATGGATAGAACTTCATCGGAATAGTTTAGAGTCAAATCTCTTTCTTGTAGAGGTTCAACCATTTCATCTAGCATAAGTTTAGAAATCTTCTCATAAGATGGTTTTTCTAACTTGTTAAACACTACTACTTCATCTATACGACTTAAAAATTCAGGACGTAAGAACTCTTTAAGACCTTTCATAGCCTTATCCTTTGAGATGTCCGTTTCAGTCTTATTGAATCCAACACCAGTAGATGTATCGGTTGAACCTGCATTCGAAGTCATAGCTATGATAGTATTTTCAAAGCTTACAGTTCTACCTTGAGCATCGTTAATCTTACCCTCATCTAAAATTTGTAATAGAATGTTCATAACGTCTGGGTGTGCTTTTTCTATCTCATCGAATAGCACTACAGAGTATGGTCTACGCCTAATCTTTTCGGTAAGTTGACCTGCCTCATCGTAGCCAACGTATCCTGGAGGTGAGCCTATAATTCTTGAAACAGAATGTTTCTCCATAAACTCGGTCATGTTCAACTTAATTAAAGGCTCTGCGGAATCGAACATTTCCTCGGCAAGAACCTTTACCAATTCAGTCTTACCCACACCAGTAGGGCCAACGAATATAAATGATGCTGGACGCCTACGCTTAGCAAATTGAACTCTAGTTCTCTTGATTGCTTTTGCTACGAGTTCGACTGCCTCATCTTGACCTATTATGCGTTTTTTAAGTTGATTTTCAAGGTCAGATAGACGTTTAAACTCCGTTTCAGCAATCTTGTTAGCAGGAATACCCGTCCAAAGTTCTATAACCTTAGCTAAATCATCGGCTTCAACGTAGATATTATTAACCTTAGGTTCAAGTTTATTAACCTCTTCTTCGCATCTAATAATATCAGATTTCACTCTAGCTATAGCCTCAAAGTCGGGATTATCACTATCGTCAAGGTTTTTTTGTAACTCTTTAAGAGTATTTAACTCTTTGCGTTTTTTATCATAGTCGGCAATCTCTGTACTAGAGATTGACTTACAAGCACAACTTTCATCTAATAGGTCAATAGCCTTATCGGGAAGGAATCTATCAGTAATATATCTTTCAGATAGTATAGCACACATTCTAACTAAATCATCTGTGATATGTACCCTGTGATACTTTTCATAGTATGATTTAATTCCCTTTAATATATCAACCGTTTCATCGATAGTAGGCTCGTTTACGGTTACAGGTTGGAAACGTCTTTCAAGTGCAGAATCCTTTTCAATATACTTTCTGTACTCATTGAATGTAGTAGCACCTATAACTTGAATCTCACCCCTAGAAAGTGCAGGTTTTAAGATGTTTGCGGCATTCATAGTACCTTCAGAATCGCCAGTACCAACTAAGCTGTGTACCTCATCTATAAATAGTATAACGTTACCCTCAGATTTTACTTCATCTACTAAGCCTTTAATTCTGCTTTCAAACTGTCCTCTAAATTGAGTACCTGCCACTAAAGCAGTTAAGTCCATAAGATAGATTTTCTTATTCAATAGATTGAATGGAACTTCACCATCACATATCTTTTGAGCGATACCCTCAGCCACAGCAGTCTTACCGACACCAGGTTCACCTATTAAACATGGATTATTTTTAGTTCTTCTTGATAGTATCTGTATCACTCTATAAATCTCTCTATCTCTGCCAATAACGGAATCTATTTCACCATTTTCAGCCTTTCTGCTTAAATTAGTACAGTAGCCTTCTAAGAACCTCAACTTTTTCTTTTTAGAATTAGAACCTTTAGACTTTTTGTTTTTACCAGTAGGTTTACTTTCTTTGGATTCTACTATATCATCGTTGCCAGAGGTTTCCGAAGTATCTTCAGAACTAGGAATAAAGTTTGATATGTTCTGTTTTTCAAAGTTCTTAAAAATATCGGACTTACCATTAAATAGGTTTTGGATAAAAGGGGGCATAGTATCAGAGCCACCTAATTCAAATTCATCACCGTCCATAAGTTCATCTACATAGCCATCGAGTCTATCCAATTCCTCTTCGCTAATACCTAAACTTTGGATATATTGTTCAATCTGTGGGATTTTAAGTTCTCTAGCACACTTAATACATAGACCCTCATTTTTCTTTTCTGAACCAGAAATAGTAGATATAAATACTGTTGCTGGTCTTTTTTTACATCTTGAACAAGTCATCATCATAATAAAAATTCCTCCAATCTTTTGTGTCAAATACCACCCAACATATGGATAAGGCATATATATTATATACATTATACCAAAAAACATTAAACTATGATTAACCATCTGTCAACATTTTTAAAACATCTAAGTTGTAAATGGTCTTAAATAGTTTAGTACTTTGGATAACTTCATCATTAAGTAGTTCCGACGTACCTCCACTTGAATATACGAACAGTTTAACTACCACCGATGCTAAGATTACAAGTATCATACCCTCAGCAATACCCAATATAGCTCCAAGAAGTCTATCTGAAGCAATTGCTAAACTAGGTAGAGAATCATTGTTTTCAAAACTCTTAGATACCATCTTTACTAATATCATAATTATTAAGAATACCACAAAGAATATTGCCATCTTAATAATGTATATTACTATAGGTCTAATGAAGTTCTGTTCTATATGCTCTGCTGCGGTTTTACTATCTTGTAGTAAAATGCTTGCAGTACTGTATAGCATATTAGAATCCGACTTTAAAGTATTCATCATATAGTCTACAGCAAAAGATGGTATTATACTCTTTAAAGGTTCAGAAATAGCATCTTCTATACTTTCGCCTAACAATATATCAATCTTTTCTTTAGATATTAACTCTGAACCATCATCACCATTTATAGCGTTGTACAAACTCTTTGAAGAGGATATAACACTTTCTAGCTTATCCTCACTTATTATAATGCCATAGGTATCCTTTTTAATTCTAGCACATATAGAACTAGCCACATTGTTATCTTCTAAGACATCTTGAACGTCTATAACTATTTGATTACTTAACACACTGTCGTATGTAGGTTCAGCGACCGAATCGGCAGTGATACTACCTAATAGTATCGCAAAGATGTAACCTATCACAGATATAAACGTCTTAGAAAAGCCTCTTTTAACGTTGACTATTAAAAGTATGAGTATTATTAAAATAGTTGCACCATCGAATATCAAGCTACCGTAGGATATATTTTCAGTCAATTCCAGCATTAAAAAACCTCCTTAAAACAACTAATCAGATTGATATTCAATCTTATTTATAGAATCATAAGATATTAAGAAAATCTCATCATCTATCTTTATAAAGTTTTTGTACACATCAGAAACTTCAGAAGTTGCTAATAGTGTACCCTCGAAGTTATACGTTTCAAGGGCAGTATTTCTTAAAACGTATACAAGACCATCTTCGATGTATATCTTTTTTATATCGTTATCCACTACTAGTTCAATAGGTGTAGACTCATAGTTATCCATTAATAACATTGTAGTCTTACGACGTTCTTCATTCTTAAATATTATGGCACACTTACCATTTTCAGAATAACCAGATATTAAATCATTCTTATAGGAATACCCGCCTAACTGATTTCCTTGCATATCATAGTATGCACATTTTGTATCACCAAACAGAAATATATTGCCATCGTCGGTCATCTGTATATCTAAGCATAGTGTTTCTAATGGTTGACTAGTCCAAGTATCTTCTTGACTGTTAAAGTTTAAATACATAACTTTAGTTATAATTTGACCTTCAAGGGCATCTACAGTAGCCACAATACAGCCGTCATTACTATTAGTAAAACATAAATCTTCGATTCTGTCAACACACCCACGATTATATACTTCTTCACCATGTTCATTATATATAGTAAGTTCACAAGAGTACATCTCTGCTGTAGTAATAACGGCAACATAACCTTTTTCATTGATTCTTGCAAATACTATGCTATTTTCCATCTCTCTAGTATATATAGTATTTCTTGAGCCTTCAACCTTAAAGTTTTTTCCACCACTTTCATATACTAAAGCTCTCTTATTTGAAGTCTTTAGTATAGAGTTTGAATAGTCATGTTCACGAGTATCTTTAAGTTCACCATTAGTAGAGTATATATACATATGAGTATCACTTAACATTACAAAGTTATTACCCATCTTACCAAATTGATAGTCTATATCATCATTAGTTACAGATATTGGAAAGTTTCCTTCCATAAGAGTTCCACTATTTACCACTATTTGAGTGCTTGAACCCCACAACTTTCTAAACGCTTTAGATATATCATTTCTAAATATGAATACTAGTACTCCAACGATTACTATTAAGAATATCGCTATAATAATAGCAACTTTCTTACCTTTAGAGTCTTGTTTATAAATTTCCTTAGACATAAAACATCTCCTAAAAACAGATATTAATAGTATACCTTATTTAAATACAACCCATGAGCCATAGCAGTACGTCCAGCCTTTAAACGATTCTTAGAATCTATAATATCTGGTATTTGATTAGGTAGTATATATCCCTCATTCACATCTAATAAAGTTCCTACAAGTATCCTAACCATATTATACAGAAAACCGTTGCCTTTTACAAGTACTTTTATTAAATTTCCGCAACTTTCTATATTAAAATCATAGATTGTGCGAATAGTGTCAATATTATCATCTTTGACTGCCGAAAAACTTCTAAAATCATGAGTACCTACGTAATGCCTAGATGCTTCCTTAATTAAATCTATGTTAATAGGTCTACGATAATGCAACTGTAAATCTTCAGCAAACGGATTCTTACTTTCACAATTATGTATTAGATATACATACTCCTTATACTTGCAATCGAAACGTGAATGAAACTCCTCTGGAACTTCCTCACAACTCAAAAATGATATATCATTTGGAAGTAGGTTGTTACAACCCCTTAATAGACCTTTAATATTTATGCTACTGTTAGTATGTACATTAAATACGTATCCATTAGCATGGACTCCCGTATCGGTACGAGAACACCCCACCATAGTTATAGGCTCATTCAACACTTTAGATATATGTCTTTGTACTACCTCTTGGATAGTTAGTACATTGGGTTGTATTTGATATCCATGATAGTTTGTACCTCTATATGCCATAATTATCTTCAAGTTTCGCATTTAAAAATCCTTTCGCTATAAAATAATTCTATACATAATATGTATTATATCATAAATTGACATTATGTGAACCACCCATTGTCTAAAGCCAATGGGCTTCCTGCTTCATCGACCTCGTAACTTACTATCTTCACAGGCGTTAATTCGGACAGTTCCTGCCCTATTTATTTTTGACTATGCTATTTGTCTTAAACCTTCTGCCAATATATTTTTAGCAGCATTTATATCTCTGTCATGGTTTGTACTGTATTTAGGACATATCCATTCTCTGACAGATAAATCTTTCGTTTCCTTATTCTGATACCCACAGCAA
>Ga0192276_1131_pt1 | contig 13373 bp, 16 predicted proteins | sample Koala_Koa24_I3_FD_131263 | JGI IMG/M metagenome (GOLD analysis project Ga0192276, IMG submission 131263) | Enriched cells from koala feces incubated with labeled cellulose particles, San Francisco Zoo, California, United States - Koala_Koa2-4_I3 ...
GCCGACAAAAGGCGCGCTCTGTACTTTGAAAACTCCATATACATTCTTCAGGTACTTTCCTGACAGGGACAGCCCTATCAGCGGCGCGCCGTGACCCAGCCTTAGGCTGGCAGCGATTCCGCCGGCTGTGATGATCGTTTCGCAAGCGGTCCGGCCATGACACCTGCCAGGGACAATGATACTTCTGCCCAGCCACAGCCCCGGCTCTTTCACGCCGGGAATACGCAATGGGGGCAGCCCGGTGAGACCCACGGGGAGGTCAGATTCCTATGGAGCTGCGCGAACAGCCGCCTGAATGTATTCCTGTAAGCTCTGGGGTGTCGAAGACAAATAAGAGTTCCATCATAAATATTGTGAGAGCCGTCAGTACAACTATTATTTGGCGGCTCTCTTTACATCGGACAGCGATGAACTGGTAATACAGCGGAGGGAAAGAACTGTGATGAAAACATTCTTTTGTAGACTGGCACACCTATATGGACTATGTAAGCGTTAAACAGGACTTAAAAGCTGCATATGAGCAGATGAAAGCAGATTTTTGCAGGGAATAATGCACCTTGCGGCACTTTTGATGGGAATCTGCGGCTACAGATAGCTGAGCAGGAAGGCCGGAGGCAGAAATTTTTTCGCTCCCTCCGGCTCCGCTCTGCCTGACCTGCCTGAACAGAATCGACATCATTGAGAAATGAGATGGCATCTGCGAAAATAGCACTGAAGACATTTACAACAGTTTTTATGATGGAACGGAGGAACAGAATTATGGCAGCTAAGAAAACGAAAATACCCGATTACAGAACCACAATAAGATCTGGAATTGAATATTACAGGACCCGCGTGAAAAATGCAGATGGTAAGATGGTGGAGTTATACGCTCTGACTAAAGAAGAGTTATACCAGAAAGAGGTGGCATTAAGGAAGGAAACAGAGGATGAACTTTTCAGGAGAGAAAATCCTACTGTCGCTGAATACTGTGAGAAGTGGCTCAAGATCCGCTCGGCAACGGTATCTAAAGCGACTTTGGAAGGGTACAAATCTAAGGTGCGCAATTACATAGTCAAGCCGCTTGGGGACATGTATATGGCCGATGTTACTTCTGATGATATAAGAGTTGCTCTTGTACCCGTATCAAAGAAATCAGCTTCTGTTTATAACACAGTGAATATGCTTTTTAAGTGTATTTTTTACAATGCTGAACGTGCTCAGGTGATTGACTATAATCCATCAGCCGGAATACCCGCAAAAGGCGGTATCCCGGGGAAAGGGAAAACAGCTCTGACTGATGAACAGGTGAAAACATTACTGGACGCGATCAGAGGAAAACGTCCATATGTTTTTATAATGATCGGGCTGTATGCAGGACTGCGCCGTGAGGAGATACTGGCACTCCAGTGGGATTGTGTATTCCTGGATAATAAAGTTCCATACCTTTCTGTAAGGAGGGCCTGGCGCGAAGAACACAACAGACCAGTGATCTCCACTGTTTTAAAAACCCCTGCTGCACGGAGAGATATTCCCATTCCAGAGTGCCTGGTTGACTGTCTCCGCAAGGCGAAGAAAGAATCTGTTTCGGAATATGTAATTTCCGACAGCGAAGGGCAGCCGTTATCTGATGCGCAGTTTCAGAGGTTATGGAAATATGTGACGGTTCGATCTCAGAAGAAAAGGACTTATTATAAATATGTCAACGGAGAAAGCATCAGATATACGGTTGATCCAACTGTACTTGGCTTTCAGAAAAACAATCACAATATTGTGTACAGTATTGATTTCGATGTGACGCCACATCTGCTTCGTCACACATATATAACAAATCTGCTCTACGCCGGGGTTGATCCAAAGACGGTGCAGTATCTGGCGGGGCATGAAAACAGCAAGACTACAATGGATATCTATGCGAAAGTCAAATACAATAAGCCAGAAGAACTTCTGGATGTAGTATATGGAGCCTTTAATCAGGGGTCATCGGAGAATGATACCGGAAAGGAAGAAGCGGTATGACTGCAGGACAGAGAATAAAGTATTTCCGGAAAATGCGGGGTATGACACAGACACAGCTGGCGGTTGCCGCCGGTATGTCAGAGAAAAACGCGGATGTAAGGATTACACAGTACGAAAGCGAAAGCAAGCATCCGAAGAAGCCTCTCCGGGAGTCGCTTTCAAGAGCCCTTCACGTTAATCCGGCTGCTATTTCGCCGCCTGATATGGACAGCACCGCCGGGGTCATACAGATACTTTTTATGATGGAGGATCTGTATGGAATACGAATTGATAATATTCAGTCGGAACTCTGCCTGTTGATTGATCCGGCGCGAATGGACAGCGAGTTATCCGGAATGGTGCTGGAATGGCTGAGAATGAGTCAGAGAATGGAAAATGGAGAGCTTACGAAAGAGGAATACGATATGTGGAGATATAATGCACCTGATAATACCGCTGGATCTCAATCATTGACTGGCGGATCTGAAGAAGAAACATAATGAGAATAAGAACGTCCCAAGTCATGACTGGCTTTGAGGCATTCTTTTTAAATTTGTTGTTGCTATTTTCACTGATTTTGCATATAATAAAATTGAACCAGAGCAAAGGCTTCTGGAACTTGTCTTAATAAAGCAGATGCTTTACGAGAAAGTCGGGGCAGAGACATTAAACCTGTCCCATTGGTCGGGATGGAGACCTAAAACCCATTCCCATTGCAGAATAAACTGTGAAAAATTAGTAAAGGAGTGGCATTGTCCACTCTTTTACTTTATACAGACAGGAGAAACAATGGCTGACCAGATTTCTTTCAAAGAGCGAGTGAAAAACACGCTTATATACATGGCACCACGATACAAATATTATTTCGTCAATTATGAATATTTGCTTTGCTCCAAAGCATTCATAAATGAACCTTATTACATAGTCTCCGCACATGGCGATAATTTCAGACATCTTACTGGTGTCAATTCTTCTCTTAGTTCTGATGAATTCTATGAGAAGGCACTCGATGGAACCCTTACCGAAGCGGATTTTGACTTTGTCAAGCGGGGACAATCAGAAGAGCAAGTCAAGGGATCTGTGCGCCGAAAGATTAACGTACTTCCTGACATCATCAACATTTTCTCGTCAGGCACTAAGGTCGAAGAGGATTTCAAAAAAAATCGAGTAAGCTGTTCTTTTGCTGCTGGGAAATTTACTTGCACACTTGGCTTTTCCTCCTCTGTTCCTGCGAAGCCAATGTCCCTGCTCAAAGGTAACGAATTAGATCCTGGAAAATCGCAGTATTTGGATCTGGTATTACGTCGTCCGGCTGGAGAAACACAATTCGATGAAATCATTGTCGGAAATAATGAAATTCTTTCGGATTATCTGGAACAGATACGCACTCTTTTGTCAGATGGCCTCTTAGCTTCCCTGAGTCCAACCAGTGAAAACGATGAGCAGTGACGCGATGAATGCCGGCGTGCGCTATTCCCGGGACAGACCGAAAAGCTGCGAGTTCTGTTATTACTGGAAAGGGCGGCTGGCAAGATGCTCTCTGGGTGAGCAGAACTGCTTTTACATCATTCATGATGAGAAGAACATAAAAAAGAAACCGTAAAAGTTATAATGCTTTGACATAGCGTCACCTTCTCTTTCTCTCGAGGAGAAGTATAGCGTATCCTTCGGAGAATGGACAGCAAAAAAGCGTTCTGTCGCTGTCAAAAAATATCGAAAAAACAATACAATGGAAGTTCAATCCGTGATTGAATTCATTTATTCTGATTGTTATAATATACAGAGCATCCATGTTGCGAGAGATAATTACCATATTACAATGGTGTTTATCGGGGAAACAGATCAGAAAGGCGTCACAGGTATTAAAAGGGCTATGAATATTGCTGTGAAAGGGCAGCATCCAGTTGAACTGAGCCTTGGCCACCCCGGATATTTCGGGAAAAGGGAGAATGCGCTTCTTCACATGACTGTTGACGGATGGAAGCAGTTATGGGATCTGGACAATCGGCTTCGCAGTGCGCTGCGCGAGGAAGAAATTTCTTTTGATAAGAAATCGTTCCGGGCACACATTACACTGGCACGAAAAACCAGAATTGAAGCGGAAGCATTGAAAAACTGTCCGGAAAAGAATGATGTATTCCATGTAAATGAAATTATACTTTTCCAAAGCATACGGACGGTAAGCTGAGATATCTGCCGATTGAAAGAGCATGTTTTGAAAGATAGTGGCTAACACGGCAAACGAAAGGAAGAGACAATATGACACATGAAGAATATAAATCAGCGGCAAATCACTGGATTGAGAAAGACGCTGTTTCCAAAAAGATGCCTGCAGCTCAGCTGTGGGCGGCTATTGAAAACTATATTCAGGCCAATAATACCTGCGCGCTTGCGACTGGAAGCGGCAGTTTCATCCGCTGCACACCCATCGAATATGCCTGGTATGACGGTGCACTCTGGATGTTCTCGGAGGGCGGACAGAAATTTGTCGGCCTGGAAGAGAATAAATCTGTCTGTCTTGCCATTTATGACCGATACGATGGATTTGGCAGATTGAAAGGTCTGCAGGTTTCCGGCAGCGCGGAAATCGTGGAGCCGTTTTCTGCAGAATACATTCATGCGGCTGAATGGAAGAAAATCCCCGTAGACGCGCTAAAAAAGCTGTCATTCACCATGAATCTGATCAAAATCACTCCGACAGAGATCGAATTCCTGAATTCCGATTTCAAAGAGTATGGTTACGACAGCCGCCAGCACTATGACTGTGGCAGGGGGGAATCTTGATGTTTTCAGATTTTGATATTCAGACCCGGCAGATGCTGACGGGAAATCTTCCTGATGATTGGCTGCTGTGTCTTTTACCTGGCATGGTGGCTGATTGCGTTTAAGCCGGAAGGAGCAATCAAAGGCATCCGGAGCGGATGGCTTCTGGTCACGGCAGGAGTCGTGGTCTCTCGCAGGTGATTTGAGGCAAAATAGAGTAAGAATGAATTTGACGGGAGGAAAATCAGAATGAACGAGATGTTGCAGACAATCATGGAACGTCGTTCCACACGAAAATATAATGACAAACCTGTCACGAAAGAACAACTGACCGACATTCTGGAGGCCGGGCGCTATGCTCCGACCGGCGGCAACTGCCAGACAGTCCACTTTGTGGTGATTACGAATGCGGAAATCAGGGAGAACCTGCGGGGACTGGTTCAGGAAGCTTTCTTACAGATGGAGCTTTCCGATGATCAGTACGTCAGCATCCAGAATTCCATCCGGTTGTCCAGACGAGGGAATTATGCGTTTGATTACCATGCGCCGATCCTGGTTGTGGTTGCAAACCGGAAAGGATATCCGAATGCGGTCGCGGACTCAGCCTGCGCACTGCAGAATATGATGCTGGAAGCAGAAAGCCTGGGCGTCGGCTCCTGCTGGATCAATCAGCTGCACTGGCTGGATGAAAATCCGTCCATTCGTGAATTTCTGGAACCGTTGGGAATCAAGGTTGAGGAAACGATATGCGGCGCGCTGGCACTGGGAAATTATGATGAGAAACAGCCTGTAAAACCAAGGACCGGAATGCAGGTGGATTATATCAGATGATTTGCTGCTGATAACAGAACAATCCCCGAAAAGAATTCCGTAGATGTATCCCGCACCGGAACAGCTGCACTGCGCGACAGAAGATTTGTATCGGAAAATCTACCGCCCGGTCTATGGCCGGCTGTGCAAGCCTTATGTGTAAGAAGAAAAGCAGTGACCTGGTTTTCAATGGCCTTCTGACCCGATTTTGGATGGCCGCGAATATCGAACGCAAATGGTGACACGAATGAAAAAGAAAAACAAGACGGATGCAGTCATTCACATGACAGTGAAGGACGACAGTGATTTTCTGTCCGTATATTCAGTTACTGATACTCCTGTGATCAGCTCCGAAGTAGCTCAGTTTCTGGAGCACAGTATTCAGGATCTGATTCGTCCCGAACATCTGACCCTTATCATAAAAAGCAACTGCATAGACGACACAGAGAAAGAACTCTACAGGAAAGGCATTGCTGGATATTACAGGGATTGCGCTGCAGCCGCACAGCAGGAATTTTCCCGCAACCGAAAGATTGCATGGGTATTGGCCTTTGCCGGAATCCTGACGCTGATTGCGATAGGCGTCATGGATTTGTCGGCGGTCTGGTCAGAAGTGGCCGATATTGTGGCCTGGGTGTTTCTATGGGAATCGGTAGATATTCATGTTTTTCGCAATCACAGTCTGCGGCGGGATGTACGGCGATATGAGGCTCTGGCAAACATGCAAGTGGAATATGAAGAAGACATTCAGGAGCCATAAGGAGGTCATACACATATGTGCAGCAGATATTATATTGATGATGACACTCTGGATGAAGTCTCCGGTCTGCTTATGGGCCGGAAAAGTTGCAGATTAAAATGGACTGCAGGGGATGTACACCCGGGTGAAACAGCTCCGATTATAATGAAGAAAAACGCGGGTATATGGCTTGATGAAATGAAATGGGGCTTTCCGCAATACAGTGGAAAAGGCTTATTCATAAATGCGAGAGCTGAAACTGCTCTGCAGAAGAAAACTTTCAGCGAGAGCGTTCTTCATCGACGCTGCGTAATACCGGCGCGGCATTTTTACGAATGGGATGCATCTAAGAACAAAGTCACTTTCCTGCGTGAGAGTGGTTTCACGCTGTACATGGCAGGCTTTTATAATCTGATAGAGGATGAAATTCGCTTTATAATATTGACCACACAGGCAAATTCATCCGTATCGCCAGTGCATGATCGAATGCCTCTGATCCTGGAAAAAGAGGATGTAGAAAACTGGATTTGTAACGGTGAACAGACACAGGATTTTCTGCAGAAAATTCCTGTGTCATTACAGCGGACGCAGGAATATGAACAGCAAAGCCTGTTCGGAATGATATAGTCATTGGTTCGCGATTCGATAAGGAGGAGACGCGCTTGGGTACACTCTATTTCACCAGACACGGGCAGACAGTCTGGAATGTTGAGAATAAAATCTGCGGGGCAACAGACATCGCACTGACGGAGCTCGGCCATACGCAGGCGATTGAACTTGGCAGACGGCTTGCCGCAGAAAGGCTGCCAGTAGATGAAATTCTGTATTCACCTCTGGTGCGGGCATCTGAGACGGCACGCCATATTTCAGAGGAAACCGGTATTCCCATGCGGATGGAGCCGCGGCTGAAGGAACAGAACTTTGGCCGGTACGAATCCACTCCCAGAGACGGGAAGGAATTTCAGATTGCGAAGACGCATTTTCTGGATCATTATGATGGCGGGGAGACGATGATGCAGCTTTGTCAGCGGGTATATAACCTGATTGATGATATCTGGGCAGATGACAGGACCTATCTGTTGGTGGCGCACAATGGTATTTCCCGTGTGGTGCAGTCTTATTTTTATGATATGACCAACGAAGAATTTGCCGCCTTCGGCATCGGGAACTGCGAAGTAAGAACCTATACCTGGTAAAATATGGAGTGATTATGTGATATGAAGCCGAAATCGGAAGTCAGTCAGCTTGGATGAGTAAGCTGTTCTTTTGCTGCTGTGAGATTCTGTATAAGAAAATATCTCCCTCATTCTATTGAAATCTCCGTCATATTAGTCTAAAAAGATGGAGATATTTTAAAAAACAGGGAGATAATAATGAGGACATTTTATAAAAGAGCCAGTAAAAAGGTCGGGTCAGGACCGGCGACCGCTTATGTCAGAATTTGAAATGTATTGAAATGAGAACGTCTTGTACCAGGTGGCTGGTGTTGGGCGTTCTTTTATATTCGCAGAGCACCTACCACATGGTCCCCTGGGAGGACGAGCCCAGCTTATGCCTGATGCACGACTGGATTTATCTTCCGGGTGTTTAAATTGTCCCGAGTAATACATAAAATCCGGGATAAAAAGGAGGCATATGCTCTGTCCCTTCCCGGCAGCGGTTCTTTCCTTTTTTAGATTGCTGTATAAATCCTGATCTGTATGGAAATAATATAAACACAACTTCCGGAGCCTATTGAAAAATTGTCCCGAATAATATATAATATTCGGGACAAAAGGAGGTAAGTAAAGTGGCGAATGGATATTCTAGGCAGATTCAGGAACGGATTGGAGCAGCGGCTGAAGGAACTGTTTTTGTCAGTTCTGATTTTGCGGATATTGCTGATACGGAAACCATAAGACGGAACCTGAACCGGCTTACACAGGCAGGTACGCTCCGGCGGATTTTGAAAGGTGTTTATGAGAAGCCGGAATACAGCGAAATGCTGAAAGAATATGTAGCGGCGGATCCGGAGGCGGTAGCAAAGGCGCTGGCCCGGAACTACCACTGGACGATTGCCCCCTGTGGGAATACGGCACTGAACCTGTTAGGGCTTTCCACGCAGGTAACAGCGGTATGGTCCTATATCAGCGACGGCCCATATAAGACTTATGAGTGGAATTCCACAAAGCTGGAATTTAAGCACAGAACTAACAAGGAAATCACGGGCCTTTCTTATATGACGATTCTGGTTATTCAGGCATTGAAAACTTTGGGGAAAACAAATGTCACTTCCAAAACGATCCAAACGCTTCGCTCCCGGCTGAATGAGGACGATAAAGCCGCTATGCTAAGAGAGGCGGCAGAGTCTACGGACTGGGTTTACGATGCGATACGGCAGATTGCCGGGGAGGTACAATAGAGATGAAAAACATTGCAAGATTTTCAGACAATGATAAGCGGGGGCTGTTTCGTAACACAGCAGATAAGATGGGGCTCAACGATGCCATTGTGGAAAAAGATTTTTGGGTATGCTTTACTCTGGATTATCTGTTCCACCGTTCCCCTTGGAAAGATTCGATTACCTTTAAGGGCGGCACCAGCCTGTCGAAAGCCTTTCGCCTGATCAGCCGGTTTTCCGAAGATATTGACCTGATCCTGGATTGGCGGGTTTTAGGATATGGCAGGGAGGAGCCCTGGGAGAAACGTTCCAACACGAAGCAGGACGCTTTCAACAAAGAGGCCAATGCACGGGCAGAGGTCTTTCTGGCAGAAACCTTCTGCCCCGCAATCAAAGAAGGATTGTCTCAGGAGCTTGGCCGTGAAGCTGACATTCACATGGACGAGGAAGAAAAGCAGACGGTTATTTTTGCCTACCCCAAATTATTTACCAATGTGGGAACCTTGCAGGTGATCCGACTGGAAATCGGCGCACTTGCCGCATGGACGCCGGCAAAGTCTGTGGAGATTACGCCGTATGCCGCAGAATATTACCCTGATGTGTTTAAGCAGAAAGGAACGGATATTCTGACAGTTGCCCCGGAGCGGACTTTTTGGGAAAAAGCTACGATCCTGCACCATGAGGCCAACAGGCCGGAACATCTGGAAATGCCGCAGCGGTATTCCAGGCATTATTACGATTTGTACCGCATGGCTATGACTCCGGTAAAAGAAGCCGCTTTTTCTCAACCTGACCTGCTGAAGAAAGTTGTGGATTTCAAAATGAAATTTTATCCCAGGGCATGGGCGAAGTACCCGGAGGCTGTGCCAGGCACCTTAAAGCTAATTCCGCCAGAATATCGGTTCGCAGCATTAGAGGCGGATTACGATTCTATGAAGGATATGTTGTATGGTGATATACCTGCATTTGATACTGTCATAGCGGCAGTCCGGGAACTGGAAAAAGAAATCAATACCCTGTAACAACTACATAGTCATTTATCTGCAGTCATTTTTTTCAATTCAGGAATAAGCGTGAAAGTCAAAATGACTATTCCAGATAAGCCGGGCAGCAAGAATCAAAAGTATGTAAAAGTTTGATCAGATAGTTTCCTCATCGTGATCGGAAGATATCCAGGATCTGTCGGCGCTGTCCTGGTTTGTCCTGATTTGATTGTTGTTGCTAAACTCAAATGACCAGAAATAGATTTGCTTGACTGTCCCTGGTCTGCTCTATATACTGTCATTCAGTATATAGAAAGGAATCCCAGGGTACCCTCCTGCCAGATCGTCCCCTGGGATCGTGGTTCTTACAAACCATGGTCATTTTAACAGAATATCGTACTGAATGCAATGATGAAGAAGAAAATATTTTCGTGATAATCGGTCTGACTGTATCGTATTGTCCCATATGTGGTGAAGCGCTTGGTTACAGGGATGCCTATGCGGATGATACCGATATGGATTATTCTGACGATGACGACAGCGGTTTCGATGATGATGAGCCGGTGTAAGTCGGTGCAGACAGGCGTAAGCCTGATGACAGCCTTCGGGCTGTCTTACATAGAAATTACTGAGATTTCTTCTTGTTTGGTGTGTGATGGACTGATATAATGAAGCGTGAACAGCTCGAAAAATCGGAATTTGAAAAGCCATGCTTTCAAATATAAACGGGTGGGCACCTACCGACAGTCAGGCCAAATATTTTTCAGGAGGAACTCATTATGTTCAACTATGTTTGGCCGGTTTTGCTGGTCGTGCTATCTAATGTGTTATATCAAATATGTGCAAAGTCATTACCAGATGGTATGAATCCTTTTGCCTCGCTGACAGTTACTTATTCTGTCGGAACGGTGTTTTCCTTTGTGTTGTATTTTGCTATGAATAAGAAAGGCAATATTTTATCAGAATACAGCAAAATGAATGCCGCTCCATTTGTTTTAGGTATTGTATTGGTTGGTTTGGAAGTGGGGTTTCTGTATGCATACAGAAATGGGTGGCAGGTAAGCACACTATCTATTGTCCAGAGCGCGTTTCTTGCAGTTGCTCTTATTTTTGTTGGATGTCTTCTCTATCATGAAGCACTGACTTGGAACAAAATTATAGGAGTTGGTATTTGTTTGATTGGCCTATACTTTGTAAATATGAACTGATATGTTTCAGTTTATCGGCGCATTTGGAGAGTAAAATGGACAGACAGCAAATATTTGATTATTCAAAGAAAAAATACGGAACAACACCGGAGTATCTGTGGGCACGCTATCCGTCCTATGCTGTCCTGCGCCATCAGGATAACGAAAAATGGTATGGTATTGTGATGGATGTTCCAAAGGACAAGCTGGGGCTACAGGGAACAGATGTCATTGATATTCTGGATGTAAAGTGTGACCCGGTGATGATTGACATGCTGCGCCAGTCTTCTGGTTTTCTGCCGGGATATCATATGAATAAAACGAACTGGATCAGTATTCTTCTTGATGGAACGGTGTCAGACGATCAGATCCTGGATTTGCTGGATATGAGTTACCAGATGACGGCAAAGAAAAAGAAGCAACGGGTGGAATGAAATTATGTCACTGCAGAGTACGAGTAAATATATGAGCCTGATCCTGCGTCACAGGCCGGAAGTGATCGGCATCACACTGGATGAGCACGGATGGGCCAATGTGGAGAGCTGATCGCGGGTATGATCCCAACAGCAAACTAAATGCCTGTGTGGATAATGTATTTCGTATCTGGCAGGACGGAACGCCAGATAAGCTGACGCAACTCCTTTTCTGTGATATGACTGTGGCCGGTGCCAGCAGCTCCATCGATTCTTCAGCATTGCGTTTATGTGCCGCAAATTCAAAAAAATTCTTGATTTGTGGCACATAAACCTCAATTATGCTAAATCAAAGACTTTTCAGCAGGAAAGCCATATATAGTGGCAGGGTCAGAATTTGTCCGTTACGACCTACATTGTAATCCCCCAGTTTAATGGCCTGCTGTACATGATATTTTTCAGGATGCTGCAGGATGGTTTTTGTGCTTTTGGTATTGCCGGTACTGGCCTTGACTTCTACAAGTACACATTCGCCATGATAGCGGATAACAAAATCCACCTCCAAACCGCTGTCCTTATGGAAATAATATAGCTTTCTGCCCATTTTGGCAAAGATATCTGCAACCAGATTTTCAAAGATAGCACCCTTGTATCCATAGAGATTGCCCTGCAGAATGTCGTATTGTGTGCCATCCTCCAGCATGCTGACAAATAAACCGCAGTCACGCATATAGACTTTGAAGCAGTCTTCTTCTGCATTGCCGTCCAGGGGCAATTCCGTAATGGAAAGATTGTAGCACCGGGAAATAATACCTGCATCCTCGATCCACTGCAAACTGCCGGCATATTTAGCAGCGGTAGAACCCTTCTTTACTACAGAATATTGGAACTTCTTGTTTTCTTTGCCGAGCTGCCTGGGAATTGATTGAAAACACTCTTTGATCCTGGATTTATCCTTCCTCTCGGCATATTTAACCATATCATCTTCATAGGAGCGTACAATATCCCGCTGTATTTGCAATACTTCATTCATCTGCCGGGTATCGACAAAGGTTTGCACAGCATCCGGCATACCGCCAACAACCGTATACTGCAGCAGGAGCTGGCGCATACGATTATGAAGCGCTTCCGGCACGGGAGATTCCGTGTCCATACTTTTTTTGAGCATATCTATGACGCCATCAGTAATGCCATTGGCCCACAGAAACTCTTCAAAATCCAAAGGATACATATCTACTACCGTTTCAAATCCTACTGGGATAGACTTCGGTTCTTTGCCGTACCCCTTAACTCCCAGCAGAGAGCCTGTTCCGATCACATCATATCGTCCGTCGATTTGGAAAAATTTCAAGGACGTTCTCGCTTCCGGGCAATCCTGAATTTCATCCAGCACCAGCACGGTTTCTCCAGCTTCAAACACAGCAGAGTTTCCCAACAATGCAGTAAGCATCATAACGATATGATCAATCTCCAGAGATCCGGCAAATACAGAAGCATAATCCGGATTTTCAAAGAAATTCAGGTAGACCACATTCTTATAATTCTTATGGGCAAAATTCAGCACGGAAAAAGTTTTTCCGCATTGTCTGCAGCCCTTCACGATCAGAGGCTTACGATTCGCAGTGTTTTTCCATTCCAAAAGAGTCTGTTCCATTTTTCTTTTCAGCATTGATAGCCACCTCCCTGTCATCTGTCATATAGTATACGCACAGACGTCAATTTTTTCAAGGGACTTTTAAATGAAAACGCAAACTTTTTCAAGCGACTTTTTGAATAAAACGGAAACTTTTTCAAAGGACTTTTGAAGGCAACATTTAACATTTTGTGTACTGGTCAAGCAGCACGTAAAATATTTTTGCGTATATACGCATTTTTGATTCGATGATTGGAGAAAATCCGAAAACCAGTTGATGTTATTCCAAACAGCTGCCGGGTGATTTCCGGGCGTTCACCGGATCGTTTTCAGGCACTCACCGGGAGTCTCCCGGGAGTTTCCCAGATGATTTCCGGGTGATAATTAGTCAGAAATCAGGAAGATATCGGGTCGCTACCCTGTAGCTTTCATCTGAACAATGATTTATAATAGGACAATCACGCGGGAACGAGGCTGAGCAGTACAGA
>Ga0192276_1133_pt1 | contig 13111 bp, 10 predicted proteins | sample Koala_Koa24_I3_FD_131263 | JGI IMG/M metagenome (GOLD analysis project Ga0192276, IMG submission 131263) | Enriched cells from koala feces incubated with labeled cellulose particles, San Francisco Zoo, California, United States - Koala_Koa2-4_I3 ...
TTCACCGCCCGCCACAGCAGATACAGAAGAATCAGCGCCCATACTGCGGCAAGACTCCCCAGTAAAATCACAGAAGTCTGCGGCAGCGGCCCAAGGTCTTTTAAACCGCCGGAATCCTCATCATCCGCCGCTTCAATCTGATCGAGCCGATAAAGGGAAGTCACATCTTCATAAAGTGTCTCAAAATAAGCATCATCGATGGTCTCACCGCGCCGGGCGGATTTCGTCGTATTCTCAATCAGCTGCCCTGCCGCGCTGCGCAGAGAGGTTGAGCCGTTGAAAACCGCAGTCGTAAAGGTGTTTTCGATGTTATCCAGCAACAGCTTTGCAGCGTCGATTTTTACACTGTAATAAGTAGAATTGTCCTCGCCGGACCGGGACAGATAATCCTGATACTCATCGGACTCCTGCGCCTTCGTCGTGACCGGAAGGTAGCCTTCTGTCTGGGAATACGCGATCTGCACATCGTTCGTGAGCAGATACTGCGCAAACAGCCAGGACGCGAGTACCTCCTGGGACTCTTCCTTATTAAAGATACAGATGGATGGTCCCTGGGAAATCATCTGCACATTCTCGGTGTCATACTGCGGCACTGCCATCACCACTGTCTCAAACTCGACCAGCTTATCCTCGCTGATATCCAGAAGCGGCGCATCTGTTCCCATCCAGGTCGCCCCGGCGGTCGAGTCAATCGCAAAAATACACTGCCCCGCATTCAGGAAATTGGCCGGATAGCCGGAAATTTTGAAGGTGGAAAATTCTCTGTTTTCCGCTCGCTCCGCAATCTCATACAACAGCTCCGTCGTGGTGTCATTAAAGAGCAGAACATCTCCTACGGCAGTCGAATACCCGGCGTCCAGCTGTTTGAGCATGGTAATCATCATGTTATCTGTCGATTTATAGATAAAGGGAATCATCACACTCTGTCCATTCACGACAAAATTCCCATCCTCATCCTTCTCCATCGCCGCCTCGCTGACTTCCCAGATAAAATCCCAGGTCAGCGTCTCGGGAAGCTCAAAACCAAGCGCTTCAACATAAGTCTTGTTCACATAACAGGCCTCCGTGGAGCGCATATAGGGAAGCGCATAGTACGTCCCGTCAATCTGGCATTCCTCCAAAAACTGCGGCACTACCTCATCCACGGTCGGCGAATCAAAGAGCAGCTCACTTCCGCCCAATCCATATTTTTCGTCTGTCATCAAATCGTCCAAAGCCACGACCTGGTTATCTCCGGTCAGATAAGTTGCGATGTGATCCGGATACGTAATGCAGACATTCGGCGTCGTATCGGTCGCAATATTTGTGATGACATCGTTATAAATATCCGAATAATCCGTATACAACCGGATATTCACCGTAATATTCGGATACAGCGCTTCAAAATCCTCAATCGCCTGCTCGTAGATCGCCACCTGCGTTTTATTCGTGTCGTTTTTTGCCCAGAACGTAATCTCATAATCCCGCGACGTATCAAACTCTTCCGGCACCTCAAATGCTTCCTTCGTCTCCTGCGAGCCATGGCATCCCGTCAGAAAAATCATGCAAAAAGCAACCAGCAACGCCGCCAGGACGCCTTTGCGCCGCCCATTGCCAGAGCTGCTCTGTCTTTCGCTGTGCCTCAATATTCGTCTCACTTTGTCTCGTTCCATAATATATCCCCTGATTTTTCCAAATCCATTTACATCATCCCCGGAAACCCGCAGCCTGTATCGCAATTCACCCGGAGCATTCCGTCTTCCGGCCATTATGCCCTTCCTGCTTCCCATTTCCTGATGATTACGCTTTCAGTCCGCCTCGGGACACTCCCGCCATGATCTGCTTACGGAAAATCAGAAACAGCACGATCAGCGGCACGGAAATCACCACGACCGCCGCCATCATTGCCGGAATATTCTCCCGTCCGAACCCGTTTTCACGGATCTTCTGAATTCCGTTCGACACCAGATAATAGTTCTGGTCATCTGTAATCAGCCGCGGCCACACGTAAGAATTCCAGCACTCAATCACTTTCAGAATCGTAACCGTCGTAAGCGTCGGCTTGGAAATCGGCAGCATCACCTTCCACAGATACTTAAAATCCGACGTCCCATCCACCTTTGCCGCATAATAAAGGCTGTCCGGAATCTGCTCAAAATTCTCCTTCAGCAGGTAAATATAGAAGACCGACGTCACCGACGGCAGAATCAGTCCGGCATAGCTGTTCCGCAGATTCAGATTTGTGATCGTCACAAAATTCGTGATAATGACCAGTTCATTCGGAATCATCATCAGCGAGAGAAAAAATACAAACACCAGATTTTTTCCGCGGAACTGCAGCCGCGCAAAGGCAAACGCCGCCAGCGTAATCACCACCAGCATCAGCGCTGTCGTCGCCACCGCGAAAATCAGCGTGTTCGCCAGATACCGCGCCAGCGGCACTTCCGTAAACGCGTCCGCGTAATTCTGCAGCGTCGGCGTCAGAGTGAAGAATTTCGGAATGTACTCTGAGCTGTACGCACTGTAGCTCTTCACCGACGTCAGCACCATCCAGTAAAATGGGAACAGCACAATCAGCGCCCACAGTGCCAGAAATACACCTTTCACCACGCCAAAGACACGGGCGCGCGTCTTTTCCAGCCGCTCTGCTTTCGAAAAGTCAACCGAGCTCTCCATCATCTCTGTGCCCTCCTCCCGCTCACCAGCAGATTAATGCACGTAATCGTCAGAATAATCACAAACAGAAGAATCGCCGCCGCGCTGGCGTACGACGGATATCCGCCGCTGTCGCCATAGAGCATATCGTATACATAGCCGACAATTGTGTTCATCTCGGCTGCGTTCAAATCTGTCCCGAAAAGCGCGACCACATCGCTGTATGCCTTAAATGCGCCGATAAAGCCAGTGATGACCAGATAAAAAATCATCGGAGAAATCATTGGCAGTGTAATCCTGCGGAAAATACGGAATTTTGAGGTGCCATCCACACGCGCCGCCTTGTAGTAATCTTCATTGACCGAAGCAAGCGCGCCGGTCAGGATCAGGATTTTAAACGGCATCACGACCCAGATCGTGTAAATGCAAAGCACCAGCATTTTTGCCCAGTACGGCCCATCAATGAAATCAATCGAGCTGCCGCCGAAAAACTGGATCAGCATGTTGATCATGCCGTCGCTGTAAGCGGTCTTTTTAAAAAGAATCATAAAAACCAGGCCAACCGCCAGGGTGTTCGTCACATACGGCAGAAAGTAAATCGTCTGCAGCAGGTTCCGGAATCTCGTGATGGAATGCAGCGCGACCGAAATCAGCAGAGCAAGCCCCGTTGAGAGCGGCACCGTAATGATCACAAGGATAAACGTATTTTTCACTGCCTGCAGAAAATAAGGGTCGTGCAGAACATAAGAATAATTATAAAGTCCAACGCCATAATACGTCTGCGAAGTAAAATTGTAGCCCTCCTCAAACGAATAAATAAACACATCAATCAGCGGATATACCAGGAATGCCCCCAGAAACAGGATCGCCGGAAGGAGGTAGAGCCAGCCCTTTAAATTGTCAAAACGCCCTTTCGCCATATTCATCGCCGCGCCCCCTGCTGTAGTGCAAAATAGATACGCTCCTCCGTCTTTTTATCAAAAAAGAAGACTTTCTCCGGCCGCAGCGCGAAGCGTACCGTCCGGCTTGACGTATCGACCCGGCTCTCCGTACTGATAATCGAGCGGACCGTCGGATTCACAGACGCACGGTTACGGGAAAGGACACTGATGTCGCGCCCCATTACCTCCACTCTGTTAAGGTCGCAGACAAACGGCCCTTCCTCCCGCAGAAGAAAGCCTTCCGGGCGAACGCCCACCCAGACATCCTGATCCGGAAGGACACCTTGTCCGACTCCCTCATGCGCAGCTGCCCCGCCGAATGCCTGCGAGTTTCCGCCGGCCGCTGCCGCGCCGCTCACCTTAAGGACCTTATCTTCACCAATATACAGCCAGCCGTCCCGCAGACGTCCTTCGAATACATTAATCGGCGGCGTCCCGAGAAACTTCGCCACAAACAGATTCGCCGGGCTGTCATAAACCTCCTGCGGCTTTCCGGTCTGCTGCACGACGCCCTCTTTCATCACCACAATCCGGTCGGAAATGCTCATCGCCTCATCCTGGTCATGCGTCACAAAGATCGTCGTAATGCCCGTCTCCCGCTGAATCCGCCGGATTTCGTCCCTCGTCTGCAGGCGCAGCCTGGCGTCCAGATTCGAAAGCGGCTCATCCAGAAGCAGCACTCTCGGCTGCTTCACCAGCGCGCGCGCGATTGCTACCCGCTGCTGCTGTCCGCCGGAGAGTTCAGCCGGACGGCGGTCCATCAGCGAATCAATCTGCACCAGATGTGCGGCTTCATCCACCATTTTCCGCATCTGTTCCTTTGAAAGCTTTTCTTTACCCTTGCGGTTCTCCAGAGGAAACTGGATATTCTGCCGCACCGTCAGATGCGGATACAGCGCATAATTCTGAAACACCAGGCCAATTCCCCGGTGCTCCGGCGCCAGATTCGTCACCTCGTCCTTACCAAAAAAAATCTTCCCTTCTGTCGGCTTTAAAAGTCCGCTGATCAGATTCAGCGTCGTACTTTTCCCACAGCCGGACGGCCCCAGCAGAGCAATCAGCTCCCCATCCGGGATCGTAAACGTAAAATCATTTACCGCAACAACCTCTTCCTTTTTCTTCCGGTCGCGGCTCGGAAATTTCATCGTCAAATTCTGTAAAACAATCTCCATTGCTTCCTCCCTGCACACCTGTATTGGCCACCAGAGCTTATCTACCGCATAATTATAGTCTATTTGCGTTTTAACGGCAACCACAAAAATTAATTAGTAAAAAGAGACCGTTTTCCTCTGCCAGTATCCGGGAAACGATCTCTCTTCCTTTTTTATGCTATGCTATCCTTTCAGCCGCTCAGTCTTTCATTGCCGCCACATCGTCAAATTCTTTCTCAACCGAGGCATCCGGCTCGCCGGTCAGGAGGCTGACAATCACATCCGCCGCAATCGCCACCAGAAATGCCGGGAGAAGCTCATAGATATCAAGCAGTCCGCCCATTGGACGCACACCATATTTCCAGACAAACACCATCACACCGCCGGCAATCATACCCACCAGGGCGCCCCATTTATTGCTTCTCTTCCAGAACAGCGCCAGCAGAACCACCGGACCAAATGCCGCGCCGAAGCCGGCCCACGCAAATGACACGATGGTAAATACAGAGCCTTCATTGCGCGCCCAGATCATCGCGATCACCGCAATCACAACTACCGTACAGCGCGCGATGATAATCGACATTTTGTCAGAAAGCTTGATTCCAAAGGTGTCCTGTACAATATCCTGGGACACACTTGAGGACGCCGCCAGAAGCTGTGAGTCCGCGGTAGACATCGTCGCTGCCATAATTCCGGAGAGAATCACGCCTGCCACAATCGCCGGAAGCACCCCGTGCGTACTGATCAGCTCTGCGATTTTAATGATGATTCGCTGAGAATCCGACGAAGAAAGTGCCTCCAGCGCGCCAGCACTGATCATCGCATTGCCAATGATACCAATCAGCACCGCCACACCCATCGATATCACTACCCAGACCGTCGCGACCCGGCGGGAAAGCGTCAGTTTTTTCGGATCCTTTACTGCCATAAAGCGCAGCAGGATATGCGGCATTCCAAAATAGCCGAGTCCCCAGGCCAGCGTAGAGACAATCGTCAGCGCATTATAGGAAGCGGCTGTGCCAGTCGCCGCGTCATAGCCCTGTGTCAGGTTCAGATACCCCGGCAGAGACTGTGCGTTTGAAACCACCGCAGACCAGCCGCCTGCCGTACTGATTCCAAAAAACACCACTACAATCAGCGCAATTGTCATAACAATCGACTGTACAAAGTCTGACGTTGACGCTGCCAGGAAACCGCCCAGCGTCGTATACACGGTAATGACAATCGCAGAAATCAGCATCGCCGTCAGATAATCCACGCCAAACAGGCTGGAAAACAGCGTACCGCAGGCATTAAACCCGGACGCGGTATACGGGACGAAAAATACCACAATCACGATCGCCGCGATCAGCGAAAGAAAATGCTGCTGGTCGTGATAGCGCTTGGAAAAGAACTCCGGGATCGTCGTCGCGTCGATACGGGCGGAATAATGACGGATCCGTTTTGCCACAATCAGCCAGTTGAGATACGTACCAACCGCCAGGCCAATCGCCGTCCAGACTGCCTCAGGCACGCCCGAAAGCAGTGCTACCCCCGGCAGCCCCATCAATAGCCACGAGCTCATATCCGACGCCTCCGCGCTCATCGCCGTAACCAGCGGACCAAGCTTGCGCCCTCCCAGATAAAAATCACCCGTCGACCGGTTCGACTTCGAAAACCGAACGCCAATCCCAACCACGCCGATCAGGTACACAATAATTGTCACCAGAATCAAAACACTCCTCGAATCCATAAGTATCCTCCTCTTTCCCTGTGCGGCCCGATTCCTGTGCGGACAGAAGCCGAGCCAGTTTTTTGCAAAATATTGTAAGATTATATACCTTTGGAAAATAGACTGCAATGCAGAATGAAGTCTGCACTGTATTTGCTCCTGATGAGCGCCATTCTGATGGATAAAAGTCTTAAAAACAAGCATTTTTATAGTTAGACCGCAGTTCAGACTCTTATGTAGATATAAATTAGAACGCAAAAAAATGACTCAATCCGTTTTTTTCAGATACCCCAGCAACAGCGGCAGCTGCTGGGATGAATACTGGCTCAGAGAATAATTTCCGCCGCAGATGCACCAGTCATACATCATCGCCCGCTCCTGCAGGGCGTAGGTGCGCACCATTTCGTTGACAGAGATATCGTCCCGCAGTTCCCCTTTTTTCTGCCCGTCCATACAGATTTTGCGCAGCAGACGGAAATAATAGCGGTTCTGATCCATCAGATGCTTTTCACTGCTCGTGACCAGCTGCGTCGAGAGCAGACGGGCAAGCAGCTCCAGGGAGATCGAATTCTCAATCATAAAAAACAGCTCCCGGTTCAGATAGATCAGCTGGTCAAAGCTGCCCATATCCGCCGGCATCGCATTGTTTAACTCTTCATATTTTTCGTCAAAGAGTGTCGATAAAGAAGAAAGCAGCGCGTCCTTTCCGGCAAAATAATGATAAAAAGAGCCCTTCGATGTCTCCGAGCGCTCCACGATCTCATCCACCGTGGTCGCGTCATATCCATTTTCATAAAACAGCTCCCAGGCCGCCTGGACAATCCGGCTGCGGGTGTTGCGGGAAGTGCGTTTTGACATCTCCTTTGCTCCTTTCTTTTCTGCCAGCCAATGTAAGCCTTAGTCTAGCATATCGACTTAAAATATGCAACAAAATGATTCCTTTACCACCTGAACTGCTACAGGTCGCACTCTGACCACACAGCAGGTGCGTAGTCAGGTTGTGACCTGTCCCCCCAAACTACAGTCTGCATAAATATACATCCGCGGGAGTTTTTTATTCTTTATTTCAACGTATTTTTTAATATTTATTGACAGAATTCCTGTCCGGTGCTAGAATAATCTAAGTGACAAGGGCGTCAGCTTTCGTGGCTGCGCTCTTTTTGCATTATTATTCGTTAACAGCTCCAAAAGGCAGACTGCGAGTCGCCTGTTTTGAGCGGTAACGACCATTTAAAGAAAAGGAGTGTTTATAATGAAGAAGAAATTAGCTATCGTACTTGCTGCGGCAATGCTCGCAGGCTGCATGGCAGTTCCGGCAGCAGCTGAAGAAGAATCCAAGGTATGGGTGATCGCGACTGACACCGTATTTAAACCATTCGAATACACGGACGAGAATGGTGATTTTGTAGGTATTGACGTTGACATTCTCGCGGCAATCGCAGAAGATCAGGGCTTTGAGTATGAGCTGAATTCCCTTGGCTGGGATTCCGCGATTGCGGCCTGCCAGGCTGGACAGGCGGACGGCATGATCGCCGGTGCTTCCATCACGGATGAGAGAAAGGAAGCAGGCTGGACATTCTCTGACGGATATTACAACGCGACACAGTCCATGACCGTAGCATCTGACTCCGAGATCACTGGTTTTGAAGACCTTGAAGGCCTGACCGTTGGCGTAAAGACTGGTACCCAGGGTGCTTCCTATGCAGAAAGCCTGCAGGAAGAGTACGGATTTGAGATCACCTATTTTGAGGATTCACCGACGATGTATCAGGCAGTGCTCGGCGGACAGGTGGTAGCGTGCTTCGAGGATACGCCGATCATGGCTGCTTCCATTCAGGACGGCGACCTGGCTCTGACCATTCTGTATGATACCGAGAACGACGGCGCTCCTTACGGTTTCGCGATCTTCTCTGAGGACAGCCAGGAGCTTCTTGATATGTTCAACGCAGGACTTGCAAATATCGTAGAAAACGGCACCTATGCGGAAATCATCGCTACCTACCTTGGCGAAGATGCGGCTGCTACGGCAGAAGCTTCTATGCTTGGCGACGCTGAGGCTGAGACAGAGGTCGAGACGGAAGCAGTTACAGAATAAGTAACCGTTCAGAACAGCAGGCAATCTGGGATCTGCTGTTCTGAATTGTAAGTTATACTATGAAAAAGGTTGCTGTAAAATCCGCCGCGGGTTTGGCAGCAGCCTTTTTACATAATTTCATCCGAAGGGAGACATTTATGGTTCTGATTCTTACAAAATACGGGCATCTTTTGCTGAACGCCATGGGGCAGACGGTTCTGCTCGCACTGTGCGGTCTGTTTTTTGCCTGTATCCTCGGCATTTTCTTCGGCATTCTCGGCGTTATGAACAATAAAGTGTGCCGCGCGATCGACAAGGTTTTTGTCGACGTCATCCGCGGTGTGCCTCTGATCGTACTCGCCTACTTCGTCTATTTCGGCGTACCTTATTTTATGAAAAACATTGTCGGCAGTCCGATCACACTCTCTGCCCTGCAGGCCGGCACCATCTGTCTGGCGCTGAACTGCGGCGCTTATATGGCCGAGATCATCCGCGCCGGCATCCAGTCTGTGGACAAAGGCCAGATGGAAGCTGCCCGCAGCCTCGGGCTTCCCTGGTGGCGGGCCATGTACCGCGTCGTCATGCCGCAGGCCATCCGCACCATGATCCCCAGCATCATCAATCAGTTTATCATCACCCTGAAAGACACCTCGATCCTGTCCATCATCGGTTTCCCCGAGCTGGTCAACACCGCGAAAAACGTGGTGGCAAATACCTTTATGTCTTTCCAGACCTGGGGGATCGTCGCTGTCATGTATCTGATCGTGATCGAGATCTTAACCCTGGCATCCAGAGCGCTTGAGAGGAGGCTGAACCGTGGCAAAGAGTAGTAATGTAAAAATCCATGTGTCCCATCTGAAAAAGAATTTCAAAAAGCTGGAAGTGCTCAAAGACATCTCCACAGACGTCCACGAGGGAGAAGTGGTCGTTGTCATCGGTCCTTCCGGCAGCGGCAAATCCACCTTCCTTCGCTGCATCAACAACCTGGAGGAAATCACCGGCGGTGAAATCACCGTCGATGGCATGAGCCTGACCGATAAAAAGACCGACATCAATAAGCTGCGCGAGAACATCGGCATGGTGTTCCAGCACTTCAATCTTTTTCCGCACATGGATGTGATGCGGAACCTGACACTCGCACCGGTAGACCTGAAAAAAGCCAGCAAAGAAGAAGCTGCCGAGCGCGCCCATAAGATGCTCCAGAAAGTAGGCATGGAGGACAAAGCGGACGCCTTCCCGAACCAGCTCTCCGGCGGCCAGAAACAGCGCGTCGCCATCGCCCGCGCCCTGTGCATGGAGCCGGATATCATGCTGTTCGATGAGCCGACCAGCGCCCTCGACCCGGAGATGGTCGGTGAGGTACTCCAGGTCATGAAACAGCTCGCGGCAGACGGCATGACCATGGTGATCGTCACCCACGAGATGGGCTTCGCCCGCGAAGTCGCGGACCGCGTCCTCTTCATGGACGGCGGCTACATCGTTGAGGAGGGCACTCCACAGGAGGTGCTGCTGAACCCGAAAGAGCCGCGGACGATTGATTTTCTGAATAAAGTGCTTTGAAAAAAAGGGCGTTTTGTTTGGCGCCCCTTTTTCTATTCCATTACATATTTTTTTCGTGTTTCTCCTTTACCGGCTTCTTTTTTGCCTCTTTCGCCCCGTTCTTTTCCTTCTTCACGCTGCTTTTGATTCCGGTAATCTTTATCCCGGTATCTCCGCTCTCCGCATCTCCATCCTTATCTGACTTCTTTTTCCGGCCACTGCCTGTGTTCTTTCTGCCGCTCTTTGCCGAATCCGCTGTGTCAAACGCAGCCGTAAAGGAGACCTGTGAGAGCTTCTCACGCATATTGCCGCCTGCTTTTTCCATAAACTCCTGAAAAAGCGCCGCGTCCTCTTTTGAAAAATCTTTCATGCAGGCCCGCCTGCACTCTTCTACCGCATGATGAATCTCATCCAGATATTCCTTCGATTTTTCCAGCAGTTCGACCGAAATTCGTTCCTCCGCGTCCGGATCAAACTCAATCAGTTTATCATGCTTCAGCCGCTGAAGGGCGCGCGAGGTTTTCTGCGAATTCAGCCCCGCAAGTTCGGCAATTTCCTTCCGGTTCTCAAACTGTCGGCAGTTTTCCAGCAAAAGCAGCAGCAGGGCTTCATCCAGTGTGATCTGTTTGAGCATCGCGCTTAAACCCAGATAATATTCCAGCAGCTTGCGGAAGTAATAGAGATCCGCCAGAATCCCCTGTGTCAGGCTGACAGACTGCCCGGCAAGCTTCATGCGTTCTTCTCCTAGCTTTGCCGTCCCAGGCACAACCGTTGGCATGACAAACCCATCCCAGGCTGTGCTGATCAGGAACATCCGCACTTTTTGCTTTACCTCGTCGTAATCCTCCTCATAAATATCCCGGTAAAAGGCGTTATAATAATCGAAAACGGTACTCTTCATCCGGATGGTATTGCTGATGCTCATTCCCTGGGAAACCAGGCTGTCCTTGCGGTTCATATAATAGTATACCGGCGCCTGAATGGCCCGGATCCCTTCCGCATAGCGGATATATTCCAGGTTAAACAGGAAATCCTCACACCAGTCAAGCTCTGCGTCCATCCGGATCTGGTGTTCCTCAATGATAGAACGTCGAAAGAATTTGTTCCAGAGTACGCCATAATAAAAATCCGCCGGATTCTCAATCATATAAGAAGCAAACTCCCTGCGGTCCATGAGATGATCTGCGTCAATGTCCCCCTTTTGCGAAACGCGTTTCCCCGTCACCCGGTAAAAATCCGCAATCACCATATCGCACTGTTTTCCAGATTCGGCTGCTGCTCCGGTTCTCAATTCAGCTTCTGTTCCGGTTTCTGTCCCGGCGCCGCCATTGTTTCCCAACATAGAACGCACTAACCGCCTGGTCGAATCCGGTGTCAGCCAGTCGTCGCTGTCTGCGAACTGGATGAATTCGCCGTGCGCCAGATCCAGCGCATGATTCCGGGTCGCGGAGACACCCGCGTTTTTCTGATGGACAACGCGGATTCTCTTATCTTTTTTCGCATACTCATCCAGCAGTGCGTCCGTGCCGTCGCTGCTGCCGTCATCCATCAGCAAAATCTCCAGATTCTGGTATTCCTGGTTTAAAATACTGTCCACGCAGCGCCCGATATAGTCTTTTGCATTGTAAACCGGGACAATGATACTTACGAGTGGTTCCATATATTCTCCTCTAATCTTTCCGGATTCCCTGAATCACCTTTCAGGCAGCTCTTTGGTTCTCTTTACACAGTTTCTTCCCGTTTGCAGTTCCAGGCAATCCCGCTTCCACTTCACTGCACGCGGATCGCGTTCGGATATATTTTTGCAAGCGTATCATCATCGTAATATGTATCCAGCCATACCTGCCAGCCCTGTGTCGCTTCCACGCCCTCGAGACGCTCATTGCTGCGCAGCAGCGCCATGCCGGATACAAGCATATCACAAATCAGAAAAACAACCAGGCACCAGGCAAGGATTTTGCCGCCGCGCATCGGGAGCTTCTCGACCAGCCCGGACAGACGCGGATAGAGTACCCGCAGCCACAGCACGGCCGCCATCCCCCAGAACAGACAGTACAGCAGATTGATGCGTCCGCCCAGATTAAACGGAATCTCGCTGTAATCCCAGAACACCGTGCCAAATATCATTTCAGACAATACACTGCACAGATGTTCGTAGACCGCTCCCAGCACCGTCCCTGTCAGGAATATAAAGCTGTCCGAGCGATCCCGATAGGGGTACAAAAGCCTAGTCGCCGCCGCAATCGCGAAGCCCCATATGATACTGAACTGCCCCCACACCAGACTGGTGCGGCTCATCCAGACGCCCGTCGTAATCCGCATGAAAATGATTTCGAAAAGATCGCCCAGAATCGCTCCCAGGACAAACATCCATATCAGCTTATAGAATGAGCAGCCTGACGCAAAAACAGCCGTGTCCCGCACTTCTTTTTTCTCAACTGCCTTTTTCTGCGGGTAAGCACGTTCAATTCTGCGGGTCACCTGACGGTACAGACGGCCGCCCAGATTTCTGCTCAGAGAGGTAAACCAGTTGTCGACCGTCCTCCACCTCTCTGCGTGCGCACTCCTGCCATACATAAGCGTAAGAGTCGCCAGGGCATCAAGGATAACCGCGATCACACAGATCCAGATAATCAGCACTTCCGCAAGCTCCGGCAAAAAACCGGAATGGAACGATAAGCAGCGCATTCCCCCAGAGCATACAGACAGTCGCCAGCGTTCCCCACATCAGAGTTACCGGAAGGCAAATGTAGCCGTCCAGATTCCACTTTACATTTGAGTAATCCCACCACCGCTCGTGATAAAAATACTCAACCGCCCGTCCGCCAATCCACTCGGTCATCGCCGTCACGACCGTAGCGCCGCAAAACAGCCAGAACCAGGACAGTTCTTCCCCAAACACGGTAATCAGCACCATCGGGATACCATAGCTGATACACAAAGGGGCATTAATCACGCCGCGGTTTACAAAACGTTTTTTCTTTAACGCGGCCATTATCGTCTCCAGAACCCAGCCAAGGAACGAGTAAACAAGGAAAAGCCAGGTCAGTTCATATCCATT
>Ga0192276_1134_pt1 | contig 13047 bp, 8 predicted proteins | sample Koala_Koa24_I3_FD_131263 | JGI IMG/M metagenome (GOLD analysis project Ga0192276, IMG submission 131263) | Enriched cells from koala feces incubated with labeled cellulose particles, San Francisco Zoo, California, United States - Koala_Koa2-4_I3 ...
TGCTATAATATTACTTAAAAGCAAACTGAAAGGAAGTGCTATTTTGGAAGATAAAACCAACGTAATGCGTCTTTTAGATAAGAAAAAGATAAAATACAAACTATATAACCTATATGATATGGGCTTTACTTTAGAAGAGATATCAAAAAAGACTAGCTTAGATATGTCTAACCTATTAAACGTTCCATCTAATAAGATATTCAAAACTTTAGTTACGGTAGGAAAATCTAACAATAACTATGTATTTGTAATACCTGCCGATAGTGAGTTGGATTTAAAGAAGTCTGCTAAAGTGGTAAAAGAGAAATCTATATCAATGGTAAAGTCTAAGGAACTACTATCACTTACTGGATATATTCATGGTGGTTGCTCACCTATAGGTATGAAAAAGTTCTTTACCACTACCTTTAACGAAACTGCTCAACAGTTAGATACTATAGTATTTAGTTCGGGAAAGATTGGTCTACTCGTTGAAGTAAGTGTAGAAGATATCCAAAAGGTAATTAAGTTCACCTTTGCCGATGTGGTTCTTTAAAGGAGTATCTTTATATGGAAAGTATATTTAAAATATATAATAGTCTAAAGGATAACATAAATAGTAGGGTTATGGGCAAAGATACCATAATAGATAGATGTATAGTAACTCTATTGTGTAACGGACACCTATTGTTAGAAGATATCCCAGGTACTGCAAAGACTACTCTAGCTAAGTCCATTGCACTATCCATTGGAGCAGACTTCAAAAGAGTTCAATGCACTCCCGACCTACTTCCATCAGATATCTTAGGAATAAACTACTACAATCAAAACTCAGGAGAGTTTATTCTCCGTAAGGGTGCAGTGTTTACCAACATACTCTTAGCAGACGAAATAAATCGTTCTACACCTAGAACACAATCTAGCCTACTTGAATGTATGGCAGAAAAACAAGTTTCTATAGACGGTACTACCTATACTTTGGAAAATCCTTTCTTTGTGATAGCTACACAAAATCCCATTGAAAACTTTGGAACGTATCCACTACCAGAAGCTCAACTGGATAGATTCTTTATGTGCTTAAGTTTAGGTTACCCTAACAGAGATGCCGAGGACAAAATCTTAGAAGAGTATTCTAACAACTCTATGGACTCCCCTCTTAATAAGGTTGTAACCATAAAAGAACTCTTACAGGCACAGAACGATATAAAAAACATAAGTATATCTAGCGATGTAAGAAAGTACATATTAGACCTTGTAGATGCTACTAGAAACAACAAGAATATCCAATTAGGAGTTAGTACTAGAGGTGCTATATCTTTAATGAGAGCATCTCAAGGAGTTGCGGGAATAAATGGTAGAGATTTTGTATGCCCCGAAGATGTACTTTTTATCTTTAAAGATGTTGTATCACATAGAATAGTACTTAAGAACGACTCTCTAAACAGCAAGGATAAAATCGTTCAAAGTATAGTAGAAAGTGTAAGCGTTCCTAGATAGACTCTATTCTTTCTTAACAACATAATATATTAAGGTGGCGATTTTTAACTATGAAATATATTGTAAACAATAAGGATATTCTATTAAAAGAACCCAAGTTTAACCTATCTGAAACTTTAGATTGTGGTCAAGCCTTTAGATGGTCACAGATAGATGATACATCTTGGCATGGATATGCCCTAAATGACTATCTTGAACTTAAACAACTCGATGAGGGTATACTCTTCAAAGATACTTCTGAAGAGTTCTTTCTAACTAGATGGGTGGAATACTTCGACCTAAATACCAACTATGAACTACTAAAAGAAATGTTTAGTAGTACAGATATTACATTAAAGATGGCTTGTGAATATGCATCTGGTATAAGATTATTAAGGCAAGACCCTTGGGAGTGTTTAATATCATTTATAATATCACAGAATAACAACATTCCAAGGATAAAGTTAATAATATCTAGGCTATGCGAACACTATAACCGATTCCCTACCGTTGAACAGATGAAAGATGAAACTATTGAAAGTATAGACTATCTAAAGTCAGGCTTTAGGGCAAAGTATATTATAGATGCCGTACAGAAAGTATACTCTAAAGAAGTAGACTTGCAAAAAGTATCTACCATGAATATAGAACTTGCTAGAAATGAACTGATTAAAATCAAGGGCGTTGGTGCTAAAGTTTCTGAATGCGTACTTCTATTTGGAATGCATCGAACTGAGGCTTTCCCTATAGACGTTTGGATAAAGCGTGTACTTAAAGAATACTATCCCACTGGATTTCCAAAGTCATTATATGAATATCAAGGAATAGCACAGCAGTTTCTATTCCACTATATAAGAAATTTAGAAAGGAGTAAACAATAATATGAGAGCAACCATTAAAGACGTTGCAAAGTATGCTGGAGTATCTGTTGCCACAGTATCTAGGGTTTTAAATGGTAGCGATAGCGTTAAAGAGAGTACTAGTAAAGTAGTACAAGATGCTATCCAAAAGTTGGAATATGAACCTAACTATCTAGGTAGAAATCTGCGTAAACGTGAAACCAATACCATACTTGCCATAGTTCCAAGCATTGAACACACCTACTACAGCGGAATACTTCAAGGAATAGCTGAAAAGGCTCATACTTTAGGCTACGATATAGTTATAAGTTTTAGTAATAGTAATGAAAAGACGGAAGAACGTCTTATGGGTATGTTATCGAATAGAACTGTAGATGCTGTTATTCTATTAGGCACTAGATTGAACTACAAACTGCTTAATAGTCTTAACGAGAAATATTGTATATCACTATGTTGTGAACGTGTTGAAAACAGTAATATTCTAACCCTTACTATAGATGATGAAGTTGCCTCTTACGATGCTATAAACTACTTAATAGGTTTAGGACATATTAACATAGGTATGGTATCTATTGGCATAGAGGGTGAAACTATCTTCTCTGCAATAGATAGAGAAAAGGGATACATCAAAGCGTTAGAAGAGAATAACATTCCATTTGATGATAGATTAATCTACCGTGGCACATATGATTACTCTAGTGGAGAAAAAGCTCTTGAATACTTCTTGACCCTAGAAAATCCACCTACTGCCATATTTACAGTATCCGATTTACTTGCAATGGGTGTAATTAGAAAGGCGATAGAAAATCATCTGCCTATTGGTAAAAAGTTTTCTGTTATGGGTTTTGATAATACATCTATCTCGGAAACTTTTATGCCAAGTATTTCCACGGTAGACCAGCCTTGCAAACAGATTGGCAATGATATACTTAGTATGACTGTAGACAACCTTATGCACAAAGATACCCATACAGGTAGGCATTTTGCTCAACATAGATTAATATTTCGTGAAAGTACTCAAAAAGAATAATATTAGCAACTATATATTAACAATGGAATAGTTTTGGTTAAAAAATACTTGACTTTTCCAACTAAAGATAGTATAATCTAATTAGAAAAAATTTTTTGGAGGATGCAATTATGAATATCAAAAAAATGATGGCTAGTATTACTACTTTAGCTTTAGTTGGTACTACTATGGGAATGTTTAGCACCTTAAATGCTAGTGCGGATACTATTGGTCAAGCATGGTTAATGATGCAAGATGGCGGTGGCGACAATGTCACTGGTGTTTCAAACTGGAGTGCTTCCGATGCTGCTGGAGCTATAGATATAGTTGGAAACGGTTCTTATACTATATCTTTTGATATTCCCGAAGGCTGTGGTGCTGAACAGATTGACTTCTTAGGTATTAGCACTGATATTAATATGTATCAACAAGATGAAAATCAAGTTGAAATATATAAGGATATGACTTTCGATATCTCTAGTATCATTATAGATGGTGTTGAAATACAGTATACTAAGTCTGCTAATGCTGATGGTACTAACGATGATGGTGCTACTTATCGTCTATCTATATACGATACTTGGTCTAGTCGTAACGTTCAAGATATAGATAACGTCGTATCTTGCTCAGAAAACATAACCATCAACTTTGAAGTTAATGGTCTTGCTTTCGATGCTCCTGATAGTGGTAATGTTACTACTACAGCTTTAGTTCCAGGTGCATCAAATGATGAAACTACTACTACTACCACTGCTACTAAGGTTCAAAGCGATGTAGACTATAGCCTATACAACAGCATAATAAACAACGCTGGAAGCATAGTTTCTAGTAAAGGTTATGATACCGTATATGATAACTTAGGTTACTATCTATTCGATATCAACGGAGATGGTGTTGAAGAACTTATAGTCGCTGACAACTTTGACTATGAGTACGATGCTACTGATAACGTCAACTACGTTTGGGGCTACTATGATATCTACACTATAAAAGATGGTAAGGTTGTAGAGATTAATCAAGACTTAGATGAAAGTGGCGAAAAGTTTTTCCAAATAGCTTATGGTACATATCTATCTTTAACCGTTGTAGATGGTAAACTTGCTTATGTTGTACAAGTCACAGATGAAGATGATAACAATGAGGCTATGGCTTTCATTATCGATGGTTACTCAGAGCTAGAAGATGGAACTCTATCAATTGATTATAGCATAGAAATAGGTACTACTAATGAATATATTGAATTAGAGCTAAACAGTTATACTGATAAATCTGCTTTAAATGAACTAACTGGTACTATTAATAGCAATGATGATGATGAAACTACTACTACTACCACCACTACTACAACTACATCTGATTCCCCTGCTACTGGTGATACTGGCTTAGGTGCAGTTGCAGTTGCTTTTGCAGCTGCTGGATTATCAGTTATTGCACTTAGAAAAAAAGACTAATAATAAATATTATTCTAAATAAAAAAGCGGATTAAAAAAATCCGCTTTTTTTTGTTATCTTTGTGACCTTTTTCCGTTTAGATTTGTATCTATAGTGAAAGGAGATAAGTACCATGGACAATCAACTATTCGATGAGAAGTACTCACTATACAGTGATTTAATCTTCAAACTTTCCATGACCTACTTAGGTAACAAATCTGATGCACAAGATATTACCCAAGATGTTTTCGTGAAATTATTTACTACACATCAAACGTTCGATACTCCTCAGCATGAGCGTTATTGGATTATTAGGGTTACCATAAACGCTTGTAAGAATCACCTAAGTACATTTTGGAATAAAAACACTGTAGGCATAGAGGCTATACAAGATATACCTATAGATGATGTTCACAGTGATATAACAGAATTACTATATAATCTGCCACCTAAGTATAGAATAGTCTTATACTTATATTACTATGAGAATTACTCTATTGAGGAAATTTCTAACGCATTAAAGATTGGAAAGTCTGCTGTTAAAATGCGTCTTAAACGTGGCAGAGAAAAACTTAAACTAGATTTAGAGGAGGAAATGGATTATGTACAAAAAGGACTTTATTCATACAATAGATAGTTTTAAGCCCGATGATAATCTAAAGTATCGTATACAAAGAAAGGTTGATGATGAGATGAGAAAGCAAGAATATCAAGAAAAGAATGGTGTAAAATCCCATAGGGGTAGAAAGGTCGCAATATTTAGTGCGTGTTTAGTAGCAGTTATGGGCATTACAATGTCTATGCCAGTTATGGCAGATAATACTTCCCTACTTGAAAATCTAGTAGCTAAAATCCAACAGAATGATGAAACCAATCCAACTAAGGATTACGCTGTTAAGGTCGCTGAGAGTACAACTTTAACAGAAGATACTCAAACTTACGAGCATTGCATAACTCCTTACATCGATAGCTACTACTGTGATGGTCAAACACTATATATCACATATGGTATTAAGGCTAACGCTGAAGATTTAGCTCAATGTAACTATATGTCAGGTGATATGGATATCAAGATTAATGGACAATCTTTAAGCAATGGTGAAAAATCTACTCAAATCTTTACTGCTAACAGTGATACTCTAGGACTATTCATAGGTAAGATTAATGTAGATGTATCTAACGTTGAAAACCTCGACGGTGCTAAAGTAGATATAGACTTCAACGTTAATACCGCTTATGATGGTATCAACTATGAATTTAACTATGAATACTTGCGTTACGAGGAAAAAACTCGTGTTGAGGATAAATATCTTGATGATACTGTATCCTTTAGTTTTAATATCTCTCTAACTGACCCACAGATAGATACCTATGAAGTTAATCAAACTCAAGAAGATATCACTCTAAATAGCGTAACGATATCACCTACTAGTACTACCATAGATGCCAACGTTCAGGGTGAATACTTCATACTAGTACATGATAACAACGGCAATGAACTATCCTATAAAGATGGGGAGGATATGTCTAACATTAGATTTGAAACTCCTTTGGTGAATACAACCTATATAACCGTAGAATACTATCAACTTGAAGAGAAGAATAAAACCGTTAAAACTCCTAGTGCAACCTTTGAAGTTCCTATTGAACGTGGTTTCGGTTTAGATATGGACGATGATGGTTGTTACATTAACATAGATGTAGAACCTGTATTAAATCCACCTATTGAAGATGTTATACCTCTATACAAAGATGAGGCTTTAGAATATATGCAAGATGCTGTATCAATAGGTACTGATAGCAGTCATACGTTCATATTCAATGATGAATATAATCAAGACTTTAAACTAACCATAACCGACTACAAAACCACAGACAACTTAGACGGTCTAATTGTAAGAGATAACATTGATATGGATTACGCTCATGTCGACAGCAACGGAAATATTCAAGATGGTTACCATGCAGTTATCATTGAGGCTACCGTTGAAAATCTATCCGATACTACTATGACATTCTATAAGCAGTTCCAATTAACAAATGGTACATCTTTTGATATAGGTTACAATGAACCTATTGCCTTTGAAAATAGCGACGATAAAGACTATATAATCAATGTAAGTCCAAATGAAAGCATCACTTTTAAGATAGGATTTATAGTATCTGATGATGTTGACACTTACGATATACCTCTAGCTTGTGTATATGGCTTAGGTGATGACTCACTTAAGGTTAGATTAAAATAATCATTAAATAAAGAGCGTAGAACTTAGATTTTTAATATAATACACTATTGAGGCAATTTAATATATTGCCTCGATATTTTTATTTGACAAACTTCACAATATGTAGTACAATTAAGATAATCATGAAATATTTTTAGGAGGTTTTTCCAATGAACAGAGGAAAGTATTATATTACTACTGCAATAGCTTATACATCAAGAAAGCCACACATTGGCAATAGCTATGAGATAGTTCTCACCGATGCTATAGCTAGGTACAAAAGACTTCAAGGCTATGATGTATTTATGTGTACTGGTACTGATGAACACGGTCAAAAGATTGAAGAGTATGCTGAAAAGGCTGGAGTATCACCTAAAGAATACGTTGACAAGGTCGCTAGTGAAATTAAAAACATCTGCGATACCTTAAATACTACCTATGACCATTTTATCCGTACCACTGATGACTACCATGAAAAGGCCGTCCAAAAGATTTTTAGAAAACTATATAATCAAGGCGATATCTATAAAAGTGAATATGAGGGTTGGTACTGTACTCCTTGTGAGAGCTTTTGGACTGAAACTCAACTCAAAGATGGAAAATGTCCAGACTGTGGCAGAGAAGTTAAAAAGACTAAAGAAGAAGCTTACTTCTTTGCTATGAGTAAATATCAAAAACAACTAGAGGAGTATATTGAAAACAATCCAAACTTTATATATCCCGAAAGCCGTAAGAAAGAGATGCTAAATAACTTTATCAAACCAGGCATACAAGATTTATGTGTATCTAGGACTTCATTTAAATGGGGTATCCCTGTAGATTTCGATGATAAGCACGTTATCTATGTATGGATAGATGCACTATCTAACTATATTACTGCCCTAGGTTACGATGTTGATAATCCTAGTGAACAGTATAAAAAGTATTGGCCAGCCGATGCTCATATTATAGGCAAAGATATCTTACGTTTTCATACCATATACTGGCCTTGTATGTTGATGGCTCTAGGTGAACCACTTCCAAAGCAAGTATTCGGTCACCCATGGCTACTATTCGGCACGGATAAGATGTCTAAATCTCGTGGAAATGTAATCTATGCAGATGATTTAGTAAATCTGTTAGGTGTAGACCCCGTTAGATACTACTTACTATCTGAAATGCCTTACGCTCAAGATGGTTCTATAACATATGAAACTATTATAGAACGTTATAACTCCGATTTAGCTAATACTTTAGGAAATCTAGTAAAGCGTACTATAGATATGACTTCCAAATACTTTAACGGTGAAATATTACCCCCTGTAGCACACGCTACCATTGACAATGAATTAAAGTCTACTGCTCTTGAAACAGTTAATAAAGTTGATAAACTTATGGATACTTTTAGAGTTTCAGACGCTTTAAATGAAATCCTTAACCTTGCTAGACGTTGTAATAAATACATTGATGAAACTACTCCTTGGGTTTTGGGAAAATCCGAAAATGAAGATGACAGATTAAGGTTAGCTACAGTATTATACAATCTACTAGAGGGCATCAGATACATTGCCATCTTAATCTCACCTTTTATGCCAGATACTTCTCAAAAGATTTTACAACAGTTAAATACTTCCGCTACAGATTATGATAGTCTTGAAACCTTTGGCAAACTAGAGGTTGGAACGGTTGTAAATAAATCCGTTGCACTATTCCAACGTATAGATGCTGAAAAGATGTTATCCGATATAGAGGCTAAAGCTAATGAAACTATAGAAAATCCTCAAGAGGAAAAACAAGAGATAGTATTAAATCCTGAAATTACTATAGATGATTTCGCTAAGGTTGAACTCCGTTGCGGTAAGATACTTTCATGTGAAAAGGTTAAGAAATCTAAAAAGTTACTATGTTTTCAAATAGATGACGGTATGGGCGGACGTCAAATAGTATCGGGGATTGCTCAGTGGTACAAGCCAGAAGATTTAATCGGCAAAAAGGTTCAGATAGTTGCAAACCTAAAGCCTGTTAAACTCTGTGGAGTTGAAAGCAATGGTATGCTCTGCTGTGCCGATATGCCAGATGGCTCTGCTAAGTTACTAATCTTAGATGATAGTATCCCTTGCGGTGCTAAGATTAGATAGTCTACCCATGATATTAGATAACGGTGTGAACAACAAATTATTATTGGTTGCTTATGAGTAAAGGATTTTTACAATAAATCTAAGGTTCGACTCCTTACGACTTACCGTGTAGATTTTATTCGCATAAAAAGACCCACAAACCTCTTAATTGAAGTTTGTGGGTTTGTATATATAGACTAATAATTAACTATTCTTGAGTAGTTGTACCATATAGAGTAACTAATCTTTGTAGATAGTCGTATCTTTCCTTAGCGTTTGCAACCGCTTGATTGAATAGCTTATCGGCTCTTTCAGGGTTAGAACGTGCTAGAGAGTTATAACGAACTTCACCCATTAAGAATTCTTTATACTTTTCATCAACCTTAGGTGCTTTACTATCTAATGAGAATGGGTTTTTACCCTCAAGTTTAAGAGATGGGTTATATCTGTATAGATGCCAATATCCAGCCTCAACAGCCTTTTTCTCTTCAGCTTGAGCAGTAGCCATACCAGTCTTAATACCATGATTGATACATGGTGCATATGCTATGATTAATGATGGGCCATCATAAGCTTCAGCCTCTTGGATAGCCTTTAGGCACTGTGCAGGATTAGCTCCCATAGCAATATGTGCAACATAGACATATCCGTAACTCATAGCAATACCAGCTAAATCTTTCTTTTTAACTACCTTACCAGCAGCAGCAAATTGAGCGATAGCTCCAGTAGGTGTAGACTTTGATGCTTGTCCACCTGTATTAGAGTAAACTTCAGTATCAAATACGAAGATGTTTACATTTTCGCCACTTGCGATAACGTGGTCTAAACCACCAAAACCTATATCGTAAGCCCAACCATCACCGCCGAAAATCCACATGGATTTCTTGCTTAGATAATCTTTAGACTTTAATACCTCTTGAGCCTCTGGCTTACAGCAACCACACTCTTGGATAGCTTGAACCATCTTTTCAGTAGCTACAGCGTTAGCCTTGCTGTCATTAACGGTATCTAAGTAGTTTTGGATTAGTTCCTTAATCTCTGGCTTTTCAGCTACCTCTTGGAGTGCCTTAACCTTATTGATAGCTCTATTCCTTAAAGTATTCTGTGCAAGGAACATACCATAACCATACTCTGCGTTATCCTCGAATAGTGAGTTTGCCCATGCTGGACCTTTTCCTGCCTTATTGGTAGTATATGGTGTAGATGGTGCAGAACCACCCCAAATAGATGAACAACCTGTAGCATTAGCAATGTACATTCTATCGCCAAATAACTGAGTTACTAGCTTAGCGTATGGAGTTTCTCCACAACCTGCACAAGCACCAGAGAACTCTAACATAGGTTGTAGGAACTGTGAACCTTTAACAGTAGTATCCTTGAACTTTTCAACTATTTCAGGCTTGTCGGAAGTCTTAACAGCGTAATCAAATACTTCTTGTTGGTCGAGTTGACTATCAAGAGGTTTCATATCGATAGCATTAGTAGGACATACGTTAGCACATACGCCACAACCAGTACAATCTAAAACAGATACACCCATAACGAACTTCATACCATCGATAGCCTTAGGCTTAAAGTCTACTGCTACGGTTTGACTTGGTGCATTAGCAACCTCATCATCAGTCATAGCGAAAGGTCTAATAACTGCGTGTGGACATACATATGAACAGTTATTACATTGTACACACTTATCAGATATCCAATTAGGAACGTTTACGGCAATACCTCTCTTTTCAAATGCAGCAGAACCTTGTGGGAAAGTACCGTCAGCCATATCAACGAAAGTAGATACTGGTAACTTATCACCCGCTTGAGCGTTACAAGGTTGTTGGATATTGTTTACAAAGTCGATTAACTTCTTGTTATCGCCTACAGCCTTATCCATACCCATCTTGGTATCTTCAGCGTTAGCCCAATCAGCAGGGATATCTACCTTAACGATGTTTTGATAACCAGCATCGATAGCGTCCCAATTCTTCTTAACTACATCTTCACCCTTCTTTAGATAAGAATTCTTAGCGGCATCTTTCATATATTGAAGAGCATCTTCAAAAGGTATTATGTTAGCTAACTTAAAGAATGCAGACTGTAATATAGTATTGATTCTAGTGCCCATACCAGTCTTGATACCTAAGTCTACACCATCGATAGTATAGAAGTTAATATTATTCTGTGCAAGGTATCTTTTAACTTGTCCAGGTAGATGTTTATCTAACTCATCAATGGTTTTCCATTGACAGTTTAGTAAGAAAGTACCGTTTGGCTTGATATCTGAAACCATATCATACTTTGATATGTAGGATTGGTTATGACAGGCAACGAAATCGGCACGATTAATCAAGTAGGTTGACTTAATTGGAGTATGTCCAAATCTTAAGTGTGATACTGTTACACCACCAGATTTTTTAGAATCGTATGAGAAGTATGCTTGAGCATACATATCTGTGTGGTCACCAATAATCTTGATGGAGTTTTTATTAGCACCTATAGTACCATCAGCACCTAAGCCCCAGAACTTACATGATGTAGTTCCTTGTGGTGCAGAGTCTAATGCTTCACCCTCATCTAGTGATAGGTTAGTAACATCATCAATGATGCCAATAGTAAACCTTGGCTTAGAAGTGTTATCGAATACTGCCTTAATCTGAGCAGGAGTAGTATCCTTAGAACCTAAACCGTATCTACCAGTAAATACTGGAATACTCTCGAATTGAGTACCCTTTAAAGCAGCTACAACGTCTAAGTATAGAGGTTCACCTAATGAACCAGGTTCTTTAGTTCTATCAAGAACGGAAATCTTCTTAACGGTAGATGGAATAGCCTCAACTAGCTTATCGGCACAGAATGGACGATACAATCTAACCTTAACTAGACCTAACTTAGCACCTTGTGCATTTAGATAGTCTATAGTTTCCTCGATGGTATCATTTACAGAACCCATAGCTATGATAATCTGTTCAGCATCTTCAGCACCATAGTAGTTGAATAGCTTGTAGTTAGTACCTATCTTAGCGTTTACTTGGTTCATATAGTCTTCAACTATGCTAGGGATAGCGTCATAGTACTTGTTACAAGCTTCACGAGCTTGGAAGAATATATCAGGGTTTTGAGCAGTACCCTTTAATACTGGGTGTTCAGGATTTAACGCTCTATCTCTAAAAGCTTGAGCGGCGTCCATATCTAGCATATCCTTAAGGTCTTCTTGGTCCCAAGTTTCAATCTTTTGGATTTCGTGGGAAGTACGGAAACCATCAAAGAAGTGAATGAATGGAACTCTACCCTTAATTGTGGATAGGTGTGCAACAGCACCTAAATCCATAACCTCTTGAGGGTTAGAGGAACATAGCATAGCAAAACCAGTTTGACGACAGGCATAGATATCGCTATGGTCACCAAAGATATTTAAAGCGTGTGAAGCTACACATCTTGCAGATACATGGATTACGCATGGTAATAGTTCACCAGCAATCTTATACATATTAGGAATCATAAGGAGTAAACCTTGTGATGCTGTATATGTTGTAGTTAAAGCTCCAGCAGATAATGAACCATGCACTGTACCAGCAGCACCAGCCTCAGATTGCATTTCAGCAACTCTTACAGGGTCACCAAAGATGTTCTTCTGTCCCTTTGCAGACCATTGGTCAGTAACCTCTGCCATTACTGATGATGGTGTGATTGGATATATTGCAGCAACATCTGTAAATGGGTATGATGCCCATGCGGCAGCGTTGTTGCCGTCCATAGTTTTCATTTTCCTTGACATAATAAAAACTCCTATTCATATTAATATAATATTGTTAATATTTAGGGAATACCCCTAATAACGTTACTATTATTTTAGCACACTAAAATTTGTATGTCAAGATATTTATTATGATTTTTGCATTAAAATTCAGTTTTATAAGTGAAAATTTTATGAAATAATTATAATAGATAAATCATTGCAAAAAAAAGCAGAACAACGGGTT
>Ga0192276_1125_pt1 | contig 12975 bp, 10 predicted proteins | sample Koala_Koa24_I3_FD_131263 | JGI IMG/M metagenome (GOLD analysis project Ga0192276, IMG submission 131263) | Enriched cells from koala feces incubated with labeled cellulose particles, San Francisco Zoo, California, United States - Koala_Koa2-4_I3 ...
ACCACCATGAACGGCACGATTTTCTCGGTTACGGATGCGATACGCTTCAGGCCGCCGACAATCACCAGCCCTGCCACGATCAGCACAACGATACCGGTCACCCAGGTCGGCACGCCAAAGACGGATTCCATATTTCCGGAAATCGAGTTCACCTGCGTCATATTGCCAATGCCGAAGGACGCCAGAAAGCAGAAGATGGAAAACAATACCGCCAGCACCGCGCCGACGCCCTTGCAGCCCTTCTTTGCGCCAAGACCGTCTCTTAAATAATACATCGCGCCGCCGGACCACTCTCCCGCCTGATTCTTCCGGCGGTAATAAATACCCAGCACATTCTCCGAATAGTTCGTCATCATGCCAAAGAAAGCAATCAGCCACATCCAGAACACCGCACCCGGACCGCCGACCATGATCGCACCCGCCACACCGACGATATTACCAGTGCCGACCGTCGCCGCCAGCGCCGTACACAGCGACTGGAACTGAGAGATTGACTTATCCTTCGTATGTCCGGTCACATCCTTATCGCTGAAAATCGCCCCGATCGTCAGCTTCATCCAGTGCCCAATATGGCTGATCTGGAAAAACTTTGTCAGGCAGGTCATCAATACGCCGACAAACGACAGAAGAATCAGCGCCGGCCATCCCCAGACGATGCCGTTTATGACGTCATTTACACTCTTTACAACATTCAACATACCTCTATCCTCCTCAAACATTTACCGGAACATTTTATGCAAAGAAAAACGCAGGCAAAAACTGAACAATCAGTCTTCACCTGCGAAGCAATCATCCTTAGCACAACTCGTTCCAAAATTTAGAAACATACTAACACATGATTCTGCATTTGTAAAGAAAGTTTTTTTGCCAAATCCGATATTTTTTCGATACGAGCGGGCAAAATCGCATTTTTATCAAATTTTTTCGGTTTTTTCTCATTTATACCGAAATATTTCAGGTCTGGTGCGACATAAGCCAAATTTTTCCCTGCCCGATGCTGCCGCTCTATCCAGTAATAGAATCCGGTATAGAGGAGTCAATCCCCATAAATTTTATAATTCAATAAATGTCGTATCATACGGCGCGATACTCACCGTCCGCTTGCCCTTTTCTGTCGGGATGGTCGTAGTCTGCTCCGTGTCGCTGTTGTTGATCACCACCAGACGTCCGCTCGCCGGATAATACGCACACTCGGTATAAAGGTTGTCTGTCATATAGAGCCCCCTAAGCCCCTCGCCACCCGCGTAACGGATCAGCTGATAGAGCATGCGGGTATTTTCCTGATTCACCTGGAAGGAGGACAGATAGATTCCTTTCCCCTGTCCAAAATCATGAACCGTCACCAGCGGCTGATCGCCCTCCGCCAGAAAGACCTTCGCGGCGCCATCGGTCAGGTAGCGATTTTCCTTCGACTCAATACCCGCGCCATCCGGAATTATCTTCGCTGTAACACAGACATTGCCATCCGCACACTCGCCAGCCGCGCCACTCGCTTCCGCCCTGTCCGCACACGCATCAGTCATAGTGAAAAGATTCTCTCCATCGCACACCTCAAAGCTCCACTTTCCGTGACACACTTTCGCGCCGGTATCTTCGTCTACTCCAAGTACATCCGCCATGCGGAAGTAGGTATCATAGCCTTCCACAGCCGAGGGCTCGTTTACACCAAGGAAAGTACCGCCCTCGTATACCCATCTGGTGAGGATGGTCACAAGCTCGTCGTCCTTCCAGGCGTCGCCGCCGCTCCAGGCACTGCCCGCTCGTCCTGCGTTGATGACCACATCGACATCCGCCAGCGCGCCGTTTTTCACATCCTCGAAGGAAAGGAATCGCACATCCACAGGCAGCCCGGACAGCGCCTCGTTGATATGAATCAGGTCATGCATATAAGTCTCATGGAAGTGACCGGAAAGCGTCCAGGAGCGAAGCGCCCCCCAGTAGTGAAGAACGGCCACTTTTGTTTTGATCGTATAAGGCTTTCCCGCATCGTGGAAGGAGCGGATCAGGCGGAACTCATCCGCCACCTTTTCAATATAATCGCAGAAATCCGGAAACTGTTCTGTCAGATGCAGATAACCGCCCAGACCAATCCGGTCAATCTTTGCCCGCAGCAGCGCCCGCCGCACACTGATCCAGTATTTTTTTCGCGTCCAGTGTCGGATTGCCTCCCTCGGCAAAGGTCGGCGCACCGCCTAAACCTACCGGGAACAGATAAGGATGCAGACGCAGCTCGTGCGTCGGCACGTCCACACCGGCACAAAGCCTTGCCTCATAGCCGGAGAACACACATTTAATCAGGCCGTCAAAGCCGAATTCGGAAAACCGGCCGTTGTACGGCTCTACACCGACCCAGCTGTCATCGTAGAAGACATAAGCCTTTTTCCCATAAGAATGCACTAGGTCAATGAGTTGTTTTCCAAAGGAAATGACGAAGTCATTGATAAATGCCATCCAGTCTTTTTTTCGCGCGTCGCCCGGCATATGGGTCACGTGAAGATTGCCCTTATTGATAAAATCCTCAGCTGTCATGGTGTAGCCATATTTTTTTTCAAACTCATCCAGTGCCAGAGCGCTGACTGTAAAATCATAAGAGCCCCAATCGGTAAACAGGTTGCGGTTCCGCTCATTGCTGCCCCAGATCCAGACGAAATTATAAAACATCGAGGTAAAACGCACAACTGTTGTATCCGGGTGCGTCTCACACCAGTTCTTCATCCAGCCAAGCAGGTATTCCTGCGTCTCGGGATAACGCGGATCAATCTGCATCAGATGCTCTTTGTCCCAGTGATTCGTCGTGTGATTGTACATGGAGATCTCTTCCCAGATCCGGTACGCCAGGAAGCTGACTGTATATTTATGGAAAAGCGTCACCCCATGAATTGTCACACTGCCATCCGCAGGGTCATACGACCACTTTTCACGGTCAACCTTCTGGTTCGCCGTGCGGTCATAGACTTCCCAGTATCTGAACGCGGCCTCACTGTCGTTGATACGGAACTGCTCCGCAAAGAAGGCGTCCATCAGGCCAATCCGCAGTTCATCTGCCTCCCTGCCGCCGGAACCAGAAATATTGTTGCTCACCCCGGCTGAATCCGCTGTCTCCAATTCCGACTTCCCTGGTACAGCCACCACCGGTGGCGTACACAAAAAGGTCTGCTGCAGCTTGTCCGGATTCTTCGCCGCCCATTCATTATGATCCCGTATCACGCAGATCGTGGAGTAAATTCCATAGCCCGCATGGACGATCTCATCGGAAAGCACTGTTCCATCGCTGTCGCGAATCACATCCGCACCCCATTTTTCCGCCATGGCGAGCGTCAGCTGCTCATAACCGGATTCCCCCGGAAGGGTAAAACCGCCTTTTGTCTTTTCTGTCATAAATTCCTCCCCTTTTTCTATCCGCATCGCGGTTCATGAAATATGAGCGCCTGTGTGCAGCTTATAGTGCCCCATCCTTCGCAATCTGGTCAGATACCAGCAGCGTAGCGAAAAAGGAAAGCGCCAGACCCTGCCCCCAGCCCTGAATCCAGGCTCTCGGTATGTCGCGGTAGCCTTCAATGTCATTCATAACAGCCGTCCCGCCGGAAACGTTCATGACCTTTCCCTCCGCACTCACATTCGCGAGCAGGCCTTTGATCGATTTGTTGATATACTTGGAATGCAGCGGATTGCCGCGGTTCAGCATTGCCGCCGCAATCCCCGCGGACGCTGAGACTTCCTCATAGGATTCCGGATCATCCAGAACCGTCCGCCAGAGGCCGTTTTCTGTCTGCACTGTCTTCAGAGCCGCCAGCTGCTCATTTAATGAGCCGGCAATATCAATGTACTTCGGATAAAGGTAGCACTCCGGCAGGATATCCCCCACCTTCGACATGGTAAACGCTGCCCAGGCATTCGCGCGACCCCAGTAAATACCGGACATATGGTCGCCGGTAATGTTGTTGTAGCCATGATAATAAAATCCGCTGTCCGGATTCTGCAGATATTTGATGTGCCAGTAATACTGATTCAGCGCGTCATCAATCATCGCCTGGTCTTTGTTCATGACACCCACCCGCAAAAGCAGAAACGCCGCCATAAACAGGGTGTCGGCCCATGCCTGCTCCGGAAAATCATTGTTCGCGGAAACCGTATGCTGCAGCACATGGTCGCCGAAACGGAGCGCGTCATTTGTAATATAGGCAATCTTGCTCATGAGGATATCGTAGTATTTCTGCTCGCCGGTCGCCTGGTACAGTGTGATCAGGCAGTGCCCCATCGCGCAGGCGTTGACTGTCCACACACTTGGCAGCCCCAGAGCAATCAGCTCATCCACCCGATCCTTCAGAAGCTCCAGATACTCCTGTTTTCCTGTCTTTTCATATGCGTCACTGATCCCATAATACGCCACCCCGCAGGGCCAGTCCCAGGTCAGATCCATGTTCATGGTCTTTTTCACAATTTTGTCAATGACCTGCTCGATCTCGTTCTTGTCATACTCCAGCTTCAGCATAGTTGACTCCTTTCTACAGTTCTCCCATCCGTACACACGCTCCCGGCGCAACGGTAAGCAGCCCATCCTTTGTGGTCACCCAGATCGTCTGTGCGGTCGGATTGCGCATGGTAAGACCATCTGCGGAGAATTCCTGCGCCCGCACAGCCGTGATATAATCGCAGATTTCCAGATTCGTGGCATACCAGACGCCTTCCTGATGGGACATCATCCGCGCGAATTCCTCGATGCGCTCCCAGTTATTATCACTGTTAAATTCAAAGCTGTGTCCCCACACATACAGAAGCGAAAGCTCCTAGTCGCCATTCAGGGTAAGGAAACGTTTTCCGATATCAAACAGGCGGCTGTCGTTGTGATGGCAGGTCGGATGCCATTCCAGAAAATCGGTCGGCGCCCAGAGGGAGCCCGTCGAATTCACGGTGCGGGAATACTTGATCCCATTCGCCCGCGCGATCTGCTTCGTCTCTTCCGTGTAATTACCGTATGCGTAGGAAAGTCCCTGCACCAGGCCTCCGGTCAGAGCTTCCAGGTTTTTCCGGTCCTCGCGCAGCTCAATCTCCATCAGCGCTGTCGACACAGACGTCGGATTGCGATGGCGCAGGCCATGGCAGGCCACTTCATGCCCTTTGTACAACTCTGCCACTTCCGTCTCGGAAATCGATTCCTCATTCGGATGCTCTTCGCTGTTCAGAGAACTCGAATTCAGGTGAAAGGTTCCTTTCATTCCATATTCATTAAAAATTGACACCAGTCTCCGGTCGTAAATTCTGCCGTCATCATAGCTGAATGTCAGTGCCTTTGTCCGGCCGTCCGGATACGTAAATCTCATTTTCTCTGCCTCCTTCAATGTAATCTTGTAACTGTTCAATACCTATCGGTCTCCACTTCGCTTACAATGCCGATAAATCCACCTGATACAGATACCCAAGCGGCGCCTCCTCCCGCTTATAAAACAGAATCATATACCAGGGCAGATATTCCATATCTTCTTCTTTCTCTACATTTCCCTCGCAAAAAACCATTTTCCTTCCGAACGTCCATCCCGAAGTCTGAGATACATGATTTAATGCAGGATGCTTTTTATAATCATGTCCGGATTTCACCTCGATCAGATCTACTTCTGTTCCATTCTGTACGATAAAATCCAGTTCTCCTGCTTTCTTCGACTCGTAATAATTCAGGGAAAAACCATTACTTTTTATGGCCTGAGCAAATTCATTTTCCAGGACGCTTCCCATATTCACTTCCAGATTTCCCTGCAAAAGCTCAAACTGAATGTTTTTCATACAGGCCGCGCACAAAAGTCCTGTATCATTCAGAAACAATTTAAAAATATTTCTTTTCTCATTCAGCTGTAAAGGCGTCTGCGGTTCACTGACATTATAAGACGGGAGCGCGACTCCTGCATCACTTAGCCATAAAAACGCATTTTCGTATCGGTTCTGTCTTCCGTTCTCATCCACCCGTTTCAGGAAAAACCTTCTGTTTTTATCATTCAGCTGCGAGGGAATACTGTCGAAAATCGCCTGAATCTTGATCCGGTCACTCCCGTTGGCATATCTGACAATGTCCAAACGGTAAAGCTCCAGAATATCCCTCTGTGCCTGGACGACCTTTCCGATATCATGTGTATTCACATACGTCTGAACAACCGCCGGCATCCCGCCTACCACAATATACGTATAAAAAAGCTTTTTCATCGTATTGTGTACAGCTTCCGGCACAGGCTGTGACTGCTCATAACACTTTTTCAGCAATTCAAACGTAGAGTTCTGAACACCATTGGCGGCTGCGTATTCCCAGAAGCTCATGGGGTACATATAACAGATTTCCTCAAAACCGACCGGATAGGATTTCACTTCCTTATACCGGACGCCCAGCATGGAACCTGATTCAATGTAATCAAACCGCCCGTCTTCCACCAGAAACTTGATCGCACATCTCGCATTGGGACATTCCTGGATCTCATCCAGAAAAACAAGCGTTTTTCCCGGCTCCATTTTCTGCATTGTGTATGCTGTCAGATTTTCTATAACCGTATCTGCATCCAGGCTGCCATCAAAAATCTGTCCTGCCCCTGCATCCGTCACAAAATTAACCTCTACAAAGTAATCGTAAGACTCCCTGCCAAACTTTTCAATAATCGTGGTCTTCCCAATCTGTCTGGCGCCGATAATACACAGCGCCTTTTTAGAAGTTTCCTCTTTCCACGCTTTCAGCCTGGAAGAAATATCCCTCTCTAACATCGGTCACAACACCTCCCGTGTCTGAATTGTAACATTTTTCCGCATTATTTCAAGGGTGTTTGTAACCTTTTTCCTCATTTTTTATTTCGGTTTGTCACTTTTTTTCACTTACAAACAGAGCAGGGAGATTTCTCCCCCTGCCCGGTGGACGAACAAACGCCATTATTACCTGACAGGAAAAATTACCAAACGACCCTGCCAGGCCAAAAATTCAGAATGATCTTTACTCAAATGTAGTCGCTACTGCTGCTTCATAAGTCGGAAGCTTTGTCGTCATGCCATCATTGAAGAGTGCCAGGCGCTCATCAATAACCTCCTGATAACCAGCGTCGAGATACTGCTGTGCATACTCCTCGTACAGAGAATCAAACTCATCTTCAGATGCAACGACCAGCTTATCGCGAAGCTCAATATACAGATTTACCAGAGTCTCCTGATATTCGGTTACAGACTCAAGAGAATCGCCAAACATACAGTCGGTCACGGCCCAGCCGTAATCAGCTACCTGTACCTGATTGTAGTAGTGCTGAATGACATCGTCGTTGAAGTTCTGCGGCAGGTTCTGCGGCAGAGAAGATTCGATGGTCTCTTCGATCGTACCTGTGCTTCTGGAAGCGGTCACGATGCACCAGTAGTCGATGCTGTTGTTGTAGCCCTGCTTGTAGTCAGATGACTGCTCGGAGTACTCAACAGATACCTTTGAGCCATTGTCATCATAGGTGAAGTTCTCACCCTCGATGCCCCACTGGAAGGTCTCCAGGGTATCATCCTGGCACATCCACTCCATGTACATCATGGCTGCCTTAATCTCATCCTCGCTCGCCAGTGAGGAGAAACCAATCATCATGCCGAACGGGTTGTTCGCGCGGTATGCCGGAGCATAGCCTTCCCCGTTGAGTTCCGTCGACTGAACCGCTACCGCCAGCTCCGCATCCAGATTCTGATCATAGAAAGACTCCAGCCAGTCCATGGATGCTGAAATGTAGCCTGAGTAAGCGAAGGTGGTGCCATTGATGAAGTTGGACTTGTCAGTCTCAGAATCGATGGTATAATACTCCGGATTCGTGATGCCGGCATTGTACTTCTGGTTCTCAAACTTCAGAAGAGCTTTGTTCTCCGCACTGCTCAGAGACGGGATCTGATAATCGCCGTACATTACCCAGTTCTCCTCATCCTGCGGATAGGTTCTCCACGGATAAGACTGATCTGAGCCAACGCCGGTCAGCATCGCACCGCCTGCCGGATAGTCTGCAATCCCTGCTTCCTTGATTGCCAGCATCGCATCAATATATTCCTGAGAAGCCATATTCGGAATATAGTCATATCCTACTTCGCGGAGCCAGTCCATACGTACGAATGTATTGTATGTATAGGTTGACTCATAGTACGGTCTCTCGCTCAGCACCAGGTAATTGCCGCCAGCCATCTCTACATACTGCAGCTGATCTCTGTCTACCATACCCTGATAATAGGTCGGTGCGATTTCCGCAAACTGATCCAGATCATACTCGGTCAGGTAACCCTCGGTTGCCCATGTAGCCAGCTTGTCATAATCATACTCCATCAGGATGGTCGGAAGATCTCCGGCTGCTCCGAGCAGAGCATAGTCTGTCATAACGTCCGAACGGGTGATTCCCACAAACTCTACAGTGATATTGTATTTATCACCAAACTCAGACTGTACCCACTGTGTCCAATAGTTGTTGGTTACATCCGGCACGCCCTCAGCGCCTCTGTCGTAAACCGGAATTTTCAGGGTAACGGTGTCACTGAACGCTTCCCAGGAATCCATACCTGCCGCTTCTTCCGCTCCCGCGATGGTTCCCGCCATCATAGTGCCAACGAATGCTGCCGCTGATCCGCGAAGAAAATCTCTTCTGGTAATTTTTGCTGCCATTGTGTTTCTTCCTCCTTTTCTTTGCCCAAACGATCCCGGTACGGGTCCCGTCTCGCAGAACTCCGCTGTCCCATCACAATAGTCCGAAATCGTTCCATATAAATAGGTAAAAACCTTATTCGGAATGACAAAACGTATCTGCCATCCTTGTATCTGCGGCAGCTCCAAACCATACCGGATCAATCACCGAGCATCCAGAACAGCCACATTCATTTACACCCGGATAATCCGGGAAATAAATCATTGAAAAACAATGCAGGACATTAATCAGCCCTTCACTGCGCCGAGCATCGTACCCTTTACGAAATACTTCTGCAGGAACGGGTAAATGCAAATGATCGGGATCGTGACAAACATGATCGCCGCCGCCTGCAATACTTCCGGCGTGCTGGTTACATTCGCTCCCTCGGAAAGAGTTGTCGTCTGCGCCTCGCTTGCGGATGACACCATCTGATACAGCTTGTACTGCACCATCTTGAGCGAATCCGAGCGAATATAGTACATATTGTCCGCGTAGGAATTCCAGCGGCCTACCGCATAGAACAGGGAAAGGGTCGCAAGAATCGGCTTCGAAAGCGGAAGTACGATCTTCGTCAGCACCTGAACATTCGTCGCGCCATCAATGAAGGCAGATTCCTCCAGACTGTCCGGAATGTTGGACATGAAGTAATTCTTCATAATCAGCATATTGTATGGAGAATAGATAAGGGGCCAGATCAATACCCACATCGTATCCAGCAGTCCGAGGTCATGCATCAGCAGATAGGTCGGAATGATACCAGCTGTGAAATACATCGGAACCATTAATACAAATGTAATCCAGGAACGCCCTTTCAAACGTTTCTTCGAAAGCGGGTACGCCGCACAGGTACAGGCAATCATACCAAGGGCAGTAAAAATTGCTGTCACAACTACGCTATAGCCAAAGGAATAGACCAGACTGCCATCCTTGAAGATAGAGACATATGCGTCAAAGTTAATCCCCTTTGGCCAGAAGGTAACCTGTTTTGCCAGAACCGCACTGTTGCTGGAAATAGACTTTGCGAAAAGATGTACAAACGGAAGTACACAGGTCGCACAGAGAATGACCAGAATAAACATCATGATCGCATCACTGATGCGGAACTTTGAAATCGCGTGGCTGCCATCTGATGTGAAATCGCCTTCGCCCTGCATATTTTTCTTTTTCTTAGCCATATGTACCCACCCCCTTACAGCAATCCGTCTTCACCGAGCTTCTTCGCCACCCGGTCAGCAATCAGTACCAGCGCTACACCCACCAGGGACTGGAACAGGTTCACAGCTGTCGCCATACTGTACTTGCTGTTGGAAAGACCTTTTTCATAAATATACACCGCAAACTGATAAGAGAAATCCCTTACCATGGAGTTTTCGAACGCCGTCAGACGCTCCAGGCTGCTGCCCATCACACGCCCCAGGTTCATAATCAGGAGGGTAACAATCGTCGGACGGATGCACGGAAGTGTAATGTGAAGCATTCTCTTCCACCGGCCCGCGCCGTCAATCATGGCCGCCTCGTACAAATCTCCACTGATGCCGGTAATCGCTGCCAGGTACATGATCGTGCCCCAGCCCATCGTCTGCCATACGCCAACCAGCAGATAAGTCACTGCCCAATGCCACTTTTCCGTCAGGAATGGGATACCGGAATCAATCACGCCCCAGTTCATCAGAATGATATTCACCAGACCTGAAGTCGGACGGAACATCGTGTAAGCCACGCTGCCGATGATCGCCCAGGAAAGGAAATGCGGCAGATAAAGAATCGTCTGCGTTACCTTCTTAAACTTCTGATACCGCAGCTCATTCAGGATCAAAGCCAGAATAATCGGCATCGGGAAGCCTACCAGCAGATCAAGCAGGTTGAATGCAATCGAATTCCGCAGCGCACGAATAAAGTCGTTATCACTGAAAATCTTCTTAAATGTCTCCAGTCCGACCCACTCGCTGCCTGAGTAGCCTTTCATTGGCTTGTAATCCATGAAGACCATCCGCAGACCCGGATACGCCGCGTAGCTGAACACGACCACCAGAATGATCGGAAAAGCCAGCATCACGTATAGCTGCCAGTCCCGCTTCATCGCCTTCCCCAACGGAATGTCACTTTTTTGCACCGCCGGGTTTTTCTTTTTTGCCATAGCATTACCTCCCTTTTTACTTTTCAGTATTTCACGAAACTATAGGTTCATTATAAACCAACTATTTCTCATTTTCAACAAGTTTTTAATCTTTTTTGCATATTTTTCAAGGATTATTTTTCATTATCAATGATGAGTTAGGAAATAATTGCACAATCTGACGATAGAAGGGACGAGCAGACCGGAATGGAACGCCCATCAGCCACAGGTGCTGTGTGCCAGTGGCACGCGTTTAGCACCGACCGGAGCGGCAGCGGAGACCTGCGCCTGCTGTTCTGAATGATTAATATTGTCATTATACCGTATCTTTTCAAAAAACGCAATAAAAATTTTGTCCATTTTGCATAATTATTTTTTTCTATTTTTATTTTTTCGGTGATTTCGACAATGGTTATTCTGGACAGCATTCGCCATTATCTGCGCAGGGGAACTTCTATGGAATGTCTCATTCCTGAGAGATATAAGTATTTCTGTATTCTTCCCGGATTTCTTCCGGTACAAGGCTTCCTCCCGTTGCCCATACGATATGGGTTGCCTGCCTCATTTTCTTTTCCAGAGCATTTTTTACGATATATTCCTGTATCTGTGGACTGTTTTCCAGCTTTACTGGTCCCTGGAAAGCAGCGCATGCACTGGGTTCCAGAAAAATATCCTCCGTCTCCAGCACATCCCGCATATAGTCATAAAGCTTCCCATCCTGCACGGTAAACTCACCGCTAAGGAGCGGTTTCATTACACCTCCCACAAATCCGGAAGGTCTGCCAACGGCAAGTCCATCCGCATGAGTGAGGCCAGTCAGGCCAATGTCCTGCACGGAGATCGCATTGTGAAGTCCGGTACTCATACCCACCAGCATACAGGGAGCCTGCACAGGCTCCACGAAAAAGCAATGTACCGCATCCCCAAATACCTGTTTCAATCCAAAGGTAATGCCGCCCGGCGCTCCGCCGACTCCGCAGGGAATATAGACAAACAATGGATGCTCTGCGTCTACCTGAATCTGCTTTTCCTCAAGCTGGCCAATCAGGCGCTTCGCCGCCACAGCATACCCGAGGAAGAGGTTTCTGGAATTCTCATCATCCACAAAATAGCTCATCGGGTTTTCATCGGATTGTTTTCTTCCATTCTTTACGGCTTCACTGTAATCTGCCTGATACTCAATCACAGTCACGCCATGGCTCCGGAGTAAATCCTTCTTCCACTGCTTTGCGTCCGCGGACATATGGACAATCACCTGATATCCCACTGCCGCGCTCATGATTCCGATGCTCATACCAAGATTCCCGGTAGAACCAACCTGTATTGTGTACTGTGCAAAAAATTTTCGGCATTCTGATTCCGCCAGTTTCGCGTAATCATCGGTCTCTTTCAGAATTCCGTTCGCAACCGCCAGCTCCTCCGTATGCTTCAGCACCTCGTAAATACCGCCTCTGGCTTTCACAGAACCCGCGATCGCCAGATGGCTGTCCTGTTTCAAAAGAAGACGCCCCTGCAAATGACTGTTGTACTTTTCATTGATACGATTCCGCATATTCGGAATCTCTGTTAAAACTGACTCGATGATGCCGCCACGCGCTTCCGTCTCCGGAAAACATTTCATAATAAACGGAGCAAACCGCTGCAGTCTCGCCTCTGCGTCTTCGATATCCGCCATAGTAAGCTCGCAGGAATTCTTGGCATCTGCAAAAGGAATTTTGTCCGGATTCAGCCAGATCACTTCCTCCGCTGCCTGCATTTTTTTCAGTATCGGATCTATCTCCAATTTTTCTTTGATAAAGCCGGTTTCCATTCTTTCACCATCCTTATTATTTGGGGAGCAAGGTACGGCAAATCAATCCCCACAGCTAATGTCACAAAAACTCAGCCCCTTGCAGTACGCCAGCTTCAGCGTCTGCGCTCCGGCTCCCAGCCGGATGCCATCAAAGCGGATATTCCGAATCTCCTGCCCCGGGACATCAAATCCGATCAGTTCGATCGCATCACAGTCATGGAGCCGCCCGTCCCCATGTGTGTCCTGATATTTTCCTGTGAGCGTAAGCCGCTCAAAGGTGCAGTTTTCAAACACCGGCGGCACCGGTGCAGGTTCGCCGTCGTCGTTATAGCTGACGCTGTGCATCATCACGCGCGGAATCACACAGTCCCGCACAACAATGTCACGCACATAGCCGCCGCGCTGTTTGG
>Ga0192276_1135_pt1 | contig 12936 bp, 10 predicted proteins | sample Koala_Koa24_I3_FD_131263 | JGI IMG/M metagenome (GOLD analysis project Ga0192276, IMG submission 131263) | Enriched cells from koala feces incubated with labeled cellulose particles, San Francisco Zoo, California, United States - Koala_Koa2-4_I3 ...
GGAGTAGTAAAAACATTGGAGGCTGCTGGTATTGACCCGGAAATGATTGGGCAGATTCAGTTTGCTCTTGATTTTGAGGCCACTGTTACTTCGCTAGAAGCGAGATTGCGGGGCGGCTATCAATTTCAAGAAATCATTATGGATTCACTGAAGACCACGATGGACTTTTATGATGCTGATAGTGCGCTGGTCGTTAGTCTGGACATGGATTTGCTGATTGCCAAAGTGGAATTTGAAGCCCATCAGGAAGGTGTTATGCCTGTATGCGGCACAGAACCGTTGTATTTGACAGACTACCCGGAGATTATGGAAGTGCTTCACCGTGTTTCCAACAAAATGGAGGCATTTCCGTTTACTGAGATTTTCACGTTGCTGGCCAAGGGATCAAAGTCATACCAGCGCCTGGAACAGATCGGTATTCAATCCATAATGGCGGTTCCTTACAGTAAGAGAAATACAGGATTTGTGGCGGTGATCAACCCTCGCAAGTATAAAGACAGGCCGGATGAGAACGAGCTGCTCCAGGTTCTTTCCTATGTTACGGTGGCTGAGATCAATGAAATGAACCTGATGAACTATCAGAGGAACAGCTTCTTTGACAGTGATGACCTTGCTCCGAACGATGTGTATGTTAAGCTATTGGATGGCTTTGAACTCCGCACAAGGGAAGGAATCATCCGTGAAAAAGATTTGAGAAGCAATCTGAGCGTCTTGTTCCTGACGCACTTGTTACTGAAAAAAGGAGCGTCCATTTCAGAGAAAACGTTGCTTGAAGCCCTTTGGGAGAAGCCTCGTGAATTGGCGGCACCGGAGAAGACGCTGAAAAATCTGAGTTACAGTACCAAGCGGAAAATCATACATTTGTTCCCAAGCAACGGCTTTTTGGAAATTAGAAGGACTGCGTATGGGATTGGCAGGAAATATAACGTAATTACTGACCTGGATTGGTTCGGTTATAAGGTGAGGGATATTCAGGGCATTCACGATGAGAAGGCCAGATTAGAGCAATACATGAATTTGCTGGACGATTTCAATGGTATGGTTCTGCCCAACTTGGAGCATCGTTCACTAAAGGCAATAGATACGTTGTATGATGAAAGACGTGAAGAAGTTCAGCTAGAAGCTCTTGCACTTATGTATAAACTGGGACAGTATAGCGAGATGCACGGTTTTATCAATCGCATCAATCTTCGCAAAGGGCTTCGTGAGCCGTTTGTTTACTGGGAAATCAAATCTGACATTGGTATGAGCCGTCGGGACATGGCAAATAAGCTATTTCAGGAAAAAGAAGATATATTGACTGCTGAACATAAAAGTGAGCTGATTGGCCTCTTGACTGCGGTGTGATAGCGGCTCGATATTGCCATTATGCTGGATTTATGCTTTGTTATGCTGGCATTATGCTGAAATTATGTCAAATCTATGCCGAATCTATGCTTCCAGATGACTAGATTCCCAAATGACAATAAGGTATAATATACATATCACATGGGAGCGCCGCTGGGCAGTACAGATGACTTCCCGTGGAATTATACGAGGGGAGGTCATACCAATGCAGAATATACTTCCGGGGACACCGCTTGCATCCTCGTGTCCGTTTTGTCGTACCCTTCTGGTAAGTGGGAAAACAATCATCGGCGGCGTAATCCAGTGCTCTAAGTGTAAAAACTATTGGCTGGTTGATATGGACGCTAATACCTATGAGCTAACCATAAAGCTGTCCCTGCCTGCTTGTAAAGCAAGTGACCGGCTGTAAGGCCGGAGAATATCACAACTGAATATATTGAGACATACTGTAGATTCGTCGAATCGGGCTGGAACCCCCAGGGACGGGAATCAGGAGTCAAAAGTTTGTTAGTAAGGGCTGTACCTGTCTATGAGCGGACGAGTCCGGCAGACGGAAATGCAATTCCACAGGAGAATTGCGCCATCTGCCGGACTCTTTTTGTCTCTGCGCATCTTCCGTCAGTATGTCTGCCAATTTACTGCCTCCATTCAGAGTTGCTTTTCCGCAACATGAATGGAGGTTTTTATGTTTTATGATTTATCGGAATGCGGTCAGCGAATTGCTTTGCTTCGTATTCAACACAAATATACACAGGAGCAGTTTGCCGATATTTTGGGTATAGATAGAAGCTATTTAAGTAAAGTAGAAGTTGGCAAAAAGGGCCTTTCTGTAGACCTGTTTATCCAAATTTCAGAACATTTAGGTGTTTCTTTGGATTATCTCATCATCGGTAAGGTGGCAACCACCGATAGTATCATGCTTAAGCAGAACGTGGACTCTCTCATATGGCAGCTAAATTCCTTCAAGAGTAGCCTTTGACCTTAATGGTGATGTGCCCAATGGTCACAATATGTGCCCATTAGTCTCTAAAAATTGGGGTGTACTTCCGATACAATTTACTTGCAGCCAATAAAAAAGGCCCAACCTGTACATTGAAAACTGAATATACAGTATACAGGTACGTTCCTGCCGTGATGAGCCATATCAGCGGTACGCCGTGACCCAGCCTCCTGGCTGGCAGCGATCTCTACCGTCTGTGATGATCGCTTCGCAACCAATCCGGCCACGACCCACAGCGGGGATAATGATACTTCTGTCCAGCCACAGCCCCGGTCTAACAGCCGGGAACACGCAATGGGGGCAGCTCCGTGAGACCCACGGGGAGGTTAGACGCCTATGGCGCTGTGCGAACAGCCGCCTGTGTATTCCCACTAAGCTCTGGGGTGTCGTGGACAAATGAGAGTTCGTCATAGCATTTGGGAGGACTGCTGCATCGGCAATGGTCTGGCAGCCCTCTTTTACATCGGGAACGATGAATCATACACAAATGAAGGTGATAGAAATGTTGAAGATCGACCCAGAATTTGCTGACCAGATTCCCCCCATAACAGAGGAGGAATTTCAGCAGCTGGAGGCCAACATTCTGAGTGATGGAGAGGTTATCAACCCCATCATCATCTGGAATGGCGTAATCGTGGACGGGCATAACCGCTTCCACATCCTGGAACTTCACCCGGAGGTTACTTACAGAACCTTTGAGAAAAAGTTCTCAGACCGTAGCGAAGTGATTGCCTGGATTTGTAAAAACCAACTTGGCCGCAGGAACCTGACTTCTGACCAGAGAACGTATCTGATTGGAAAACAGTATAGGGCAGAAAAATCCACGAGAGGTGGAAGCACCTCGTTTCGTGGAAACCAATATGTAAGTTCTTCAGATTTACAACAAGAACAACCTGAGAGGTCAATTCCACAAAATGAGGGAATGACCACACAAGAATCCACCAGTGAAAGAATTGCAAGAGAAAACCATGTCAGCCACAGTTATGTTGAACGTGCTGGGCAATATTCCAGTGGCGTAGACGCCGCCGAAGAAGCTGTCCCAGGCACCCGCCACGAAATCCTTTCCGGCAAGATCTGCCCAGTTCATTCGGCAGTACAGGCTGTCGCCCAGGCTCCGCCTGAAGAACGGGAGGCGCTCGCCAACCATCTCCGTGACCCGGAGGTGCAGCGGCGGGGAAAGAAACGCCCGGAGTCTCATGAGGACAGGATCATGAGGAAGATTGCAGAGGACATGGACGACCCAGGAGGGCAAATATCTGGTTCTTCTATGCTTGCTACCCTCCACGGAGTGACCTCCACAATGATACGAGGTTGCAATCGGTGCTTTGAGATGTTCCCGCCTCTGCTCACAGATGCAGCTTATCGGGAACAGGTCATCGCAATTATGCAGGAACCAAAAACTTATATTATAAATTTAGAAACAGGAGGAGTACCACAATGACAGATAAAGGATTGTTCTATGAGGAAATGGAGATCAACACGGCTGAACTCCGTGTTCCCCATGCCAGCTATCAGCGGTGCCTGAGTGTGACCCGTGTAAGACGGATCGCCCAGAACTTTGACGAGCGCATCGCCAATAAGCCGAAGGTCAGCTATCGTGACGGCAAGTTCTATGTCTTTGACGGACAGCACACCATCGCAGCCCGGCGGCTGCGCAACAACGGCGCAGACCTGCCGGTAGCCTGCAAGGTTTATTATGGCCTCACGGAGCAGGACGAGGCGCTCCTGTTCGCACAGCAGTTCGGCTTCTCCGATGTGCTGACTGCCGGTGCCAAGATGCGGGCGCTGATCTATGGCAGAGACCCGGAGGCGCTGGCTTTTCTGGAGGCAACGGAGAGCGTCGGTCTGCATCTGGATTACACCCAGAACCTCGGTGAGAACCGGATCGGCTGCATCAGCACGGCATTCCGGGCATTCCAGCGGGTCGGCAGAGAGAGCTACACCGAGGCACTCAGCATCCTCACGGAGGCATGGCACGGGGAACCCCACTCCCTGCGGGGCGAGACCGTCCGGGCTATGATCGAGTTCGTCGATCTCTATAAGGGTGAGTTCAGCCGTGACCGGCTGGTGGCCAAGCTCCAGATGGTCGATCCCCTGACGATCTACCGCAAGGGACAGGCGATGGGGGTCAACATGGCCGGGTACAAGAAGTATCTGTATCAGGTCTTTTGCATCTACAATGGCTCCAGCAAAAAGTCGGCGCTGCCACTGAAGTTCTAATGGGAGGACAGAGATGAGGAAGGATTGGAAATACCGCCGTGGCGACGTGTACCTCGCAGATTGCGGCGAATGGCATGGCTCCATACAAGGCGGCATCCGCCCTATTGTGGTCATGCAGAATGATACCGGGAACCGGCACAGCCCCACGCTCTGCGTGGTGAAGCTGACCTCGAAGGTGAAGAAGAAGCCCAACCAGCCGACCCACTATATGCTGAAAAATGTGAGGGGTATTCCGTATCCCTCACAGGTTTTAGCCGAGCAGCCAGACACCATCAATAAGTCGGACATCATCCGCTATATGGCGCATCTGTCGGACAAGCATATGGCGGAGATCAGCCGATGTATTCAGGTGGAGATGGCGCTGCCTAGGCCGGACAACAGCATGGCTCAAACAGATTCTGTAGCTGTGGATTAGCGAAGCACTTGTCATATTTCAAGCTGCTTCCTAATAGTTATGGGATAAGAAAGTGAAGGTGGTGTGAGCAACTAATGCCAAAAGAATGGGTAGATGCGAAGATTTGTGACGTGGACAAGTCCTCTCTGACGGAGCTTTCCAGCGTAAAAGTAGCCAGAGATACTCAGAATCATGTGAAGCTGGCGGAGCTGGCAAAGCAGACCTCGAACTTATATCTTTACAAGGTGGGAAACGTGGTTGTGCAGTTTGATTACCTGCACAACGGGCGGACGGTCAATGATATGTTTGCGCTGATGGTACAGGCATCCATGTGACATCATTGCTCGAGAATCAGACTGAAATTATACTGTAAGTGCGAGGAGCAAAACCGCTCCCGTGGCGGCTGCCCGTCCGTAGCCGCCACCGCTTACAGTATTTCCTTTGATAATGATGAGAAAGGAGTGGATGTACCGTGGCAAGCAAGAAAAAAACTGTATATCGGGCATCCATTTACCTGAGATTGTCCAAGGAAGACGGGTATGTGGTCATAGGCTCCAAAATCGAAAGCGACAGCATCTCCAATCAAAAGAGCCTGATTTTGGAGTATTTGAAGTCCAGGCCGGAAATTCAAGTCGTATCCATCCGGGAGGATGACGGATATACGGGAACCGATTTTAACCGCCCTGCGTTTCAGGCTATGCTAGAGGATGTCAAAAAGGGCGTGATCGACTGCATTATCGTAAAAGACCTGTCCAGATTCGGGAGGAACTATATTGAGGTAGGGCGATACCTGGAAAAGCTGTTTCCCATGCTGGGCGTCCGTTTTATCGCTGTGAACGACAACTATGACAGCCTGGACACAGATACGGCCCATGACATCGTGATGCCCTTTAAGAACCTGATCAACGATTCTTATTGCCGGGATCTGTCGGTCAAAATCCGAAGCCATCTGGAGATCAAGCGAAAAAAAGGGGAGTTCATCGGTGCCTTTGCCTGCTATGGCTATCTGAAAGACCCGGACAACCATAACCAGCTTGTTGTCGATACATATGCCGGGCAGGTGGTGCAGGATATATTCCGCATGAAAATCAACGGCATGAGTCAATACCGGATCGCAGACGCTTTGAACCAGCAGGGAATTCTCTCCCCGATGGAATACAAAAAGAGCCTTGGCAGCCGGTTTGAGACCTCGTTCAAGGTCAATACACAGGCGGCTTGGACAGCAAAGGCGGTCACAAGGATTTTGACTAACGAGGTATATGTGGGAGTTCTGACGCAGGGCAAGCAGACAACGCCGAACCATAAGGTAAAGGTGCGTCAGCCAGTGGAGGAAAAGGACTGGATTCGAGTAGAAAACGCCCACCAGCCGTTGATCCACCGTGTCCTGTTTGACATTGTACAAAATCTGATGAGCCGGGATACCCGCACAGCTCCCGACGAAAAGCAGGTATTTCCCCTCTCCGGTCTCGTTTTCTGCGGTGACTGCGGACAACCTATGGTGAGAAAGGCAACCCGTTATCAAAGAAAAAAGGCTCCGGCAGGCGAGACAGAAAGCTATGGCTATTTCGTATGCAACGGCAGGTGTAAAGGGAGCGGGTGCAGCTGGCACCGTATCAGCGAAAAGGATTTGATACAAGCGGTGTTGGAATCCCTGAATCTGCATATCCGTACCGTGCTGGATATACAGGCAGCGCTGAAAGCAATTGAAGATGCCCCCTCCCGACAGCTGATGATTCAAAAATATCAGGAACGGCTGGGCAGAAAGCAGGATGACCTGACCAGAGCGGAGTCCCTGAAAATCGGGATATATGAGGACTTGAAGGATGGTTTGCTGGACAAAGAAGAATACCGCAAGCTCAAGGTGGAATTTGACCGCAGGATCTCCGATGCGGAGGCTGCGATAGCTGAGTTGCAAAACCAGGTCAACGATTTGAACGCCAATCGCTCTGAGCAGTACGCCTGGATGGAGTATTTCAAGGAGTTTGGGCAACTGAAAGAGCTGACCCGCTGGGCAGCGGCTATTGCAATCAACCGTGTGTTGGTGTACGAGAATGGCCAAATCAAAATTACTTTTAACTTCGAAGCAGACCTGAATCAGATGCAGGAACTGCTGGAAACCATGAAACAGAGAGAGGAGGCAATCTGATGGCACGAAAGAAACGGCTGGATGTCAGCTGCATTTTAGACAGAGATAGCCATGCGGCTCCCGCCCAGCGAACAGAGGCCACCTATCGAGCCGGAGCTTATATTCGCTTATCTGTTGAGGACAGCGGGAAAATAAACGGATACAGTCTGGAAAACCAGGAGAAGCTGGTGCTGGATTACATCGCTTCCCAGCAGGACATGGAACTGTATAAGCTGTATTCCGATAACGGATTTAGCGGCACCGAATTTGACCGCCCGGCCTTTGATGAGATGATGCAGGATATGCGGGAAGGAAAAATCAACTGCATTGTCGTAAAAGACCTTTCCCGGCTGGGGAGGAATTACCTGGAGGCCGGGAACTATCTGGAGCAGATTTTCCCGTTCTTCCGGGTTCGGTTTATTTCCATCAATGACGGATATGACAGCATTTCCCCGGATGTGACCGATGAATCACTGATTATCCCGCTGAAAAATATTATCAATGAGGGCTACGCAAAGGACATATCCATCAAGGTGTCCTCTGCGCTGGCGGCGAAGAAACGGCAAGGAAAGTTCACGGGGAAGTACCCGCCTTATGGCTACCTGAAAGACCCGGCTGATAAAAACCACTTGATCGTAGATGATGAGACAAGCCCTATTGTCAGGCGGATATTTAGGATGAGGGATTCGGAAACGCCGCTGGGTGCCATTGCCAAGCGCTTGAACGAGGAGGAAATCCCTGCGCCCATGCGGTATCTCTACCTGAAAGGGATTTCACAGGAAGAACGCTATCGGAATGTCTATTGGGACAGAACGAAGATTAAGCGCCTGCTCAGCAATCAGGTTTACCTAGGGGTTCTGGTCTATGGGAAATACGAAGTCTCCTTTGCAAAGGGAATCACCAGCCATATGGTTCCACCGCAGGACTGGAAAAAGGTCTATGGTACTCATGAAGCAATCATCGAACAGGCGCTGTTCGATTCTGTCCAAGCAAAGCTGGAAGAAAGCAAGCAGGCTTTTTTCAACATGACTGGCATCAATGAAGATTATCAACCGGAAAATCTGTTTCGAGGCCGGATTCACTGTTCTGACTGCGGTGGTGCCATGAAAATGACCAAGTTCGTGCGAAAAAAGAGCGATGGAACAGTGAGAAGATATGCCGCCTATGAGTGCTGCCGCCGAAAGGACATCTATGACTACTCCTGCCCGTCCCGGAGTATCCGAAAAGCAGCGCTGGATAAGGCCATCGAAGAAGCAATTCGTTTTCATATTCAGGCGTTTTTGGATGCAGAAGCCGTGATTCAAAAGCTGAACCGCACCCCGGTAGGCAGAGCAAAGTCCTCGGACGTTCAAGGTCAAATCAGGGAACGGCAGCGCCGAATCGCCAAGGTCGAGCGGCTTAGTACCGGTATCTATGAGGACTACCGTGAGGGCATCCTGAATGAAACCGAGTATTTGTCCATTCGGAAAAGCTATGCGGAGGAAAAAGGACGGCTCCAGCAGGAAGTGGATACGCTGATGGAGCAGGAGAACCAGTATTCCGAGATGTTTCAGTGTCAGGGAACGCTGTCGAAACGTATCCGACGCTATCAGGAATTTGAAGTATTGAATAGCGAGATTGTAGAAGCGTTTATTTCAGATATACGGGTACATACAGATTCGCATCTGGAGATCATCTTCGATTTTGAGGATGAATTTCAAAAGCTGATAAAGGCTTCCGAACAGAGGGAGGAGGAAGTAACATGAAACAAAAGACAGTTGCTCTTTATATTCGCCTCTCCAAAGAGGACGAAGATGTTGGCCTTTCCTTCGAGAAGGACGAAAGCAACAGCATCACCAATCAGAGAATGTTTCTGTATGATTACCTAAAATCCCATCCAGAGTTTCAGGAGTACCGTATCATCGAAAAAAAGTGATGACGGATACAGCGGAAAAAAGTTTGACCGGCCTGGCTTTACGGAGCTAATGGAGCTGGTCAGACAGGGTGAGATCAACTGCATCATCGTCAAGGATTTTTCCCGGTTTGGGAGGGATTATATCGAGATCGGGGACTATCTGGAGCAGCTTTTCCCCTTTCTGGGCGTTCGTTTTATCGCCGTCAACGATAAATACGACAGCCAGGAGGATGGACGGCAGACGGCAGGGCTGGAGGTGGCGTTCAAGAACTTCATCTATGATTTTTACAGCCGTGATACGTCGAAGAAGATTCGGAATGTACGCAGTAAAATGGCACGGGACGGGCAGTTTGCCAGCGCCAATGCCCCATACGGGTTCCTGAAATCTCCTACCGACAAGCATCGACTCATTGTGGATGAGGAAGCAGCCGCCGTGGTGCGGGAGATTTTTCAGATGAAGCTCTCCGGCCTGTCTGCGAGGAAAATCACGGAGCGTCTGAATGAGCGGGGAATCCCTTCTCCCGCACAGTACGCACTGAACCATAGGCGGGGGATGGACTGGCGGAGAGTGAACCAAAAGTCCGCCTGGGACAGCTCGAAAGTGGTCGCCATCTTGAAGGACGAGCGGTATGCCGGAAACATGGTATCTCTGAGAAGAACGCTGAATGGGATATACGGCAGAGACACCGCCATTGAAAAGGAAGAATGGGTGCGTGTGGAAGGCACCCATGAAGCGATTATCTCTTATGAGGATTTTTTACGAACACAGGAGACCTTTCTCGTCTATCATAAGAGCCAGCCCAAGACGATTCAGCGGTACAACGCTTTTCGGTGTGCCCACTGCGGAAGGAGGCTGTCTTACAGCCGTGACAGGAAGAAACTCATTTGCAGGTACGGAGAATCCAACCCGGCGGCGGAGTGTTACCAGGCGGCATATCCGGCAGAGGTTCTCAAGAATGCAGTTCTTACCAGCCTGAAGTGGCACTTTGACAGCTTTGTAGCGTGGGAACAGCTTCAGGCCGAAGGTGAACGCAGGATGCGGGAACAGCTTGACCCGGCTCCCTACGAGAGACAAATTGAATTGCTGGAAAAGAGTAAGACGAGACTGTACGAAAAATACCGGGATGGCAGATTGAGCCGGGACGAATACATCCAGCAAAAAAACAGTCTGAGCCAACAGGTCGAGAAGTACCAGAACCAACTGGATGCAATTCGCCTGGAGATGGAAGCCCAGGCAGACGGGGCAGGCCGCATGAATCAGTTTTCAGAGCTGGTAGCCCGGTATCGGGATGCCGCTGAGCTGACCAAAGAGCTGGAGATGACCTTTGTGGAGGAGGTTCTGGTCTATGATCTGGAACACATCAAAATCAAGTGGAAGTTCGAGGATGTGTTCCTGACCGCAGGGGCAACGGAGTGACCGCTTTCAGAAACGGCCTCCGGCCTCAAAATTTTTTATTCCTAATGGGACACCAGCAGACGTGTCGGACAGATTACAAAAAGTAGAGCCGTCACTATATAAAGAAGTCAAGGTTATTCTCGATATCAACAAGAAGGAGAGACACATCCGTGGCGGAGAAGCCACCAAGAGGAAATATGAGATGGCGGCAATGCACAACCGCTGAAGTCAATATAAGCCGTACCGAGATAGGTGCGGCTTATCTAATTAGCTATATTTTAAGTCTATATCGCCTAAAAATTAAAACTGTTTGTCTAAAACCTCTAACCTCTTGACTTGATTTCACAATTTCTATATAATTATTACACAAATACATGGAACTGCATATTTGAAAGGAGATACTGAAATGAAATTTAAAAGAATTGTATCATGGATAATTGCGCTCGCACTGTTGCTCTGTGCACTTCCTGTTGCGACAATTGCGGATGAGCCGACGTCAGGTGAATCTAGCACTTCCACGACTTCGGACAGCAATCTGCGCCGTGTCGTCTCTACCGAGTCGCCGATGTGGATTGTACATATCGACACATGGAACTACCCCGACCCGGACGCTATAATCGATTTGATACCCGAGGATGTTCTTCCTTATGTTGTTTTCAACATCTCCCTTTCAGTGAGCAGGGATGATGAGAATGAGTGGAATCTCGTTGAATACGGTTATGAAACAGCAAAATCATGGCTGAGGACGTGTGCAGAAAGAGGCGTCTGGGTAATGATTCAGCCGTCAAGTGGAGCATGGTCTCACTTCGAGGATTATCCCAATTCAAGCCTTGAAGGGACAATATTCGAGGAATTCTTTGAGTATCCTAATTTCTTGGGCTATAACTACTGCGAGCAGTTCTGGGGCTTCAGCGATGCAGGAGTAGAACCGACGGACAGATACAAGCACTTTGCAAATCTTCTGGAATTGTGCAATAAGTATGGCGGATATCTGGTTGTAAGCTGGTGCGGCAACCAGTGGAGTGCTTCGATAAATCCTCTAGCCATGATAAAGCAGGTCCCCGAGTTTGAACAGGCTTGCCTTGACTATACAGAGAACTTCATTCTTTGTGAAAAGTACACCCAGACCAGCTATATTGCAGATATGGAGAGTATTTGCCTCGGAGCGTATCTTTCCGGTTACTGCGGAAACTATGGAGTCCGTTATGACTCCTCCGGATGGACTGGTGCGATTCCTTTCACCCAGTCAACCGGACTTGCTGTCATGCTTGAACGCTTCCTTAAATCGGGCGCAACCGTAATCGACGGTCCCGAGCTTATCTGGGAAGATGACTTTTATGAAACTGATGCGACTGTTGATGATGAGGGCTATACAGAACGGCAATGGGCATCTTATACGCAATTTACAAATGTAATCACGGACATGTTCCGGAAGGTTCTTGAAGGTGCTATAAGAATTCCTACACGTGAGGAAGTTATCGAGAACACCAAAGTTGTCATAATTCAGGACGTTGAAACCGGTTCCGATGACAATAAATACAGCACCTATCCGACACTCTTCGAGGGTTTATATCAGAACGACTATGACGGCAGCCTGAGTGAAAACCACTCTATTTATAAGTCAACAGGACGATATCCTGCAATTCCAACGGTATATGCACTTGCAGATGATTTGGCTGAGTCGTTTGAGGTGCAGATTCTGCAGTCGGAGATTTCCGAACGATGGGCGACAATAGAGGATAAAGTAGCCGAGTTCAACGAGCTCTTCCCGGAGGAGTACACAGGAGACATCTATGCCGGGCGCAACGGCAATACATGGGTTGTCTATAATCCTCTGAAGAGCAGTCAGAGTGCCACCGGAACGATTCCGTTCCAATACAACACTGCCGACAGCATCGAGCTCACTTTGTCGACATATACGACCGGAATCATAAACGAGTATTCAGACAGCCTTGAAATCTATCTGAACAATTATGATGAAAATAGCGTTCTTCTGAAGAAAAAAGATACAATCGTCATCAACGGTTGTTCTGAAGAGCCCACTATATCATATACTGACAGAGGAATTAACACTTCTGAGAGTACAGTCACTACTGAGTATGCAAATGGTGTCTTCACTGTCACAATAGCACATAACGGTCCTATTGACATCACGATAAATGTCAGTGGCTCGAACACTGGTCGTTCAACCGATTATAATGTTGCGACTATAGTTGAGCCGGAGAGTCCTTCTGAGTACACCGGCGACAGACAGTACGAGGCTGAGTTCTACGCCTATAAAGACATAGTCGAGTATGTAAGAAACGGCTACGGCACCGGAATCAGCAATTATTACGGTCAGGGTTATCTAGTATTCGGAACCGCCAAGGGCGCATCCGTAAAGGACACAGTATCTGTAAATTCAGCAGGAACATACACCTTGAACCTGAGATACCTGCTTGAAAACTCAGACATCTCCGGACTTGCACTCTACGTGAACAATAAGAAAATCTCAACCCTTGACCTTGCGAGCACCGGCAGTGATTGGGAATACTACACAGTGGACGTATCTCTCAAAAAA
>Ga0192276_1137_pt1 | contig 12754 bp, 9 predicted proteins | sample Koala_Koa24_I3_FD_131263 | JGI IMG/M metagenome (GOLD analysis project Ga0192276, IMG submission 131263) | Enriched cells from koala feces incubated with labeled cellulose particles, San Francisco Zoo, California, United States - Koala_Koa2-4_I3 ...
GTCCCTCTGTGTCCATGGGGGCTTATGCTGCGGTTCTGCACGCTTTAAATAATATGGATAAGGATCTTCTGCTGATTGCCAAAGATGATGAGCTTGGCCGAAAGCTGCAGGATCTGGAGCTTAAAACCGCAAAAAGGGCACCCAGGAGGAAGAAAGAAGCCAGGGATGAAGAGTGAGAAAATAATATATGTGTATGCAGACTGGATGAATACAGAACCTCAGCTTATGGGGCAGTTATATGTTTTGGAGAGCAGAGGAAAAGAAATTTTTTCGGATTCAAGCCCGGATCGGTGGGGACGGACATTAATGAATCGGCGGGAAGCAATTCGTGCAAGGAAAGAAGAACGTAAACCAAAGAAGCTGACAGAAAGTGATTATCTGTTGGGTGTATACGATGCAACGAGAATGGGTGCGTTGAGATTCTCTTTGGAAGAAGGCGGATGGAGGCTTTCCCCCATGTATGATGTCAATCCGTCCATATATGTGAATTCGTTATCACTCGCCATCAGCAGAAAGATGCAACTATGGATTTTGACCTGGCAATTGATTCAGCAAAGTATTACGATATTACCTCAGAAAAAGCTCGGTCGATTGTAAAGGAGATAAAGGCAGTTGTTTCGGAAAAATGGAAGACAATTGCAAAACAATGCGGATTGGATAGAAGTGCAATCGTACGCATGGAGCCGGCGTTTGCTATGGAATGTAAATAAGGATGAGTCAATAAAGACTGCTGAAAAAATGGCAGAACATAGACACACGAATATCCTCCTCTGGTGCTGTTCGAGGAGGATAAAAAGATATATTACATGGCACTGACTGTATTCGATAAGACCGCAAAGATCAATGGCTTCCTGGAATTTTTGCGGGAGCCGATGGTGAAAATATGGGATAGAAAAATCAGCTCACTCTCCCATGCTCTACGGAATACGTTTTATCAGCGATCCGCATGGTGGATTGCCGGTGGGAGACCAGTACAATGGTCTTGCCTTCCTGTTCTTCTTCCAGTGACCGCAGGATGACAGCCTCATTCAGACTGTCGAGGTTGCTGGTTGGTTCGTCCAGCAATAAGAACGGTGCATCATGAAGAAACGCCCGCGCGAGTCCCAGCCGCTGCCGTTCCCCTCCGGAGAGCGTGCTCCCCAGCTCGCCTACGGGGGTATCATATCCCTGCGGAAGTGTCATAATGAAATCATGGACGGATGCTTTTTTGCAGGCAAACTCAATCTCCTCATCGGTAGCGCCCAGTCTGGCAATTCGCAGATTGTTGCGGATGCTGTCGTGGAAAAGATGCGTCTCCTGCGTGACGAAGCTTTCCATGTTGCGAAGGTCTGCCGTGTTAATCTGATCTACGGAGGTTCCGGAAATCGTGATCGTTCCCTGATTTACCGTCCAGAAGCGCATCAGAAGCTTCAGCAGGGTAGATTTTCCGCTGCCGCTTTTGCCGGTGATACCGATGATCTGATGCTCAGGGAAATCAACAGAGACGTCCTGTAAAATGGTCTCGGATGAAGCTTCCATAGATTCGCCCTTCGCGAAGCGAATCTGCATGGGCGAATCGGTCTGCCGCTGACCGCAGGGAAGGGGCGCTTCCACCGCCCGCGCCGGTCTTTTCATGGAGGTCTTATCTGTTACGGAGTGAGAAGGTTTTTGGGTGTCCCCATAGGAAAAGGTTACGTGTTCTGCGGATGCTCCGTGAAAACGGATTTCCGGCTGTCCGGTGATCTCCTCTGTGACCGGCGATTCCTCCAGAATATCCAGTACCCGGTTGCCTGCCGCAAACGTGTTTTGCAGGGTACTGCCAAGAGCGGCCAGTGCGACTGCCGGGCCAAAGGAGGAAAAGAGCGCTATGGTAGGGATCAGCACCCCTGCAAAGGCTACCTTCCCCTGGCAGAAGAGCGAAGACGAGATAAAAAGCATCATGCAGTCAAAAAACAGAATGACGGTATTTGTCACGGCACTGTTCAGCCCCTGATTTCGTTTCATTCGTTCCTCGTCTTTGGAGAGGGCGTCTGTCTGTGCGTTCATTTCTGCCAGACGTTTGCTGCCCTGGTGATACTGGATGGTTTCGGTAAGCCCGCGCATGCTTTCCAGTACAAAGCTGGAGAGCTCGCCGGATTTTGTGCGGAACTGCAGACCAATATCTCCGCTTAAACGGGAGGCAGCCAGCGGAATGACGATTCCAACCACCAGATATGCGGCCAGCGCAAGCAGTCCAAGTACCCAGTGGAAAGAGCCGATAAACAGGCACAAAAGCACTGTGTACAAAAACGCGATGGCTGCCGGTGAAATGGTATGAGCGTAGAAGACTTCCAGAAGCTCGATATCGGAAGTGATGACAGAGATCAGATCGCCTCTGTCGCGCCCTTCCAGTTTGGCCGGACAGAGCTTCCGCAGCGCGCGGAACACTCTGTCACGGATCAGTGCCAGCAGCTTGAATGCAATAAAATGGTTGCAGGCCTGTTCTCCGTAGCGCAGTCCCGCCCGCAGGACGGCAAACAGAATTACACAGGCAAAAACCGCGCTGAGCGGGAATGGTGTATCCATGCCCAGCAAGTTAAGTACGGCATAGCCGCCGAACACAGTAATGAAGGTGGCGCATAAGTGACCCGCCAGTCCCATGCAGATGGCCAGAATCATATATCCCGTCAGTGGCTTTACCAGGCCGATCAGCCGCAGCATCACGGTAAAACCGCTTCTTTTTTTCAGAGTTTTGTTATCTGGAGTACCGTTATTTAAGGTTTTGCTGTTCATGCTCATTCACCATCCTTTCCACAGGTTCGTCTTACTCGAAGCGAATTTTCCTGAGCGGTTCCATACTTTTCCAGATTTTGCTGTGCCTTCCAGAGTGCGGCGTAATAGCCATCCTTTGCAAGCAGCGCTTCATGTTTCCCTTCCTCAACGACAACTCCGGCGTCCATCACATAAATGCGGTCGGAATTTGTCACGTTCGCCAGGCGGTGAGAGATTAAGATCACCGTTTTTCGCTTCGCCAGGGCATGAATCTGTGCCATAATATCGTTTTCACTTTCCACATCGATATTGGAAGTGGCCTCGTCAAAAATGTAAATCGGACTGTCATGGAGCAGCGCCCGTGCCAGCGCAAGCCGCTGCCGCTGTCCGCCGGAGAGGTTGCCGCCCTGTTCGGTCAGGCGGGTATCCAGACCGTCTGCCGTGTTTTCCTCTTTTGCGGGGGCTTTGCCAGCAAAACCCGCCTGCGCAGAGGAAGCATTTCCTCTCAGAAAGTCTGCCAGCTTTACCTGTTCAAGGACTTCCCACAGTTTTTCATCACTGGCATCCGGGTTGCCCATCAGAAGATTGTCGCGGATGGTGCCTTTGAAGAGATAGCTCTGGTGACTGACGTAGGTGATGCTTTCCATCAGACTTGCTTCCCTGATTTCCCGTAATTCTGTATCGCCAATGGTAACACTGCCCTGATAATTGCGATTCCGTCCCATCAGGATGGAGGCAATCGTAGATTTGCCGCAGCCGGATTCTCCTACGATGGAGATAAAGCTTCCTCTGGGGAATTCCATGTGAATCCCATGCAGGACCTCCCGATCCGATGCATGGTTTTGTGCGTCTATCGTAATAGCAGCATTCGCTGATTTGTCAGCCGGATGCTGCGCGGCGTGAGAGGATGCTTTGTTACTTTTCTTCTTTGCAGCGCCAGAGGATGCTTTATTACCTTTATCCGTTGCAGAACGAGGGGATGGCCTGGCACCTTCATCTTTCGCAGCAGGAGCGGCTGATTCTGCGTTGTAAGAAAATCGGAGCTCTCGCAGAACAATATTTTCATCCGCCGAAAGTTTGCCCTTTGCGATGCGAGAGGGCGTTTCCATCCGTTCGGCAGTTTTTTGCTTTGCTTCCGGCAAATCCAGCAGGCGAAAGATCTTGTCACTGGCTGCCATGCCGTTCATGGCGATGTGGAAGTAGGAACCAAGCTGGCGCATGGGGAGAAAGAAATCCGCGCCAAGCAGGATGATGAGCAGACAGCCCGCAAGGCTGACATGTCCTGCCCGATATTGCGTAGCGGCCATGATGATACCCAGTGCCGCGCCGCCATAGGCGATAAAATCCATGATGGTGATAGAATTCAGCTGCATGGTCAGTACCTTCATGGTGATGCGGCGAAACTTTTCCGCCTCTTCATTCATTTCCTGCTGTTTAAATTCATCTGCCTGATAAATTTTCAGTGTGGTCAGGCCCTGCAGATTTTCCAGAAAGGTATCGCCCAGAGCGGTATACTGTCCCCAGTATTTACTGAGCAGCTTTTTCGCCCAGGTCTGCACCGCTGCAATCGCCACCGGGATCAGCGGCACACATACCAGCAGGACGATGGCCGAGGGAACATTAAAGGTACACAGATAGACGAAGAGTGTCAGCGGAGCCAGCATGGCATAAAAAAACTGGGGCAGATATGCGCCGAAATAGGTTTCCAGCTGATCCACACCCTCCACAGCTACCTGTACGACCTCGGAAGTCTGCACCTGTTCATGATAAGAAGCACCCAGGCGCAGCAGCTTTTCATAAATCTGCGCCCGCAGCGTTCGTTTGACAGCCTTCGATGAGAGGAAACTCATCCGCGACGCACCCAGCGTACAGACAAAGCGCACCGCGATTGCTGCCAGAATGACCGCTATCGTGACCTGGCTGGTCTGCCTGATTGTTATACTGGCTCCATCCGTAAATAACTGCGTGAGGAATCTTGTGATGCCTGTCATCATGACGATATTTGCCAATAACGAACACCACTGAAAGATCACATTCCCGATGATGTATTTCATACTTCCGCTGACCGTGCCGATCAGCCGTTTATCAATCATCATTATTTTGTACCTCTTTCCTTCATTTCTTTTTTGTTTCTACTACATGTCGTTCTACATTGACGCAAAAAAATAATTGACTGATTTTTATATTCATGTTAGAATCGCCTTGTTTTGGTTAGATAAATATAACAAAAGATAGCCGTATCTGTCAATAAAAATTTGGGCTGTCCGGATGGAGCGCCCTATTGCAATGCTTCAGATGATGTATTCGGACAGACGTCTCAATGGAACTGGAAGCGCAGAATCACAGGAGGATTTCATGAGAGTAAAGAAGGTAGTATACACAGTATTGGGATTTTTATTTTTAGGCTTAGGCGCGGTTGGCACGGTTCTGCCGATTCTTCCGACCGTTCCATTTTTGATGCTTGCAGCATTTTGTTTTGGAAAAAGCTCGGAAAAGCTGAATAGCTGGTTCAAGGGAACGAAGCTGTACAAAAATAATCTGGAGACTTTTGTCAAAGGCGAGGGGATGACCATGAAGACAAAGCTGCGGATTGTCTGCACAGTGACGGTCATTATGGCGCTCGGATTCGCCATGATGTCAAGGGTTCCTGTGGGACGCGTGATTCTGGCTGTTGTATGGGTGTGCCATCTGCTGTATTTTTTCCTGGGCGTAAAAACGATAGAGCCGCAGAAAGCAGAATTATAACGGGAATATACAATAAACCGGATATTGTATTTTCAGCAGAAAGCCTGTAGTTATATCTTGACATGAATCTTCAAAAATGCTATAGTCCAAACAAATTCATGAAAGGTTAAATGGTGAGGAAATGACGAATAGATAGTTTGATTTAAGTGATGCGAACAGACTTATAATAGCTGCCGTTTGCGGTTATTTATTTGTGTACACTGAATCAGACAATCTTTCTCCTCAATTTAGCCTTTTTACAGCTGTTAATGACAGCTTTTCAAGTGCAGGGCGGATTCATGGCCTGCGTTATGTGTCCTGCTCAATTCATAAAGGGATAAATTTGCGTGAGAGTCTGATTTGGGAAAATCAGGCTCTTTTTATGCAAACGGCCGCGCGAGGAAGGTGATTGTATGCTGCAATTTAAAAATGTGACAATCACGCATCGGAAGGATTTGCGCGTGATTTTAGAGGACTTTCACTGTGTCCTGCATGCTGGTGATAAGGCAGTCATGATTGGTGAGGAAGGAAATGGAAAGTCAACGCTATTGAAGTGGATGTATGAGCCAACTCTTTTGGATGGCTACGCGCAGTATCAGGGGGAACGGGTGATTTCTCATGAACGGCTCGCATATCTGCCGCAGGAGCTTTCTCTGAGCGATGCTTCCAAAACGATATATGAATTCTTTTCAGAAGAACCGCGCTTTTGGGAGAATAATCCGGGGGAACTTGCGAAGCTGGCTAAGTCGGTTGGGCTTACGGCCGAAATCTATTATCTTGATCAGCGAATGGGGTGTCTGTCCGGGGGAGAAAAGGTGAAGATACAGATGCTGCGGCTTTTGCTCGCAGAGCCTACGGTATTGCTCCTGGATGAACCATCGAATGATATTGATATAGAAACGCTGCAGTGGATGGAGGAACTGATTGCAGGATGGCCGAATATCGTTGTTTTTATTTCACATGATGAGGTTCTGATTGAACATACAGCGAATATGGTAATTCATCTGGAGCAGGTTTATCGAAAACAGAAGAGCCGCTGCACAGTCGTCAGGATGCCCTGGCTTTCTTACACAGAGGAGCGTCTGCATCAGTTCCAGAAGCAAAGGCAGCTGGCGGTCAATGACCAGAGAGAAAAACGGATTCGGGATGAAAAATACCGTCGGATGGAGCAGCAGGTGCAGAACAATCTGAGAGAGACAAAAAATGACCATGCCGGCCGGCTCCTGAAAAAGAAAATGCATGCGGTAAAATCCATGGAACATCGTTTTGAACGGGAAAATGCCGAAATGGTGCCGATGCCGGTGCAGGAAGAAGCAATTTTCTTTAAAATGGGCGGCAAAGAGACAAAAATCCCTGCGGGAAAAACGGTGCTGGAATACGAAATCCCGGAACTGTTTACCACGGATGGTTCCCGGCTGCTGGCAAAGAATGTCCGTCTGCGCATTCGGGGCGCAGAAAGAGTTGTGATTGTCGGAAAAAATGGCGTGGGAAAGACCACACTGCTTCGTAAAATCGCAGAAGAACTTTTATCTCGCTCCGATATTCGAGCCGGATATATGCCGCAGAATTATGAGGAATTATTGCCTGCACAGGTGAATGCGATTCAGTATTTATCGGAAACTGGCGAAAAAGAGGAGCAGACCCGTCTGCGCACGTATTTAGGCGCGCTGAAATTTACAGAGAACGAGATGCTGCATCCACTTGATGAGCTTTCGGGAGGACAGAGAGCGAAAGTGCTGCTTTTAAAGTTAAGTCTGTCCGGAGCGAATGTGCTGATACTGGATGAGCCGACCAGAAATTTTTCGCCGCTTTCCGGACCAGTGATTCGAACGATATTGCAGGAATTTCCAGGAGCGATTATAAGTGTGTCTCATGACCGGAAATATATTGACGAGGTATGCACAAAGATATATGAACTGACAGCGGATGGATTAAAAGCGGTTGGCAGATAGAATGACAGCTCCTTTGTATAGACTGCGGATGATTGTGAAAAAAAGCTTGCAATTATGCAACAAAGATGTTATTCTATTTATGAGATGTTGATTAGAAGGATAAAAGACATAAAATAAAGGAGGTGTTGAATTTGGCAACTTCAAGTATTACGAAATATTTTTCTGTAACTGGCGATGAGCAAGTGGAAAAATTTGCCGCGGCGATTGAGGAATCGTACCAGGAATCTTTTCAAAGGGAACCCGGTCCGGATATTAATGTGACATACCTGCGAACGCCTGAAGAAGTAAAGCAGTTTATGAGAAAGAGGAAAACAGCGTATGATTAACAATGTGACTGTTTTCAATATACGGAATTGCTTTTCGGATATCGTAGATGGAGAAATCGGGGAAAATGCTATACAGGATATACTCTCAGATTTCTCCTGTTCAAAGAATCCGGATATTGAAAAATTTTTGAAAGCACAGTCTATAGAATTCACCAAAAAGAATCAGTCGGTTACATATCTTGTATTTTCAAATGATGATGCGGCATTGCTTGGATATTTTACCTTAACGATAAAACCAATTTCTATTAATCCAGATCATTTCAGCAATACAGTTAAGCGAAGAATTGCCAGGGTCAGTACTCAGAATCCGGAAAATGGACAGTATTCACTGGCAGCATATCTGATAGCGCAGCTGGGGAAAAACTATACAAATGGGATGAATCATCGAATTAGCGGAAAAGAACTGCTTGAACTGGCACTGAAAAAAATCGAGGAACTTCGCTATGAGATAGGGGGAATGGTTGTGTTTCTCGAAGCGGAAGAAAATGATTTTCTAATGAATTTTTATGAGAATCAGAATCATTTCAAGCGTTTTGATGTAAGAGAAACGAAGTATTGTACAGGAAATGAGCATAAGCTGGTTCAGCTGCTGAAAGTATTGTGATCGTAACGGGTCAGAATGATTAGATGGTTTCAGAAAGAAAAATCCCATTGAACAACTTTCCCATTTATGATATTCTTTGCTTGCAGTTAATAGTATTGAAATGCACAGGGGAGGATATGGAATCTTGAAACTGATATTGATACGACACGGCGATCCGGACTATACGATTGACTCTCTGACAGAAAAAGGCTGGAAAGAGGCGGAATATCTCTCCGAGCGGATTGCGAAGCTGGATGTCCGCGATTTTTATGTATCTCCGCTTGGCCGGGCAAGGGATACCGCGTCGCTGACACTGAAACGAATGAACCGGACGGCGACGGAATGCGCCTGGCTGCGCGAGTTTGCGCCGCGGATTAATCGTCCGGATCGTGAGGATTCCCCGGTCTGCTGGGACTGGCTGCCGCAGGACTGGGTAGGGGACGAGCGCTTTTACCGCTATGACGAGTGGTATGAGCCGTCGATTATGAGTGAGGGAAAAGTCGGAGAAGAATATCGCTGGGTGACGGAGAACTTCGATGCGCTTCTGGCGAAGTATGGCTACGTGCGGGATGGTCATGTCTATCGGGCGGAGCAGGGGAACAATGACACGCTTGTGTTTTTCTGCCATTTCGGAGTGACCTGTGTCCTGATCGGGCACCTGATCGGCGTTTCGCCGATGGCGCTCTGGCATGGGCTTTGTTCAGCGCCGACATCCGTCAGCACGATTGTGACCGAGGAGCGGCGGAAGGGCATTGTCAGCTTCCGGATGAGTTCATTCGGGGACACGTCGCATCTCTATGTAAAAGACGAACCGCCTGCATTTTCCGCGCGGTTCTGCGAGTGCTGGGAGAACGACGAGCGGCATGACTGAGAAGCGAGTTTGCCTGAAGAAAGGGTTTTGTGCGGGGAACGCTGCTTAGAAAGGGAAGCGAATAAGATGGAGACAGAAAGACTGTATTATCAGGACGCATATATAAAAGAATTCACTGCGACGGTACTTGACTGCCGCGAGGGGAAAAAAGGCTATGAGATTGTGCTCTCCGCGACGGCGTTCTATCCGGAGGGCGGCGGACAGCCATATGATATGGGAATTTTGCAGCTAGCGAGGGATTTCTCGCCCGAAGGGCGAGGATGCCCGCGCCCCACAATCGAAGATTGGGGGCATAACCCGGAGAGAGCAGGCGCTGTTCATGTTCTGGAGGTCCATGAAAAAGAGGGCGAGCTGATCCATTACACAGACGCGCCGCTGGAGATTGGCTCGCAGGTGCATGGAATGATTGACTGGGCGCGCCGTTTTGACCTGATGCAGCAGCACTCCGGCGAGCACATTGTGAGCGGCCTGGTGCATGCCGCGTATGGCTACGATAATGTAGGCTTTCATATGGGAAGCGATGTGATCACGATTGATTTCAATGGGGAACTGGATGAGGAAGCATTGCACCAGATCGAGGCCGGAACGAATGAGGTCATCTGGCAGAACCAGGAGACGCGCATCTTTTATCCATCCGCTGAGGAATTAAAGACACTGCCATACCGGAGCAAAAAAGAACTGACCGGCGCGGTGCGGATCGTGGAGTTTCCGGTCAGACAGGAAAACCTTTCCGATACGGCGAGGGCGGATCGCGCCTGCGATATAAGAAACACTGCGTGTTTGGCAGGCGCTAATGACAGCGGCATTGCGAGCCTTCCTTACGCAGACCTGTGCGCCTGCTGCGGTACGCATGTGGCGCGCGCCGGGGAAATCGGCATGGTAAAGCTTCTGTCGGTGGTAAAGTTCCGGGAAGGCGTCCGTGTGGAAATGATCTGCGGAAAACGTGTGCTGGATTACCTGAACATGGTGAACGCGCAGAATCATCAGATTTCTGTCCTGCTCTCCGCAAAGCCGGATAAGACTGCGGAGGCGGTAAAACGAAGCATGGATGAAAACTACCGGCTGAAAGGGCGGTTGCTTACGCTGGAGGAAAAGCTGTTCGCGCAGGAGGCAGAGCGCCTGGCGGGCAGAGGGGATGTGCTTCTGTTTGAAAAAGAGATGGATTCCGACAGTGTACGTAAGCTGGCGGTCGCAGTTATGGAGACCTGCGGCGGACGCTGTGCGGTCTTTTCCGACAATGGAGACGGCACCTTCAAGTACGCGGTCGGCGAAAAGGATGGCGACCTGCGCGCGCTGGTGAAGGAGATGAACCAGGCGCTTGGTGGGCGCGGCGGCGGCAAAACGTTCTTTGCGCAGGGATCTGTGAAGGCAGAGAAGAATAAAATTCAGGATTTTTTCTGCATGAACGAACGTTAACTGTTATATTCACGGCGAGCCTGACACTTGCCGTCAGGCTGCGCAAGAACACGTTTCGTATGTGTGGTTTCGCCCTCATTTGTTCATATAAATGAGGGCGAAAAATTTTCCTCCCAAACTCCTCCGGACTTTACGGTATTTTCTGGTATGGCAAACATACTGACTGTTCTTTGAATCATATAGAAATGTTCGAATCTGATACAAATTCTGAATTTCCTGTTTATATTTGCCATTGTAATGGATGGTGCAAAATGGATATAATAAAGCGGATGACAACGGTTTTTATGGGCAATATACCCATGAAAATAAGGAGAGCTGAGTAGAAAAAGAACAAGAAAGAAGGAAAAAAATGGGAAAAACTATCGAGAACGCTAAGGGGCAGGGACGTTTCCGGAAATTCCTGAAAAAATTGCATCGATACAGAATATATCTTCTGATGCTGCTGCCGGCTGTGATTTATACACTGGTTTTTGCGTATTATCCGATGACCGGTATTGTGCTGGCTTTTAAAAAATATACCTATGCGGGCGGAATTTGGGGAAGTGCGTGGAATGGGTTTGAAAACTTCAAGTTCTTTTTCCAGTCGGGACAGGCCTGGATGGTGACCAGGAATACCGTGCTGTATAATATCGCGTTTATTATTGTGGGAACGGTGACGCAGATCGCCGTGGCTGTGTTTCTGACAGAGCTGAAGTGCAGGAAATTCCGTACCGTGGCACAGTCCATGATGTTTCTTCCCTATTTCATTTCGTGGGTTATTGTGGGCGTTATGGCGTTTAATCTTTTGAGTTCAGATTATGGATTCGTGAATCGTATTATCACGGCTCTTGGCGGGGAAAAGATTTCTTTTTATACAAAAGGCAAGTATTGGCCGGTAATTCTGATTCTTTTTAATGTGTGGAAAGGGGTTGGTTACGGCTCTGTAATGTACCTGGCTGCAATTATGGGCGTAGATACTTCTATCTATGAGTCTGCGGCTATAGACGGCTGCAATGTGTTTCAGAGAATTTTTAAGATCACCATTCCATCCATCATGCCGACGGTAATCATTCTTTTCCTGATGTCTGTCGGAGGCATTTTTAAAGGTAACTTTGATATGTTCTATAACCTGGTAGGAAACAATGGCCTGCTTTACAATTATACAGACGTTATTGATACCCTGACGATGCGGGCGCTGATTTCCAGCAATGATTTTGGAATGTCGGCGGCGATCGGATTGTATCAGTCCGTGCTTTGCTTTATTACGGTAATGATAGCAAACAAGCTGGTGAGTCTCTATGACAAAGACTACACGCTCTTTTAGAAAGGAGAGATTCATATGGCAAATGTAAAACAGGCGGGAAAAATCAAACATGGTAAAGATGTGATCGCGCTTCAGATCATGGCGTATACTTTTTGCACACTAATCGCCCTGTTCTGTCTGATCCCGTTTATTATGGTTATCTCCGGCTCTTTTTCGTCGGAGGAAGCGATTATCCAGAATGGATTCTCTCTGCTTCCGCAGGATTTTTCGCTGGAAGCGTACAAGACGGTATTCGAAAGTCCCATGGTAGTCATTCGCGCTTACGCCGTGACCATTGGACTGACTTTTACAGGAACGGTGCTCGGCCTGCTGCTGCAGACGATGACTGCTTATGTGCTGTCGCGGAAGGATTTTGAGTGGAGAAATGGCTTTTCCTTTTTCTTCTATTTTACGACTCTTTTCTCCGGCGGCCTTGTTCCGAGCTACTTGCTTTATACGAGGACGCTGAAGCTGCAGGACAGCTATCTGGCGCTGCTGCTCCCGCTTTTGTTCAGCGTGTATAACCTGCTGATTATGAAGAGTTATATCTCGGCGATTCCGGATTCTCTGATTGACGCGGCCAAGATCGACGGCTGCGGAGAAGTGAAGACCCTGTTTTCTGTTGTGATGCCGCTGATTAAGCCTGCATTAGCCACAGTGGGTTTGTTTATTGCACTGGCATATTGGAATGACTGGTACAATGCGATGCTTTATATCAAATCGGATTCGAAATATCCGCTACAGTATTTTCTGTATCAGCAGATCAACAATATTGAGGCTTATAAGAAGCTGATTGCAAATAATTCTATCAGCAGCTCAGTGGCAAGTGCTCTGTCCTTGCCGACGCAGTCGCTGAAAATGGCTCTGACG
>Ga0192276_1140_pt1 | contig 12563 bp, 24 predicted proteins | sample Koala_Koa24_I3_FD_131263 | JGI IMG/M metagenome (GOLD analysis project Ga0192276, IMG submission 131263) | Enriched cells from koala feces incubated with labeled cellulose particles, San Francisco Zoo, California, United States - Koala_Koa2-4_I3 ...
CACTTCACCATTCGTTTTAAGGCCATCAAGAGCAACAGCTTCAATACCCGGAAGTTCAAAGTAGACCACCCGGAGTTGTATAACCAATATCTGGTTGCCGGTAGCACCATGCGGCTGACAATCGGTTGAATTACATATCTACATAGGAAAGGAGGATGAGGGTTATGGGCGAAAGAAAATGGAAACTCGGCGATGACCTCATTTGGAGCGACAATTTGTTGGACGGAGTAACATTCCAAGACCTGCTCCTTGCAGTTTACTGTGATTGCCCGTTGGTTACGCAAGAATGTGTTCGTAAAGAGCTGGATGAAATCATCAGTGAACGGCTTGAGGATATGAAAGGTCTTTTGGAGCGAAATATCGATGCCATTGTTGCGGAAGCAAAGAAGTGGAGGGAAGACAAATGAATAAGATTGTTAATCCTGCAATCTGCGACTGCGGAAAGACTCGCAGGAGAGCGTTTGCCAGAATCACCATCGAGGACGGGAATTTGAGAATTACTGGTGTCATCGGCCCGACAAGAGGAGGCAACGCATTAGGCTACGCAGGACAGTGCCAGGATCACATCCGAGCTGGAGACCCAGCCGAAGGATGGGACAGAGAAATGCTCGACAAGTTCTGTGACATCTGGGACAGATGGCATTTGAACAATAGCCGAGCTGCCTGTGAGCACCAGCGGCAGCTTGGATGGGAGCGGGATGCCAATGAAGAAGCCACCATATACCATTGGCGACTGAACGAGGATGTCAACAGAGAAAAGGACAGGGCAGAAGCAGCAGCGTTGGCTGCTCTCAGGGCTGGGGATACTTTCACCCCGACTTCGGAAGAAGCGTTCTATGCTAACCTGGTTTATGGAATTGAAACTTATAACAGTGGCCTGCCTGATGAGATGGCACCCTATTACCATCCAAAGCGTAGCCTCTATCCTGGAGACATAGGTGCAAGCGAGAAGAAAAAGCGTGGATGGATTAGGTATGGTACAAACCCGATTGGCATTCTCTGTAAGCCCTGCCCCGTCTGCGGATACGAATATGGCAGCAAATGGATGAAGGAAGATGTGCCAGCAGACGTGATTCAATGGTTGATTACCCTTCCTGGCACGAAAGTCAAACCTGCATGGGTATGACCAGATTCCATGAATGACAGAAAGGAGCCGTTCAAATGCCAGAGTACAAAGTCAGATTGAAAAAGGCTGTAACGCCGAATGAGAGCCATCATTGCAGAGAGACTGATGACATTGACCTGTTCGTCCGCATGATGGAGAAGCAGGAACGTGACAGACAAAAGGAAACAGCAGAGGATCCGATGCTCTATTTCAATCTTGTCAATCGTCACTCAGAACAGGCCAGACAGAATGACAATGCAAAGCGGATCTCAAGACAGGTCGCACAAATGCTGCGTCATGCAGATAGCTATGTTGTCGTTTCCGGCCCGAATGGGTCGTACCTGGACGCCGAGAATGTGAAGTTGGCCGTTCGTAAGGCCGCTGGCAGTACAGAGATGCTGCTTTATATGAAGAAGGAAGACCGCTGGGAATGGTGATCTGTTCATCACGAACAGAGACTGTGCCTATCAACAGTTTTGAACGAAAGGAGACAGACATATGGAAGAAGTAGCTGTAGTGACAGTGCTGGTATCTGCGTTAATTGCTATGCTGGTCAGCGTCACTGTGACAGGCCATATATACCGCATAACAGATGAGTATGTGAGCGACATGGTGGAGACTTGCAAGAAGTATATGAAAGAAATCATTGAGGACATTGAAAACAATCGATGAACCTATTGTGGGAGGCAAATAATGACCGAATATGAGCTGAAATGCGAAAAGAACAAGCCCAGAATCTGCGAGGTACTGGACGTTGAAGTCAACCAATGTTTTAGCATAAATAAAGACGAGTGCAATGGATACATCTTCCGGATTGCTGAAGATGGACGTAGACAATATCGCTTCAAGGACAGCAAGAGAAGTGATGATTGGACGAACGACGCCGATGAGAGCATACTGACTGAAATTATCAACAGACCTGAGCTAATTATACGAAAGCCCTTCTGGAAGGCGGAGGATGTTACTGACGCAAAGGCGATTCGCAGATTGTGGCCGATGGCAACGCATATTGTAGCGAACAAGATCGGTGAAAAAACTATCATAGACAGAGGGAATAGATGCCGTACCTATGGCCACCTTGGAATCAATGCTGTTCGTTCTTTGAAACCTGGCGCTACAGCGTCTATTGATGAAATTTTGGAGAGTGAGGACGGAGAATGACTGAGTTTATGGAGGTCTATGGTGCCTTCCCCTGGGTAAAGCAAAACGATGACAGTGCTGAGTATGTCCTTAGAGATGACAATGAAACGCATTGGCCCTACTACGAAGTGGACGGTACGCTGGCGCAGGAACCTGAACTCGGTATTATCCCATTGCCTCTTATCAATCCACAACAGATTGTTTCTGTTAAAAATGGGACGCTGTTTGATGACAACTGTGACGAGTATTTCTATTGCGAGATACTGATGAGCAGCGGAGAAAGGTTCTGGCTATCTGATTTTTGGAATTGCAAAGAACGGAGGGAAAGTCGATGAGTGAACTCAAAAAGCCCCGAATCTGCGAGGTGATTGGAGTAGAACCTGGAGAAGAATGGAAAACCACCAACAAAGATAGTTACACATACAGAATTACAGATTTCGGGGAATTACAGATTTTGCGCGATGGAAAATGGGTTGTGGCATACAACTTCCACATTATCATTGACATAATTAACTGCAAGGTGGGAATCATCCACATGCCCCACTGGACGGCAGATGACATTGCAGATGTAAAGGCTGTGCTGAAAATTTGGCCGGATACGAGCGAAATAACAAGGCTTTCGTGCACAACTATCCGGATATGCACGCCGGTATATCATAATCTGCCTAGTCGGATGTTCCCGTCACTGGCAATTGGCGAGTACGTTAGCCCAAGCGTGATTTTGGAGGCGGAGGCATGAGCGTATTCAGTGATGGCCTGCCGGAACGGCCTTACATTGCTAAGGCCAAGCCAGACGAATATCGGACAAAGACCTGCGGGGATTGCGTCCGGTGTGTGGAGGAAAGGGACTGCCCCTACTCCGGCGTGTGGCGTTGCGCAGATATAAGTCATGAAATGATAGTCAAGCCATCACGCCCCGCATGCGAGGATTTCTGGAGCAGGAAGGCACAGAAAAGGTTAGAGGAACAGCATGACCAGGATACTGAGAAAAGGCGCAAGGAGCTTTGGGCGGTCTATGCGGACAAGCCACCGGTGGCTCTGCCCTTCGTGGTTGACGGGTTTGGGGCAATTCCGGAGTGCCCCATCTGCGGTGAGATGCCCTACAGCACTGAGCAGTGCCACTGGTGCGGGCAGCGGTTCGTCCAGGACGAGACAATAGCGGAATATAATGACCCTGGGCCAGAGGTGCGGATGGACTGTTTCTTCTGCGGCTGTAAGAATACGCTTGTCGGGCACAGGAGCAAATACAACGGACACTTCCACGGCACTTGTGAACAGTGCGGCATTATGGTGATTGAGTAGGGGGCTAAGGACAATGACTGTTGAAGAAGCAAGCGCCATCATCGACCAGCTTTGCGATAAACTGGGGTTGGCTGTAAGCTCCATGTCGGAGCTGGTGCCAGAACTGACAAGAGTGAAAGTTTCCGGATGTATCTATGCTATTTTGGTATGTATGCTGCTTTCCAGCGCTGCAGCGATATTTATCTTTATCAAGTACAAAAACACCGTGAAACTTGTGGAGGATGCAAGCGACAGTGATCAAGCATATTATCGGATCAAAATGTCGGACGACTGTGGATGGATTATTACGCTGATAGTTGGCATTAGCGTCGTTGGCGTCTGCGTCATGTGGATAATTATAACAGGCTATGAGCTGCTCCAATGGGTAACGTCTCCGACAATGATGACAATCCAGTATATTTTAGATTTGATGTGTGGTGGGGTGTGAGTTATGACGCTTGAAGAAAAAGTAATCTGTGAGACGTATACCGGCATCTGCTTTACTTCCGGTGAGGAACGGGGTGAGGTATACAGATACGCCGAAAAGCTGATGGGGAGGCCGGTTTATACCCATGAGTTTCCTGGCCTGGCAGACCAGTTGAAAGACCGCTCACGGCCTGATTTTATCAGGGTATGCAAAGGGGAACTGGCCTCCACTGCTGACGTTGCTCCAGTGATACATGGTCACTGGCACTTTTTCAGATCGTGCGCAAGGTGTTCGCAGTGCGAGAACTTGGAATCGATGCGAGGTTACACAGAGGATGCCTGGAAGCGCTTTTCCCCGTTTTGCCGCCAGTGCGGAGCAAAGATGGACGAATGAGGAAGGAGAATGAAAATGATTAAGGCGAAATACGTCGCTATGGTAGTGATGGACTTCTGTTATGATACGCCAGGAATCACCCTGGAAGACATGAGGCACTCCATTCGCTACGAATTGGACGATGCACTCAAGAGACGAATATCCTTAGGCGACCCAGGTATCACCGTAACCGTGGAGCCGATGCTGAAAGATGTATGGGAAGAACAGACAATGGATTCTTGGAACTGCGAACAGATGGAGGGTAGCCATGAGGAAGATTGAATTTTATCTCGGAATCGGATATGTCGGTGCAGAGCATCGTGAGGTTATCACATATAAAGATGGTGTTTCTGACGACGAAATCGAGGAAGACTTCACTGCCTGGGTGGAAGGGTTTATTGACGCTGGCTGGCAAGAGATAGGGGCGGAGGGTGATAAATGAAACCGATCCTGTTTAATACCGAGATGGTAAATGCCATCGTGGAGGGCAGAAAGTCTGCGACTAGGCGGGTGGTAAAACCGCAGCCAACAGGCAAAGTGAATCATTATACTGGGTATCAGGTGGACGAATGGCGAGACGACCGTGATGCCGGAGATGGTCAGATTAAAGGATTTGTGATGAGGCCGCCATATCAGCCTGGCGACACTCTGTATGTGCGGGAGGCCTGGGCGCACTTGAGCGATTGGATAGACACAGACCCAGAGCTCGGCATAATGGACAGGTACATCTATAAAGCCGACTGGTTTGGCGTGGAACACCCCAGATGGCACCCCTCTATCCATATGCCGAAGGATGCCGCACGGATTTTCCTGCGGGTGACGGAGGCAAGAGCGGAGCGGCTACAGGATATGGAAGAATACGATGCCGAACAAGAGGGCTACATGGGATGCGACGAGGAAAGGTCATATTACCTTCCAGAAGGCGGAATGGAACTATGTGCAAACCTTCCTGGGTGCCCGTATTCGTATTGGTACTGCCGCCACACCGTCCCAGAAGGATTTGGCAAAGATGTGTGGGATAAGACTATCAAACCAGACGATCTGCCGCTGTATGGCTGGGACGCCAACCCGTGGGTATGGGTCATTGCGTTTGAGCGGTGCGAGAAGAAGGAGGCAACAAAATGAAAGGATACCCAGGGATATGCAGAGATTGTGTTTATTGGCCCCAAAATGGCTTTGAAGCACCTTGTTGCAAATGCGTAAGCAAGGAAGATTTAGTTACACATAAGCAAATCTACCGCACAGAACACGCCAGCTTCAAATCTAAAAGTGAGGCAATAGAAGCAGAGGAGGAAAAGTAATGGATAGGAAGACGTGCCTTGAAAACGCAAAGCAGTGTGTCTGCGGCCAGAGGGAGCAAGATTACGGCTCGCCCGAGAACAATTTTGCACTTATCGGAAAGCTGTGGAGCGTATACCTTGGCGTTGGGATTAGTGGGCTGGATGTAGCGAACATGATGGCGTTATTCAAGATGGGGCGTATCATGTCTGGAACAGCAACAGCAGATAGCTATGTGGATCTTGCTGGCTATGCGGCCTGCGGGTGCGAGATTGCCACTGGAAAAACTCGCAAGTTTAGTAAGGAAGCTCTGTCTCCTGAGACTGCGGCGTTCCCAAAGCAAGAGTCATGACAAAAGCCTCACCCAACATCAGCGTGGAAATGTTGAAGCAAGCCGACCTGGAACAATACAAGTCGCAGCACAAAGATTCGATAGTAAGTGTTAGCTGGCAGAGCTTTGAATTTCCAAAATGCTGTTTTTCCTGCAAATACCATGATAATGTTTCTGGTAGATGTTACGGTAAGAATAGCTCAGCTTGGTTATTTGTTACGAGCTATCTGTACTCATGCCACAAATGGGAAGGTGGTACTAACAGATGAGTAAAGACATCCTGGGGAGAGATCGCCCCATTTTAATTCAGGCCGAAGCCGGGCCGGAGTACCCGGACTATGAGCTTGAAATCCCGTACCTGCTGCCGTCCGCTGCGGAGCTGGGGATAAACATTTCAGATGTGCTTTCTCCCTATTGCGTCCCTACTGTTAGAGTTTCAGCCCGTGAAATGCTCTGTGAAAAATATTGGGCGAAAGCCGAATACCGAGACTGCACGAACAAGCGCTGGCGGTGTACAAGCAGGAAGCGGTTCGTAAAAATCCTGATGGCCTATGGCTTTGATCGGAACCAGGCAAACGATTGGGCCAGGGACGTACAGCAAATGCGGATGAGCTACCAGGAGGAGCTTGAATGGATGCGCAGAGGCGGAGTGCTTGTGAAAAGGAAGCGTAGAGGCGTTCACTTTTTGGGGGTACTGCGTTCGTTGTATTCAGATACAAACAATTGGGGGATTACCCCAACATTCCACATTTAGAGAGGAGCAAAACGATTATGTCAGAACTGACCTACATCCCCATCGACAAGCTGTGGCCGCACCCGGACAACCCCAGGAAAGACCTTGGGGACGTGTCCGAGCTGGCGGACAGCATCAAAGCCAACGGTGTCCTGCAAAACCTTACCGTGGTCAAGAAGTACGGGGAGCTTACGGGAGACTTTGACGGCAAGTACACCGTCATCATCGGCCACCGCCGCCTGGCGGCTGCGAAGCTGGCGGGGCTGAAAGAGCTACCCTGTGTGGTGGCCGAAATGACCACCAGGGAGCAGCTTCAGACAATGCTCATGGAGAATATGCAGCGTTCCGATCTGACGGTCTACGAGCAGGCCCAGGGTTTTCAGATGATGCTTGACCTGGGTGCATCTGTGGATGAGATCGCCGCAGAATCCGGTTTCTCATCTTCCACCGTCCGCCGCCGTGTGAAACTGCTGGCACTGGACAAAGACAAGTTCAAGGCGTCTGAGAGCCGGGGTGCGACCCTCCAGGACTATATGGAGCTTGACAAGGTGCACGACCCGGAGCTGAAAAACAAGGTACTGGACGCCATTGGCACTGCCAATTTCAACAACGAACTGCGCAAGGCCCAGGATGAGGAAAAGCGGCGGGAGTTCGTAAAAGCCAGGGTAGCAGATGTCAGCCAGTGGGCGACTGACATTGGCGACGAGGATACTTCGGAGCTTACTTACGTCCGGAGCTATACCTGGTGGGGCTGGACAAATAAGTCTGTCGTTGAGAAGCCGGAGAATGCCGACACCGTGAGCTACTGCTACCATGTAAGCAATGACGGGGTAAGCATCTATATGCCCAAAGAGGCACAGAGGGAAACCGAGGAAGATGTCAAGCGCCGTGAGATGAGAGAAAAGGACGAGCAGACTGGAAAAGTGCTCGAAGAAATCAAGGAGAGGCATAAGGCCATGCGCCAGGCGTTTGTCAAAGAATTTTGGCAGACCGGAAAATACCAGAGAGAAATCTGCAACTTTGCCTGTGCTGTGTTGACTGGCTTCAACGGTTACATCAGGGGAGCCGACCTTGACATCGTGGCAGAGATGCTCGGATTGGAAAACGACGATAATGCCACTAACCGAGAGCTTGCCGTCGTTCAGGTTTCCAATTGCGACAAAAACCATATGTACAAGTTGCTGGTTTCTGCCTACTCCATCTATGAGGGTGGCAGTACTAGTTATTATGCACACGATTGGAGCGGTAGTTTCTGGCGATACGTCCATAAGCAGAACGAGAGCATGGATGCGCTGTATGCTTTCTTGACCTCCATCGGCTATGAGATGTCCGATGAGGAAATCGCCATGCAGAGCGGAGCGCACGAGCTATTTCATGGAGGAGATACTAAGTAATGAATCGTTCCGAACGCAGAGCAATGTCTCGTCAGAAGAAAACTGGAATGACCTATGCAGATCAGCTTTCTGTTAAGCAGGCCCTCCGAGACACCGTTCATGACAAGACCGTAGAGGAACTTGTTCGCAAGCGCTCTACAGAAATGTGTAGCAGATTCCAATGGTTGTGCGTGGTTTCCATTGCAGACGCCTATGGGTTTGGGCCAAAGAGAATGGAAAGCTTTTTCCGCTCCCTGGACACGAATACCAAAGAACTGGATGCCATGATTGCTGAGAATGGAGAGGAGTATGGTTTTGAGAAGTTGCGTAGAAAAGCAGAAGTCGTTTGTGGTGTGAAGATGACTTTGGAGGGGATGTGATGGAGAACCCGAAAATGCCAAAAGGGTACAGGGAGGCTTGCCATCTGGCAGATATAACTGACAAGACGATATGCTGCAAGAACTGTGGCCATTTTTGCTATACTCCATATTCGGCTCCGGCTGGATGGTGCCGTAAGGTTGCATCCAGTCGTGTGAACTGTGGTGTCAATGATACCTGCGATGAGTTTGAACCCTGTGCTGACCCAAGGAGCCGCAGGAAGAAGAAACAGCACTGTCTGAATTGCAAATGGAACAACCATATATGGCTGACCTGCGGAAATGTGGACAGCTTCTATAATGGACGTGTCACATACCCAGACAGTTGGTGCGAGATATGGGAAAGAGGCACAGGAGCTTGGGCGAGCCTCCCTAAAAATGAAAACGGAAAACAGAAATAAGCAACAGAGGAGGAAAATCAAGGCATGCGAAAAACGAAGATAGAGTGGTGCGATACCACTTGGAATCCTGTTTCCGGGTGTTATCACAACTGCAAATACTGCTATGCCAGCAGGATTGCCAGACGGTTTGGCGGAGCAAGTAACTATGAGATAGATGCAAGTGGTGAGATAATTGAGTCGATGCTAATGCAAGAAAGCGCCAGAGTCCATGTTCTAGATGAGCCAATCACTGTGAATCATTTTGGGAAGAAAACCAAAGCAGCATATCCATATTATTTTGAGCCTACGTTGTTTCGCTACAGGCTAACTGAACCATCTCAGCTAGAAAAGCCTAGAAGCATTTTCGTCTGCTCGATGGGAGACCTGTTTGGCGACTGGGTGCCTGAGAAATGGATCTTGAGCGTGTTTGACGCTTGCCTTGCAGTGCCACAACATCGGTATCTGTTTCTTACGAAGAACCCCAGCCGATATGTTGAACTCGCATCGGAAGGAAAACTTCCCCGTGAAGACAACTTCTGGTATGGGAGTACAGCAGACAATCCGAGCGCTCCTGTATTTGCCGCAGATGGCTTGAATACATTCATGTGTATTGAGCCGATTACTCAGCCATTCGGAGCCAGTAATAGTGATTTCCTAGTAGACTGGATAGATTGGGTCATATTCGGCGCAGAGACGGGTAGACGTAATGGCAAGGTCGTGCCAGAACGTAGTTGGATTGAAGCAGCAGTAGAGCAGTTCCAACTTGCTGGCAAGCCAATATTCATGAAGGACAGCATGAAGCCCGTGTGGGGTGATGGCATTATCTGCCAGTTCCCTTGGGACGTAGATGGACAGGAGGATGAATAAGTTGGGTGGAAATTCAGAGAAAACATTCTATTACACATTCGACGAAAGCACTGGAAAGTTTGAACTGATAGGCTACGGTGACATAGCAGACTTCGAGATCGACAGCGACGAAGACCCAGATGTGCCAAAGGTCAGACGATTTCCTACTGAACTAGAAACACACTGGCCCATCGAGGTCGTTAAATTCTTCTACTGTAAGACCCGCAAGCGATACGTCAAGAAATTGATGGGTCTTGGCGTACCCAGAAATACAGCGAACGAATGGGCGAAACTCGTGTCGAGACTCCGTGTGAGTTATCACCAGGCGCTCCTCTATGACTGGTTTAGCGGACGAGCTACATTTTGGCTGAAAGCAAAAATGCAAAGCTGATTTGATGAGGAGTGATATTGCCGTGACACCAAGAGAATTGACAACTGTGAATATTGCGTCGCAGAAAGCTCATATCAAGGAGATTAAGGATCTGTGCGACAAAATAGCAAAGTATCAAAAATCCAGTCAGGAATCGCAGGAGCCGCTACGCTTCACGGATGATGAGCTGACATCGATAGTAAAGGCGCTATGCTATCACTGGGGAGGCATCCAGATTGCCGTTGACAGGCAGATAAAAGCAAGAGAATATGGTGCCGAAGATGGAAATCTGCGTAGCCACGGTGAAAAGGATATTCTGAAAGGCTGTATCTCCCTAATTGATGATGCCGTCGTTGAAGCAAAATGCTGCCTTGCCGACCATGATGATGACCAGGATGAAAAAAGCGGAAAGTTTGATTACTCCGAAAGTTATATGACCATCGTAAGACGGCTTTTCCTATGGAACACCCCACACAGCGGGAATAGAACCACACGAGCAAAATGCCGTGAGCTTGGCGTTGATCCTAATGAGGTAGTAAAGTTCGCAAAGGATTTTTTAGAATTGGAATGATACGCCCAAGTGACTGTCATAGGGCTGATTGTAAAATGAAAAGGAAAGAGATGTGAAAGAATATGATTTATCTGGTTACGTTATTGATCGCTGTATTGCTTTACTGCGCCATCAACTGGTTTAGGTGCTGGGTAGTCGGTTGCGTACTCTTGGTTTATATCGATAAGCACGGCCTACCTCTGATAGATGCGGATTTGGACGAATGCACGACAGTTGTTCTTGAGTCCCTTAGGCACCCGCTGGAAACAGCCAAGCAGATAAAGCAGATAAAAGAAGACGGTTTAGACAGATAGTGGAGAATACGAACTGTGGGAGATAGTAGTGCCTGTAAAATGAATGTAAAATGAACGTAAGGGCATTGCCCCCGATGCCCGAGCACAAGAGCCAGAAAAGACTTCCACACACTCCATTCTTGCCTGAAGTTTCTATTCGTCCTGTGAAGGGCGTCAAAATACATCAAAGCAAGGAGAATTAGCAATGAACAGAAATCTGGAAAAGGCGATGTTTGACATCGGGAAAGTGGATGCTCTGATGGCCGCCTACGAGAACACCTATCTCGACGTTACTGACAGTGATGGAATTGAAAGAGATAATCAGCGACAGTTCGCATTCTACGCCATCTGGGATGCTGTCAAAATGGTAGATGACGATATTACCCGCCTTGCGGGAGATCGACGTGTGATAGATGTTCTTGAGGCAATCAGCAGAGAGAGATAAATCGACTACCGCTATGGGCCAGCTCAACTTTGGGCTGGCTCTTTTTGTTTGCCCTTGATTAAATTTATATATGCCGTTATAATAAGCCAGCAGAGCAATCGAATGAGAGCCATGTTATATGATGAAATTACCAATGGCCGGAAGCTGCAAATATGGACAATCGATAATTTTGATTCTATGCCGCAAGCATAGGGGAAGCGAGACTGATGAACGTGCTGGTCACCGGCTTTGAGCCCTTCGGCGGGGAGCGCATCAACCCATCCTGGGAGGCGGTGCGCCGCCTTCCGGCACACATCGACGGGGCAACTGTCACAACAGTACAGCTTCCCACCGCCTTTCAGCGGGGGGAACGGGCGCTGCTCTGCGCCCTGGAGCGCCGCCGCCCGGAGCGGGTGCTCTGCGTGGGCCTGGCAGGGGGTCGGAAGGGCTTCACCCTGGAGCGGGTGGGCATCAACCTCCGGGACGCCCGCATCCCGGACAACGACGGCGTGCAGCCGGAAGATCAGCCGGTGCGTCCGGACGGCCCCGCCGCCCGCTTCGCCACCCTTCCGGTAAAGAAGATGGCGCAGGAACTGAACCGGGCGGGCATCCCGGCAGCGGTCTCGTACACGGCGGGGACTTATGTGTGCAACGACATCCTCTACACCCTCCTGGACTGGCAGGCCCGGGAAATGCCGGAGAGCCGGGGCGGCTTTCTCCATCTGCCCTACACCCTGGAGCAGGCGGCGGAAAAGGGAGCGAACGTGCCGGGAATGGCGCTGGAGGAGATGGTGCGGGGATTGTCCCTGGCCGTCCGCCTGGCCGCCGGGGCGTGAGGGGCTCAGCTTCTCCGGACATTTTTGCAACTTTTTATGTTGAAAACAGCCTACCTTAAAAATTTTTAGGGTTAAATTTATAATTTTGCGCCATTTCGTTCATATTCTGTCCACAACCATTGCGTATCCTTGGTATCAGAAAACAGGCGGGCCGGAACCGCTCCGGATCCCGCAAAAGGAGCGTCAATATCATGGGATACAATATGTATGACAAGGACTACGGCAGTGGCTTCACTCCGGACAACGACAACCGTCCCCCGGAGGAGCGCCCGGGCTACCAGCCCCCGGAGCAGACGGAGCAAGCCCAGGCCGCCGACTCCGCTCCCCAGGCAGAGTCCACTCAGGCCGCTCAGGTCAACCAGGCTCAGGCGGCTCCGGCCAGCCAGGCCGCCCCGCAACAGCCAGTGGTGAACGGGGAGTATCACTACAGCTACGGCTTCCAGCGGA
>Ga0192276_1142_pt1 | contig 12249 bp, 13 predicted proteins | sample Koala_Koa24_I3_FD_131263 | JGI IMG/M metagenome (GOLD analysis project Ga0192276, IMG submission 131263) | Enriched cells from koala feces incubated with labeled cellulose particles, San Francisco Zoo, California, United States - Koala_Koa2-4_I3 ...
GAAGACGACAACACTCAAGGCGATCAGCTTCCCTCCGAGCCGACACACGGAAGCAGCACCACCACCGAAGAAGACGACGAAACTTATGCTAAATGGATCGCCATCGAAGCCGGGGGCGCGACCCCCTATGCTGACACGTCGGAAGAATACGACGCCGACAGCGGCACCTTTACGAAAACGCTCACCTTTACCGCCCCGCGTGCCGGAGCTGAATTCAGCAGTGAATTTATTGAGCCGCTGCTGCGCAACAAAAACGGTTGGGTAGTCGTCCTGCAGCGCAAAGACAAAAAAGGCGGCGATAGTGCCTTCCCGATCCTGGGACTTGATAATGGGCTGATAGCCTCCGAGGCGTCCCTGAATTACACTGACGGGGAAAACGGCGGCTGCTACAGCTTTACGCTCACTGAAACCTATGCACCCAGTGCGGAAATGGACCTGTGGTGGGGAAACTACCACGATACGCAGAGCGAGTTTAACTCCTATCTGAAATACACCATCGACGACCATGGTGAAGCGGATGAAGCTTAAATCATTTTTTACCGGGTTCCCCTCCCCTCTTTCCTTAGAGGGAGGGGGGGGTAACCTATCTTAAAAAACAATGTCATGGAAGAAAATAACAAAGAAATAGTAAAAGAAGTCCTCGCAAAGGAGGAGGAGATGGAAATAACACCCGCTACGCAGACCGTGGAGGCTTCGGAAGCGGAAACCACAGAGGCACCCCCCACGGCAGAGAAAACGCAGACCACCCGTCGGAAGAAACAGGCGGCGTCGGAGACTAAGGCAGCTGTCACGGGTAAAAACACCCCTAGGGAGGAGGCGCCCGGTGAAAAGGAAAAGAAGACGACCGTCCCGCGGTTAAAAGCCTCGCTACGGCAAGGGTTCCAACTAAAAGGACGTTATTACAGCAGCGCCGAACTGAGGCGCAAAACGGTGCTTGAAAAACTGTATAAACAGTATCCTGGCTTGTTTGAAAAATAAAAAGCCATGAAGCTCGACCTGTCCCGACTGACGCTTTTCGATTACGAAGTGTTGCTCCGCGAGGGCTTACTACTTGAGGCAGACCGGCGGCGGGTAGAGAAGTGTGTAGGCTGTGATTGGGACTATAATCTGTGGGCGCTTCCGCTCAGCTCACTCACCGACCTGGAGAAGGGTAGGCTTCCGGCAGTGCTTGAATCGGAAATCCGCGCTGATGGTCCCCTGACGGTTATGCTGCCCCGGATATTGTATGTCCGGAACTTTTTTCAAACGCTGCTCGAGATGCTGGAAAAAATCCACCTCGCCCCTCTTCCGGAGGATGTGCCGCTACTAAGGCGACTACCTGAGATGAAAGGCATCGAGCGCCCACTTATCGAAGTTCGCGCCTATTTTGGTCTTTCTTCCTTTGACGCCGCGGCGGCGGTTCCGCTGGGTGATTGGTTTCTTGCTCGCAAGGACCTTTACGAGGTGGCTTATTTGGAGCGGATGCGCTATGAACGGCAAAAAAGACAGATAAAACGAAGATATAAAAAATAACCACTATGGCAAAGAAACATTTTAAACCCTCCACGCTCCCGCCACCCGGCATCGACCGTCCTCATATGCCCTTTCCGTATGGCACGGAGGGCATTGTACAGAAGCTGAAAAACAGCGTAAAGGCGATCGGACTGCCCTTCCGGTACGGCACGGGGGAAGAGCTGGACGTGCTTATTGGTAACACCCCTATGCCAGCCTGCATGTGTTATCGAATTGACGAGACGGAAACAACGTACCGTAATACAATGCGGTGTGAGATTTTTACACCTACCCTCTATTTTATCGACCGCGCCAGCCACCGAGCCAACAGCGTGGAACAGGAACGAATCGTACAGCACACAAAAGCGTACGCCGATGCCTGGCTGAATTATATTCGCCACAGTCCTGACCCGGACCACGCGTTTGAACTACTTTCCGACCCCACCCTAAACCGGGTGTATTTGGAGTTTGAAGACATTTTTACAGGGGTCGGCGTCCGCGTTCGACTCATTGAGTCGCTTGGCGTTTGTGTGGAGGATCCCGCTTTTTACTTCCGCCGTCCGATTCACGTTGTGGCTCCAGGCTGGAGCGGAGAACACCCCTTCCACAGTATGCCGCATCCGCATAGGAAAAGAAAACACAGTAAACCAGAAGAAGAGGAGAAATGAGTGCGCTCAGTGATTACATAAAAAAAGAACTCGAACGGACGCGGGACGAAATAAGGGCCGCGCTTTCGGGACAGAAGATTAACGCGAGTGGTCGAAGTGCCGACGGTTTTCGGGTGAGGGTATCGGATACCCGTGCACAACTATATTATAGCCGGGATGAGGGAGGAGCCCCGCTTACGACACTCGAACACGGACGCGCGGCGGGGGCGGTTCCCCGGAACTTTACGGAGATTATTGAGCAGTGGAGCCGCGACAAGGGACTTCGGTTCACGGATGAGAAGGAACGCCGGCGTTTTGCCGGGGCGGTTGCCTACGGAAAAATAAAACGGTTCGGCTACGGGCGCCCCTCCCCCGCCCGGTACGGTAGCCGCACTTATAACTGGACGCTACCCGTTCAGGAGACCGGGGAGAAACTAAAAAAAGCCCTGCCGTGGTACACGAAGAATTATATAACTGATTTAATATACAAATAAGATGCCATCCAACAGCGAAACCATACTAATTGACGTCTCCTTTGAAACGAACGACCTCGAGGCGCGGGCCGCCAAAGTCCGCGCGGAACTGTCGGCACTTCGCACAGCAAACAAAGAACTAAAAAAGGATGTAGATGCGATGACGGAAACCTCGGCAGAGAGTGCCCGTCAGCTGGCTTTAAACGAGGAGGCTATCCGGATGGATCAGGCGGCGCTAAAAACGCTGGACGCCCAGATTGTGGACGCGGTGAACACTAACGCGGACTATGGGGACAGTCTTCAGGAAATGCGTGCCTCGCTCACCTCTCTACAGCGCTCTTATGCCGCCCTATCCAAAGAAGAGCGCGAAAGCGCCCGGGGAACAGAGCTGCTTGGCCACATTAAGGAGCTACGTACCGAGGTAGGAAATCTCGAAAGTTCGATGGGGGACAACCGGCGCAACGTGGGAAATTACACCAGCAGCATCGAACAGGCCTTAAAGGGTATGGGGACGACTGGCGGCATCAATCTTAAATCCCTCACCGGCTCCGTACAGTCCTTTGGTAAGGTGTTCGTTACCTATCCGCTGAATGTCATTACCGCCATACTGACGGTTATTATAACCGTGATAAAAGGTGTATCGGACGCCTTTAAGAAGAACGACGATGCCATGACGCAGCTAAAGGCCGCTTTTTCCGCCTTTCAGCCTATCTTGTCCCTCGTTAGTGATGCCTTTCAGACCCTTGCGGGTATACTGGCTAAAATCGTAACGGCGGTAGCCAATGTCGCCACCTCTATCATCGGGAAATTGATTCCCTCCTACAAACAAGCAGCTGACGCCGCGCGGGAGCTGGTAGTTGCTCAGGATGCGTTGGAGGAATCGGAACGGGCTTACACCGTAAACAGCGCCCGGCGTGCGGCGGAAATTTCCCGCCTCCGGAATGAAGCACAGGACAAAGACAAGAGTCTGGACGAGCGAAGAAAGGCGCTCGAAGAAGCCATCCGCCTCGAAAAGGAAGACCTGGACGAGCAGCGCCGGAATGCGGCCGAGCGGCTCCGGATTGCCACCGAGCAGGCGAAACAGGAAAAAGATACGTCGGATGAGACAAAAAACAACCTAGCTGACTTGCAGGCGGCAGTTTTTACCGCCGAAAAAAATTACGAAGACGGCATTAGGCGCCTTCAATCCTCTCTGCAATCTTTTAACGAAGCGGAGAAAAATGCCACGCAGGCAGCCATAAGGGAGGAGAATCAGCGCCGGCAGGCGGCAAAAGAAGCCGACAAAGCCCGGGCGGAAGCTGATGCCAAAGCTGCAGAAGAGTTAAATAATAGGCAGCAGGCAGCAGCTATCGAAGCCACGCAACTCCGGTTAAATGAGACTCGGCGGGGGTCAGAAGAAGAATATAATTTACGCTTACAGCTGCTTGACATGCAGCAGGCGCGCGAGCTGCAAAATACCGACCTTTTAGAGTCGGAACGCGACAACATCGAAGAGAAGTACCGGCAGCAACGCGAACAGGCCTCATATACACGGGAGGCAGGCAGGCGTGCCGAGCTACTGGACAATATGCGCGGGGCGCTGGAAGAGCAAAATGCCCTGATTGAAGAGGAAGGGGGGAGCGCGGAAACCCGTGCCGCAAGCCGTCAGCTGCAGCAGGCACAGAATTATTTGAATTATCTGCTTGAGCTGGATGAAGAGACGAGGGCAGTTCTGTTCCCCGAAGAAGGCTCGTACGCCGCCAACGTGGCGGCACAGCTTGAACAGGTACAGGAGGCGGAACAGAAATTGACGGAAACGACTAAAAAAGATACGGATGATAGAGTAAAAAAATGGCAGGGTTTTACTTCCACTGTTTCAGGAAGCACTTCGGAAATGATTGGAAGTATAGGCGATCTGACGAGCGAGAACGAAAAAGCGGCCGCCCTGCAGGCGAGCGTCCAGATGGCGGAGATTCTGACGAACGAAGCCCTGGCGCTGGCGCGCGGTACGGCGGCCAGTCAGACACTGCCGTTTCCTTCCAACATAGCGGCACTTATCACTACAATAGCTCAGATTACCTCCCAGTTTGTTACGGTTTTTAAAACGTTCTCCCAAAGCGGTTTTGCCGCAGGTGGAATTGTGGCGGGGAATGCTTATGCGGGGGACCGGCTGACAGCCCGTGTTAACAGCGGGGAAATGATATTAAACGGCTCGCAGCAGGCCCGGCTTTTTGAACTGGCCAACAGCCCTGTAACCGGCGCCGGGGGTGGTTTTGATTACGAAACCCTAACCGCCTCGCTGACGGAAGCCGTTGCGGCACAACCCGCGCCGGTGATGGATTATAAGGAGTTTACCACGTTCCAGAAACGGACGGCACTATACAAGGAATACGCGAACATTCGTAAATAAAAGAAGAAGACCATGGCAACCTATACACTAACAGTTGATCCGGATGTTTGGGTGGATGACGCTTGCATGGCAGTCATTACATTAAACGGACAAAGCAACGAGGAAGAGGAGGACACGGACGAGGGGTCGGAAAGTGTAACCGTTCTTCTTTCGATGAGTAATAAGGAAGAGGATGATCCATATAGTCAGTTTGATACCGAGTTAACCCTTGATGGGTGGATTGACGACCAAATTACGTTCTCTTTTCGTGACTTTGCCCGCTCCGCTTACAATTATGGTATGGACTATATTACTATGCAAATTGTAGAGGAAGCGGAAGAGGAAGGGGAAGAGGAAGCGGGTATAAAAACCATTTACCTGCATGGCGGTATCCGCCCCGCTGAAACCATTTATCCCCTTACCGAGTACCGCGTGGCGGAGGGTGAGGACGAGCAGCCTGTTTATTTTGTCGGAAAAGGGCTCACCCTGTATGGTGCAAGTGAAAACACCTGCCCACCACCGGGAAACTTAAAGGAAGAAAAAACGAGCGCGCTTCGCACGTTGAAAAGAGAGGGAACAGAAAACGATGACCCTCTTTTGTGGTATGCCTGCACTTCTCTTCCGGTAGGCTCATACCGGTTCACCGCACCGGGTGGCGTGAGCCGGCTTGTAAAGGTGCGCGTCCTGCAGGAACCCTGTGAAAAAATAAAAGCCCGCTGGACGGGCATGTTTGGTTTTGAAAAGGCATGGGTATTTGAAGCCGCGGCCGAGCAGCTGACGGCGGAGGACAATGTTGACTTTTACGACGCCGAAACCATCGGTTATCCGCACCGCAGCGGCTACCGGATGACAGTGACCGCCGTCAGCCGGGGGCTTACCATGGAACAGCGCCGTTATCTATCTGACATCGGTGTGTCAAGCGACCTTACGGTAGACTGGATACAGGATAACCTCCCCGCGCGTGTGGGAAGCGCTCCTAGCGTATCCTTAACGGGTACTGTTTCAGACGTTTCTATTACGTTCTATCTCTTACATGTTGCTTTTTAATGTTCCACGTGGAACAAAAAAATAAGTTATGTTTAAACTGTTTATCAATACAGCCAGCAGCCGAGCGCAAGCCAATGACGTAGAAGAGGAGGGGTTCAATTATATTGAGTTAGGTGATAACGAGATCGGGTTCCAATATACCTCGCTCCTTTTCCGTTATGAAGACCTGGAAATGACGCGCTCCTTTAATCTCTCCATTCCTGCCACGCCGCACAACAATGCAGTACTTGGATTTAGTGAACATCCTGCCGCCACGGGAGATGGCATCATAAACGAAATGGGGTGCACGCTTCTGTATGACACCGGACAAGTAAACGGAAATATATCTATTATTGATTATTCAAACGGCGTTTATAACGCCTGTTTAACTCTCTCTAATGGTGTCTCCGCCCTCCGGACACTAGCCGAGGCGACGGACTTAAAAATGGCCCTAGGGAGTAGTGTTCAGGAAACGGAAGAAGAGGAAGGAGAAGAAGGAGAGGGCACGGGGACCGTTTATACGGTAGAGGACCCTTATACATTATCGGTTATTATGGACTGGAGTGACTCAGAAGATTGCCGAAGAGGCGGCACTGATTGCGCACGTAAAGCTCCAAACCTTTGTATTCAGAAATATTACACGGAGGGTGAAGGCGGCGGGACGTTTTTTGATGTCTGTTATGGTAAAAGCGGCTTTGTGGCCGTCGGTCCCTCTTCTATTGTTTCCAGCGCGGACGGGATGCACTGGATGGAAATCTACACCACAGGGCGCGAAGAAACCCTGGAAGCCTCTGCAAGTGGTTTTTTTGCCTGTGCGGCTTATGATGATGAAGAGACCAATGAGGACACTACGTATTTCGTTCGGCAATCAAACGCGATTTATTACTTTCAGGGTATAGGGACTATTAGCATGTTGCAGGTTTTTGCTCTCGGACTGCAAACGGGCTTTACAGATATCAAACCTAGGGGGTATAACCCTCATCACTCCTTCGCCCCTTTATGCGTGTGTAATTCAAAGCTATATTACACTTCTGGAACGGCGGTATATTGTAAATCATGTAAAAACCCCGGCTCCGAGTCCATCTTCATCACCACAAAAATCGATGCCGCCGGTGGTCAGTACACCTACTCTTTGGCGACGGATGGAAAAAAGTATGTTTTTGGCGTCGGTCGCTACGGAAAATCATGGGTATGTGATGCTGAAGGTGGAAACAAAGTCAGTGACGGAGGTCTACAGAAGAGGAAAAACGGTTGGTTTGTCTCTCACGAGGGGGGAAAATGGATGGCCGCAACAGCCGGGCACAAGGGAGTCGGCTCCCGGTTGTATTATGTTGCAGCTGACACCACGAGTCCCTCTTTTACTGCTATTAATGGGAAAAACGATAACGAAATAATAAAATATGCGATGCTATGCGGCGGATACTGGAACAATTATTACATTGTAGCCGGAGATGGTGGACATGGGTATTATGTAAGGGAGGAAAACGTTTCCAGTGATAGGGAATGGTCAGAGAACGAAATCAGCATCGGCAATAACACATGGTGGGCAATGGCTGTAAACAATGGCGATGGTAGCGATGGTGGAAACAATAATAAAATAGCTGTATTAGTGGGGGCAAACGGTATTAAATATTTGAATTCAGCCAACGCTGACACGCCTGACGCTTGGAACTCCGCCTCGGTTACGCTTTCATCCCTCCCCGGCGATATGCCCTTCATGCCCTGCGTGTCTTATATGTACTTATTGGAAAGCATTTCCGCACAGCTGGACTTAGGATGGACAGCCCAGGCGGATGAATATTATGACACAATTGGTAAATGGCTCGTCATCGTCCTGCCTACGGCGGTAGACAGTGAAGGCAACAAGCTACAGCAGGGGGACACATTTAATTTAATGGACAACCTGCCTGACATAGAACCGCTCGACCTGTTCTTAACGTATGGCGCCATTACGGGGCGGACACTCGGGCTAAAAAATAATGAGAGAGGCGTGCCGTGTCTTCACTACTTTAATTATAACTGGGCGGATAATAATAATTATAACGACGGGGAAGCGGCGGTAAATCCCGTTTATTACGGACAGGAGGAGCTAGGAAACGTGCGCCTAACGCGCGGCGTCGGGGAACTGGCTTATAATAACTTCATCCGATTTACAGAGGGGGAACTGACCGAGGGGCGCAGCGATGGCTATGAAACCAATTATAGCGTGCCAAACTCCACGCTAACCGCCGAAAATGACTGGTACACTTCACCACTAGCAAGTGGTTCCACCCTGGGAGGTTTCCTTTATCTGAAAAACATCGAATACACGCGCGAAGTAGATGAGGAGGAGAACGTAATCAGTTATACAGATATCAGTTGGGAGGGTGAACCTACCCTCGCCGTATGGAATGGCTGCACCTACGCGCTCGGTACACTGCGCGCTTTTGACATGGGGCAAAACGAAGACTTAAACCGGGTATTACAGGAAAAAACAACCTACGAGGTGACGATCCCCATGCCCTTCTACCAGTTCATGCAGCTAAATAACTTATCCCTCGTCAGCACTTCGGCGCGTGTATGGTGCGTGTACGAAGCTGCCTGGCAGGACGGATTGGCAGACCTTACATTAGTTCGCCTCAACGCCCAGAATTACGACGGCACAGGCGTGGGAGGTGCTACGCTAACAGTCACTCCCGCTTCTATCGATTGGTTGCTATGCAAACAGGAGGAGGAGAAGGAAGACCCTGAACAGATATACGAAGCCTGTGTAACGGTTGAGAGTAGCCGGGGTGTGACCTATTCGACGTCAAGTGGTTACCTGCAAGTTGAGCGCTGCGGGGAGGACGAGGGTTGTTGTTCGGACGAAGAGGGCGAAGGAGAAGGAATCCGCTACAAAATTAGTTATACGGGACCGGATTGCAATGAGGATGAGGAGGAGGAGGAGGACTTTTCCGACATCGCGGGAACCCATTACGTTTATTTTCGGAGCGGAAACAAAACAGCACGGGTAGCCGTTGTTATTTCAATTAAATTGGAAGACGAAGACGAAGACGAAGACGAAATACCCTGCGCTTATGCCTGGATGGGCTGCATCGAACCGGAGCCGGATGACATGCCATCCTGGGCGACATGTGGTAACGAATAATATTCATAACAATAACAGAAAAAATGAAAACCAGAGAAACAAAAAAACAGCAGAAAACGGACGTTATCCTCTCAGAGGCAACCGACGGAATAAATAAAGTGAGGCTAATGGGTACTGCACGGGCGGAAGAAGGAGAAGAGGAATGTCCATGGGAGGAAATTGACGCATATAGCGGGCGCTTTGTGGTGGCGGGATTCAGATACGAGAACGACGACGCCAGTGAAAACTTTCACCCCTGGATAGCTTATTCGACCGACGGGGGAGAGACGTGGACAAGGAGCGAGACAACCAGCGAGGAGGACCGGCCGCATGGACCGCTCTACGCCCTTGCCTACGGGGGCGGGCGCTTCGTGGTGGCGGGATATAGATACGACTACGGCGACCCCAGCGAATACAATCACCCTTGGATAGCTTACTCGACCGACGGGGGAAAGACGTGGATGCCAAGTACGACAACCAGCGAGGAGAGTCAGCCACACGGCGAGCTCTTTGCCCTTACATACGGTGGCGGGCGCTTTGTGGTGGCGGGATATAAACACGACTACGACGACACCAGTGAAAACCTTCACCCCTGGATAGCCTATTCGACCGACGGGGGAGAGACGTGGACGCCAAGTACGACAACCAGCGATGAGAGCCAGCCACATGGACGACTTCGTGCCCTTACATACGGTGGCGGGCGCTTCGTGGTGGCGGGATATAGATTCGGCGCCGGCACCAGCGACGACCCCAGCAACAACTATCATCCCTGGATAGCCTACTCGACCGACGGGGGAGAGACGTGGACAAGGAGCGAGACGACCAGCGAGGAGGACCAGCCGCATGGACAGCTTCGCGCCCTTACATACGGTGGCGGGCGCTTCGTGGTGGCGGGATTCAGATACGAGGACGACAACAACAGTGAAAACTTTCACCCCTGGATTGCCTACTCGACCGACGGGGGAGAGACGTGGGAGAAGAATGAGACAACCAGCGAGGAGAGTCAGCCACGCGGACAGCTTTATGCCCTTACATACGGTGGTGGGCGCTTCGTGGTGGCGGGATATAGATACGGCAGCAGCAGCGACGACGACGCCAGTGAAAACTATCACCCCTGGATAGCTTATTCGACCGACGGGGGAAAGACGTGGACAAAGAACGAGACAACCAGCGTGGATGAACAGCCACACGGCGAGCTTCACGCCCTTACCTATGCTCCCGACTCCTACTGTTGGAAGTTTGGACAAGAAGAAGAAGCAAAAGAAGAAGAGTCGACAGTATAATATTTGTTTTTTTTATTTCACGTGAAACAATTCTGTGTAACCGTCCTCCCGGCGAAAAGGAGGACGGTTTTTATTTTGTGTAAAATATTTTTATATTTTTTTTCAAAAAAATTTGCAAAATCAAAAAAATGGTTGTATATTTACACTGTAATAAAAAAGTTAAACCGTTTTAAAATTCAAAAACATGTATACATTCGACATTACCACCGTAAAAGCTTCCAAGATTAGAGGAAAATGGTTAAAACTGAAAAGCCTGCCGAATTATCTTAACCCGGAAGTAATTGACTATTTTAACCCAATCAATCAGCCCCGTTATCATGAAGCCGAAACCCTGAAACATTTCAGAGACTGCGACGAAAAAAACTAGTAGCCGGGTTTATCGTTTTTATTACGATTATGTGCAAGGCTGGACTGATTGCCGGGGAGGCACACTAACCATCGAAAATAGCGTGGCATATATTAAGGCAAACTTGGGACTTAAATAAAGTCCCAAGTATTTCACTTTTTTTTATTTTTTTGCTTAAAAAATTTGCAAAATCAAAAAAATGGTTGTATATTTGTAGTATAATAAAAAACAAACAATTAAAAAACTCAAAGACATGAAAACGAAAGAAACAAAAAAAAGCTGGTTGAGGATTGTAAAAGAAATCGAAGAGAGAGAACCAAAAGAATTAACTAAAGAATATTGTAAAGAATACTTATGGGCTATAGGCTGGTTATTGGTTAATCCCATCTCCGAAGAAGAGGCCGCCCGCTATTATGTTCTACCGGAAGACATCGAAAAATATTACCAGGAAAGAAGCAGGAGCGTAGAACAGTACATTAAAACCCATTTTTAAAAGGAACCCCGGGAGAGGGGTTCCCCCCTTTCCCATAAAAAAATAAAAAAAATGACAAAACAAGAAAGACATGCTTTCCAACCTTACAGCGCCGAAGACGACTATAATGCAGCACAGGAGAAATTAAGAAAGTTCGAAGAAATTGAGGCCGAACGTTGCCTGGAGGATTGGGAGGAAATTGAAAAAAAAGAAGCCTTAGAAGATGCAGAATATTACGGTATTCTTTGGGCGCAAGAAATAGAGAGAGAACGACAAGAGCTATGCAGAAGTCAGGGGCTTTCCCGCTGGTGCTGAAATGTTTAACGTGAAACAAAAAACCTTTTTTTAGGTTAAGGGAATATATAAACTATAAAAACAAAAAACAAAATGGAAACAAAAAAGTATTACACAACTGAGGAAATCAACAGCATGAGCGAAGAAGAGCTCCGCCAACTGGCAAGTTCTCAACAAGCAGAGGCGCAGGTACTCCGCTGGAGAATAAAAGAAGTACAAGAATTATTAATCACAGCACTACAATCGCTGCCTAAAAAGAACGAATTATGACATCGTATGAACAACATGTAATTAAGTATGCCGTCGCGCATCCCGATGGGCGGATGCCCTTCCGTCATGGCTGGACGCTACTGAATACACCTGAAAAAAAGAAGTGTCTCGCCGATCTAAAAAAAATATTTGGGGTTGAAACCTATGAAAGCGTCCGGACGCGCATTGCAGGAAACAAACGCATCAAACTGACCGTTGCGGAGGCGGTTCGCGTGGGGCAGTATTTTTTTGAGGAATTTAATATTAATAATCCTTGGGGCGATGATGGACTTTAATAACGTGAAAGACCGAAGTGGTTATCTAGGGGGCACTGATGCCTCATTAGTGGGACGACTTGGGGGTGGGTTACAGGCTCATTTAAACCACTTCCTGCGCCTGGCGGTTGCTTATGGTGTCCTGCCGGGGCGGTACCTTGGAGGGGTTCCGAAAACAGAGGCAATGGAGGCGGGATACCAGTTTGAAAATTACTTTTT
>Ga0192276_1146_pt1 | contig 11456 bp, 7 predicted proteins | sample Koala_Koa24_I3_FD_131263 | JGI IMG/M metagenome (GOLD analysis project Ga0192276, IMG submission 131263) | Enriched cells from koala feces incubated with labeled cellulose particles, San Francisco Zoo, California, United States - Koala_Koa2-4_I3 ...
AGATTGCAGTCAAATTCGCTCCCATATGAAACAGGATTGGGGCTGCCAGACTGCCGTCCCGCTCATAAAGAAGCGCAAGAAGCAGCGCAATCGGAAACGCATAGATCATCTGGATTGGATTCCCGTGATAAAGCGCAAATAGCAGCGCTGAGAAAAAAACGGCCTGACCTGCGCTCAGCCTTGTCTTCATTCTTTTATAGACCAATCCCCGAAAAATCAGTTCCTCTGCGATCGGAACCAGGAAACCAGGACCCAAAAGCTGCATCGCCATCTGGCTGCTAAGCAAAGCTTCCTGCGTCTGATTGGAAAAAGCGGAGGAAATCCCCAGGCCATAGAGAATGCTGCTCCAGAGCAGGTTCAGCAATCCGCCGCCCAGAAAACACACCATATAGCATAACAGACGCCGTATTTTTTTCCTCGTCTTATGCTGGAAAGCTCCATCCTCATCCTGCGGTTTCCGATTCGCTGCGCCGCCAGAATTATCAATCGAGCATGAGAGGGTGTCCCGCCGATACATATGGGCGGCCACAGGCAGAGCCAAAACAGCAGACAGCGCGGTACAAGCCGCGCTGTCAAGAAGATCGCCTGCCAAAACAGTAACTCCTTCTGAAAGAATCAGATGAATGAGTACAGGTAAAAGAACATAAAATACCCAGTTCATAACATTCTCCATTCTAATCAGGAATCACCGGAAGTGTCACCGAGTCAATATGCCATTCCTCGTCATACCAGGACAGGCTAAACTCAGCCGTCGCTTTTCCCGTATACGGAACGGTCTGGTACTCCCAGGCATTCGTACCATCCGCCCAGATTTCTCCCGTCTCAACCCGCTCGGTATTCCGCACGATATAGCGATAAGTGAAGGTCATGACTGTCGTGATCGCACCACTTTCCTCATCACTGTAAGAAAGCTCCTCAAACTCCGCTTCATAATCGTAGATACCAACGCTCTCAAATTCCGGATGCGAGACCGTATCTTCCCGATAAAATTCTTCCGATTGTTTCTCTACAATCTCTATCACATCATCAAGACAGGAAGCGAATAATGTTGCAAGTTCGTTTTCTATTTTTTCCGCATCCTCTGATTCATCCAGTGCATCCGCATCTTCTGCGCCTTCCGAATCAAGTCCTGTGTCTTCTGTATCCTCTGTTGACAGCCCTTCCAGCACGGCCGCCTTATAAATCTGCTTCAGAGCCTCAACCGCAAGCTCCTCACAGGCAGACATCGCACTCTCCCTGAGTGTCATCTGTTCACAGTAATCCACATCTCCATCCGCCGTCTCCAGCGTCGCCTCGAAAGGTTCCAAAATCGGATTCCGAATCACTACATTTACGGTACCAGCCAGCAGGCTCGGAATCTCATAACAGTCCTTCGATGCACTCACATCCTCCTCTGCCAGCCAGGAAGTTCCAACTTCCTCACCATCCAGATATACCGTCGATCCTGCGGGAACCGTCACCCGAAGATTCGTCACCATGCAGTGACTCGCAAGCACCTTCCACTGCGGCATCAGGCCAAAAATCTCTTCAGCCTGTTTTTTGACCGTAAAATCCTCCTCAACCAGAACAGCTCCGGACGCATCCAGAAATTCGACATGGTAGTCCACGTAGGAATCTCCGTTTGTTCCCTGCCTGCTGGAGATTTCTTCTGCCTGATATGAATCACAAAGCACATATTTTTTTGATAAAACAGCTGTCTCATATTCCTCAAGTGTCATTTGGGTATTTTCCGACTGATCGAGCTGTTCATAAGCCTTTTCCGTATTGCTCGCAACCAGAAGGCTCAGATATCCTTCCAAAGCTGATTCCGGTACACTCTGCGGATAATAATGAACCAGATAAGAAAATCCGCCAAAAGTCACCACCACCAGTACCAAAATAATAAACTTGATCAATAACCTTCGAAATACTTTCATGCCAATATCCTCCATCCTCTGTCTGCATCTGCTTCCTGTCCTTCCCTGGCAAATGCTTCCGATGTATATAATTCATTCGTCTCTTATCAGCCGCCTATTGATTCCTCATAAGCGAGAATTACATTCAAATTCGCTTTCTCATACTCGTTCAGATAAGAGAACATATTGGCATCAAATTCTTCCGGAGTGTAAAGTGCCGTATACCAGGACTTCTGGCTAAAATACTCCTGTAAATCCTCCGAATCAAACATTCTTCCGTGCAGGGCAAAAATTTCATTTCGAATAATGCGAAGCTCACTCAGACTATAACCGTATAATTCACTTTCACTGATATATCGGCTGCTGATTCCGGAAATAATTGTATCAGAATCGCTGACCGTCGTAGCAGATGAAGTCGAACCGGAACTTCCTGAACTGGAGCTGCTCGAACTGGAACTGCCCGTACCAGAGCTTCCCGTACTGGAGCTGCTTGCAGCAGAGCTGCTCGAACCCTGATAAGTCCAGATCGTAATATTATCATCCGAATCCACGGCTACCCACCCATCGTTTACACTGCTGGAACTGCTGCTGGCGGTACTCGTGCTGCTCCCAGTACTCGTGCTGCCTCCGCTGCTCGTACTGTTTCCGCTGCCCGTGCTGCTTCCACTGCTCGTACTGCTTCCACTGCTCGTACTGCTTCCACTGCTCGTACTGCTTCCACTGCTTCCTGTAGTGCTTGTGCTGCTTCCACTGCTCGAACTGGTACTGCTTCCGCTGCTCGCAGTGGTTTCGTTATCTGAGGAACTGATGCTGCCTGTATTCTTCCCACTGCTCACGCCAGCTGTACTTCCAGTATTTATATTTGAAGAAATCGAATTGCTTCCCGTAGTGCTTGAGGCGTTTCCGCTGCTCGTGCTGCTTCCTGTAGTACTTGTGCCGCTTCCTTTGGAGCTTGTTTCACTGCTTTCTGTAGAGTATAAATTACTCACCGTACTTACATTAGCTGGAGAATCTGTCTCGGTATCATTATTGGTTTCTGACATGACTGTAGTTTTATCAGACCCCGCCGCTCCTGTTGCCTCAGGCTCTTCTGTCTCCTGCTCTGCTTCATTGTTCGTTTCCGTCTCAGTTTCTGACCCGGTTTCTGTTTCCGATTCCGTCTCCTTTTCCGACTCTAATTCTGTTTCTGTCTCAGATTCCAATTCTGTTTCTGTTTCGGTCTCTGTTTCCGTCTCTTCCTCGTCACTTTCTTCTGTCTCCACGCCATCCTCGATTTCGCCAGACGCTGTAACAGTAAAAGCATCCGTCTGATAAGTTCGAATGTCCTCTGTCTCATCCGGAATGGAAATGATCCCTTCCGATACTTCCTCCGTATTTTCTTCCTCAGAAGGATTTTCCATAAACATCTCCGCCGACAGAACATCCGACAGAAATAAATCTACCGTAAGAAAAGAGGCGCCAGCGACTAAAACGCATCCAACCACAAACCCACTGTTGCGCTTTATTATATTTCTCGTCTTCCTCATAATTATTTATATCTCACCCCTTCACGGGGCATCATAACACACTTAAGGCAAAATGTCTATTTGAATCTTCTTCCGAAAAGCGGAGATACAGAAAATATCGTTGCAGTAAATATAACAAAACCAATCGCCAGCATGATCCAACCCCCTCTTTTATCGCTGCTTTTTGTCAAAACTCCCTCTCCGTCTGACATTGTTCTGGTTCCCCCGGAATACTGTGTATCAACGGCGCCCCCAGTGGACAACCCATTCTCTGAACCTTCTGCGGACACACTCTCTAAGGAAGTATCCTCCCCTATTATGCCGTTATCCTCCATTGACTCTGTTTCTTCTTCATTCTGTTCATTTGGCTCACTGTAAGATTTTTCCACATCATCTGCGTCTTGCGATGCGGCCGCTTCCTCGGCCAACTCCATTGCACTTTTTCGAATCTTTTCATAAGCAGGAACTTTTTCTTCCCCATTGCTGATAAATACCGGAATTTCGTCACTCCAATATTCATTCCCCGCCATATCGCACAGCCACACCTGCAGTGTCTGCCACTCCCGGTTGTTTTCCAGTGTGACCTTTACCGGCTCTCCGGATACCGGCTGATTTTTATTCTCAAAAAAGAGTTCACTGTTATGATAAACCCGAAGACAACTCAGCCCCAGATTATCACTCGGAATCACCAGCGCGGTCATGGTCTCCCCTTCGTATATTTCTCCATTTTTTATCCCGCTTATTGTACATGTAGGGGCGCTCCAGTCTATAACAAATGTAACTCTTTTTTGCTGCATCCCGGTATCGCTCTGGTTTTGCGCCATATCCTGCGATACAAGCAGCAGTTCATACACACCTTCCTGCGAGAAATATCCGGCCGGCACAGTATAGCAATACCGTTTCCATGTTGAATCACTGCCTTCCATTGTTACCTGGTATTCGTCTCCAGCCGTAAGTTCCCTTAGAATTCCATCGTGTCTGCAGTAAATGGAAGACTCTCCCACATAGTCAATATTTGTTTCATAAAACACCACATCACAGGCTTCAGAAAGAAAGTACTGTTCCAGTATAGTCTTGGTTTCTTCCGATAAATCGTACGCAGATCCAAAACGATTTACAGAAAACTGTATGGTTTTACAACCGATATTCCCTGTCAAATCTTCTGCTGTCACTGAGATCGTATAGATATCATCATAACTCAGGGATTGAGGAAAGTCGTAGTATTCTCTCCATGCGCCTGTATCACTGTCTGCACTTTCTTTCAAAGCAGGCGCATTTCCCTGATTCGCCCCTGTAATGCTCACCTGTAAAGATCCGGCCTTATACCGGGCATCCGTGCAGCTTACCAAGATACATACGCTGCCCGAATTTGCGGTCTGTTCCTCTACTCCTGAAATCGTGATAACCGGTGCTGTACCATCCACACATATCACGCTGCTTCGAGAATAGGCAACATTGCCAACCATATCCACCGTTTTCACATAAATCCGGAACAATCCTTCTTCAGAAATCGAAATCGAAGCCATGGAATTGCTGCCTGTCCATGCTACCGTTTCCGCGTTTTCCATTACACTTCCATTTGCGTCACAAGGCAGCACTTTATAGAAAGTTTCTTTTAGGCCGCTCTTGCCGTCTGGCTCTACAGCAAAGGAAACCGAACAGCTTCCCGCAGCATATACTATTTCACCCAATTGGTTCCCGGATATCTGAAATCGCGCAGACGGCGCTTCTCCATCAACATAATACTTTTCTTCCTGAAGAGATGACTCTTTTTTAACGGTGCCATCTTTTTTAATCTTCTTTAAACGAAAAGAAAAAATACCATCCACTGTCAGATTTTCCAGGCTGCTTCCTGTATTATAACCACTGCCAGAAATTGGCTCAGCATAAACCGCAGTCCCCGTTTTAATCCATAGTAAACCATTGTTATCACGATACCAGGATTGTGCATCCCCTGTTATTTCATAATGCACACCCCGCTCTATAGGCTCGCAGCCTGCCTGTAATTCCGTTTCTTTTATCATGTCACTCTCAGAATTTGTTTCCGTCTGAATCTCAGATTCAATTCCCAAATCAGGCTCACGATTTGATTCTTCCTCTGTCTCATTATCTGCTTCCGATTCCGTCTCTGTCACACCCTCTGTTTCTGTCATATGCTCCGTCTCTGTCTCACTTTCCATCTCCATCTCGCTTTCTATCTCTGTTTCGCTTTCTGTCTCTGCCTCACTTTCTATCTCTGTTTCGCTTTCTATCTCTGTTTCGCTTTCTATCTCTGTTTCGCTTTCTATCTCTGTTTCGCTTTCTATCTCTGTTTCGCTTTCTATCTCTGTTTCGCTCTCTGTTTCTTTCTCGCTCTCTGTCTCTGTTTCTATCTCACTCTCTACCTCACTTTCTGTCTCCGTCTCGCTTTCTGTCTCGCTCTCTGTCTCTGTTTCGCTCTCCGTTTCGCTCTCCAGTTCACTTTCTATTTCACTGTCAGATTCCATCTCCTTCCCCGCTTCGTTTTCTGTTTCGTCGTCAAATTCGAAATAATATTCTTTCTCAGATTCTGTCTCTGTCTCATTCCATACTTCTCCCTCAGATACATTCCACAATTTGCCCGCTCCTGAGGCAGTATCATTTCCGTATGGCAGAACCAGACAATTTTCAACACCTGCGAGCAGAATTCCAACCATAGTGACCAGAGCAATTCTTCTTCTTCTCTTTGCAGCTCTTTTCTCCAGTTCTATCTTTCTCAGCCTTTTCTTCGACATTTTCTTCCCCTCCCTGAACCTGACTCCTGAATTTTCATTTCTGTAAAATTTCTATTCCTGATACGCCCGTTCCAATGCGGCTCTTGCCGCTTTGCTTTGTTCTTCCAGGGTTTCCAGTTCCTTTTGATCATACGCTATTAAAGTTCCGTTTCGAAATTCCTCTATGGAATCAAGTACTTCTGTCATTTCTTCCCGGCTTGCACCATATTCACGCAGCATTCCAGATTTCAAAACAATCAATGTAAGCATTTCTTCCGCTGTCTGGACTCGGATTTCCGTTTTTTCCTCCTGTTCCTGATACAATTGCCACAATTCTTTCAAATCGTTCCAGTAATCCCATTCCTTCGTTTCCCGTTCCTCTTCCGCAATCGTACTTCCAAGCATTCCATAATAAGAGCCAATTCTGGAAAGAACCACAGCACTTTCCAGCCAGTCGACATTGCTTTCTTTGTCTTGCGAATCCATTGCAAGGCGAAACCACCATGCAGCTGCGCTCTTTCCCCCGGTTCCGTCATAATAATACCAGTACGCCAGTCCCATACGATAAGTAAACAGACCATAGGCACTCGCATCAACAGCTAACTGTTCCAAAGCGGTGCTCTCAGAATCCATCGAAGTCGCATAGATCAATTCTTTCACTGCATTCTCTTCCTCCGCTTCAAATATTCCATCCGATGTTACCTGCTCTAGAATCTGTAAAAACCATTCACTATCCCCCGGATACAACTCCGACGCCCGCTGATAACATTCTACTGCCTGCGAAAAACCCATTCCTCCGGCCATATCCAAAAGTCGATGGTATTCCAGCTCATTGGCTGATTCCAACTCTGATTCCGTTTCTGAATCATGAAAAAGAATCACATTCTGTGCACTTTCCGAAGTCGTTTCCAAAGCAATTTCCGTGCAGATTTCTGTGAAACACTGTGATATATCTTCTAAGACACGATCCGAAGCAGCCCCTGCTGCGTCCAAATGATTATCTGAATATTTCGGCAGACTATAAAAAAGCAAGATTGTCGCAGACAGCAAAAGCAGCATTGCGGCAAATGTTCTCCTGATCTTCCGGAAGAACTTTTCCGCTCTCTGCGCTTTACAAATGGCATTATATAGCTGCCGGCTCTCCTGATAGCGTTTATCCGGATTTTCCTGCAGGCATTTATTTATGATACGGTTAAACTTCAGGTGTTGCAAATATTTTCCTGTCCATGAAAAAGAACTCTTGCCCTGCACAGGGGCATGCCCATAACAGCAATAATGCAGCACTGCACCGGCACCGTACAGATCCGTTCTCACGTCCACTATCCCATCTCTTTGCTGTTGTTCCGGTGCCGCGAAGCCTCTGGTTCCATATTTTCCGGCATTTTCTTCTATCGGATGCCCACGTATTGAAGCACCAAAATCAATCAAAACAAGGGTCTGATCCGGACGCAGCAGAATATTGGACGGTTTGATATCAAGATGCAGCACCGGTTCCTTTCTGCTATGAAGATACATCAGCACCAGTGACAACTGGGAAGCCACCGACCACAATTGTTCATGAGGCATTCCCTTTGACACAGTCTGATCCAGACGGCACCCCTGGATATATTCCATAATTAGCCACAGGTATCCATCCTGCTCCAGTACATCCATTATTTTCGGAAGCGAAGGATGATTGAGATGCTTCATCATATCCAACTCATGCTTCCGATCCATGCGGACATTTGTCATAACCTTCGCTGCCCGCAATTGTTCTGTACATAAATGACAAACCAAATAAACTGTCCCCTCTCCTCCGCTTCCGAGATGCCGCACAATTCGGTAGCCACTATTTCTTGGCAAAGTGTATTCTTTTTGAGTCAACTCAAATCATCCCTTCTTTCTGTTACTTTCATAGATTGCCGACAGCCTACGCTTTCAAAAAGCGAATAGAAAGCTGAGCTGCTACCATTTTTTAAATTGGATCACGTCTGGTATACAAATCAACAAGAAGTTTTCAAATAGTATAAAGAAGTTATATGTGTTTAAGATTTGTTTTAATTAGTTGTTAATTATTGTAAGTGATATTATGCATCGTTTTCAGTTGCTTGTCAAGTGATTTCTGTGATAATTTTTTATCCAATAGGGATGTTCGGAGAACTTTCCTAATGGATAAAAAAGAACCCTGCGGCATTTGTCCATAACAACCATCAGGATTCTTTCTTACTCAAAACACATAAAATCAAGGCATCTCAAAATACAATCTATCAAAATTTTTCAATTAAAGTCTCATAAACCAATCCAGAAATCTGAACAATCTGTGCAACAGCAGTCTGATTGTCCTGGAGATCGTTACTGAGTACACAAAGCAAGTATGCCTGCTCTCCTTTTTCTACAATGGCGATATCGTTTTCTACATAATCGCCATAATCCCCCGCAAGCTCCCCCGTCTTATTTGCCACAATAACATCCGTATCCGTCAGGGCCGCCGGAATTTTCGTAAGGTTTGTCTGCTGCTTTAAATATGCATACATCTCAGCCGAAGCTGCCGCTCCCACACAAGTGCCATTATAAATGCTTTCCAACAAAGCACAACAGTCATTCGCAGTTGTATAATTGTCATCGGAAGGATTCTCTTCCAGGAACAGCCGCCCCATATGAGTTCCGGTATAACCATTTTCCTTCAGAAACTGATTCACCACGTCCATTCCGGCCTGTACATCACCAGAACCTAACATAGTCACCAGAGTATTAGACGCCGCATTGTCACTGACTGTGATCATCGCAGTAATTAAATCTGCCAGTTCTCCTTCATAGGATTCTTCTACCATAATCCGTCGTTCCTCTGAAGACGGGTAATAAACCCGATCATAAATAGCAGCCATAATAAAGGTCTTAAGCACGCTGGCCGACTTCATTTGCACATCGCCATTGATGTTTCCCGCAGAATTTTCTGTTAGAGATTTTACACTGACTGCCCAGTTCTCTCCCTGAGTCTCAGAAATATAAATATAGCGTTCTCCAAGCATTTCTATCAGAGAATTCATAAGCGCCTCAGCCTCCACCGTCTTTTGCCCTTTCTGAATAAAATAATCATCGATCCCATCTGCAATACCCTGTATCATCAGTTCTTGTACGGAAGAATCTGCCATACGCAGATCATCCGATTCATTTGTCATAAAACCCATCTCCAGAATCATCACTGGGATCCGACTCCAGTTTATTCCAGTCATACTATCTGTATACTGAATGCCAAGAGATGAAAAGCCTGCAATATTGCAATAAGAATTCAGAATACACTCCGCTAACAGATATGAATCCTCCGCAAGATATGCCACATAAGGGTTAGACGAAGAAGGAACCATCGCAAGAGCGCCGCTTATGCTGGAATCCTCAGAACCATTTGCATGAATGCGCACATAAATATCACCGCCCTCTTCATAAGCCAAAGTTGCTCGCTCTGCATTACTGATCGCAGTGTCATTATCCTCCCGCGTCAGGATCACCTCATAGCCCCGTTCCTCCAATTCTGAACGCAACAACAAAGCAATCTCCAGATTCAGCTCATATTCTGCAAGGCCACTATAACTCCCCTGCGTCCCAGTAGAAGATTTTGTTTTCATTTCCGAAGACCCCGGTCCAAGAGGCTCTGTGTCTGTCATATCCACCCAGCTTCCCTGATGTCCAGGATCAATAGCAACTGTGAGCTTCTCGGATATAATTTCTGTCTCTTCACAGAGCAAATACTCCGTCTCAGATTTCTGGTCTTCTGAAAGAGTATCATCCTCTCCGACGATAATCTCTGTTTCATTTCCTATTTGCCTGTAGCCTGTTGTCAAAAAGAAGAGCACAGGAAACAGCAATATAACCATTACCCTCAGAATACTCGCTGGTGAAAGAACTCTCTTCCTCTTCTTTCCTGCCATACACATTCCTCACTTAGATTATCAGAAATGTCCATATTATCCTAAAACAAAGACTTCATTGAATTCCAGCCTGTCCCAGTCTGGTTTTTCCCGTCAGCCAAACGCTGTGCTCATATAATCGTTGATCGAAGCCTCGCAGGAACGCATGGCAAGAATCGTTTTCTCCATCAATTCTTCTAATGACCATCCAAGGCGTTCTGCACCGGTACGTATCACATCGCGCGAGCATCCCGCAGCAAACTTCTTATCCTTAAACTTCTTTTTCAAACTGGATACTTCCATGTCCATCACGCTCTTAGACGGGCGCATCTTTGCGGCCGCACCAATCAATCCCGTCAGTTCATCCGCCGCAAATAAGACTTTCTCCATTTCATGCCTGGGCTCAAGGTCACAGCAAATCCCATAACCATGGCTGCATATAGAGTAAATCATATCTTCACTCACTCCGCCTGCCCGCAAGAGTTCCGGTGCTTTCTGACAATGCTGTTCCGGAAACAATTCAAAATCAATATCATGCAGGAGTCCGACAATACCCCAATACTCCTCATCTTCACCATACCCAAGCTCTTTCGCATACCATCGCATCGTTCCCTCCACTGTCAACGCATGCTGAATATGAAAATGCTCTTGATTATATTGCTGCAGAAGCGCAAACGCCTCATTTCTTGTCACTGTACTTTGCATACTCTCCACCTTTTCCTGCCTGCATATTTTTTAGTATATGGCCTCCGGCCATCTAAACAAATTCTATCACAGAAAAATAACATCTGCAATCCCCTATTTAACAAGCAGTTCGACAAATGGTCCATCGTTCGATTTCCAGATCGGATCGTACAACATGAAATAATCGATTTCTCTTTATTTGATCCTGAACTGACGCTGCCAGACAAAGCGCACCGGAAACCAGAATGCCTGAAAGCAGCCATAGAAATCCAAGAATAACCACCGAGACTTCAAGGAAATGAATCCCCATCAGCAAGAATAGCAGTATTTCAAACACGAGCCCTAAAATAGCGCACAACACAATTCCAGCCGGTGTCAGTGTCCGATAAATTTCCTGTTTTTCAGATTTTCTTTTCATATATGCCTCCATAATGTACACGGTTTATAGCAGAACATTTGTTCTTCTTGTTGTGTATTATAATACATACCGTTTCATAATGCAAGCATTTTTTCGAACTTGTGTTCGATTAACTTTCACATGGACGCTCTAACAGATTCATGATCTAATCGAGCAAAACAAAAACAGCGGAGCTGCCAGTATTCCTTACGCAGCCCTGCTCAATCGAGTAGGAAGATTTTCTCCCTACTCGCCCGGCCCTGCGCATTAAAAAAGCCGTGATTCTAATTTAGAAATCACGGCTTTCTAACGTGCGCAAGAGGATTCGAACCCCCGGCCTTTTGGTCCGTAGCCAAACG
>Ga0192276_1149_pt1 | contig 11345 bp, 6 predicted proteins | sample Koala_Koa24_I3_FD_131263 | JGI IMG/M metagenome (GOLD analysis project Ga0192276, IMG submission 131263) | Enriched cells from koala feces incubated with labeled cellulose particles, San Francisco Zoo, California, United States - Koala_Koa2-4_I3 ...
TAGCTATATGCTTAATGATGTTGGCGTGACAAAAGAGGAGTTTAAGGAAGAGGCTGCCCGCCGCGAACATGCGCGTGAGGTTGCCGCTCGCAGACAGGAACAGGAGCGGAAAGCTGAACAAGCGCAAGAGAATGAATATCGGGAACGGAAGACAGCTGAAGGTGCACGTATCGGTGAGCAAATCATCCGTGAATCGATGTCGGACTTTTTGGCGCGATACCCATTGCCGGAAGATGTGCCGACGTTTGATGAATTCAATGCGTATATGTCCAACCGGCTTAATAACGAGAGGTGGTGGACGAACTCCGGCGAGACGTTTGACCCGGCTGATGCACATCTTGTTTTGAACAATGACGAGTTGATGCACAACCTATATGACAACATGAATGACATTGCCACTGAAGAGGCTGAGCTTCGTGAAGCACAGCAAGCGCAGGAAGAGCAGCAACGGCAGGAGCGCCAAGAACAGCAGCGAATCGAAAGCGATGCACGTCACGAAGAAGCGTACAAAGACCTGCAGAACCTTTGGCTCCAGCAGTTCCAGAATACGTATAGTAACTATGTGCGTAATGAGATAGAGCATGGCACTTCATTCTCTGAAGCTACAGACGAAGTTCGCTTCCGCGAATACTTTGGCATGATGACTGGCAATTTTATGGATATGGACAATCGTCTTGGCTTTATCCCGAACAATAAAGACATTGACAGGATTGGCAAGGAAGCCAAGCAGAGATTGGCTGCAGATGCGATTATAGAGCGCGCACCATTCCAAGAGAGCGGGAAGGATGGTGAAGTCGTAATTCAGATCGGCATGAACCAAACTGAAGCAAATCGCATGCGTGATGAGATTTATGAAATACTGGGTAGTAGTAAATCAGAAAACCAGAAGTTTACTGAAATACGTGAACTGATAGATCCCGGCCACTTTAAGGATGACGAGTGGATTAGGGACTGGATAACCACTAATCTTAAAAAGAAAAAATAATGCCATATACTCAAGGAGCGCTGACACCAGCGCAACCCAATCCATATGCCCAAGCTGAACCAATAACAGGTGATACTGAAAACTATCAACCCAGTTTGGGTACGTATATCGGGGCTGTAGCGAGCGAGACATTTAATACAAACGACACTGGTTCGCTTATTAACTGGTGGCGCACTAAGAGGGCGCAAGGCGACTATGGCTATGAACCATTGTCGCTGGATGAGCAGCAGGAGGAAATTGAGCGGCGTGGGCTGAATGGGTATTTCAAACCCATGGAGGGGGAAAACACTGAATCCCTCCGTATACGTCTTGATAATAGGGAACGCGAACTCCGGAACCGGTATGTCCGCGAACACAATAAAAGTTTGTTGTATGGTGGTATTGGCCTTGCAACTGGCGCACTTGTCGAATCAACAAGCATATCTAACTGGGTTGCCTTGCGTCTGGGTTCTGCTATTGGCGCAGGGAAATATGCTACCCAAATGCTACAGCAATATGGCAAATCTTCTGTTGGCCGTTTTGCTGTTAGGGCTGGAGAGGGGTTCCTCTCTAATGTGTTGGTTAATGCTCCTGAAGAATTTATCATTCAGCAAATCCAAAGCAGTGAATTTCAATCTGAATACGGCTGGATGGATTCCCTTACTAATCTTGGATTCAGTGGCCTGTTTGGCGCAGGCATGCGCGCTATCGGCGGCGGTATTTCCGACTGGCGGCTAGGTCGCGCTGGTGTCAGGCAACCGTGGCAATTTACCCCAATCACTGATGCAACTGAACGGTCACGACTGGACTTTGCCAATAGGCAGTTTGAGGCATTCCGCGCCGCTGGTGTTGATTTGCCGGAAGATATAGTGCGGCAGAATGCACTGGCATCGGCTGCATTATTTGACGCGCGCAGTCGTGCATGGTCATATGATACTGGCAAGAATGTTAGTGAATACTACCAGCTGTATGGCCCTGAATTCAGGGCTGGCGTTGCGGATGAAGCGACTGGTGGGTTGCGGCAGTCCAGTATCTTCGACGTAGCGATGGAGAGTCAGGGCGAAATTGACCCCGGCTTCCGCGCGGTTGAACAACAGGACTTTATGCACAGCCTGTTTGGCGAAGACCTCGATACTCCAGTTACACTCCGCGAGATACAAGGCTATGGCAAAAACTATCTCCGTGACTTTGCTGAACTGTTCCCTGATTCTCTTCGTGGCCTTGATGAAGCTGGTATGGATATGGAGTTCTCTCCCCGCGACATTCTCGCGGGCAATCGTATAGGTGAGGCTCCTATCCTCGAAAGTATCCGTACGACAAGCGAAGTGAATACGGTAGCGGCTCCGGAACCGGTTGATTATCGCATTGGCGCAGACGGGAGTGTGATTGAGGGCGCGCCGCAGGCTGACCCGAACCGCTATCAGATGATGACGGAAGCGATTGATGAGAGCGGCCGATTCCCGCGAGAGAATCGGATAAAGGATGACATTCGCAGGGAAATTGGCGCGGCGGAAGATGACAAGATTTTCATTCACCGTAAGCCGGGCGAGGAGTATTACACTGTTTACCGTGGTGATAAAAATACCAAAGGGTATACATCGGCAGAAGAAGTAGCTGGGCTTAAGGTATTCGCGGTAGATGATTCGCTTGAATTACAGAACCGTGAAAAACAATACGCGCTGCTTCGTGATACCCAACCTGATGCCCCAACTCCTGAACAACTCACCGTTCGGTCGTATGCTGAAGCAAATAAAATATCAGTGGCTGAAGCTGCTCGCCGACTTGAGGCCGAAGGATATGCGGTGCCGCGAGGTGAAACGCAAGCTAATGGACGGCGCGGTAGAGTTAAGGCCACAGAGCCAATCACTGGCAAGGTAATGCCAGAGACCCGCATTGACATCAATCGCGCTGCAGCGAATGTGGCGGAAGCGTTGGACGCACCTCTCCCGGTTTCACGTGAAGCACTTGACGTCTCCGGCCGGGTACTGGATATTGCCAATGAAAGAGTCGGCGCCGCGATTGATGCAGCTGTACGGAGCGCCACACCTGATACTGTTCGCTTGGTCGATAATATTGCCCGTACTGGTGAGATAAACCTGAATGCCCCTGTACTGGCGCGGACCGTACAGGCGGTAGGCGAGCTGGCCAATACCATTGCCAACGAAGTTACTGGGGCTGCTGACGCTATTGGCACGCAGGTTGTCCGTGCCGCGAATGAGATATTGCCAAGGGTGGAAGCAGCAGTTAATGAAGCTACCCGTGTCACCGGTGGTATATCTCCGAACCAAATTACAACAGCAGTACAAACAGCGCAACAACCTCTCAACGTTCGCGCCCGCACTCGCTGGAATCCTGACGGTAAGGCTGTTGTGGACTTCTTCCAGACGACTGACCTAACGTCCGCCCCGCATGAGATGTTCCACATCTTCCGGCGTATGGTAGCTGATACTGCTGAAGACCCGAACGCTGCGGCAAATGTCAAATCCCACTGGGAAAATATCCGTGACTTTGTCGGGGCTAAGGAAGGTGTCCCTCTCTCGGTGGAGATGGAAGAAAAGTTCGCCCGTGCTGGCGAACGGTATCTTCTGAATGGTGAAGCACCTAATCCGAAACTGAATGACGTATTTACCCGTATGCGTCAGTGGTTCCTCGAAGTGTACGGAAATGCTAATGAAGCTGGCCTAAAAATCAGCCCTGAAATGCAGCGCACCTTTGACGATATGCTGCGGCTTCCGCCAGAAGCGATTGAGGATGGGCTCCGGTATTCATTGGAAGAACTTCAGATTCGTAACCCCGCCACAGAAGCAGGGGACGCGTACGACCACACGAGTGAAGCTAGTGACGATATTACCGAGACCATCAAGCCAGATACGGTTGATACGGATTACCAGAACGCGGTAGCCCGTGCTGGCGAAGCTGGGGCTGCCCAGCTCGATGCCGAACTTGCACCGCTCCGTGCTGAACTGCAGCGGCTCAATACTGAGCCAGAAGTGGCACGGAATATTGCTGAAGGTATTATAGCAGGGCGTAGCCTTGACGAAATCAGCATGGATTTAGTTGACGATGTTTGGACTCCAGAACAAATAAACGAACTCTATCAAGCTGCAATGGCTGGTCACCAGAAGGGGTTAAGCCTACAGGATATTCTCTCTAAACTTCAGCAAGCCACAGACCAAAAGGTGCGGGAGAACCTGCTTCAGCAACGCGCCACGATTCTTAATAGGCGTGCCCGCGATGCTGCGTTGGAGAGGGTATTTACTAACTTCCAAGGTCAAGAGGCCGAGGGTGTGGCATCTCTGTTGGCTGGCAGTAATCTCCTCCGTGAGGAAGGACGGCTTACTGCCGATGCGCTCGCATCAGCCAAACGGAACCGGTATATCTCCGGCCTTGTGGCTGATATTGAAAAGCTGCCCAAGGCGACACAGCGGATGTTCTTGGAGGACGCGTGTGAACTTGACCTTGCCCGCGCACTATGGAGTATAGATAATCCACGCGGTAGATATAATGGTCCGCCTGAAGTTATGGATATCGCCAAGGCAATTTATAAATGGCAAGAGATTGCCCGCACAGGGGCTAATGATGCTGGTGCGTCTATTGGCAAACTGGATGGGTATATTATCCATCAAACCCATAATGCGGACAGAATACGCGAAGCTGGCTTTGAAGTCTGGCGGGATGATATAGCCTCACTCCTTGATTGGGAGAGGACGGCGGACGGGCGGTATGAAACTGACATTGATGGCAGGGAACGGTTCCTTAAGGGGGCGCACACAGACCTCTCTACTGGGTATCATACTCACATCGATGGCACGCGCGAACCCATCATGACACGTGGCACTATTGTTGGCTCAACTGCATCAGGCATCAGCCAGCCACGTACTCTCCATTTTAAGGACGCTGATTCATGGTATCAATACCATCAAAAGTATGGCGACTCATCTATCCGAGAATCAGTGGCCAGCAACCTTGACCATCTTGCCAATGCGACTGGCATGATGCAGATACTTGGCCCAAGCGCGCACTCCAACCTGAAGCGAATTGTCGATGTTACACTTGACCGGCTACGTAGTGCTGGCCGTGTGGATGAGATGAATAAGCTCCAGCGAAGCTACGAAGTCGGGTTTATTCATAACTGCATGATGGAGCTGGACGGCTCGATAAGCCGCAGTGGTAATCCGCGATTAGCAAAAATATTTGGAACTGCGCGTGACCTCCTGTCCACTGCGCAACTTGGTTCAAGCCTATTTAGCCAGTTTGCCGATATACCCAATGCCGCAGCTGAACTGCGGTATCAAGGCCACAATTACTTCTCTGAACTATTCAGTGAAGTAACCAACATGGGCCGGTACTGGGGTAACAACTCGCAAGAGATGAAGCAGATGTGGGCTGGACTTGGCGCATACGCCGATGATGTTCTCCGCGAATTCCAATCGCGTTGGCGGATAGAAGATTCCACAACGCGGGGCACATGGCATAAGGTTGAGAATGCATTCTACAAACTCGCCGGGATGGAGAAGTGGGACCAAACGCATCGTAAAGGGGTAGCTACCAGGATGGCTTACCACCTTGCTCAAGACAGCGTCAAGTCGTGGAATGAATTAAAGCCACAGATGCGTAGGGTATTTAGCCTTGCTGGCATTGATGCTGACCGGTGGGAGGTTATCCGCCATGCTGATAAAATAACAGCAGATGGCAATACCTATCTTTCGCCGGAAAGCGTCCGGAATCTGCCTGATGGGGTAATACGGCAATACCTTGATGCACGTGGTCAAAGTTCAACGCCAATCGATATTCGTATGGCACGGAATGACATAGCTGACAGGCTGTCAAGCTGGTTCTGGGATAGGAATACCTATGCTGTAATTTCGCCTGACGTCCGTACCCGTGCCATTATGCGGCAAGGTCAGCAGGCGGGGACGTTTACGGGTGAAGCATTACGTTCTATTGGCCAGTTCAAATCCTTTACCATCTCCGAGATGCAACGCACTTATGCCCGTGAGGTGTATGGCTATGGCGAAGATACGTTCTGGGAAGCGTTACGTCAACGGTTCAGTTCCTTCTCCGGCGAAGCTGGATTTATGCCAATGGTTAACATGATGGCTGTTGGCACGTTATACGGCATGTTCAGCCTTCAGTCCAAGGAGCTGGCCAAGGGGAGAACCCTTCGTGATATACGTGACCCCAAAACATGGATGGCTGCATATGCACAAAGCGGTGGTATGGGAATTTACGGCGACTTCCTCTTCGGTGAACGGTCACGTTTTGGCGGCGGCCCACTCACGACTGCCCTTGGCCCATTGGCTAGTAGTGCGGACGACCTCCTTGATATTCTCCAAGGTATTCGTGATGGCGATGATGTCGCCTCTCAATTGGCCTCCTTTGCATGGCGTCACACGCCGGGTAATAATCTCTGGTTTATGCGTGCGGCAATGAACCAGCTCGTTATGTACCGCATTCAAGAGGCATTAAAGCCCGGCTATCTGAATCGCATGGAAAAACGGATTGGTAAGCAGAACGACCAAAACTTCCTAATCCGCCCATCGTGGAATCCATGGACAGAAGACTGGAATTGGAATACAATACAGGGTAGAGATTACCGGCAAGCGCAATAAACTTAAAGGATACACCTATGCCATACAAATTCACCCAACATGAAACTATATATCAGCCGTATAAAATGGAAGACCAGTGGACTGAATATACTGGCTGTTCTTCTCCTCCTATTAATATAAGTACCACAGGCACATGCACATACAATCATATCTGTGCTTGTTGCAATACTTATTCTTGTATGTCCGGTGGCGCAGTCCGTGTCACCTGTAACGCCACCGTGACCATCTCCAATTCCGTCTTCGACAACAACACCGCCGGTTCCTGCGGTGGCGCAGTTAGTGTCTCCTGTGGCAATGTAACTATCGATAACTCCAGCGTTAATTGTAACTGCGCCTGCTGCTGTGGCGGTGGCGTTATCGCCTGCGGTAGCGGCGCGTGCGTGACTATCAATAATTCCTGCATTAACAGCAATACCGCCTGCTGCGATGCTGGTGGCGTTGGTGTCTATGGCGGCGCGTGCGTGACTATCAATAATTCCTGCATCAACAGCAATACCGCCTGCTGCGATGCCGGTGGCGTTGGTGTTTATGGCGGCGCGTGCGTGACTATTAATAATTCTCATATTGATTGCAATTGCTCATACAAGTGCGGTGCAGCAGCGGTGGTGTGCTGCGCGACCGGATGTTTCTGTTGCGATATAATCAGTTGCAACCACGCATCCAGCTACACTTCCGGCATCTTCTCTCATTGCTGCGCCAAAACAGAAATCATCAACACCACCATCTGCTGTAATTGTGGTCAATATGGTGGGGGTTTGTTCGCGGAAAGTGGCTCATGCACAGTTATGTGCAATTCTAACTTCTTCTGTAATTGTGCAACTTCCTGTGGTGGTGGCATCTATGCATCCGGTGGTTGCCTTGTCTTCTGTGGCAATGTTTGTATCTGCTGTAACCAAGGTGCTTGCCCCGGTATACGACTTAACAACTCCAGCGCCTGCGCCTATGTCTATGGCACAGTGTATGACTGGGATGGTGTTAGTGGTTGCAACCAATCTTGCCAAGACTGCGGCGGCTGCTACTGCGATATGAAGAGCCAATCACAAGTTCTGGTCACCGGCAGAATGTATGAATATGGTGACTCGTCTGATATTGGCATTGCTGTCGCCAACGGAGGTGCGCTGGTAGTCAACGATAGCACTACCTTTGATGGTAGCGGCATAGCTGTTGAAGGTGGCGGCACATTTGACTTGTCAGCGCGGACGGGGAGCGAAGCACTTGAACTTGATACACTGGTTATGGATGATGATGCGGTACTGTGTGTGAGCGGTAAATCCAGAAGTACCGAGCCAGTTCTCCAAGTCAACAATGCCAATCTAGGTAATGTCAAGGTTAAAGGCCTTACTTCCGAACGTCCACTCATCAAGCATGGTGATATTATCTGGCATTATAAGGGTGGCAAGCTGGTGACTGACGAAGAAGAGTCTGAACCTGTTGAACAGGTAATAGATAATGAGCCGACGGTTGAGGAAGTGATACCTGAACCTGAACCTGTATCTGAATCCATAGAGGAGACACAGGCTGATGAACCGGAACAAGTTGAGCCAGAGCAGGAACGGGTGGATGAAGAGCCGCCAACCATGGAGTCAGAGCCGGAACAGGTGGATGAGCCAGAGGCAACCATGGAGTCAGAGCCGGAACAGGTGGATGAGCCAGAGGCAACCGTGGAGTCAGAGCCGGAACAGGTGGAGCCAGAACCTGAACCTGAACCTGAACCAGTAGAGGAGGTTATAAATAAGCCAGACACCAGTGAACCGGAGCCGGAACCAGAACCGGAGTCAAAGCCGGAATTAAAGTCAGAGCCAGAACCAGAGCCAGAAGCAGCGCCTGTTACTGAAGAAGAAGAGGAACCAGACATGATTACCCCGTCAATCACAATTACCCTTGGCGAGGATGAACCTACTATAGGTGTAGCCATGCCTATTACAATCGTAGCAACAGACAATGTGGCTATAACGAATATCACCTGTACTGTTGCTGGTAAAAAGAAACGTGCTCAAATGTCAACAGGTAAAGGTACACCTATAGCAACAAGTACTTATACCTTCACTCCCGAAGAGGCGGGTGATTATACAGTTATTGCTACAGCTACTGATAAGGCTGGAAATAGTATTGAGGCGAGTGAAGTTATTACGGTGGCTGAAGATAAAGATACTGAAGCTATTAACTTTAACGCTGGACTGGAGTAAATTATGGCAAATAATATTTGTTGCGCAACCTACTGTGGGGGTGGAGCACGGATTGAATGTTCGTGCGCGTGCTTCTGCTGTTCCACATGGTGTTGCGACAGTGCCGAATGCGGTGGCGGGCTGCTCCTGACCTGCGGCTCGACTGGATGTCTGTGCGACTGTAACGCTTTCTGTAATAATACAGCCTGTTGCGCTGGTGGCGCCATTAGGTTGGGTGGCCAGTCCTGCCTAATAGCGGCGGGCAATGGCAATGAGAGTAGTGACTGCCTCACCATCGACAGCAACTGCTCCCAATATGGTGGTGGTATTTATCAGCAAGGTTGTTCATGTACTTGCCTGCGAAACTTTGAGATTAAATGTAATCAAGCTGATTGCTATGGTGGTGGGTTCTATACACAAGGTTGCTCATGCTTTGACTTGTGTTGTGGTAAGTTTGAATGTAACTGCGCTAAATACGGTGGTGGTATTTATGCTACGAGTGCTTGTAGTGGTTGCGTTTGCTGTGTGAATTTCTGTTGCAATTGTGCAGATAGTAGTGTATGCGAAAGTACAAGCTCCTGTTATGGTTCCGGTGGTGGCGTGCGCATGCAGTGCAACTCCAACGTCAACGTCAACGACAGCTGCTTCACTGAGAACTGCGCTGGCATGTTTGGCGGTGGCATGTTTGTCAGCAACTCCTGCGCGTGTCTCTGCAATGTGAACTTCTGCTGCAACTGTACCGCTGGTTTTGGTGGTGGCCTATTTGTCCAGACCTGTTCGTGCGCCTGCTTTGAAGGGTACACCTGCTTTAAGGATAACCACGCTAATTCCTGCGGCAACTCATGGTTTCTCTCTGGCGAAAACATCTGCTTCCATATTGCCAGTGGCTCGTGCATTGAAGACCATGATGGTGGCGGGTCCAGCCAGATTGATATATACATGGCGCAGGTTTGCTGCAATGCTGAAAACCGGTACTGCTGCTGCTGGACTGAGGCGGCAACCGCCCTTAGCCGGACGCGGAGTGTGGGCGGTGCGTTGCAAGAGCTGGCTGAAGCGGATGCAGCCAAGATTATTATTGACGGTACCTATAAAGCCTATGGTGATTACTCTGAATTTGATGGCTGCTTCATTGTTAATAATGGTGGCCTGCTAACCATGAATGAGAATACGGTTATCGAGCCAGATGAAGATGAAGCCTATGGCACGACGATCGTTGTCGAAGATGGTGGTACGTTTGACCTATCAACCCGTGAAGCAGCGGAAGGGATTGAGCTGAAGAAGCTGGAGATTAAGGGTGGCGGTAGGATGAAGGTTAAGGCCAATGAGTATGATGCCAAGGCAAAGACTGCTACCATACCTGCCATTAAAGTAGGTAATCTCCGAATATCTGATGATGCTATTATCGAAGGTGACAATAAGGACTCTACTTATCTCTTTGCAACATCAGGTACAACTAAATATACCCTTACTAATGGCAAGATATCCAAGGCATAGGAGTTAAGATGATCCTTGACTCCAATCTTATCTCAATTGACAGGCAGTGGATTTCACGTAATAGCCCTGATAATGAGATACCATTTATAGCGACTGGTATCCCTGTCCCCCTTACCGGCTTCAAAGACCCCGGTAGGCAAGGTCCTATTCAAGTCTGCATTTTTATTTCCGAGTCTGTCAGCTGGCATATACACTTCAGTATCTATCATTCCAACTCACCTGATGGCCCATGGAAACGGTGCGCCACACGGACCGTCCATGCACCCAAGCGCGGACGGTTCCTTGCGTGGCGATTCCTACCACGGTCGGTGAAGAAGCAATGGCTTTACTTTGAGGCTGTTGTCGATCCAGAAGACAGGGAATGGCCTGAACTTCCCAATACTCCTGCTCCTCCAGAAATCCAGACCGTTCAAGTCTTTGCCGCCATAACCATCGAAGATCTACGGTGGTATGAAGATGGCTTGTTTATTGACTGGCATAGTGGAACGTCAGACATTATCCGGCCTCCAGAAGGAGAGACTCCCCCTGAAGACCTGCCTGAAATTGAAGAGTCGGAAGAAGATGGTGTTCGACTGCTCATTATTATGCCATCTACCGGGGAGGAGGAAGAAGACGAAGAGATTGAGGACTTTGAGGTAGAGGAACCGGAGGAGGCAGAAGAGGGAGAGCTAGAAGAAGGAGATGAATGCGCTGAATCAAGCGGGGTGTATAGAGGGTTGGTAATTGGGAAGAGCGAGACGAAGGGAGGGGATGATAGCAACGAAAGCATAGAAGAACTTGAAAATGACGAGACGCCGGAATTTCCGGATGACGAACAACCGGGAGAGCCGGAAGAGCCGCCGGAAGAGCCGCCGGACGAAGGCGAAGACGGAGACGGAGACGGAGACGGAGACGAAGACGGAGACGGAGACGGAGACGGAGGCGGAGACGGAGGTGAAGGCGGGTATCCTACTGACAAATGGTATATACTATGTTGCGGCTATATATGCGAAGATACTATAGGTACGTGTGAAGGTGGCTGTATTCAAATAGGCACATGTCCATGGCTTTGTTTAGATAATAGTTATGTTTGTAATTCAGGAAGCTGTGGAAGTTGTGGAACATGTGGTG
>Ga0192276_1150_pt1 | contig 11318 bp, 9 predicted proteins | sample Koala_Koa24_I3_FD_131263 | JGI IMG/M metagenome (GOLD analysis project Ga0192276, IMG submission 131263) | Enriched cells from koala feces incubated with labeled cellulose particles, San Francisco Zoo, California, United States - Koala_Koa2-4_I3 ...
CCGGAGATGACTACTACTCGGTCGCCGACGGTTATCATGTCGTTGCCGGAAGGGATTATTGTCTTTCTGCCACGCATGATACCGGCGATGAGGATGCCTTTTTTCAGCTCCAGGCTCTTCAGCGGGATTCCTGTAAGTTTGGATTCAGAGTTGACCAGGAATTCAAGGGCTTCGACCTTGCCGTCCATCAGCTTATAGAGCGTCTCAACGGATGAACCTACACTGTTTTCGAGAGCTCGGGCATATTTAACGACTACAGATGAAGTTATATCTTTAGGAGAAACGACGCACTCGACGCCGATTTTGGTTGCCATTTCGACGAGCTCATCACGGTTGGCCTTGGCAATAACTTTCGGGACATTCTGCATGGATGCGAAAATTGCCGTCAGGATATTTTCTTCATCGAAACCTGTGAGAGATACGAAGGCGTCGGAGCTTTCGATGCCCTCTTCGAGAAGGAGCTCCTGTTGCATACCGTCACCATAAATAATCGATGTACCGGGAAGGAGTCCGGCAAGCTCTTCGCAACGAGCTTTGTTTTTGTCTATAATCTTTGCATAACCGCCGCTTCGGTTTATCAGTGCGGCAAGGTAGAAGGCGATTTTGCTTCCGCCGAGAATCATGGTGTGCTTCGCTTTTTTCTTCAGAACGCCGACCATCTTTAAAAGCTTCGACATCTCTGCCAAAGATGCTGTGATACCAATCTTATCGCCGGATTTAAGCTCAAACGAACCGTCAGGGATGAAAACCTGATTTCCTCTCTGAACACAGCAGACGAGGAAGTTGGCGTTATACTTTTCACGGAGCTTGATTAAGTTCATTCCATCAAGCTCACTGTCATGAGGGATGATTACCTCAATCATTTCGAGATTTCTCTTTGAAAAGCTCTCGATTCTTACTGCCGAAGGAAACTTTAAGATATTATACATCTCCTGAGCTGTCAGGAGCTCGGGATTCAGGGCAAGGGAGAGTTCCAGATGCTTTCTTAAAAACCGAGGCTGTTGTCGTTATATTCAGGGTTTCTGATACGGGCGATTGTGTTTTCAGCGCCCATCTTCTTTGCCAGGAAGCAGGCAAGCATATTCTGCTCGTCGGAATCCATACATGCGACGAATATATCGGCTTTCTCGACATTCGCTTCGACAAGAGTTTCATAGTCGGAGGCATTGCCGATAACGCCCATAACATCGTGGACGTTGGTTATAAGGTTTATTACGTCTGCATCGATATCGACTGCCACGACGTCGTGACCTTCAGCCGCCAGCGCCGCAACAATCTCCATTCCAATTTTTCCGCATCCCGCAACAGTGATTTTCATTTCAAAGCGATATTCCCTTCCCCGCCGAATCCGGCGGATTTCAACACTATTTTATCACCTTTTCACTCAGTTTGCAACTGTTATTTCAAAACTACGGCTATATGCAACAAAATCCCCACCAATTGGTGAGGATTTTATTACAGATTTTGTTTATACGTCGCCTGCAAGCTCTCTGTAGAGACCCATATAGAGCTCTGCCGAGCGAGCCCAGCTGAAATCTTCACGCATTGCATGAGATGTGAGCTTGCCCCACTGCATTCTCTGGTCGTAATAGGCTCTTGCACGAACTGTTGCGTCGAGCATATCGTGAGCGTTGTAGGTCTTAAATGTGAAGCCGTTGCCGCCGGGACCGCCGCAATCGACGATAGAGTCCTTTAAGCCTCCGGTTTCACGAACTATCGGGATGGTGCCGTATCTTAAAGCTACCATCTGAGCCAAGCCGCAGGGCTCGCTCTGTGAAGGCATCAGGAACATATCGGCGCCGGCATAGATTCTGTGTGCAACATCGGGGATGAAGCCAATCTTTACTCCCACTCTGTCCGGATATCTGTATGCCATCTCACGGAAGAAGTCTTCATATTGCTTCTCGCCGGAACCGAGTATTACAAACTTATAGCCCAAGTGAACCATGTCCTCAAAGACGCACTTTATAAGGTCAATGCCCTTATGGGAAGCAAGTCTTGTGACAATGCCCATAACAGGCTCCTTGCCGTCGGGAAGACCGAATTCTTCGAGTATTGCCTTCTTGCAGACAGCCTTGCCGGACTTGTCATCTACTGTGTAGTTGGCGGCGAGCGCCGGGTCGGTTGCAGGATTATAGATATCCTGGTCGATTCCGTTCAGGAAGCCGGTGAGCTTATACTGCTTGCTCCAGAGAACGGGGTCGAGACCGTGCGAGAAGTATGGATTGAGAATTTCCCACGCATATGTGGGAGATACAGTCGTAATCTTGTCAGCAACCTCAAAGGCACCCTTCATGAAGTTACAGCAGTTGTCATACTCCAAAATTCCTCTTGCATAATCAGGGATTCCGAGAAGGTCGGAGCAGAGCTCCATGCCATACTTGCCCTGATACTGGATATTGTGGATTGTGAAGACAGTCTTGATGTTGCCCATTCCCTCTTCGCCTTTGTAGAAGAGGTTATAATAAACGGGAGTCAGAGCAGTCTGCCAGTCGTTGCAGTTGAGTATATCAGGCTTGAAGTCGATGTGCTTGATGAGTTCGAGTATTGCCCTTGCAAAGAAAGCAAATCTCTCAGCGTCATCATAGTGACCGTAAATGGTGTTGCGCTTGAAGTAGTATTCATTATCGAGAAGATAATATGTAACTCCTGCCGCTTCGCCCTTGAAGACGCCGCAATACTGGCTTCTCCACGAAACCGGCACGAAGAAGTTTGTAACATACTCCAGGCTATCTCTCAGTTCCTGCTTGATAGTGCCGTAAAGAGGAAGTACCACGCGGCAATCCTGTCCTGCTTCGCAAAGCGCTTTCGGAAGTGAGCCTGCGACATCGGCGAGTCCACCTGATGCAACATAAGGCAGTGCTTCAGAAGCACAATATAGAATTTTCAATTAAATCACCGTTCCTTTTTTATCAGAGAACTCTCTTCTTGCCGATGTAAAGAGGACTTCCGACAGCGGATGAAATTCTTAATTCATCGCCGATTACAACGTCCTTATCGGCAATGATGTTGGAAATCATGGTTTCTTTTCCGACTGAGGTGTCCTGCATGAGGATGCAGTTCTTGACAACTGCGCCCTTCGCAACCTTGACGCCTCTGAAGAGGATTGAGTTCTCAACTACACCATCGATAACACAGCCGTCAGCGACGAGAGAATTGTTGACCGAGCTGTCAAGACCATACTTTGAAGGTGCGTCATCACGAACCTTTGTATAAATCGGTCTCTTCTTCAGGATGAGTTTCCCTAAGTTATCAGGGTCGAGAAGCTTCATGTTCTCGGTGTAGTAGCTCTCGAAATCGTAGATTCTGCTGTAGTAACCGGTGTATTCGTGAACACGGATATTGAGCTTGCCAGCCTTAGCCTGCAAAACGTCTCTGTCAAAGATGTTCTTTCCTCTCGGAATCAAATCCATGACAAGGCTTTCAAGAAGCGCAGTCGAAAGGATATGGATATTCAAAGCCAGAGTGTACTTGCCAGCCTTTGCGGCATTGAGGATTGTCTCCTTGACTCTGCCGGTGGAATCGGTCTCGAAAGCAACTGCATCAGCGGTTTCGGAAGCGGAATAGTTGCCGGTTGAGGCGACACAGGTTATGTCAGCTCCCGACTCGATATGCTCTTCGATAATCTTGGAGTAATCGGCATTGAGGACGACGTTACCGTCGGTGAGGATTACATACTCACAACCAGTCTTCTTGATGTAGCCGAGAGCGCCCTTCAGTGCTTCGAGCTTTCCGACATAGAGACCTGAATCGATATTTCCGTAAGGTGGAAGGATTGTAAGACCGCCATAGGAGCGTGCCAAATCCCAGTATCTCGCAGAACCGATATGGTCGAGAAGTGACTCATAGTTTGACTTTGTGATGATTCCTACTGTCGACATTCCGGAATTAACCATGCTGGAAAGCTGGAAGTCGATAAGACGGAATCTTCCGCCGAAAGGCACGGATGCCATCGTGCGGTTTGATGCAAGCTCGGGCAAAGCCTCATCGTGGGAATTTGCGAAGATAATGCCCAATACATTTGTCATATTATAGCTCATTGTCCTCTTCCTCCTTACATATCGGCAGAGATAATCTCTTTGGGCTTAACGAATGAGCCGGAGCTGACTGTTACGTCGTGACCGACGACCGCAACCCCCCACTCGTCCTTGTTCTCTACCATTTCGGGTCTTGCACCGATATGTGCACCCGACTCAATGACGCTCGATTCGCCGACTATCGAATACTCGACTACGGCGCCCTTCTTGACGGTTGCGCCGGGCATGAGAATCGAGTCGGTAACGACTGCGCCCTCTTCAATGGTGACTCCGCCGGAAATCATCGAGAATTCAACCGCGCCGTCGATGACACAGCCAGTTGTTACCATTGAATTCTGAATCTTGGCGTTCTTGCCGATGATGTGAGGTGCACGGGAGTCGTTATTAGAGTAAATCTTCCAGTTCGGGTCGTAAAGGTCTAAAGAAACAGTCGGGCTGAGAAGGTCCATATTAGCTTCCCAAAGGCTGTCTATCGTTCCGACGTCCTTCCAGTATCCCTCGAATCTGTAGGCATAAAGTCTCTCCTTGTTTGCGAGAAGCGCAGGAATGATGTTCTTGCCGAAGTCCTTTGTAGCGGTTTCGTCCTGCTCATTCTCTATGAGGTACTTCTTGAGTGTAGGATACGAGAATATGTAGATGCCCATCGATGCCAGAGTGCTCTCCGGAACCTTCGGCTTTTCTACGAACTTGGTGATTGCATTGTCATCGTCGACGGACATAATCCCGAAACGTGATGCTTCCTCATACTCGACGTCAAGAACTGCGATTGTGCAGACGGCATCCTTTTCCTTGTGGAAGCTGAGCATTTTCGAGTAATCCATCTTGTAGATGTGGTCGCCGGAAAGGATTACGACATACTCGGGGTCGTATCTGTCGATAAACGACAGGTTCTGGTAGATGGCATTAGCTGTGCCTTCATACCACTGTGCGCCGGAATTTGACTGATAGGGCGGCAGGATATGAACTCCTCCGTGGATTCGGTCAAGGTTCCATGCCTGTCCGTTGCCGATATAGTCGTTCAGAACGAGCGGCTGATACTGGGTCAAAACACCCACTGTGTCGATACCTGAATTGACACAGTTAGACAGCGGGAAATCGATGATTCTGTACTTGCCTCCATAGGGTACGGCGGGCTTGGCTACGTTCTTTGTCAGTGCGTACAGTCTTGAACCCTGTCCGCCTGCCAAAAGCATCGCAACACATTCTTTTTTGTTGTACATTACACTCTTCCTTTCAGATTTTGATTGAAATCGCTCTATTATTTGTCGTCTGCATCAGGCGACGGAGTCTCTTCCTTTTTGGGGGCTTTTCTGCCACCATATTTTCTTACTTTGAAATACATTACCGACATCGGAGGGATATCCACCGCTATCGACTGGTCAAGCCCGTGAGAAGGAATATTCTCAGACTTGACTGTGCCATTCAAGTAGGGTGAACCGTCCTTTGAAGCCGAATTGAGTACTTCGGTATATGTTCCTCTGTAGGGCACACCAAAGCGGTAGCCCTTTCTCTCAACGGGAACGAAATTGCAGACAACCAGAATTTCCTTACCCTGTTTGTCTATTCTCCTGAAGACGATTACGCTCTGCTCGTTGTCGTCAGCCGCAATCCAGCTAAAGCCCTTCCACGAGTAATCTTCCTGCCACATCGGCGGATTTTCAAGGTAGAAGGTATTTAGATTCTTGACATACTCCTGGAAATCTCTGTGAGCCTCGAACTTTTCGGGCATGAACCATTCAAGCCCGTTACTGTAATCCCACTCACGGAACTGGGCAAACTCGCTCCCCATGAAGAGAAGCTTCTTGCCGGGATGAGCCATCATATAGCCTAAGAACGCTCTGTCATTTGCGAGCTTCGAGTCAACGTCGCCGGGCATTTTGTCAACAAGCGAATGTTTGCCGTGGACGACCTCATCATGCGAAATCGGGAGAATGAAGTTCTCGGAAAACGCATAGAAGAAGGAAAACGTGAGTTTATCATGGTTGAACTTGCGGAAGTACGGGTCAAGCGACATATAGTGCATCATGTCGTTCATCCAGCCCATATTCCACTTGAAGTTGAAGCCGAGTCCGTTCATGTCGACTGGCTTTGTGACGTTTGCCCAGGCTGTCGATTCCTCGGCAATCATGATGGCGTTCGGACACCTTGAAAAGACTGCGGTGTTGAGCATTTGCAGGAACTCAACCGCTTCGAGATTTTCGTGTCCGCCATACTTGTTCGGTCTCCACTCGCCGCCCTGTCTGTCATAGTCGAGGTAGAGCATCGACGCAACTGCGTCAACTCTCAGACCGTCAACATGGTACTTTTCAAGCCAGTAGAGTGCACTGGAAATGAGGAACGACCTTACTTCAGGACGTCCGAAGTCGAAGACTCTTGTTCCCCAGGCTTTGTGCTCCATCTTTAAGGGATCGGCGTACTCATAGCACGGTGAACCATCGAATTCATAAAGTCCCGCTCCGTCCTTCGGGAAGTGAGCCGGAACCCAGTCAAGGATAACGGCGATTCCCGCCTGATGGAACTTGTCTACCATCTTCATGAAACCTTCGGGAGTGCCGTAACGGGAGGTCGGGGCGAAGTAGCCCATAACCTGATAGCCCCACGAGCCTTCATACGGATATTCGGTCAGAGGCATGAACTCGACGTGGGTATAGTTCATCTCCTTCAAGTACGGGATGAGCTCATCTGCCGCCTTTTCATAGCTGTAGACGTTGCCGTCCGGATATCTCTTCCACGAGCCCAGGTTTACCTCGTAGATGTTCATCGGCTTGTCATATGGAGTTGAGCGCTTACGCTTGTTCATCCAAGTGGTATCGCCCCACTTGTAGCCGGAGATGTCAAAAATCTTGGTCGCAGTTCCGGGAGGCGTTTCCATATGGACACCATACGGGTCGGCTTTCATTCTTTTTGAGCCGTCTGCGCCTTCAACGAAGTATTTGTAGGTCGAGTATGTATCGAGCGCCTGCGCCGTGCACTCCCAGATTCCGCCCTGGATTCTATGGCACGGGTTGGCGTCAATGTCCCATCCGTTGAAATCACCTACCAGCGAGACACGCTTGGCACGTGGTGCCCAGACCCTGAAGATGTAACCGCCCTCGTCTCTCTTGTGAGCACCCAAAAAATCTGCTGAGTCGTAGTTTTTACCATCCAGAAAGCTTGCGATTGCCGCATTTACGTCAAAGGCACCTTTAACCGGAATAACACTGCTCATATCTTTAACCCCTTCTTTCTTAATGTAGAGAGTAATAGCAAAATTAAAATACTTATAGTTTGCGAAGCGGAAACTTTTACACCTATCCGCTTATGGTTTTATTATATCAAGCCTTGACGAATATTGCAAGGAGTTTAGAGCAATTTGACGTTTTTAACATTTTTCAACCGTTCTTTTTGTGCAAACTTAACAAAGATTTTTTAAAGTTTTTGAAAGCTTAACAACCGCCACCGTAATATCGTCGCGGAAATCCGGCTTTTGATTCTTATATGCATCACTGGTTAGTAGTGAAGCTAAGTCGTCTGTTGAAATTCCATCGCTACTTTCCGAAATTTCAACAATCCTTTCTAATCCGAGACTGTCGGAACCATCGGTCATCATAAGGATTGTCACGTCCGATTCGGGAGAGATTCTGGTGTTCACTAGGCTGATTTCTTCCATGATTCCAATGGGATATCCGCCTGAGGGTATCGGAGTCACTCCGCTTTCCGAAATGATATAGCTTTTTGCCGCACCGCATTTTCTTATCTCCAGCTCACCGGTCATGAGATTTGCAGAAAGAATATCGAGAGTTGCAAACGACTCGTCCGGCTGGCAGGAGCGGATATATTCGGATGAAAGGCGAAGTGCGGATTCAAGAGAATAGCCTGCCTCGGTGAGATTTCTGAAGGACTTTATGAGGCTCTTAGCTGTTGTTTTGGCTTCCCTGCCGGTTCCCATTCCGTCGGAAAGAATGAGGTAGCTATAGACGCCGTAGTTCCAGATTTCGGCACGGTCGCCGCAGATTCCGTCGTCAGGCTCCGACGAATTTGCAGGTATCTGACAGACTCCTGCATCGAAATGCCAGCGGGGCTTCGGTGCTACGGTATAGCGGATATACCGGTCTGTTTCGGTGCGGAAGAGCTCAGCGCCGCTTCCCATGCCGGACTTTTCGGCGGCTTTGAGAATTGAATTTTCGCTTATACGGGCGGTTTTCGGAAAATAGATTTCGACTGCGCCGTCGAGACTCGGATTTGCGCCGACCTGTGTGCCTGTTCTTTTTGAAAGTATTTCGGACAAACGTAAGGCTGTAGGACTTTGTTTCTGTGGGGTGAGCGATTTTGCGAGATCGGCTTCGGTGAGCGATAGAAGCTCAACCATATTTTCAAAGCTGTGTTCGCCAGAACCCGGGGTCGCGAACTTCGGGAAGTGACGGAGGGCGTTTTCCAAAAAGTTAAGTCTCAGGGATGTAGAACGAACTGCCGCCGAAAGTGTGGATTTCTCTCGGGTAAGCTTGTATACACATATTATACATACTGAAAAGCCGAGGATTTCGCCGAGGTGATAGGAAGAGGCTATCACTACTGCGAATCCAAAGAGTGCAATAAGCTGGGGCAAAGTTGCGGTTTTTATGCCTGACTTGGAAACGGTTGTCGTGAGATATGTACATGCGCCTAGAATCAGTCCGACGGTGATGATTTTCACGAAATAGGTCGGGCTGGCGCCTGCCGTTGCTCCTGCAAAGATGGCACAGCCCAGGCATGATGCGGTGGCGATTATCGAGACGAAGCCCGGATATCTTCGGCGGGTTGTGCCGTCGAACAGAAGACGTGTCAGGAAGACCACAATCGCCGTCGCAAGGGATGCCACCTTCCCTGCTGTGATTTCCGAAAATACCGCCGTGATGGTTGCTCCCAGAAGTGCCGAAAAGCCGCAGACGGGCGGGAGTGCGGCTACAAGTGGCGCCGTGAGCACCGAGTCCTCTCCAAGAAGACTGGAACCGGCGATGATAACTCCCGCTAGAAAACTGAGAACCGGCTTTACGATTGTGAAGATGGTTGATTTTTGGACTAGTGGAACTGATTTCAAAGATTCTGTTAGCTTCATTTTTAACGCTTCCTTTCGCTTGGTCGGAATAATTCTAACGCAAAGCAAATAAGAAGGCTGTCGAAGTGGGACAAAAAATCCTCGCCATCTTGGGCGAGGATAAATCGTATTCAATTTCCTTCAACCAGCTGGCAACGAACCGTGACACGGGCTTGACCGGAGGTGGTACAGGTGAAGAGTGTCAGGTCCCAGTCGCCAGAAATCATCTCGGAAATCGCTGTCGGCTGGAGGGTTTCGACCTCAACCGCTTCGTATTCGTATACCGTTCCGGTTACGTCGGTAAATGTGATTGAAGCTCCTGGGGACAGATTCTTTATGTTACCGAAATGGCGTTCGTAGTTATGGGCACAGATTACGAGATTTCCGGCGCTTGCACTACCGGTGTATCTTGCAGGAGAGTTTTTAAGTCCTGAATAGCTCCATTCTGACAAAACAGGCAGTTCGAGACCAAACGACGGTATAGAAAGAATACCGATGTAGCTCTCGTCGTCGACGGTAAGACTTATGACAGAATAGGTCTCGCCATCAGCGTCCTCCTCAATTGTAAGGGTATACTCGGAGCCAACGGAGGATAGCATTGCATCACTTAGCTTTTCCTCAGCTTCGGTAGATGCTGTTGCGGCTCGGTCGGCGTCGTAGCTGTTATAGAGATAGAGCGAAAGCGCACCAGCTAAAAGCAGTACGCCAATCGCTATTAAAATCCGTCCAAAAATTCGTCTCGTCATTTCTTTTTATCCGTCTTTGAGACTATGAGACCTGCTACTATGCAGACTCCGCCTGTTCCAGCCATTATCGGAATCGGTAGATTCAGCTGTCCGGTTTTCGGGAGGGTCTCCTCTTCTTCGTCATCAATCTCGACTACGTCATCGTCCTCGATTTCGACGTTATTCTCCTCTGTCGGGTCATCGTCATCGGGAATTGTCACGTCAGGGTCGGTGACTTCTGTTACAGTTGTTGTCGTAGGAGTGGGCGGCGGTGTCGGAGTATTGGGAGTCGAAGGCGCAAGCTTTGCGATTACCTCGACGTCATACTCTCCATTCAAAGGCACGGGAACCACGCACGGCTCAACTTCGTAGCCATCAGGATTGGTCGACGGGACTATCAGATAAATTCCCGCAGAAAGACCCGGGAAGGTAACCGTTCCGTCGGAACCGACAAGATATGATGCGCCGGGGATTTCAGTAGCCGTTGCCCACTGCCAGAGAAGCCACGGGAGGGTTGAATCCTCCAGATCGGATATGTCGATGCCGCAGTTGGCGAACTCACTTACGAAGTCGCCGTTTTCGTCCGCAACCTTATAGATAGTCAGGACACCGTCTGTCAGAATCGTGTCGCCGTATTTAACCGTTACGGTTATCGAGCCGGTTGTTGCGAACACGGTTGTCACAGATGAAATCGTAACTGCTACAACTACCAGAACAGCGGACAGCGTTCTCAAAATATTTCTTCTCACGGCTTAATCGTCCCTCCTTTGATTGTTATAGTGCTTCCTTCTCGGAAGCGATGCCATCAAAGCTGTTTTTTCTAGCTTATGATTGTAATTTTATCGAACGGGTAGATTCTTACGAGAACCTTCCCTACTATCTGGTCGTTCTCGATGCAGCCAATGGCACTGCTTCGGGAATCTATTGATGTGGCGCGGTTGTCTCCCATAACGAAGACCCGGTTTTCGGGAACCTGATATGGAAGCTCGATATCGCACTCGCCCAAAGATTTGTTTGTGACATACGGCTCATCGAGAAGCTCACCGTTGACGGTTACGTTGCCCTCTTCGTCGATGTCAATTATGTCTCCGGCAACGCCGATAACTCTCTTCAGAAGAAGCTTATTCTGGTAGTAGAAGCCAATAAGATCTCCGGTTTTTAAGTTATCCGTCTTGAAAAGAAGGATGATGTCGTCGTCCGAAAGAGTCGGCTCCATGCTCGAACCGGAAACCTGCAAAACTGGCAGGAAAAGTGTCGCCAAGAGAACCGCCACAGCGGCAACCACAACCAGCGCATAGACGGTTGTCCGGAGGGTTACTATAAATCTTCTTCTTCGTTTGAGACGCTTGCGCTCCGCCAGGACTTCTTCCTCGGTCGGGAGAACCAGCTCGCGATTCTTTTTTCGTTTAGACAATGCAGGCTCTCCTTACTCAGTAGTGTCAGAATGAACTTGTGAAGAATATTCGCTGTCAACACGTTTGACAAGCTCCAGGGCGTTGTCAA
>Ga0192276_1151_pt1 | contig 11196 bp, 5 predicted proteins | sample Koala_Koa24_I3_FD_131263 | JGI IMG/M metagenome (GOLD analysis project Ga0192276, IMG submission 131263) | Enriched cells from koala feces incubated with labeled cellulose particles, San Francisco Zoo, California, United States - Koala_Koa2-4_I3 ...
TTTTTGCACTCACAGTTTGTCGGACTCGCAAAGTTTCAGATGCTTTTTTCGGACAGTACCTTTATTCGCGTTATCCGCAATACGCTGGCGATGGGTGTCCTGAATCTGGTTTCCACTTTTGTCATGGCGATTTTGTTCGCGATTCTGTTAAACGAGATTCGTTCCAAATGGGGAAAACGGATTGTACAGACGATTTCTTATCTCCCGCATTTCCTGTCATGGATTATTGTTACCGGTATTTTACATGACATGTTATCTACGTCCGGCATTGTAAATGAAGTGCTGGTAAAATTAGGTATTCTGAAGCAAAGTATTAACTTTTTCGCTTATCCGGCTTTTTTCTGGCCAATCGTGGCGTTTGCCAATGTGTGGAAGGAAACAGGCTGGAACGCGATTGTATACCTCGCCGCGATTACTGCGATTGACCCCAGCCTTTATGAGGCGGCCGCCATTGACGGCGCAGGGCGCTGGGGGAAGATTAAGTATATTACACTTCCGGGGATCCGCCCGACGATTATGATTTTGCTTTTGATCAATATTGGTAATGTGTTAAACGCAGGCTTTGAAATACAGTATTTGCTCACCAATGGCCTGGTGCAGAAAGTGTCTCAGACGATTGATATTTACGTGCTGAACTGGGGCATCAGCCAGATGGATTACTCTCTGGGTACGGCAGCCGGTATTTTCAAGAGCGTCGTCAGCATCATTCTGATCGTGGCGGCGAATGAAATTGCCAAGAGAACCGGTGACGAACGGTTGTTCTAAGGAGGAAATACGGATGGATAAAGAAAAATTGAAATCAATCGTATCGAACAGAGCTTTTGTCATATTTAATACTTTGTTCATGGCGGCGTTTGTGGTGATCACACTCTACCCGGTGTTAAATACGCTGGCGGTTGCGTTTAATGACGGAACCGACGCGCTCCGGGGCGGGATTTACCTGTGGCCCAGAGTATTCACATTAAAGAATTTTATTACTGTTTTGCATAAGGAGAGCATTGTAACTGGAGCGTACATCACCGTTCTGAGAACCGTGCTCGGTACGTTTGCGTCGCTCGCTACGAACGCTTTGCTGGCGTTTATTGTGAGCCGGAAACGCTTCCTGTTTCGCTCGCAGCTTTCCCTGTTTTGGGTCATTACCATGTATGTGAACGGAGGACTGATACCGACGTTCCTGCTCTACAAAAATCTGGGATTGACAAACTCCTTCTGGGTATATGTGATTCCTGGCATGATCAGCGCCTTTAATATGCTTGTGCTGCGCACCTATATGGAAGGCCTTCCGGACGCTCTCGAGGAATCCGCGCAGCTGGATGGCGCAGGTTATATGACCATATTTGTGAGAATTATTTCTCCGCTGTGCAAGCCGGTATACGCGACGATCGCGCTGTTTGTGGCGGTCGGTCACTGGAATTCCTGGTTTGACGCCATGCTGTACAACCGCATGAGTGAACAGTATACCACCCTTCAGTATGAGCTGATGAAGCTGCTGTCATCGGTTATGTCGCAGACGACCAGTCTGGAGAGTGCAAAGAATTCCGCTACCTCCGGGGCGGTCACGCCGAACTCGATCCGTGCGGCGGCGACAATCCTTACCATGCTTCCGATCATCTGCCTGTATCCGTTCCTGCAGCGGTACTTCGTGACAGGTCTTACCATCGGCGGTGTGAAAGAATAAAAAGAGGACAGCCCTGGTTTGATTATGGAGGATTGCAAGATAATCAGTATGAATGTGGTTGAGCAGGTGTGTGTGATATAAATATGCACAAAAATAGGAATAAATATATCCTGGTTTTGACAGATACGGCAAAAAATGAGCAATTTCTGACTGCTATTAAGCAATAAATACGGAGAGGAAAAGGGGATTTTTTTGCTATATTCTAAACAGTTCAGAACAGCATCGAAATGAAAAGACAGGTGCTGATCTAATAGAAATAATTAAGAACGAAAACAGGATGACAGGAGGCACGGGGCGATATGAAAAGAGAAGAGGCAAGAAGTAAGGCACAAGCGCTTGTTTCGAAGATGACATTAGAGGAAAAGGCCAGCCAGCTTCGCTATGACGCACCCGCGATTGAGAGACTGGGGATTCCGGCCTATAACTGGTGGAATGAGGCGCTCCACGGAGTGGCCCGCGCAGGACAGGCGACCGTGTTCCCGCAGGCGATCGGGCTCGGCGCGACGTTTGATACCGAACTGATCGGTGAGATCGCAGACACGATTTCGACAGAAGGGCGAGCGAAGTACAACGCGTTCTCTTCTGAAGGGGACAGAGATATCTATAAAGGGCTGACCTTCTGGTCGCCGAATGTGAATATTTTCCGCGACCCGCGGTGGGGGCGCGGACATGAGACATACGGGGAAGACCCGTACCTGACCAGCCGCCTGGGCGTGGCCTTTGTAAAAGGGCTGCAGGGGGACGGCGAGACGATGAAAGCCGCGGCCTGCGCGAAGCATTTTGCGGTACATTCCGGACCGGAGGCGCTCCGCCATGAGTTCGACGCGGAAGCGACGCCGAAGGATATGGAGGAGACCTATCTTCCGGCATTTGAGGCACTGGTGCAGGAGGCGGGCGTGGAGGCTGTGATGGGCGCGTACAACCGCGTGAACGGCGAGCCGGCCTGCGCGAGCAAGGCGTTGCAGAGGAAGCTGCGCGGCGACTGGGGATTTGAGGGACATTTTGTCTCCGACTGCTGGGCCATCCGCGATTTCCATGAGAATCATCTGGTGACGAAGAACGCGACAGAGTCTGCGGCGCTGGCGGTCAATACCGGCTGCGATCTGAACTGCGGGAATACCTACCTTTATATTATGAAAGCGTGCCAGGAGGGGCTGGTAACGGAGGAGACGATTACTGAGGCGGCTGTACACCTCTTTACAACGAGGTATCTGCTTGGCCTGTTTGACGGCAGCGAGTATGACACGATCCCCTACACGGAGGTCGAGTCGCCGGAGCATCTGGCACTGGCTCAAAAAGCGGCGGAGGAGAGCTTCGTTCTTCTGAAAAACAATGGAATCCTGCCAATACTGAAAGAAAAGATAAAAACAATAGATCTGATCGGGCCGAAAATGAATAGCCGGGCGGCGCTCGCCGGGAACTATCACGGCACAGCTTCGCGCTATGTCACCATCCAGGAGGGCATTCAGGATTACCTGGGGACGAGTGTACGTGTGCTGACCAGCGTTGGCTGCCATCTGTCCAAGAACCGGACAGAGGCGCTATCGCAGGAGCAGGATCGGCTGTCTGAGGCGCGGATTGTCGCGAAGAACAGCGATGTCGTGCTTTTGTGCGTTGGCCTGGATGAGACACTTGAGGGCGAAGAGGGTGATACCGGGAACCGGTACGCATCCGGCGATAAAGAGGATTTGCAGCTTCCAAAGGCGCAGCGGGAGCTGATGGAGACCGTGGCAGCCTGCGGCAAGCCGGTCATTTTGCTTTTGACTGCGGGCAGCGACATTGACTTAAGCTACGCGGCGGAGCATTTCGATGCGATTCTCGATCTGTGGTATCCGGGCTGTGAGGGCGGACACGCGGCGGCGCGTGTGCTGTTTGGCGACGTTTCTCCGTCCGGGAAGCTGCCGGTGACCTTTTATGAGACGCTGGAAGAGCTGCCGGAATTTACCGACTACTCCATGCAGGGGCGCACGTACCGCTATATGACCGGGAAAGCGCAGTATCCGTTCGGGTACGGACTGACCTATGGAGACGTAGAAGTGACTGCGGCGCGGATAGAGACCGGGGATGCGGCGGCTGAACTCCAGAGTGGGGCGGATGGCGTTAGAAAGAATGCAGTCGTGGCGGAGGTCACCAATCATGGAGCACGGGACACGCAGGATGTCGTGCAGGTCTATGTGAAAAACACGGATTCCGCGGATGCGGTGCCGAATCCGCAGCTTGCGGCTTTTGCGAAGGTCTTTGTAAAAGCAGGTGAGACAAAGCAGGTGACACTGCCGCTTGCGGCGAATGCGTTTACCGTGGTTGACGCCGGGGGCGTCCGCAGGGAAGCAGGCGGTACCTGTAAAATCTACGTGGGCTGCAGTCAGCCGGATGAAAAGAGCGTGGAGCTGACCGGGAAAAAGTCGGTGGAGATTGAACTGAAAAGATAATTTTTTGCGAGTGAATTAGAAAACACCTTGAGGGTAGGCCTCAAGGTGTTTTCTAATTAAACGGATGTCGTAAAATAAGGGAAAGCTGGTCAAGGTGAGACCTGTTATGTCTATCCCACGATTGAGTATGCGGTATTCCGCAGCCTGCGGATCATCTCCGGGTGGTAGTAGCCGCCGACCTGGAGCATCAGGACGAACGCGAACTCTTCTTTCGGATTTGCGAGAAAATACGGGCCGGTCCAGCCGTCCCAGCCGAATTCGCCTTTGTCTCCGCTGCAGCCGGATTCGGTGCGGTCGTCGTAGACGCGCATGAAGTTCCCATAATTATAGCCGCGGATCTGGTCGAAATAAATGGTCTTTTTCTGCGCTTCGTCCAGCTGGCCGTGTTCGAAGCACTCGACGGTCTTGCGGCCGAGAATGCGATGGCCGTTGCCAACACCATAGTGCGCCAGCATATTCGCGAATTTTGTGTAGTCATCCAGTGTCGATACGATGCCGGCGCCGCCGGACTCGAAAGCGGGCGGGGTCAGGCACTTTGTCAGGCAAAGATGGCGGGAGGTCGCCTCTTTGTAGCGGAGCGGGGCGGTGCCTTCTGTTCTTGCTTTATCTGCTGCGCCTGATTCTGAGGATGCGGCGGTTTCCGCCTGCGCCTCTGCGTTCACTTCATAGAGAGTCGTAAAGCGGCTCTGTTTTTCTTCCGGCACATAAAATCCGGTATCGACCATACCGAGCGGCTCAAAGATCTCTTTCGCCATGAATTCGCTTAATGGCTGGTCGGCGACTTTCTCAATGACCGCGCCCATCACGTCGCAGCTCAGGCCGTAACGCCAGCGCTCGCCGGGGTGAAAGGCCAGCGGCTGCTGCGCGATCAGGCGGCACAGCTCCCGCGTCGAGGTCTGTTTTCCGCTGACAATCTCCTTCTGGATACGGTCAAAAAGCTCCTGCATGGGCTGGCCGGGAAGGTCACAGTCCGGGGAGACAATCCCGGACGTCATCCGCAGCAGATCCATCAGCAAAATCGGGCGATTCGCCTCTGTCAGTCCGGAATCCGTGAGCACCTTCATGTGGGCGAACTCCGGCAGGTAGCAGGAAAGCGGGGTAAGCCAGTCTAATTTGCCGCGCTCCCAGAGAATATGGGCGGCGACGGCAGTGACAGGCTTGCTCATGGAATAAACCCGGAAAATGGCATCCGGCTCGTAGTTGATGTGCCGTCGGATAACGGTTTCGCCGCGGTACAGCACGGCGAAGGAAGCGCCCGGCACACCGCCAGCCGCGATTTCTTCTCTTAAAATGGCTTCCATATCGTCGGCAGCACGGTCAATTCTGGTGGTATTCATCATGAAATGTCCATCCTTTCTTTTTTGTTCGATGCTGTTTTAACTGGTGTATACTATAACACAGAAAACGGGATTTTGATACTGTTTTTGGATTATATGATTTACATCATATTCAACTTATCCACACCACTCGTGCGTTTGTTCACATTACGAAAAAAATTAAGCTTGCCGCCCGTTTGCCGCAGAAAGAAAATGCTGGTATGCGGCGGCAAATGCATTGCCAGACAATTCAAAAATACCTGAAAATCTCAAAATCTATCCACATTTCCCCTTAAAGCACTGATAATTACGAAAATTGTTAAGTTTTAACAAAAGAGACGGCAATGAATGCAAACTTTTTTGAAAAATTTGTGAATTTCTTATTGCAAAAATCGATTAAAAGGGATATTATGATTTCAAACAGGGCGTAGTGTCACTATGCGCAGGGCATAGTGAACAGCAGTTTGAAAGGCGAAGGCATTTCAACTAAGAAAGGGGAAAAAGGTATGCGTAGAGGCAAAAAAGTAACTCGGGGGGGGCGATTCCTGGCTATAGTTTTAGCTATGGCTATGATCTTCCAGCAGGCGGGTATTGATACCCTGGCGGAAGAACTCAATTCCTCGAATGAAACCATTGTGACAGACGCGGATACGGACGCGTCTTCTGACAATTCAAATTCAGAAGAAACGACTGCGGCAGAAGTGTCTGCAGAAACGACTGCGGCGGAGTCATCCGGGGAATCCTCCGGGGACGGATGAAACTGTGGCGGAAACACAGGAAATCAGCGACGCAGACGACGAGAACGAAGCAGGTACAGAGTCCCAGGCAGAGGACGGGACACTTTCGACCGAAGAGACGACGGAGGAAGTGACAGAAGCTTCTGAGGACGCGGAGGCAGAATCCGAGAACGAAACCGCGGATACGGAAGAAGCAGGGACAGAAGGAACAGAGACAGAGGACGCAGAAGCGGAAAGCGAACTCGAGACAGAGATCGAATCTGAGACGGAACTCGAGACAGAGCTTTTCGGGACTTCTTTTACTTATACAGATCCAGAAAGCCTCGCTGTAATCACAGCGACGGCATCCACAGACGCGGAAATCCCGCAGGACGCGGAGCTTCAGGTAGAATACCTGGATCCGGACAGCGATACGTACAAAGCAGCGTATGCATCTGCGGTAGAAACAATCGAAGCTGATCTGAGCAAAGCACTCGGATTAGATGAAACAGGCGTACAGGCAGCGTATGTATTATACGATGTCTCATTTGTGTGCGATGACACCGAAATCGAACCGCAGGACGAAGTGACCATAACGGTAACGTACGACGAGAATGATTTGATGGACCTCGGTCTCGATGGCGAGCTCGCAGCCAGAAAAGTCGTTCAGATCACAGAGAGCGGAAACGCAGCGGTCGTAGCAGGAACCGTTTATGTAAATGAAGACGGTCTTCTGACAGGATTCATGCTTACATCGGATGGCACCTCTGTAGTAGGTGCGGCAGTGACATCCGTGCCGGCAGAGGAAGAAACGGAAACGGAAGCTGAGACAGAGATAGAAATAGAGACCGAAATCGAGACAGAGACAGAGGACGAAAGCGAAGAGGAAGCTCTGACTGAGGAAGATACAGAGGCGGAGACCGAGGCTGGAACCGAATCTGAAACAGAGACAGAAGAGGAAACTCAGGCTGAGAGCGAATCGGAGGAAGTAACCGAGGAGGTTACAGAAGAAGAGACGGACGAAACCGAAGAGATGGCGGTGGAGACGGAAACTGAGACCGAGACGGAAACAGAAGAAGTGACAGAGGCTGAGACTCAGACTGAGGGTGAAACAGAAACTGAGACGGAAGCTGTGACAGAAGCAGAGACGCAGACTGAAAGTGAATCTGAATCAGAAAAAAAAGAATGTACTGGGTAATACTTCTGAAGATGATACGAAAGAAGAAAACACATCTGAAACGGAAACCACTTTTTCTATTATGAGTGAAGAAGTAACGGTGGATGTAGAACTTTCGGAAGGGATTCCTGCGGATTCCACACTGGTTGTGAAAACCTTAGAATCGTCGGATGAGGACTATACAACTGCAAGTACGTTAATTGAGGAAGTGTTGAAAGCAGAGGATGCGACCCTGGCGGTTACGGGTCTTGCTGTGTTTGATATTTCTCTGATTGATGCAAATGGAGATGAAATTGAAAATATCGGAGAAGCAACGGTAACACTGACCTTTGATGAGCCGATCCTGACTGGTGCAGGCGTAACAGTATTCCATATCAAGGATGGAGATGCGATTGAACTGGGTTATGAGGATATGACCTGGGGCGATAACTATGAAGGTATTCGTTCGATTACTTTCATAACAGACGGATTTTCACCGGAAGCGATTGCTGAGGTGGGGTATTCTGCGAATACAATAGATGACGATGGTACTGTTACGATTACAAAAGTGACAGCAACAGACGCAACTTATGAAGATGAAACTTATACAGCGTATTTGAACATCACCTTTACTGTGGATGTTAGTGAAATGACAGCGGATAGCAGATCCTGTTCGTTTACTCTTCCAGAGGGAATTTCACCGCCATCGTCTTATAATGGAGGTACACTTATCGGAACGGATGCTTCTGGAAAGCAGGCTTTTACATACGTGTATGTAGAGGATGCATCTGGAAACTGGACGGTAGAGATTACATTTGACAGCGACTATGATTTTGGCTCTAATAATACCGTTGACTGCTATATCAGTTTCTGGGCGACAATAGATTCTAGCCTTCGTCAGGACGATGACAGTCTTGAAGTTAAATTTAGTGATGAAGTCACACTTGATATTCCTGCAAGTAAAATCACTACCAATGATAATGAAACACCGGATAATAACATCAGTGTATCAAAATCAAGCAGTGGTTATAATGCAGCTACCAATACCATTACTTATACGGTTACGGTCTCTTCTACAAAAGGGACAGGAAGCGATATTACGCTTGAGGATATTTTGACTGCATCAGGAGTAGATATTGCGTCAGTTACGCTCGATTCTGTAAAATATTATGATTTGGTAAATTCAGGATGGACTACAATCAATGAAACTGATCTGACGAATACTTATGCAAGTTCTTTTACATATGATGAAACAACCGGGGCAATTACGCTAATCCTGTCGGAACTGACTGTACAGGATATTACTGATTATTATGGGAGCGAATATGTAATCACATATACTGTCACATTGGATAGCACAGATGTAGATATTTCAGGAACCGTCGGCAACAGCGTTACAGCAACATCTGTAAGTACCTGGAATGGCGGGAGCGATATGGAAAGCTCCGATGATACCGACGTTAATGTAAGCGTGAATTTGCTTTCAAAAAGTGGTACTGCAAATTCGGATGGTACTATTACGTGGACGATTACGGTCAATTCATCGGGAGTTGACATTTCGGGCTACACTCTGACGGATGCCATGTTTGCAGATGCGGTTGGCGATATCAGCGTGAGTCCGAGCAGTAATTATACATATGATTCTGCAACGAACACCATTACCTTTACTGCTGATGGCAGTACAGGGGAAAATACAAGTAAGTACACCATTACCTATACAACGGCTTCAAATTCTACTTTAGCATCTGCTACAGTAGCAACGGAAAATACTGCGACTTTAGATGATGGTGGAAGTTTTTCAAAATCAGAAACTGGATCTGTTAACGCCAATAATGGTAGTGTCAGCAAAAGCTTTAACGGTGCTGAGACAAGTTCTGCAGATACAGTGGTTTTGAATTGGACGTCTACCGTTAACATTCCAGCAGGCGGCATTACAGCTGGGACGGTTATGGGAGACTATCTGGGCGGTGATAACTACACAACTATTACTAATCAGTGGTTTACCTATAGTCAGATTAGTGCATTGCTTGATGGCTATACTACAAGCATCTCATTGGGAGATACTGACAATACAACATTAATAGCCGCTAATGGTGATTACACGATTGAGGTGTATAGCATTACAAATGGGTGGGAATCTTATAGCACTGCTACGAATGCCGAAACGTTTACTGCTTTTCGCATTACGATTAATAAGGATGTCACATTGTCTTCAGAGGGAAAGATTACGTTCACTTACCAATCCACTGGAGATAGAAGTGCGATAGATGGAAATAGTGTGAAATCTGTTGCTTATAAGAATACTTTTTCTGTAGAAGCATCTTCGACACTATCTGCATCAGCCTCTCATACCGAATATGCGACTGTGGTGAAGACTGATGGAAACGGCAGAGTGGGAGATTCTGAAATTAGTACAACTACCAACACGACTACCAGTGATGGAACTATTACATGGATTGTGAAGGTTTTTGTACCATATGGATGCACAGAATCATATTTTACTGTTACAGATTCCCTTCCGGAAAATGTTACCCTTACATCAGCAAAAGTGGAAATTAGTGGTAGCAGTGTAACAATACTGGAAAATAATGCAGTGTTGTCGGTAGCATACTTGAATAACGGTAAGATTAGTGGGTCAAATCAGAATGCTGGAACAAATGATCAACAAACGGTTGTAATTAAGATTGAAGAAGATGCCTATTATAATCTGGCTTCGTCTGTAGAAGGTGGATATATTACGATCACATATACTTGCCAGATCGCTGATTCAGTTTTAGCTAATGCGACAGCAGACGGTGATTCACTTGGGACATATCCGAACCGTGTGGTCGTGACGAAATCAACGGATAGTGAATATGGTTCGGCGGATCAGACTCAGGAAGTAACGTATGATGTTCCATCGCAGGTAACAAAAAACATTAGTAAGTCTGCGAGCTGGGATGAAAACAATAACCAGATGAGTTATTCCGTGCTTGTAAATCCGGATGCAGCGGATTTTCTTGATGGGTCAGATTACCTGAGCTTTTTGGATAAACTTCAGACTTGTGAAAGACCAGATGATCCTTGGGGAATTTACGCTGCATTACAGAACGATTCTGTTATCTTTTATGAAGTGTCAAAGGCAACACAGGAAAACGGAGATTATGTATATGGAGATGTAAAATATAGTGAAAACCCTGGAAGCTTTATCGTTTATGATGGTGTTGTGTATTATATTGTAGGAACGTTAAATATTGCGTGGACATATTCGGAGGAAGTATCAGAGTTAAATAGTGGCAATATTTATACCTGGCATTATATTAGTGCGACTATTCCGGATGAAACTGCGATACTTGTTCAGTATACATATAATATAACTGTTGTGTCAGGGGGTGGTTCGTCAGGAAACGCGGTTACTGGTTGGACGAATACTGCAAGAGTTTCAGGAGGGTATACAGATTCCCTCTCAAGCCAAAGTGGCGAGTATTATAGTGACGCAGGCTATGCTGCAGGTGTATCTGCTGCTAATTCATTGACGTTACTGAAGGTGGATTCCACAGATAATACGGATCTTCTGGATGGGGCAGTCTTTACCCTTTATAAATATGATTCATCTGCTAGTGATGGATGGACGGATACTGGCGTTACCTTTACAACGGTAGATGGCGTATTTTCGGTTACAAAAGATTCGCTGAAACAGGCTGGTGTGTATACGGCTGCTACCATGTATAAACTGGTAGAGACAACAGCTCCATCTGGCTATATTTTGGATAGTGATACAGTGTATTACTTCTATTGGTCAGAAGGCGCTACTGTTATCGCGCAGCCAGCAAGCTTTTCAGAAACTTCATATGATCTCTCTACGGTTGGAGAAACTGTTTATGCGGAAAATACGGCATATACAGCACTTGCTTTATCAGAA
>Ga0192276_1154_pt1 | contig 10870 bp, 11 predicted proteins | sample Koala_Koa24_I3_FD_131263 | JGI IMG/M metagenome (GOLD analysis project Ga0192276, IMG submission 131263) | Enriched cells from koala feces incubated with labeled cellulose particles, San Francisco Zoo, California, United States - Koala_Koa2-4_I3 ...
TCAGTATTTATGCCAGAAGGATAAGAGACTGGCGAAGGTTATCGGCATGGTCGGCCCAATTAGTTATGTCCCCCATGATGAGGATGCTTATTCATTCTTGGTGCATGAGATTATTGAACAGATGCTCTCTATTAAGGCAGGGCAAAAAATATACAGTAGACTGGAGGATTTATGTCACGGAAATATTACTCCAGAACAGATAACGCTTTTGTCTGATGAACAAATACGAAGTACGGGAACCTCAAATGCAAAAGTTGAGTATATTCGCAATATGACCAATGCAATCGTAGATGGTTCCATTTGCCTTGAACAAATGAAGAATCTGTCCGATGAAGAGGTTATCAAGACTTTGACAAAGATACGAGGCATCGGAAAATGGACAGCTAAAATGTACTTGATATTTGTTCTTGATCGTTCAGACGTACTGCCAGTGGAGGATGGTGCATTTTTACAAGCATATCGATGGTTGTATAAAACTGATGACTGTAGCGAAAAAGCGGTCTATAAAAAATGCAAAAAGTGGCGGCCTTATTCATCAATCGCGTCCCGATTTCTTTATCGGGCGCTAGATGCTGGGCTGACAAAACAAGAATTTCACCTATTTAAATAAGGAGGTCTCTATTATGGGATTAAAAGAAGAAGCTGCAAAGACATTAGAAACAGCGTATCAGGATGCACTTGCCGCACAAGATTCATCATGTGCACATCAGGATTTTATCGATTTTGTGATTGATAACACGCATTTAACCTACAAATACATACTGTTTACGGCAATCTTGTCAAAGGCAACGGATGAAAGCATTAATCCATTATGCTTACAGAAACATTCCGCCCTTCCTGGAGCATATGATGCGAGAACCGTTTGCCACAAGGTAATTGTGCCATTTGAAATGGAAGTTTTGAGGAAGGCTCTTGGAGGTTCTAATGAACCTTTTCTGAATAAGCCGGCTCGTTTTACAGAACTGGATAAAGGAAATGCTGTTCGACGAGGTAATGACCAAGAGATACTGAATGCGCTTTGCGACAACCTTCCTTTGATATCCACTTCAGAAGATGCGTATCAATGTCTGGTTTATTTGTTGTGTAAGTTGATTCGAATTAGAGATGATAAGGATAGATTGACCAGTTTTTCCATTGAGGATTCGATGAATTTACCTGCAAAGTTGATGCAGTATATCACAGAAGCTCTTAAAGTCAGCTATGAGGGCGAGGTTCTTACTCTCATGGTGGCAGGTGTTTATCATTTAATGTATATTAACAATCCGGATGTTGTTGTGGAGGTGCATCCCGTAAATCAGAGCGGCGCATCTGGGCGCGAGGTAAGTGACCTTGATATTTATATAAACGGAAGACTCATTTCCTCTAATGAATTAAAAGACAAGGGATATGCGGAAACGGATGTACGCCATGCGGCTGATAAAGTTATACAAGCTGGTGGTAACAATATGTTGTTTATTGAGGGACCACGTGGCGAAAAGGTCGGAAACTTTGTAGATATGGTCGAAAGTGATTATATGTCCCGGAACTTTATGCTGCGAATCTTGTCATACAATATATTTCTCTCTGTCACGGTTCCTTCATTGGAAAATATTGACTGCGAAGAATTTGTTAGGTTTATTCTGAAGACTGCTCGGGAGACCAAATTTAAGGAAGAAGTAATAACTTATCTTGATGAACTTGCGCAACGGATTTTTGGATTATCAAGAGAATAAAAAAAGAACGCCACCAGTCCTTATTATACTGATGGCGTTTCTTGTTTTTACTGAAATGAAGCGGGTTCTTTTTCCATATATGTAATTAGAGCCTTTGCCACGGCTTCTGCCATTTTACATGGGACAGCATTTCCTATCTGAGTGTAGACCATTCCTTTGTTTCCGCAAAATACATAATCATCAGGGAATGATTGGATTCGTGCAGCCTCTTTTATAGTAATTCTGCGAAGCCGATTAGGAGCCTCTTTAAACTCAGGTACAATTGACCCATCCATTAACCCTTTATGATAGTCAACAACCCAGTCGCTTGATGCGTCTCCATACAAATATTCCTCGTCTACAAACGGTGTTTTATTCCCTCCCATAGAAGCAGGCAGTGTATTGGCGTAGCCGTCAACATTTATTGGACGACCCTGTCCATTAAAGTACATACCAGCATATGGAGATTTTCTCATTACCGGATGAGTGGCAAACGTAATTTTCGCTGTACAGGTATCTGGATTCTGCTCTGTTCCAGCTTTTCCTAATGAGTGCAACAGGGTTTTAATTACTGGAGCTGTATTTTTTTGCTGTGAGAGTATATCGTTCATAAAGTATTCGAAGAACGGATCATCGTTATCCTTTATCCCAATAAAAAATACTCTTTCACGCTTTTGGGAGACACCATACTCGGTTGCATTCAAAATGAAAGGAACACAGTTGTAGCCCATTGCCTGAACACGTTCCAAGTACTTTTTACGTACTGGTTCCCATTTTTCCAAAACACCGAGAGCTTTGACATTTTCCATGACAAATGCTTTTGGTTGAACCTTTTCAATCACATCAAGAAATGTAAAAATTAGTTTGCTCCGAGCGTCATCGGGGTTCATTTTACCAGCAACAGAAAAGCCCTGACATGGAGGACCACCAAAAACCAAATCAACGCCATTAAATTTAGCGAGTTGATCGATGACGTTATTTATATCATCATTGACCATTACTCCAGAAGCGTGGTTTGCATTGTATGTCGCTGCTGCTTCGCTCATTAATTCATTTGCGAAAACAACTTCTATACCAGCTCTTTCAAAGCCTATATCCATTCCTCCGGCCCCTGTGAAAAGAGAAACCGCAGTCATTCTATTTGCCATTTTCTACTGCTCCTTTTTCATCCTTATGAACACGAAAAACCAACGAATTATCCTCAGAATCGAGATAAATATCAAATTTGGTTTTTCCTTTTTCTACATTCATGTTTGATAAGATTGCTTTCGGCATTCTTACTCGCATATCTTGTTGTAGTACATATGTATCCAGGTAGATGCATGAATCTGTCATTTTTACACGCCTCCTCTAGGCCTCTCGCATGTTCCAGTCTGATTATAGCCTGTTTTTAGTCTAAAGTCAACTGCTATACAAGATTAATTGCGCTTCTGTGGGATTCCCTGTTTTGATTAAAAAAACATAACAGCGTTATAGTGCGCTTCGAAAGAACAGGCGATATGCACTCTATAACGCTGAAAAAAGATTAGAAATAGTGAAATTGGTCTTTTACCTACGTATTGTTAATCCTTCTTATACCACTCGCACTCAAACCCATCCGCTCTAAGCTGCAGACCACGAATCCAAGGCGGTGTCCGTCCCATCTGCTCACAGACGGCTTCTAGAGATACGTCCTTGCTGCATTCGATGATCAACTCGTCATGGACGTGTGCGCAAATGAAGCAGTGTTGGAGTGTTGTCATGGCATACATTAAGATGTCCCTACTGATTGCCTGGACGATGTTCTCCACAAATTTTGGACCATAGCTGTTAATGCGGGTCCATTTTTTATTTGTTCCAACACCTTCGTAGGTGACACACTCGCCGCCAAACTGGTTCTCACCGATACGGGGTTTGACATAGACGAGTTTCCTGCCTGATGGGAGCAAGATAAACAGCATTCCGCTCTTGTAGGAAAACTCGATGCCGTGTGTTTCAGTAGTGGTGTGGAGCTTCACTGCTTCGGTGACCGCACGGTCTACATCCCACCAGAAGCTTACTATATTGGGATTGGAGTTTCTCCATGCGTTGACCAGCGGCTGCAGTTCTTCTTCCTGCAAGCCCATATCCAAAGCACCCATAGCCTTTAATGCGCCGCAGCTGCCGCCATAGCCGAGTGCCAGTTCAGCGATTTTACCTTTCTGGCGCAGGTGACCATTGATGCCGTGTTTTTCAACAGGCACATGGAACATCTGCGACGCGGAGGCACAGTAAATGTCGCCGCCGTTTTTAAATACATCCAGACGCCATCTCTCGTTGGCAAGGAAGGAAAGGACACGTGCTTCGATGGAGGAGAAGTCCGCGACAATGAATTTATCTCCGGGACGGGGTACAAAAGCGGTGCGGATGAGCTGGCTTAAGGTATCCGGCACATTTTCATAGAGCAGCTTCATCAATTCATAATCACCGGATTTTAACACAGAGCGGGCAGCGGCGAGGTCATCCAGATGATTTTGTGGCAGGTTCTGCAGCTGGACGATACGGCCAGCCCATCTGCCGGAGCGGTTGGCACCGTAAAATTGAAACATCCCTCGCTCACGTCCATCGGCACATCTGGAGTCCTTCATGGCATAGTATTTTGATACGCTGCTCTTGGCGAGCTGCCTGCGGAGCTTAAGCACATCAGCCACGTGTTCTGGCGCTGTTTCGATAAGTCCCGCGACAGCCTTTTTATCCAGTGAATCAGTCTTTACACCGTTATCTGCCAGCCAGCCTGTCATCTGCTGCACAGAGTTTGGATTTTCAAGGCCGGTCATTTCTTTAAGGTCAGCCATAAGCTCCGCTTTGCATTTCATGTCAAACTGGATGGCGATCTTCACCAGATCCATATCTACAGCGATGCCTCTGTCATTTATCTGCTGGTCAATCCTGTACTCATCCCACAAAAAGTCAGGAACCGGGAAACGGGACAGCTTGTGCTGGATGGACATCTCGGTCTCAACATCCCTTTTATTATAAGCGATGAACGTCCGCCATTTCTCCGGCGCGTGCTCCGGCAAATTTCTTTCACGGTTCCCGTTTGCTTTGGTAGGTTTGCACGGCTTGCAGAAGTAGCGGATAAGGTCAGAGCCTTCCTTCATTTTCTGTTTGTCGAGACCGAGGACAGCACCAGCGTCCTCCAGTGAGAGTGGAAGTCCCATATAGGCGCACCAGATTTTTGAGCATCTCCACGAGGAGGGGTTAAGGTAACTGCCAATGGTATCCTCATTTATACTGTAGGAGCGGAAGTATTTCTCGTAGTTCCGGTCAAGCCAGATGGAGAGGAACACACGCTCAAAGGAAGCGTTAAATGCCCATTTGATGACAGTTTCATCTGACAGGGCGGACAACACCTCATCCGGGATAAGCTCACCGTTCTTGACATCAATCACCTCAACCGGTCCGCCGTTTATGGAGTATCCGAAAAGCAGCAGTTCAGCGTCCGGCGACTCCGCGTATTTATAAACTCCGCATTCTTTTAAGTCTACGGAGGAAAATGTCTCAATATCAATTGACATATAATCTATTTTTTCCATGTCTGTCTCCTGTAAAAGCATGGCGGCAGAAATACACCCTGCCGCCTCTGATTACTGTTTTTTAATGTTCTGCTTTATGTCACTGATGCCGCACTGGATTTCACCCATCTGGTCTATCATCTTCACAAAACTGTTCTTTGAACGCTTGCGATAGCGCATGGAATTTTTTATTTCACCCGCCACGTATAGAACCGCAAGGATGATTAATATCGCGAAAAACACGACTCCCAAAACAGCAAAAAAGTATATCAGTGTGTCCATAGTTACCTCATTTCTGATACAGGGCGGCAGAAGGACTCTGCCGCCGGGTGGTTTACTCAAAACTGAGTATTAAGAGAGAAAATCGTCGTCATCGTCATCGAGGTCGGCGAAATCATCCTCAGCGCGGGACTTGCTGCCAAGCGGCTCGCCATCCCTGCACTTCATCAGGTGGTTAAGGCCACACGCGATGCCCTTGTTTCCGTTGGTGTTGAAGGCGTAGAAGTTGATGGAGGCGCGGCCATAAACTCCGCTGTACACCTCGGAGCGCTCCATGATGGGGTTGCGGTCCGCGTCCACGATACCGGGAGCGGTAGAGGAGTTCGCGTTGATGAAGTAGCTGTTTGCGTAGGCGTCATCTCCGGGTCTCTCCTTATCTCCGTCCCTGAGAGGAGTCTTGATTGCGTCAAGAGCCGGGACAAACTTGCTGTTACCCTTCAGCTTGCTCTCGCCTTCCTCATAGGCTGCCTTGATTGCCGCCTTTACCTTGTTCACGGTCGCGGTATCATCCTTGGGGATAATCAGGCTGACACTGTACTTCGGAGTGCCGCCGTTGATGGACTTCGGCTCCCAGACATTCGCGTAGGAAAATCTGGTACGCGGACCGGTTACAACCTTCGTTGGGTTCATAAATTTTGACATAATATTGTCCTCCTGTTAATCTAAGTCTTTAAAATCGTTTGCTGCTGTGTTCATGGGCTGGCGCTTGTCTGTGTCCGGCACCAGCACCGGCTTGCCCTGTGGCTTTACGATGAAGCCACCAAGGAGCTCCTCAAATTTCTTCTTACCGAGAAGCGAGGTCATTGCTGTAAGTCCTAAAAGCTTCTTCTCGTAAGGGTCATATCCTGCCGCCTCAACCGTGGAAGCCACAGCTGCCTCATCGGTGTATTTGCGGACGGATCTGCCCTCGACAACCTTAAAGCCGTCATAGCTTACTCCTGAGAGAGCCTGCTGGAGAGCGTACTCCTTGATGTCGTTTCCCCATGAGATGAGTTCGTCAATCCTTGGAAGGATGGCGGCTATCTCGGTCTGCTCCAATGTCGCTGGCATCTCAAAATCGTACTTCGCGAGTTCCAGGTTATACTCGGCGCGTTTCCTGCAGGTCGCCTTCAGCTTACAAAACTGGCAATGCTCTCCGGCCTTGTAGTCTCCGGCACCATCATAGGCAAGCTTCGCTGTGGGTGAGAGGACTTCCTCTGCCCATTTCAGCAGGTCTGCCTTATCCATTGTCGCCGTGCTGATATTTCCCCTGCGCGGCTGGAAGATGGTCATCTTTACCGTCTCGATGTCATAAATCCCATCGTAGGTATCCAGGGCACCGAGCGCGTAGCAGCGCATCTGCGGATTGCCGTCCGCCTCCACGAGAACGCCTACACCATATTTAAAATCGATGATGTGAAGCTCCTTGTCAGCGACGATTACCGCGTCTCCCGTACCAAATCCGTGAGGCACCCATCTGGAGAAGTCCAGGTGCTCCTCAATCATCAGCTTAGGGTCGGAGCAGAGCTCCTTCGCGGCTTCCAGCTGCTCCATGACATAATCAGCGTACTCCTCGGTGCAGTTGTCCATCTCAGCGTCAAAGAAATCTAAGTCCTCGGTCGGGTCCTTCGGATTTAAACCGAGGGCTTTTTTTACCTTGTATTCGCAGAGGGAGTGAGCGTCGGTTCCCTGCTTCGCGTAGGGACTGGCACGCTCCTCGATATCCTCGCAGGCTTTCGCGGAAGGCGGGCAGGACAGCCACCTGTGGGCGGATGAGGCTGATAATAACGCATGCTTAGGCATCGCCAATCACCTCCAGTTCCGCAGCCAGCGCCTCATAGCTCTCAGGCTTGATGTCGCTGAATGTGCCGCCGTCCGCGTACTTTTTTACAAGAGCCTTGACCTGCGGCTTGTACTTTCCCTCAGCTTCATTGGATTTCTCAACCAGGAGAGCGCGGATGTCCGACTTTGAACGCTGCGGTTTTGCTTCCGGCTTAGGCTCAGGTGTCGGCTCCGGTTCCTTACTCTTAACCGGCTTCTTATGCTCCGGCTCTGTGGGAGCAGCTGAGAAGTATTCCTTTATCGCCTCAGCGGCCTCCACCATCTTGTTCCCTGCCTCAATCATCTCATCGAGCAGCAGGGAGAGTTCGTTCATTTTTCCCATTATCTGATTGCACCTCCGTTTAAAAGAACATCGCCGCACTGGATGTCGTGCTTGTGGATGCCGACCGTGTACGGCTTCGATAAAGCAAAGCCCTGCGGGTTCTTATGCGGAAGCACGGTGGCAACCAGAAAACACGGGTACTCAGCTTCAATCTTCATATTCTGTTCCGCGTAAGCCCAAGGCTCTTCTTTTGTCTCGCCCAGGCGCTTGCGTCTTACCTTGACGGTCTCTCCCGTCAGTCCATAGTGCTTAAACATCTCTTGACCTCCATTTTCACTTTTTGTCTTTTGCCGGAAGAGTCTCCGGCAATCATCGCGTTCCGCATCCGCGGCACCTCTCTTTCCGAATGAGGTATCCCTCTTTCTGACAGGGGTGTAGCCGAAAGTCGATTTTTCCGATTCTTCCGAAGATTTTTTTGAAAAAATTTTTTGCGGCCTTTCCTTCTAATACGAATGCAGCCAAAACTCTGATTTTCCGAAAAAAATTTGTCCCTTAAATCGGAAAAGAGAGGATTTGGCTACACCCCTGTCAGAAAGAGAGACCACTCTCTTCAAAATCTGAAAGGAGGCTAAGGCCATGAAGGATAGGAAGACAGGAAAGTCACTCGTCTATATCTGCTCTCGTTATTCCGGTGACACGGAAAGAAACGTGGAGAAGGCTCGGAAGTACAGCAGGTTTGCAGTGGAGCGCGGGACTGTGCCGGTCGCGCCGCATCTGTTGTTTCCGCAGTTTATTAAGGAAGAGACAGAACGGAAGCTGGCAATGGAACTCGACCTTGCGCTTTTAAAGAGGTGCGATGAGGTCTGGATTTTTGGGGTGGAAAACGGAGTGTCCGATGGGATGTGCGCTGAGATTATGAGCGCCGGAGACAACGGACAGGGTATCCGCTACTTCACAGAAGAATGTAGGGAGGCATACGCGTAAATGAAGATGACGATTTTCAGGGCTGACTGCAGCGGGAACGCCGGTAACTGTGTTTACCCCAAAAAGGTGGAAATTGACAGTGCGGACTTGCTTAAGGCGACAGCGTCACATGACCACGTCTGCGGAGAGTTTAAGAAGAACTATCGCAGCAATGACAACTTTATCCGCTCCGATACGATTGTGATGGATTTGGATAATGACCATTCTGATAATCCGGACGACTGGATTACGGAAGAAAAGCTAGACGAGCTTATGCCGGACATCTCATACGCGCTGGTACCGAGCCGTCATCATATGAAGGCAAAGGACGGTGCCGCTCCCAGACCGAAGTACCATGTGTATTTTCCTATTAAGGAAACGACAGACAAAGATACCTACGCGGCCATAAAGCGCGGTATCCACAAAGCCTATCCGTTTTTCGATGGGAATGCCTTAGACGCGGCACGATTTGTGTATGGCTCAAGTACGGGAGATGTTATCTGGCATGAAGGCTGGGTAAACATTGATGAGGACATCGAGCCGGAAGCGGAAGCAGAAGAAGGAGCAGGTGACTCTACGGCCAGAGGTCCAATCCCCGCCGGAAGCAGGAACAACACGCTCTCACGTTTTGCTGGAAGAGTCATCAAAAGATACGGGAACACGGAGAAGGCGAACGACATTTTTATGGAAGAAGCGGCCCGCTGTGATCCGCCGCTGGAGGAGTCGGAGCTCGCCTCTATCTGGGGTTCTGCGGTGCGCTTTTATAAGAAGCTTCAGTCACAGGGTGGTTATGTCGCTCCGGACAAGTATAACGACGATTTCGCGAGACAGTCACTGAAGCCTTCGGATTACTCGGATATCGGTCAGGCGAAGGTGCTTATGCGCGAGTACGGGGACGAGCTGGTTTATACAGATGCCACGGAGTATATGCGCTATGACGGTACACGCTGGGTGGAGTCCAGGCAGCTCGCGGTCGGTGCCTGCGAGGAGTTTTTGGATTTACAGCTGCAGGACGCTCTGGATGTCCTTGGCGCGGCAAAGGAGGCTCTCATAAACAGCGGTGTAGCGGAAAAGGTTGTCACGTCCGGCGGCAAGGCGCTTGAGAAGGCGGTGGACGGTGATGAGCAGCTGAAGCTCCTGGCTGCGTATCTCGCGACGAGGCAGTATATGGCTTTTGTCATGAAGCGGAGGGATATGAAATACATCACATCCGCGTTGCAGGCAGGGAAGCCGATGGTATTAAAGGACATCAAAGATTTTGACAGTCAGCCGTTTCTCTTAAACACACCGACAGCTACTTATGACATGACGATTGGTCTGGATGGGGCGAGGGAGCACTCGGCGGAGGATTTTATCACGAAGTCAACCTCAGTCTCCGTCAGCGATGAGGGGAAGGATTTGTGGCTGGACTCCATCAACGGATTTTTCTGCGGCGACGCTGACCTGATTGATTATGTACAGAAGATTGTGGGCTTGGCGGCCATCGGAAAGGTCTATGTGGAAGCCCTCATCATTTCATACGGCGAGGGAAGCAACGGCAAGTCCACGTTCTGGAACACAATCTCCAGAGTGCTTGGCAGCTACAGTGGCAGTCTGTCTGCGGATGCCCTGACCGTGGGCTGCAGGAGAAACGTAAAACCGGAGATGGCGGAGCTTAAGGGAAAGCGCCTCGTCATTGCCGCTGAGCTTGAGGAAGGGATGCGCCTTAACACGGCGACCGTGAAGCAGCTGTGTGCCACGGATGAGATTGGCGCGGAGAAGAAATATAAGGACCCGTTCAAGTATATCCCGACACACACGCTGGTGCTGTATACCAACCACCTTCCGAAGGTGGGCGCGAGCGATGAGGGAACATGGCGAAGGCTTATCGTCATTCCTTTCAACGCGAAGATTAAGGGAAAGAAGGACATCAAGAATTACGCTGACTTCCTTGTGGAGAATGCCGGGGGCGCTGTGCTTTCGTGGATTATCGAAGGGGCAAAGAAGGCCATTGATGAGGACTTCCATATAAAGCCACCTAAGTGCGTCCAGGATGCCATTGACCGTTATCACGAGAGTAACGACTGGCTTTCCTTGTTTTTAGATGAGTGCTGTGAGATTGACCCGTCATATACACAGAAGTCCGGTGAGTTCTATATGGAGTACCGCAACCACTGTCAGAGGACAGGTGAGTACACCAGAAGCACCACGGATTTTTACGCTGCGGTTGAGGCTGCTGGGTTCGTCAGGAAGAGACGGAAGGACGGGAATGTGGTCTGTGGGTTGCGACTGAAGTCGGATTTTCTAGAGGATTAGCAGTGTTGGTTGTGGAGGTCATGTAG
>Ga0192276_1155_pt1 | contig 10846 bp, 13 predicted proteins | sample Koala_Koa24_I3_FD_131263 | JGI IMG/M metagenome (GOLD analysis project Ga0192276, IMG submission 131263) | Enriched cells from koala feces incubated with labeled cellulose particles, San Francisco Zoo, California, United States - Koala_Koa2-4_I3 ...
AACAGCGTAAAATATATTAAGGCAAATTTGGGGCTCGAATAAAGCCCCAAATTTCTTAACCTCCCTTACCCTTTTAACCCTTATTTATTAACTCTTTTTAACTTGTAAAATTTGCAGGATTTAAAAAACGGTTGTATCTTTACAGTATAATAAAGTTAAACTATTAAAATCATAAAAAATGAAACAGAAAAGAAACACCCGCCCACTTTACAGCGCTGAGAACTACTATCAGGCTGCCCGGGAAAAAATGGAAGAGTTGGAAGCAATTGAAAAAGAACGCTTTTTAGACCCTTGGGAAGAAGCCGAAAAGGAAGGTGCCCGGATGGATATGGAATATTATGGGCGTATATTGGAAGAAGAAGAAGAGCAAAACCGGCAGCAGATTTGCGAGAGCCAAGGACTCTCCCGCTGGTGCTGACCGATGTTCCACGTGAAACAAAAACCCTTTAAAAATAAAAAAGATGAAAACAGAAAAGTATTACACGAGCGAAGAAATTGAAAACATGCCGCCGGACGAACTCCGGGAACTGGTAAGAAAACAACAGGCTGAGCTGCAGGCACTTCGCTGGAGTATGAACGAAACAAAGGAATTAATAATCGCAGCGCTGCAATCGCTGCCTAAAACGATAGAATCATGAAACAGTACGAACAAAATGTTATTAATTATGTCATTCAGCATCCCAGCGGACGGATGCCCTTCCGCCGCGGTTGGGATTTGCTAAACAATTCCGAAAAACGGATGTGTTATGTGGGTTTAAAAAATCTGTTTGGAGTTGAAAACTACGAGAGCGTCCGGGCGCGCATCTCAGGTGATAGGCGCATAAAACTCTCTGTATCGGAGGCCATTCGCGTTGCTAAATATTTCTACGAAGAATTTGAAATCGATAACCCCTGGGGCGATGGACTTAAGTAACGTACGAAACCGAAGCGGCTACCTGGGTGGCACCGATGCCGCCCTGGTAGGACGAATTGGGGGCGGACTCCGGATTAATCTCGAACACTATATCCGTCTCGCCGTCGCTTACGGCGACCTGCCACGGCAGTACCTCCGCGAGGTACCCAAGACGGAAGCAATGGAGGCGGGACACCGGTTCGAGGATTATTTTTTTGAGGAAGTCGCCGCAGACTGGATACCGCGCATCGAGCGGCAATACATCCTCAGGCGCCCCCTGGAAGGACTGCCGGCACTCATTGCCCACGCTGACGGATACGACGCCGAGCGGGGGCTGGTACTCGAACTTAAGTTCTCCCGCTACCATACGACGGACGTTGCCGAGCGATACCGTTGGCAACTGCAGTGGTATTATTTCCTCGGCGCCACGCGGGTGCGCCTCGTCCATGGCAGCGGGACGCTCCCGGAGGATGTCCGCGTCGCCTTCCGGACGGTGGAAAAAGACGCGGCGGCGCAGGAACAGCTTATGCGGGGACTGTGCCGGATTCAGGAAATGCGCCCCCGGATCCGGGAGGTGGCGGAAATGGTTGAATTAAAGGACGATAACGATGAAAATGATTATTAACCCATTAAAAAACAGAAAAATGAAAACAATCAGTAAAATTTTAATCGCAGTCGTAGTTTCGACATTTACAAGTATTTTTACCGTAAACGCTCAATCCATTCAAAAAAAACAAATGTTAACAGATATTCTTGACCCATGGGCGTTGTCAGTCACTTATCAGGCAGACCATAACGATATAAATTACTATCTTTTATCGGTAGGTAATGATAAATATGGGAAAAAAAGAAATGGAATTTATATCGAAACTTACAGATTTTTTGGGACAGCTAAGGAAATGATCGAATTCCTTGAAGAAATAAAAATCGCTTATCGACTGGAAGAGGGCGAAACGTGCAAACTTCAATCCAGGCTTGCGAAAAAAGGAAAATGTTTTGTTACAAAAAATGCACTTCATTACGATACATATATATCAACCTCAACGGCATATACTGGAGGATATAGCTTCGTAATGAAAGAAAAGAATATGGAAGACCTTATTTTAAAAATTCAAAAATTCGAAAATGAAAGTCAAGGAGATTAGTTTGCAGATTGTTCATAACCTCGGCAATTATGAGTCGGTACGCTACGGCATCACGGTAGAAGTAGAGGAGGGCGAGCGCGCGCTGTTCGCCCCACTGAAAGAACAGATCGAGAAACAACACGCCGCCCTGTATCCGTCGCAGGGCATGCGGAATAAAAAACAACCGGTAGACGGACGGTTATAAAAAATCAGTAAAAAAAATGAAACAAAAAATTGTATTTCGGGATGACGAAAAACGAACGCTGGTGTATCGGTATCAACGGAGCGAGGGCGAGCAGTCACTTCTGATGCGCTGGAATCAGGAATTTGAAAAGTGGAGCATTGCCCTGCCAAACAGTGGGGTAGAACTGATTAACGACGTTATTCGGGAGCAGGTGGGGGAAAAATACTGCCGCCCCGTAGCCCAGGAGTATCCGACCACTTTTGTCAGCGTCAACATTTACAACGAAGAGTTAAAGGGAAGACTGCCCGCCAGTTTTCTCGCTTCGGCAACGGATATCGTCCTAAAAGCAAATTACTTCAACCGGATGGGCAAGCAGGGATATACGTTCCAGCTGCTCGACGGGCGGTTCAGGGAGCTCCGGCGCGACTGGCTGGTGGCCGATGATTATTTTGACGACCCCGACGGGGTACCGGAAGAAAAGTACAGCGCGCCAGTCGTAGAGGAAACGGAAAATAACGACGAATTGCCATTTTAAGGCGATTTAAGAGCGTTTTAGCCTCCGGGTGATATAAGAATACCACCCGGAGTTTTTAACGCCTTAAAACGGCTTAAAACGAGCGAGAGAAAAAGATGTTTTAAAACATGTTTTTTATGGCTTCAGAATTTGGAAGAAACGAAAAAATGAGTATATTTGTAGCGGTGGAATGTCTAGGGTACGACGACGACAGGAAGCACATATTAAAAGAAATTTTAACAACTTTGTTGTTTTAAAATAGAAAAACCCGCGGTGAAATGTCGTACCCATTTTGCCCGGGTTTTTTGTTTTGAAACGGCGGGGAAAAAAATAAAAAAAAGATGAATACAAAAGAAAAAGTCCCCACTGTACGCGGGGACATTTCCAAAAAATTCAGTGTTGTTTTTGGAGGTTTCCAGTCCGATATGCCAGGGGTGAAGGACGTCTCTTTTAAAAACTCCAAAAATCTCACTTGGACGGAAATCTCTGATTATCTCAAAGATACAAAAACAAATCCATATTTCCAAACAAAAAAAATAAAATTTTCCGATTATTTTCATTTAAAGGAAGCGGAGGCAAAAGGTAAATATAAAAACTACACCGGATGGTGGATTGTCGGCGTAAAAGGCAGCAGACGCAGCGATGACGGCGTAACGTCCCGTAGCTGTATTATGCTGGATGTGGACGGTATTAGCAGTGATGAAATTTCTGCTGTCTGGAACCTGCTCGAGGGTGTTCAATATTTGGCTTATACCACTATGTCCTACCTCCCCGAGGATGAACGGCACGGAGAAAGATGGCGGATTATTTTACCCTTATCCCGGGAAATTACCCGGCGGGAGGCATACGCCGAGGTACATAAGTGGTTCGAGGATCGCATTCCGGGACTGGATCGAAGTTGTAAGAATTGGTCCCATATCATGTTCACCCCCACTGTATTTACGGACCGGCGCTCCCTTTACCGGTATTATGACGAGGAGGGGGGATTTTTGGATGTGGATGCCCTGCTTAATCCCGGAATAGCCATGCAACCAGCCATACCCCCCGCAGGTAATACGAAGGACCCCCGGGACATCGCGGGGGAGATAGGACTAATATGCCGGTGGGTCTCCCTCCCTGAGGTTATCGGATCCCATTTTTCCGACATCTGGAGAAAAGAAGCATCGGGACGGTATGGTTATGTGGCAGCCGGGGGAAGTGGCGGAGGCGTACTCCTTACCTTGAAAAACGGAGCACTTTCCGAGTGGCACGGGGACGGTGAAGCCCTTTTTTTTAAAAGCCATCACGCAAGCGATGTCTTGGGACGGGGAATTATGCATGTTTTTGATTTCGTCCGTGCCTACTGGTTTCACAATACCGGGACTATAAAAGAAGTTACTGACTGGTTTCGGATCCGTTATCACTATAAGGAACTGGAAAAATCACTAAGTGAAGAGCGAAAACGCAAGGAACAGGAAAAACATGGCGATATGGTCTTTCTTAAGATCATTTGCCAGGAGGGAAACGGCTCACCTTACCATTACTTCCTCCGGACAATTCCGGTGCCAGAGGAAAACGAATACCAGGCGGAACAGTTAAAAACAGCCATTCTCGGAGCCTTGAACCGGATCCGAAATATTTCCATCCCCCCGCGGAATAGGGAATATAACAAAGACTGCTGGCAACTGATACAATTAGTTACCGCCTGGGCGACGAATGGACGGGGAGATAGCCTGGAGGGTGCCGCGGAAACGATTATAGACCGGATGGTTACAAGTGCCTGGCGGCCCGAGTGGATGCGGCGGCGGTATCAAAAATTAATCGATGAAGCCCATCCGGAGGGACTGGAGGAAGCCCGCCGGCGTTGTTCTGAGCTCTGGAACTGGTGGGACGAGTCACCGGGAGGCGCCGTCGATGTGATCGAGTACTGGATCCGGCAAGTGAAGTATGGCGTTTCGGAAAGTGCCCGCCGGATTATTCTTAATTTCTGGGGGTTTGAGGTGGAAACCGGGAAAAGTACTACCGCCAAGATGCTGAGTAGTATTTTAGAGGGTATCACGTATGCGGAATATTGCCAGGCAAGAGATGCGGCGCTTGTTGGGGAGGATGGACTAGACAGGGAGTTCCGGATTGGCTTTCAGTTTGAAACGCCGAAAGCCACCAAACGCCGAAGCGTCGTTTTGAACGATATCAAAGGCGGACACTTTAAACGGAACTACAGCCACATTGTGGGATTTTTAGAGTACGATACAATTGACTTGGAACGAAAAGGGGTCACCCTGAAGGATACCGTGCCACTTTATCCGAACTACATTATAACCACTAATAACATGGCTACTGATTTCCTTGGCAAAGGAAAAGACCGGCGCATGCATGCCGTGGGCTGGGATAATGCAATAAAAACCACCCTTACGGATGAAAAAGAGTTGTGGGACGCGCTGCAGGCGTGGGTACGGTCGGTGTATGTACCAGAGGACAGACGGCACGACTGGCAGAATGATTATTATCCCCGTATGAAACAGGAAGCGGTCATGCAGCTTCCTAAAATAGAGATGGAAGAGGTCATTACAGGTGAGCTTTCGGAAAGGTGGTGCTCGGAAGCCTATAAGAGCCGGGGACACCGGGGCTACATCGGAAACTGGATTAAGAAATGTTATCCGGCACCGGTAGGAGTGGACAAAAATACTCACTTCAGTAACGTATGCACGGCACTCAATCTTTTTGCACCGGGATGTCTGGCGCAGAACAAAGGAAGGTATTTTTTTGTTAAAGCGGATGTTTTACTTGCCGCTATCCGGGGAGAAAATAGCGAAGTAGCTGAGACAGAGGACGTTACCGACGTATCAGAGGAGGAGTGTCCCTTTTAGTCCAAGAGATGGTGTAAAAAATGAAAGAGGTTTTTACACCGTTTTTACACGTTTTTTACACCGTAACTTTCTCAGATTTAGGGATTTAACCCTCGGTGTAAAAGTGTAAAAAAAAAAAAGCTATTTCACACTAAAAAAAAAAAATAAAAAATAGGAATTATGATTTTATATAAAAGACTTGGAGTTTTTTTTTTACACCACATTTTTGCCCCTAACTTTCTCAGACTTAGCGCGTTATAGTGTAAAAAATTTTTTTACACCATAACGTGAAAAAAGGCCTGTAAAACTTTAAACTGCTCAGAATCAGGAAGATAGCTTGAAACTTAAAAAAATGTATAATTTTATGGAGAAGTGTAAACGAAGAACGTGGCTAACCCTACAAACTGTTCAGAATCAGCGAAATAGCTTGACTCAGTAAAATAGCCTTGAAAACTTAAAAAAATGTATAATTTTATAGAGAAGTGTAAAAAAGTCATGAAACGAAGTAAGAAACAAAACGAGGTAACACCCGGACAGCTTTGCCTGTTTGAACAACCCGAAATCCGGCAGGAAGAGGAGCGCCGGACAAAACCCCAAAGGAAGCCCGTAGAGGCTTTAAAACCCGCCGCCCCTACCTTTATACCACCCGCACCGGTAGAAGCCGTTAAAACGCCGGAAAATGCCCTTCAAACGAAAATCCCGGATAGGGAAGAACTCAACCGCGCGTGGAAAGCAAACCCCGGGGCGCTGCACACGCTGAATCGGATGGCAAGAAAAAACCCGGACGTTTTCACATTGGTGCGCCGCTTTGCGCTGGTGCCTTTATGCCTGGCGCTGCTTTTTTCCTGCGGCAGGTCTTCCCTTTCGGGGAGCTCTCCTAAAGAGGCGGACCCTGCTGCCCCTACCGCTGCCCCTACCATAGAACAGGCAGTCAGTTTCCTCGCTCTTGCCGAGGGCTGGCATGACCCTCAAAAAACCGGCTGCACGGGTTGGGGTCATCGTATTTGCTATGATGATGCCCGCGCAAGCACACCCACCGAGGCGGACAGTTTAGCCGCTGCCGATTTAAGGGCGCTTTGCGCCCGTTTTCGCCACTTTCAAGGCGATTCCTTATTACTTGCCCTACTCGCTTACAACGTGGGCGCAAAAGCCGTTAAAACGTCTTCCCTTATGGATTCCCTTTCCTTCGATGTGTATACCTCTTTTTGTTACATAAAGGGGAAGTGCAGTGAGCGGCAGTATCAGCGCCGCCGGGCGGAGTGGATGCTATTTAAAACCCCTTAAAAAGTTAAAAAAATGAAACTGGAAGAATACCAACAACGGGCCGTAACCTTTCTCACCCAGCATCCCCGCGCCGTGCTCTCGATGGATATGGGACTGGGTAAAACGGCCGTTATAATTGAAGCGTTAAACCGGCTCGGCGTCCGCCGGGCGCTCATCGTCGCCCCCAAACGGGTGGCGCTTACGGTATGGAGCGCCGAGGCGAAGAAGTGGAACGACCCCCACGAGTGGACCGTGATTAAAGGTACCCCCTCGCAGCGTGCCGTGCTGTGGAGGAGGAAAACCGCCCGCACCGTCTGTAGCTACGAGCAGCTCGCCGAAGCTCCGACGCTGGACTTCGAGGCGGTCGTGTTTGATGAGCTGACGCGCCTAAAGCATGTCACCTCGAAACGTTTCCTATATGCGCTTAGCATCCGCGCCGCTCTTCGCTGGGGACTGACAGGAACCATGTTGCCGAACGGTGCTATTGATCTCTTTGGACAGCTCGCCGTGCTCGGTATCTACCAGGCTACACCGCACACCGCCCGCCGGGGTAAAACGTACATCCCCGAATTTTTTCGCTGGCGCGCTACGTATTTCGAGGATTTAAATGCGTTTTCCGGCCTTCCTTTTCATCGGTGGAGAATACTGCCACCCCACACGCTGGAGTCAATCTTAGAGCCTGTAAAGGGGCAAATATTCACCCTCCGGGCGGAGGATTACGCCGCTCTTCCTCCGATGCGTATCCTTCACCGCCCGCATACCCTATCCGAGAAAGAGCGCGCCCGGTATATGGACGCCAAAACCTTGCTTCGGGTGGAGGACGAAGAGCGTATTATCGCGCTAAATGACAAGGGGGCGTTTCAAAAACTACAGACCCTTTGTAGCGGGTTTATCTACGACCCCGCGACCGCCGCCCCCGTCTGGTCGGGCGCTTCGAGCAAACTGGAGGCGGTGGTGGATACGGTTTCCAGTATGGTAGGTGAAGGCGAGCAGGTGCTTCTTTTCTATGCCTTCCGGGCCGAGGCGACTTATTTAAGGTCGCGGCTTGAAAAAGAAGGCGTAGCCGTTATAACCCCGGAGGAAAAAGATTTTTTAGACCGCTGGAACAGCCGCGCGGCGGATGTCCTATTAGCCCATCCCGCCAGCTGCGGGCATGGACTGAACCTACAGGCCTCGGGCTGCCGGCTACTCGTCTGGGCTTCCCTGACGTTCGACCTCGAGTTGTGGCTACAGGCCTCGGCGCGTCTGCATCGACGGGGACAAACGGCGCCGGTAGATATGCACGTTTTTTACGCCCGCGCAACCGTGGAAGAATATGCCCTCAGGGCACTTCAGAAAAAGAGCGCGGTGCTCACTGATTTTAAAACGTTAACACATCGGTAAATTTTTATCCCCAATGAATTGGTAATTTCGATAAATTATTGTATCTTTGAACCGGTGATAAGGTAACAACTTATAGAAATTATTGTTATTCATGTTTTGAAATTTTAACTAAGGGTAAGCCTCTTTTTTGTGAAAAAAGGAGGCTTTTTTTTGGTGGTTTCGTTTTCTGTTTGTATATTTGTCGCATAGTAATTGACGTGACCGGTTACAACCTGTAAGAATATATAGTTGAACACTATAGAAACCCGGTAAAGCGTAGAAGGTCACGTCTTCGAAATTTTACCGGGTATTTTTTTAATATGGAAACAAAAGAATTGACCCTTTTTGAAGGTGGCTTTGAGAGTACACCCGTAACAATGTCCAGCCGGGAAATTGCTTCCCTGACCGGAAAGGAACACCGCAACATCCTTCGGGATTGTGATGAATTAAACGAGAGTTATGAAAAACTTAATCTGCTCAAAATTGAGCAGATTAACTACAAGGATTCCCGAAACCGTGAGCAGCGTGAATACCACTTAACCCGTATGCAGTGTTTTGACCTTATGACCGGCTACAGCCGCGAGCTTCGCATTAAAGTCAACCGCCGGTGGGAGGAACTGGAAAAGAAAGAGCGCACACAGCTCCCTACCTCGTTTGCCGATGCCCTGCAGCTTGCCGCAGACCAGCAAAGAAAAATCGAACAACAGCAGAAACGGCTGGACGAAGCCGCCCAGTGGTACAGCATTAAACGCTGGGCAAAAGAACACGCCACCGACTGGCGCGCTTATCGCTGGGGCGTCCTCAAAGCCCTCAGCTATGAACACGGCTACAGGGTGGACAAAACCTTTGACAGCAATTACGGCGAGGTGAACCTCTATCACCGCCGGGTATTTGAAATGTATGAAAACAGCAAAAAATGGAAACAGTTGCATTAAACGGAATTACATACGAAGTGTATGACACCGCCCCGGAAGGCTTTACGCCCTGCCGCACGGCTGCCAGCCCTTCAGGCAGGCATTTCCTGTATAGTAACGGCGTTCCCCGGTATCTCTTTGACGGTCCCGGGGGTCGTGGTAGGATTAATCCCGCCCATCGCTGGGCGCTTATTCGAAAAAAATGAACAGAACCGAGAAAGAGCTCGAAACCGCCTGTACCCGGTACGCCCGCGAAAGGGGCTGGCTTTCCATTAAACTGGTTAATACCGGGAATACCGGCATCCCGGACCGTCTCTATTTGGAAAGACGGACGGGCGATTTTTGTGGAATTTAAAACCCCCGGTAGCGGGCGGCTCTCTGTCTTTCAGTCGCACTGGCTGGATAGGTTAGACCGCGAGCAGTTTACCGCCCGGACGATTTGGACGATGGAAGAATTCAAAGAATTAATCAAATGAAAAGATTACCCCCTAATATCCTATATGACCCGCTGACTACACCCCTCCGGTACGAGGAGTACTTAGCCGACGCCCGGCAGCAGTACACGGAGGAAGAAATAGCGGGGCTTTTGGGCGCCGCTCCCGCTACGCTCCAAACGTGGCGGCATAGGTACCCCGCCATGCGGGAGGCGCAGCCCTGCGGGCGCGAACGCCGCCGGCTCGCCGTGGTCAAGGAGGCGACACGGGGGCGGTTCAGGCAACTCTGCGGCTACGACGTGGAGGAAACCCGGACCGTACTCGTAGAGGGAAACATCAAGGAACAGCATATCACCCGCCGGCATATTCCTGCCAATGTGGCAGCCGCGATCTTTGTCCTTTGCAACATGTCCCCCGAGGAGTGGACGCGGAGCAACGTGCGAACGCTTGATTTTGAGGAATCAAATCGCCGCGCCTTTACGGTGAAAGTCATCGACAACACCGCCGAGAAAGTGGCAGGGCTAGAAAAGGGAACAAGAAAAAAAGAGGACACCGAAAGCGATGGAACTGCTGAAATTACACCATGATTTTATAACCAAACATCAGAAAAACGGCACCCCTTTTATACTCTTTCAGGGGGGTCGGCGAAGCGGCAAGACGGTCAGCATTTTGCAATTTCTTTACATGCAGTCCCTGATCCATCCCGCGACGCGTACGCTGATCGTGACCGATACGTATGCCCGGTTGAAGGAATCCATTTTTCAGGACCTTATTATGATTAACCGTTCGGCGGATGGTGATAGTCGTCGTATGCGCATTCATTTCTCCGGCGGTACGCGGGTGCTTTTTGAGACTGGCTCGGACTTTGCTTTCGTTTATGCTGGGCGTGATGTCCGGGGCTATGCGTCGAACTTTCATTATATCTTTTTTAATGAGTGCATCCAGTACGATGCCCGCACGGTCAGGGAAGCGTTAAAAGCTGCCGGAGCGGGCTGCCAGGTCTTTTTTGATTACAACCCCTATACCCGGTTTTGGGTCAACGATCTGTACGAGACACCGGACAACAAACTAATTACCACCTACCACGATAACCCCTTCTTGTCGGACTTCGTTCGCCGGGAGCTCGACCGCACGGCAGCCATGGGGAAAGATGCCGCCCCGGGAACGATGGAACGTTACTTATACGAGGTCGAGTGCCGGGGCATCGATTCCACGCTTTCTGGACTTTGTTTCCCGCATCATCGTGCCGTCCCGGATGAGGAGTATCACACCTCGCCCCTACCGGAAGTACTCGCCTGTGACTGGGGCGCCCTCCATGCCACGGCTGACCCTGA
>Ga0192276_1156_pt1 | contig 10808 bp, 9 predicted proteins | sample Koala_Koa24_I3_FD_131263 | JGI IMG/M metagenome (GOLD analysis project Ga0192276, IMG submission 131263) | Enriched cells from koala feces incubated with labeled cellulose particles, San Francisco Zoo, California, United States - Koala_Koa2-4_I3 ...
TAGATGAACTCCAAACTAAGATTGAAGAACAAGAAAAACAGCTCGAGGAAAATAAAGGAAACGGTGGCGGTAGTTCTTCTGGTGATATTAAACAGCTTGAAGGAATTATTAAAACTTTAGAAAATAAACTAAAGATGAGCGATGTTGCTCTAGCAAATGAACGTCAATCGCATGAGAGAGAACGTCAGCAGTATGAAGATAAGTTAAGAAAGATATCTTCTACTGGTGGGTACAATCCCGAAAACGATAAGCTTCTTCAAGAAAAAGATGAACTCTTAGCTAAAAAGGACGAAGAACTTATATTGATGCAAGATAAGGTTCAACAAGTTAAAGAATTCTTAGTCGAAAAAGAAGAAACTTTAAATTCCCTCAACAATACTATCGATGGCTTAAAGGCTGAAAATACTAAACTTTCATCTATGATTGAAAATGATGATTCCAAAAAGGTTATAGAACATCTTAACGTTGAAAATGCTAAACTTAATAAACAGATAGATGAACTAAAATCTAAGGTAGATGATATGTCTCAGATAGATGAATCTAAGTTGGCTATGACCTACATGGGTAGTCTTATTGAGAACGCTAAGAACACCGCTGAGCAACTAACCAAAGATGCTAAGGTCAAAGCCGATACAATATTAGCCGATGCAGAAAAGATTAAGGCTGAGGCATCTGAACAAGCTGAAAAGACTATAAATGATGCCAACGAACAAGCTAACAACACTTTAAATGATGCTAATCAGAAAGCTAATAAAATAGTTGAAGAGGCTAATGTTAGTGCTAATGAAAAGTTGATTGCTATAAACGAAAAATCAGAAAAGATTGAAAGTGATGCTGAATCATTTAAGAACATAGTTATGCAACAGATTACTAACATTGGTGAGAATCTAAATAGTATCATTGAACTAGTAAACTCTGCTAACGATACTATTTCCAAAACCGCTGAAAACATCTCTAACGATGTAGAGTTATCTGAATTAATATCTAACCTACCTAAGGAAGAAGTAACTCCTATTACGGTTGAAACTGTAAAAGATACTTCTACCGTAAAAACTATTGAAACTATAGATTCTACTCCAAAGGTTGCAGAATCCACTAAGGCTCAAAAGAATGCTCCAACAGAAAAGAAAATAGTCGACTTAGAAAACTTAGATGACTTAAATGACTTTATACTACCTTCTAAGGAAGTACATAACGATTCCATACAGACCGACATACCTGCTCCTAAAAAGAATGAGTTCAAAATAGATGGTCTTGATGACCTTCTAAAGGCTGTAGAAGAAACCGCAGAAGATGAAGAGGAAATCATTGAGGAGATACCTCAAGTTCCAAAAAGTAAGGGCAACTTTAATATGGACGGCTTAGAAGACTTACTCAAAGAAGTAGAGGCTAGTGCCGACGAGATGGAGGAACTATAATACTATGTCGAACACTTTAAAAGTAAATACATCAGAACTTAGAAAAGCTATTCCTAGCTTAAAGGCTGGTGATAAGATACTTTTATCGGGAATCGTATACACATCAAGAGATGCCGCTCACAAAAGGATTACTACACTATTGGACGAGGGTAGAACGCTCCCTTTTGACCTACAAGATGCTATAATATACTATGCTGGACCTACTCCAGCTCCAGAAGATAAGCCTATAGGTTCTTGTGGCCCTACTACCTCTAGTAGAATGGATAAGTTCGCTCCTAGACTCTTAGATTTAGGACTATGTGCTATGATTGGCAAGGGCGAAAGGAATCAAGCCGTTAGAGATGCTATAGTTAGGAATAAGGCAGTATATCTATGTGCTATAGGTGGTGCAGGAGCTTTAGCATCACACTGTATAACATCTTGTGAAGTTATAGCCTTTGAAGATTTAGGCTGTGAATCGGTTAAAAGACTTACCTTTAAAGATTTTCCTCTTATAGTGGCAAACGATTGTTTCGGTGGTGATATATTCTCTATAGGTAGAAAAGAATATTGTATAAAGTAACATAATCTTGTATATAATAACTTTAGATGTTATTCTGGATTTTTTATATAAAAAATATATTAAAACTCTTGACAAACTTGTGGTTTTAGTGTATTATTAATTCAATGTTTAAAACTTAACGGTTAATACTATCCTGTTAAGTATAAATATGAACTTTTAAGTTGATATAAGGTCCAGTAGCTTAATTTTAGAGCGTTGTTTATTTATTATATATTTATATTTTAGTGTATTCAAAGGTATCGGTGGAAGTCCGTTCATGGTCCAACTAATCTTTTATTTTTCAAAGCGAGGTAATTTAATATGTACGAAGACAAAATCTTAGTATGCAAGGACTGTGGAAGCGAGTTCACTTTCACCGCTGGCGAACAAGAGTTTTTCGCTGAAAAAGGTTTTACTAACGAACCTCAAAGATGTAAATCTTGCCGTATGGCTAGAAAGAATGGAAACTCCGCTAATAAACCTGCTGTAGAGCTTTTTGAAACTACTTGCAGTAAGTGTGGCGGTGTAGCTAAAGTTCGTTTTCAACCTAAAGAAGGCAGACCTGTTTACTGCGGTAAATGTTTTGCTGAGATGAAAAACAACTATTAATCTTATTGATTAGTCTTTTTGCACGGGCGGATTTCTTTCCGCCCTGTTGCTTAAATATTATATCTTTTAAAATTTTGGAGGTAATTAAAGATGGCTTTTACTGTTAATAAAGATACTATCATTGGTGATATCCTAGATACTGATTTTGAGGTTGCTCCATTCTTCCTTGAGATTGGTATGCATTGTTTAGGTTGTCCTGCATCTAGGGGCGAAAGTATCGCTCAAGCGTGTGAGGTTCATGGAACAGATGCCGATGCTTTGGTTGAAAAGCTAAATAACTACTTTGCTCAAAAGTAGTATATATTAATAACAGTACGTTTAACACAAACAGCAAGGATTTCCCCACTTCAACAGCGTAAGTGACGGAATGAATTGCCGAAAGGAAACTTAACGGCAGTGGTAAGCGGAGAAAAATCGGTATTTCCCACTGACATGAGGTCAATTTATATGTACCAATGTACGCACGTCGCACTCCGATAATATACCGAGCGTGGATTGAAACAAAACTTATGATTAAAATTGATGATAGACTTAAGGCTTGTGCCGACTTAATAGACGGCAATGGCATAGTATGTGACGTGGGTACTGACCACGCACATCTATGCGTGTACTTAATACAATCGGGAAAGTGTTCAAAGGTTATAGCCTCTGATATAATAGATGGCCCTCTTAAATCTGCTAAACAGACTGTAACACGTTATCAACTTGAGGATAGTATATCTATAGTCAAATCTGATGGCTTAAAGAACGTAGACCTAAACGGTGTTAGCGATGTTATCATAGCGGGTATGGGCGGAGAAAATATATTAGGCATTATTAAAGACTGTCCTAAACTTCAAGAAGATGGTATCTCATTAATATTACAACCTATGACTAAAGCTCCCCTTTTGAGAAAGGAACTCTATTCGCTAGGCTATGAGATAGTTAAAGAGGTAGCCGTACAGGTTAATAATACCTTCTACACCATTATGAAAGTCAACTATACTGGATTCTCTATGCAGTTAGGTGACTTCTCTGCTAAGGCAGGTAAGGTAAACTTTTTCGATGATACATCTAAGGCGTATGGTCTGCATAAGGTGAGTTCTTTAAGAAAGTTAGTAGATAGTCTACAGTTCTCTGGTTCTGATGCTTCTAAACTAATCGAAGTTGCCGACCGTGTAGAGTTATATGCTACTGAGAAAGTATATACTACCGTTCAAGATATCTACAATGTAATAGATACGGTAGCTAACTTTTCCACTCAAGAAAGGTGGGACAACTCTGGATTGTTAATTGGTAGTCCTACAGCTAAGGTATCTAAGGTATTGGTATCACTAGATATTACAGATGAGGTTGTAAATGAGGCTAAAGACTTAAGGTGTGAATTAATAGTATCGCACCACCCAGTAATATTTGACCCATTAAAGATGGTTACTCCTAACGATACGGTGTACAAACTTATCCAAAATGGCATAGGTGCTATATGTTGCCATACTCCGTTAGATATCTGTGTAGGTGGTATTAACGATATTCTATATAGTATCTTTAAGACACCTCTAGGTTTACAAGATGATATCTCTCCGATTGAAGATGTAAAGGGTTGTGGTTTGGGTAGTGGATTCGGCAGAATATGTTCTACCAACACTACTCTATCTTGTGAACAGATTGCTCTAACACTTAAAAAGATACTTCATTGTTCTGTGGTTAAGTACGTACCTAGCGATAAACCTATCCATAAGGTAGCTTTCTGTAGTGGCTCTGGTGGTTCTATGTTAGAAGATGCTATACTGTTAGGTGCCGATGTATTCATCACTGGCGATATAAAACATGACCGCTGGATATATGCCAAAGATAATGCTTTAGCTCTATTCGATTGTGGGCATTTCCATACTGAAAATGTAGTTGTACCTTATCTAAGGCAGTTAATCTTTGCATCTGTTCCTAACGTTGAGGTATACGTAGCAAAGAGTTCTCGTGATATTGTTAAGTATGTATAACTTTTATATAACACTAAGTCCGCTAATAGTTTTATCTATGGCGGACTATATTTTTTTGAAAGGATTTGATTATTATATGGCTCTCGATGGTGCTTTTCTATATACTATAAAACAAGAACTACAGTTTTTAATCGGTGGTAAGGTCGATAAGATACATCAACCCTCTAGGGAAGAACTTTTGATATCCATTAGAGTTAATGGTGGAATCTATAAACTTTTAATATGCGTATCTGCCTCTAGTAGCAGAGTACACGTAACTAATGTAACCATAGATAACCCTAAAACTCCTACTATGTTCTGTATGTTCATGAGAAAACATCTTGGAGGAGGTAAGCTAATAGATATCCGTCAAGATGGTTTGGAAAGAATACTCTTCTTCGACTTTCAATGCATGAACGAACTAGGCGATATGGTTATTTTAACATTAGCTTGTGAAATTATGGGTAGGTACTCTAACATGATTCTAATAAATCAAGATGGCAGAGTTATGGACAGTCTTAAGCGTGTAGACGCTGAAATGAGTCGTGAAAGGTTAGTACTTCCGAACGTAAAGTATGAACTCCCACCCCGTAATAACAGACTTAACTTCTTAACCGCTACTAGCAATGATATTATACAGGCAATAAAAGGTCTACCCAATGGCGATTTAGCTAAATCTTTGATTAAAATCTTTGAAGGTGTATCACCTATTCTATGCCGTGAGTGGTCTTATTATGTAGGAAAAGGTGCAGACGTAAAAATATCTGATATGAACGAGGAACTCCTTAACAGACTAACCTTTATAATAGAAAAAACTAAACTTGCAATATTGAATAGGAATCTATTGTATACTGCCGTTAAAACCAAAGATGGGCAACTTAAAGATTTCTCATTCATTGAGATACATCAATATGGTACTTTAATGATAACTAAGCCTTTTAACAACGCTTTTGACTTACTAGACTACTTCTATTCGGAACGTGATAACTTCTCACGCTTAAAGCAACGTGCCGATGATTTATTTAAACTATTAGTGAGTACTAACGAACGCATAACTAAAAAGATTAGTATACAACAAGAAGAATTAGCTAACTGCGATAATAAAGAACTTTTTAAACTATACGGAGATTTAATATCTGCTAATATGTATAAGATATCTAAAGGCGATAGCGTAGCTACTTTAGAAAACTTTTACGATGAGAACTATCCAATGGTTAAGATTCCTCTAAACGTTAGAAAGACACCATCGCAGAATGCACAATATTATTATACTGAGTATAAGAAATCCATTACGGCACAAGAAAAACTTACTGAACAGATATCTATAGCTAAACAAGAACTAGTCTACATCGATAGTATATTCGATGCTCTAACTCGTGCAGAAACTGAAAATGAAGTTATTCAACTACGCTTAGAACTTGCAGAACAAGGATATATTAAAGCTAACAGATTAAAAGGAAAGCCTCCTAAAGAACTCCCTCCTCTTGAGTTTAAATCTAGTGATGGATATACTATCCTAGTAGGCAGAAACAACAAGCAGAACGATAAACTTACTACTAAGATAGCTAATAAATCCGATATTTGGCTACACGTTCATAACATTACAGGTTCACACGTTATAATATTCACTAACGGAGATACTCCACCCGATAGAACTATAGAAGAGGCTTGTATACTTGCCGTATACCATAGTAAGGCTAAGAAATCCTCACAAGTACCTGTAGATTACTGCCTAGTTAAGTACGTTAAGAAACCAAACGGTTCTAAACCAGGAATGGTTATATTTACTCATAATAAGACGGCATATATAAACCCTCATGACGAAACTGTAGAAAGGTTAAAAAACTATGCAAAGGCTACTTAAAACATCTAAGGTTATACTTACATTAATATGTTCTGTAGGTATAATGTTATTTGGGACATCTTGTGAAATGGATAGTCCCACCTATCAAGAAGAGAATGAAAACTATGGTTTAGAGATTATAAACACTAAAGGCGTAAATGCTCAAGGGGTGCTTACAGTATCTGGTGACGTAAAGAATGTATCTAATGAAAACGTCAAGAAGTTAATAATAATTGTAACGTTCTATAACTCCTCACAAGAGGAACTTACCACAGTTCAAGACATCTCAGAGGATATTCTACTTCCAGATGAAACATATCACTTTAACATAAACTGTCTAAAAAAAGAAGCCTCTATATACGATATAGAAGTAAGAGCAGAAAGCTAATATAGTAAAAAAGGAACGTCTAATATAGATTAAACGTTCCTTTAATATTAAAGCTTTAGCCAATCTCAACTACATTTTTAGTTTTAGATGGCTCAGGGAAAAGCTCTACTTCTTGAGTACTTAAGTTGTAGAACTTATCATATAGTAGTATAAAATCATCATCAATGATTCTATTATCATGAAAGTGACCAAAGAACCACTTTTTAAACTTAACAGTATTCTTAATCTGTAGTAGATATTCATTTAAAGGTAGTTCATCACCGTGTATATCTCTAATTTGAATAGCAATATCTGTAGGAGCAGTATGGGTAATAATATAATCGACTTCATTGTTATGTAACTTAAGATTTTCAATACCTATACTTTTTTCCATATCGTTAGGCATTTCTTGTTTCCACCAACTACGATGTGGAACTCTATAGGCTTTATCGGTAGAGTTTCCACCACCCATAGTAAAGAAGGTAAGACCATCTATCTCAAAGACCTGCCCACGCATAAGATGTATGATGCTATCACGAATAAAATGAACCTTACCACCATGCCACTGAGATACAGGCATCTTATTTAAGATATCAAAGTTTTCATGGTTACCATCGATAAATAGTGTAGTAAAGTTTCTATTAGCTAACGTATTTAATATTTGGTCACGTTCTTTAGTTCTGTCCCAAACGCCACCGAAGTCACCACATATTATAAGATAGTCATCTTTAGACATACTCAACTGTACAGGAAAATATTCATCTTCTAACTTTTGAATATCTATAGGTATGTGAGTATCACCAGTAAGATATATCATAAAAGTAAATAGCACCTCATTTCTAAAAAAACATACAACAATATTATATCATATAATAGAGATTTTGTAAATCATAATCACTTAATAATATAAGGTATTTAGTGGCTATATAATGAAAGATTATATGAAACTACTTACTTAACAGTAGTACTTCCAAAACCACCATTTCTGATAGTTTCAACATCATCATCGATAGTTATACCATACTGTACGAATATTCCTTGCATAAAGCCATTTTGAGCCTTAATCTCGGCAACCTTATTCTCATTAGATGCGTTAGTCATCTTTACAAATATATGCCCTTCATTGTCGGAATAGAAGTAGTCGCTATCTATTATACCTACGGTATTGTTTAACTGTAATCTAAACTTAAAACCTAAGCTACTCCTTGGATAGCATTTAAGCACCCAACCCTCATCTATTTGTACTTTAATACCAGTAGGAAACTTAATGGTTTCATTAGGTGCTACTGAAAAGTTAATCGGAGTAAAGAAATCATGCCCTGCCGAACCTTTAGTGGCACGTTTTGGAAGTTGAATGTTGTTATATATCGCCTCAACGGTATTTATGGGAGTGTTTGGAAAGCAATCTAGCCAATCCTTTTTAAACTGTTGAAAACTAACCTTGTAAAACTTTGCTATTCTGTTCATAAAAATAAACCTTCCTCAATAGATAAAATTAATATAGAACTATCTTGCCTACCTCGATAGTCTTTTTAACGTCTATAATCCTTTGGTTAGAACTTCCACACCAATGGAGTTTACTATCAAAGAACTTTTTAATAAACTTACCATCTACCATTATGTCTATCAATGGAATATACTCTAAGCTACTAACCTCTTCAAAGAGATATCCAGTGTAGAGCCAAATGGTTTTGTCGGAAAACTTTTTGTGTACCTCATAGATAAGGTTTCCTACCTCTTCTCGGTTTTTAGGGTGAAGAGGGTCTCCACCACTGAAAGTAATGCCAGATATCCAACTCTTAGAGAGTTTTTCGAAGAGTTCTTCTTTTGCGACAACGTCAAAAGGCACTCCCCCATCTATATCCCAAGTTATTGGATTGTGACAGCCTTTGCACCTATGATTACAACCCGCAACCCAAAGTACGGTTCTAAGACCATCACCATTGAGCATATCGTCCGTTGTGATGTTATGGTAATGCATTATTACATACTTTTCCTTTCTCTTATTTCAGCCATCTTAGCGTCATTAAGACGAGTATCGCCTTTAACCCTTGAATATGATAGGTAGCCATTCATTCTTTCAATCTTGGTTAGATTCTTACTACCACACTTAGGGCATACGTCCATCTCAAGTTCTTGATATCCACAATCATCACAGTACGCTAAGGATAGGTTTACGCCCTCATAGAATCCCATATCCATAGCACGACGTACCAAAGTAGTGATAGCTTTAGTATTATAATCTATTGGATACTTAACGTATTGAATCTTTCCACCATTGAATAGATTCCAAAAACGTTTTTCAAGGTCTTGTTTCTGTATAGGAGTAATATCCTCGGTAACGTGGCAGTGAAAAGAGTTCGATACATACTCCCTATCAGATACATTCTCTACTATTCCGAACAACTTTCTGAACTGTGTTACTTGTAATCCACATAGATTCTCAGCGGGAGTGCCATATATAGCGTATAATTTTCCGTCCTGTTCTTTAAACTCTGCTATTTTATCGTTGATGTATTCCATAACCTTAATGGAAAACTCACCATCTTCAACTAGTGATTTCTTATTATATAGTTCTTGTAGTTCGTTTAGTGCCGTTATTCCAAACGATGCCGTTGCAGATTTTAATATAGGCTTAATCTTATCATGGATACCTAAGTTTCCACCATAGAAACCACCCTCACAGTAAGCTAATGGATTGGTAGATGCTTTTAACTCTCCAAGGTAGTCATAGGTTCTTAGGTGTAGGTTTCTAATAAGTTCCAAATAGTAGTCTAATACTTCAAAGAAATCCTTGTTTTCTTTCAAAGACTTAGCATATATCATAGGTAGATGTAAGCTAACTGCACCTATGTTAAATCTACCAGTAAATATAGGCTTATCGTCTTTGTCAGCAGGTGACATTCCACCACGTTCGAACCATGGAGATAGAAACGCTCTACAACCCATAGGACTTATAACCTCACCGTACTTTTTATATATAGAAGCTACATAGCCCTCACCAGTAAGGCTAAGCCAATCGGGATACATAGTCTTACTAGAACATTCTATACCCGCCTTAAAGACATCTTCAAGAGGTTTTCCAATGCCATGTAGATTCTCATCGTAAAGGAATACTATTTTAGGGAATAAGACTGGTTTTTTGCATTCTTTTTTACCTTGACCTTTCTTTCTAACCTCAAGCATATTTATACTAGCCATTTTACAGAACTTACCTTGACCGATACCTATAGTCATAGTAATAAAGGGATAATCTCCCCTACTAGATGCTACAGTATTGAACTTATACTCCCAACCTTGAAAACCTTGTTTAAAGTCGGTATCAACATCTTTAAGAGCCTCATGTTCTGCGACTTCTTTTGAAATTCCTAAAGATATATATCTTTCATACTGTTTATTGAAAGTTTTTTGAGCATAAGGTTCAAGAATCTCATCTACTCTAGGTACGGTGAAACCGCCATACTGCTGACTAGCTGCAGATAGTACTATATCTCCTATAACATCGAAAGCAACGTCTAAGGTTTTAGGTTCATTATACCATAGATTACCCATCTCGAAACCACCAGATAGAACCTTTTCCACATTAAATAGACAGCAGTTCATGGTATCACGCCTAGCAGACATATCGTGAATGTAGATATAACCATCTCTACAGGCTTGAATCTCTTCAGTAGTTAAGAAAAACTTTTTATAGAGTTCTTTATTAAGTTGATTGAATATTAAGCTTCTCTTAGTAGATACTAATGCACTATCTGAGTTGGCATTCTCCTTATCGCCTATGTACATTATGGATTGACTCTTTTCGTAGACCTCATCTAACATCTTAACAAAGTCTTGTTTGTAGTTTCTGTAGTCACGGTAACTTTTAGCAACTTTAGGATTAATATTATCTAAGACAGTTTCCACTATGTTATGCATATCAGATACTGTAATATCTTCTTTGTTTAATGCCATAGCCTGTTTAGTAACGAAATCGCAGATGTAAGCAAGTTCCTCATCAGTAAACTTTATAAGAACACGCTTTGCCGATTTATTTATGGCACATATAACCTTATCTACATTAAAGTCCTCTTTA
>Ga0192276_1157_pt1 | contig 10792 bp, 10 predicted proteins | sample Koala_Koa24_I3_FD_131263 | JGI IMG/M metagenome (GOLD analysis project Ga0192276, IMG submission 131263) | Enriched cells from koala feces incubated with labeled cellulose particles, San Francisco Zoo, California, United States - Koala_Koa2-4_I3 ...
GGGAAACGGCGGCTTTGCGGGGAAAAGAGAAGATTGTGCGCGCGCTGCAGTTGCCGGAAGATTATCAGAGGGGCCGCGCACTGGTTCGCATGGAAGGGCGGGAACGTGTCTGTGTCGAGAATTTTAAGGGAATCTGTTCCTGCACGGCGGATAAGATTTCTCTGGCTGCCGGGGAAAATCGGATACATATTATAGGCAAACGCCTGCGGATTGACTGCTATACAAAAGAGGAAATTGAAATTTCCGGTTTGATCGAGACAGTGACCTATCTGTCATGAGTGATTCAGAAGGGAATACAGGAGGCTCTATGGAACAGCGCTTTTTCAATTTTCTCCACGGGTATGTCCGGATTCGGATTAGCGGCGAAGCGTGTGAACGTTTTCTGAACCTGTGCGCGTATCACGGGATTCGACTATGGGGTCTCTTTCCCGCGGACGATGCCTGTGAAACTTATGTTTCCAGAAAGGATTTTTTCAGGCTGAAAACGTTTGTAAGGAAAAGCCATACCAGAATCAGGATTGCCGGTCGGTATGGCTTTCCTTTTTTTATGCATAAATACCGCTCCAGGTGGGCGTGTGTCTGCGGGGCATTCGCTGCCGCTGTTTTTATGGCCTGGCTGTCGGCGCATGTCTGGAATATCAGCATCGAAGGGAACCTCTCACAGACAGATGATGTGGTTTTTGAGTACCTGGAAAGTGAGGGAGTCAGCCACGGAATGTGGAAAAGCCAGATCGATACACAGGAGCTTTCGGATCAGATCCGCTCCTATTTTACACAGTTTTCCTGGGTGTCTGCGGACCTGAAGGGTACACGTCTGATGATCTATGTCAGGGAAGGAAATATGTCCGCGTCGGCGGAGGAGGATGTCCGGGAGCCGGCTGCCAGCGGCATCGCGGCTGCAAAATCCGGAACCGTGGTATCCATCTTTGTCCGCAAAGGCCTTGCTGCGGTTTCAGCGGGCGATGCGGTTGAAGCGGGGGAGATTCTGGTCTCCGGGCAGATTCCGGTCTACAATGACGAAGGGGAGATTCTTTCCTGGCAGTCGATAAACGCCGATGCGGATATTATTCTTCGAACCGAGACAGACTATTATGAAACGCTTTCTTTGCAGACGATGCGGAAGAATTATACCGGGCGGCAAAAAATCCGGCGTTTTATCCGTATCGGTGCGATTTCTATGGCACTTCCCGGCGCATGGGGGACGTATGCTTCTTTTGACCTCACAGGAGAAATTATTCAGGTGCAATTGTCGGAAAACTTTTACCTTCCTGTTTATTATTATAAATATACAGCGATAGAATATGAAAGTTTGCAATATAATTACACCGAAGAGCAGGTGAGGCGGATTCTGGAAGCAGATTTCTCCGATTTCGTACAAAATTTAGAGGAAAGAGGGGTTCAAATATTTCAAAATAATGTTACAATAGGCATGTATGAAAAAGTGGCTGTGGCCAAAGGCACATTGATTACGGATGAAAATAATGCGGTAGTTCGTGTGGAAGAAGAGGCCACACCGCAGGAAATCCAGGAGGAAGAACCATCAGGATGAGTATGTCAGAAAGAACTCTCACTGTACCGGCCGGACATGAGACCAATGTTTTCGGCCAGTTTGATAAGAATATCAAAAAAGTGGAGCGGGCGCTTCATGTGACCGTGCTGGTCCGGGATGACGGGATCCGGGTTGTTGGAGGTCCGGATGCGATTGCGCGTGCCGGCGAAGTGTTTGATAATTTATGTGAACTTTCCCGGCGGGGCAATATCATTACGGAGCAGAATGTTGATTATGCGATCGCACTCTCCATGGAAGGGAAAACGTCTTCCATGGTGGAAATGGATAATGACTGTATCTGCCACACGATCAACGGAAAGCCGATTAAGCCAAAGACGCTTGGTCAGAAAAACTATGTCGATGAGATCCGTAAAAATATGATCGTTTTCGGAATCGGACCTGCCGGTACCGGCAAGACCTATCTGGCGATGGCGATGGCCATTGCCGCCTTCAAAAGTGAAGAGGTCAGCCGCATCATCCTGACACGGCCGGCGATTGAAGCGGGAGAGAAACTCGGATTTTTACCCGGTGATCTGCAAAGCAAGGTCGACCCGTATCTCCGCCCGCTGTATGACGCGCTATATCAGATCATGGGGGCGGACAGTTTTACGAAAAATATGGAAAAGGGTCTGATTGAAGTGGCTCCTCTGGCGTATATGCGCGGCCGGACACTTGACAATGCCTACATTATTCTCGATGAGGCGCAAAATACTTCTCCGGCTCAAATGAAAATGTTTCTAACACGGATTGGCTTTGGCTCGAAAGTGATTGTGACTGGCGACCGTACGCAGAAGGATCTGCCGCCAGGGGCACCTTCCGGTCTGGATATCGCTGTCCGGGTGCTGAGCAAGGTGGAAGGAATCAGCTTTTGCACGCTGACCAGTCAGGATGTGGTGCGCCACCCGCTGGTACAGCGTATCGTAAACGCTTATGAGGAGTATGAGGAATGGGAACAGCGGCGCTCGCAGTCAAAGTCCCGGACAGAAAGCCGGACAGGGCGTGTCAGAGAATGATAAGTTCGAGGAGGTTTCTATGACAATTGATTTTGAAAACGAATGCGAGGGAAAGCTGGATATTGACCTGTACGCAATTGCTAAGCGGGTAGTAGAGGGAACGCTGGATTATATGAATTGCCCTTATGAATCCTGTGTGGGTCTGCTGATCACAGACAATGAAGAAATCCATCGGCTGAATCTGGAGCATCGGCAGATTGACCGGCCGACAGACGTTCTTTCTTTTCCAATGGTCGATTTTGATACGCCAGGTGAGTTTGACTGGCTGGAGGAAGACGGAGACGACTATTTTGATCCGGAGAGCGGGGAGCTGCTTTTGGGAGATATCGTGATTTCGGCGGATAAGGTGCTGGAGCAGGCGGCGTCATACGGACATTCCGTAACCAGGGAATACGCCTTTCTGATCACGCACAGCATGCTTCATCTTTTTGGTTATGACCACATGACGGAGCATGATGCGGCGCAGATGGAGCAGATGCAGAGAGAAATACTGGATTCTCTGCAGATATTCCGCTAAGCGCGGATATAAGGAACGGAAGATTTTACAGCAGATTTTAACTGACTGTTTCTGCTGATACCAAAAGAAGGACAGGGGGATATAAATCATGATGAAAAATAAGCTATTTGCGGGTCTGTTGACAGCGGCGGTACTGATCAGTTCTATGGCGGTTGGAGTGCACACGTTCGCAGAAGAAGCAGAGGCTGCCGCTGAGAGCATAGAGGAGACGGAGGATTCCAATGAAATGGTCAGAAGCTTTCTGACTGGCAAGCTGGTTCCGGAATCGATCGGGCGCTCCATTCCGATCGCGGTGATGTTTAATAATATTGAGGCGGCACTCCCGCAATCGGGCATCAGCAATGCGGAAATTGTTTATGAGGCTCCGGTGGAAGGCAATATCACCAGGCTTCTGGGCATTCTGGAGGACTACCAGGATGTGGAGCGGATCGGCTCTGTCCGCAGCTGCCGGGAGTATTTCATTTATTTTGCGCGTGAGTTCGAAGCGATTTATATGCATTACGGGGAAGCCGTGTACGCGGTCAATTTGCTGAATATGTCTGATACAGTGCGCCTGAGCGGTATGGGTGATAACGGTCTGAATTATTCCGGTGAGGGCGATCTTGTATATTATCGGTCTACGGATTTTTCGGCTCCGCACAATGTTTTTACCAACTATGAAATGATTCAGGCAGGCATTGCGTATAAAGGTATTTCGACCGATTATTCGGAGGAATATCTTGCCAGCGGGCACTATCAGTTTGCGGATGACGGGGAGATCGTTACGCTGGAGAACGGAGAGGACGCGATTACGGTTTACCCTGGGTATTCCTATAACAATGCGTACTTTGTCTATGATTCTGAAACAGGAAAGTATACCAGATATCAGTATGGAGATGTTCAGACGGATTATCTGACCGAAAAGGCGCTTACGTACAGTAACATCATTTTCCAGTATTGCTCTTCTTCTGTACTGGATGAGAATGGTTACCTCAGCATCAACACATATTCCGGCGGTTCCGGGAAATACATTACGCAGGGGAAGGCAATTGATATCACCTGGTCGAAGGACAACAGCTCTTCCGACCCGTACGCGTCAGGTAATTTTGGTGTGACGCATTATTACGATACAGATGGCAATGAAATCACTTTAAATCAGGGGAAAACCTGGGTGTGTATTATTTTGAATTCCAATACAGACGCGGTTTCCATCGAGGGGTAAGAGGTTAGATTGTGAAAGAAAAGAACAAAAGTGGAAATGGTTTCCTGGTGCAGGGATCGATCCTTGCGGGAGCGGCGATTATCGCAAAGGTGATTGGAATGCTTTACCGCGTTCCGCTCCAGAACATCCTGGGAAATCAGGGCAACGGGTATTATTCTACCGCAAATGAGGTCTACGCGATTCTTCTGATGGTCTCCTGCTTTAATATGCCCCTGGCGGTGTCGCGCCTGGTATCCGCCAGAGTCCACAGAGGAGAATACCGAAATGCACACCGCGTCTTTTTGTGCGCGGTGCGGTTTGCCATGGTTCTGGGCGGTGCGATTGCGCTGGTTACTTATGTGTGCGCCGGGTTTATCACAAAATATATGATGTCGATGGAACTCGCGGTGTATGGCCTGCGTGTCCTTGCCCCGGCGATTTTTATCTCTGCGATCCTGGGTACCTTCCGCGGCTATTTTCAGGGATACGGCACCATGGTTCCGACCGCTTTTTCTCAGGTGATTGAGCAGATCGTAAACGCAATTATCAGCCTGGTATGTGCAAATATTATGTACAGCTATGGTGAAAGCCTGGCGGCTTCACAGGGAAATGCGTCGCTGGCTCCGGCCTGGGGTGCTGCCGGTGCTACGTTCGGCACGGTGGCCAGTATTACGGTGGCTTTGATTCTTGTGATGCTGATTTATCTGTCACAGGCGAAATCCCTTCGTACGCGAATGCGCAAAGATCACACGGGCGTCCGGGAATCCTCCGCAGATATTTACCGGGAACTGATCGTCACGATTCTGCCGGTTATCTTAAGTACCGTTGTTTACAATATCACCAATGTTCTGGATCTGGGCGTGTTCAGCAATATTTTGCAGCGTCAGGGGTATACCGAGGAGCAGGCGACAACCATCTGGGGCATTTATTCCGGACAGTTCCGTGTCCTGATGAATGTGCCGTTGGCATTGGCATCCAGCCTTTCGCCCTCGGTTGTTCCCAGCCTGACCGCAGCTATGGAAAAGCGGGATAAGGCGGATGCGCGCCGGAAGGTGAGCTCATCGATCCGTTTTACCATGTTTTTGACGATTCCCTGCGCGGCGGGGATGGCAGCGCTTGCGGAGCCGATCATTACCATGCTTTTTACGAACGAGACGGGGACGCCGCTTTCTGTCGGGATCATGCAGTTGGGCTCTCTGATGATTATTTTTTATGCGCTCTCTACGCTCTCTACCGGAATCCTGCAGGGACTTGGGCGGATGCGTCAGCCGCTGATTCACTGCTGTATTGCGCTGGTGGTTCACCTGATCGCGCTGTATATTTTGCTGACCACTTTTCGCCTGAATATTTATTCGGTAGTAATCGCAAACATTATTTTTGCGTTGATCATCTGCGTTATGAATGCGGTATCCATTGCAAGGTTCCTGAATTATCGACAGGAGATTTACCGCACGTTTGTGGTTCCGGCAGTTGTATCTGTGATTATGGCTGCGGCTGCGTATCTTGTCTATATGGCGGCACACACATTTTTTGGGAATACCGTGTCTACGTTCATTGCGGTGCTCGCCGGAGTACTGGTATATGGGATTGGGATGGTATCGTTCCACGGAGTCACGCAGGAGGAGATTGCGGCTCTTCCCAAGGGAACAGTACTGATTCGCATTCTCAGGAAGATGGGACTGCTGCGCTAGGGGTATACTGCTATGTCTGATCTCTCTTTATTGTAGGGATTCTGCATGTATAATGGCAGGAGTAAAATGAAAGACCGGGAAGTTAGTATGGCTTGGAATGGGTTTGCTGAGTAAGAAAGGACAATATTTTATGGATGCGAATAAACTACAGAGAATTAATGAACTGGCCCGGCGGGCGAAAGCGGAGGGGCTGACGGAGGCGGAGCGTAAGGAACAGGCAGAGCTTCGGCAGGAGTATATTGAGGCGGTTCGCAGGAATCTGCGGGGACAGCTTGACAATATCGACGTGGTAAATCCGGACGGGTCAATTGAGAATCTGGGTGAGAAGTATGGAAAAAAAGGAAATTAGAAGAATGGTAAAGGAACGGCGTCGGGAATTGTCCGGGGCCGTTTTGAGGGAGAAAAGTGCGGCGATCTGCGCTGCGGTGATGGAGCTGCCGGAATTTCAGGCTGCGGATGAGGTGTTTGTCTACATGGACTGTAAGGGAGAGGTTTCCACGAAGCCTTTGATTGAGGAAGCCTGGCGTCTGGGGAAGAAGGTGGCTGCTCCGAAGGTGGAAGGAGAAGATATGAGTTATTATTATATCTTATCTTACCAGGATGTGGAGGAGGGCTATTTTCATGTGCCTGAGCCCAAAATGGACAAGCCGGCTGTAGGAAAATCAGCTGAGAAGGCGCTTTTGATTGTTCCGGGTGTGGGATTTGACGCGGAGAGGAACCGCTGCGGTTATGGAAAAGGGTTTTATGACCGTTATCTGGCGGCGCATCCGGAGCATGTGACGGTTGCCCTGGCGTTTGATTTTCAGATTGTGGATGAAGTGCCGACGCGGCCGGAGGATATCCGCCCGATGATGCTGGTGACGGAGAGCCGCATTTTTATCCAATAGGAAAGTTCTGTTATAAGAGAGAATGGATCGTGTAAAAGAGAACAGATCACAGGTGCGTACGAAAGAAAAGGAGAGTGACAACATGGTGAATGACTGCAGAATTCAGAAAATTCCTTATGGCGGCGATTACAATCCGGAGCAGTGGACAGAAGATGTCTGGGCGGAGGATATGCGGCTGTTTCGTCTGGCCGGAATCGATATTGTGACGCTGAATGTGTTTTCCTGGGCGGCGCTTCAGCCTTCCGAGGAGGTCTATGATTTCTCAAAGCTGGATCGGATTATGGATCTGGTGGAGAAAAAATGGCCTGAAGGTTTGTTTTGCAACCTCGACGGCCGCACATCCGGCGTGGATGGCGAAGCGGTATCCGGATGTTCTGCGTGTAGAGTTTGACGGAAAAAAGAGAAAGTTCGGCAGCCGCCACAATTCCTGCCCAAACAGTCCGACCTATCAGAAGTATTCCGTACGTCTGGCGGAAGAGCTGGCAAAACGATACGGCAAGCGTGATAGCATTGTGGCCTGGCATGTATCGAATGAGTACGGAGGCGCGTGTTATTGTGAGAACTGTGAAAAGGCGTTCCGTGTCTGGCTGAAAAAGAAATACGGCACGATTGAGGAGGTCAACCGTGCCTGGGATACGGCGTTCTGGGGACATACCTTTTATGACTGGGACGAGATTGTTGCGCCGGATCTGCGCAGTGAGCATTTTGCAGAGACACGGACGAATTTTCAGGGGATTTCGCTGGACTATAGCCGATTTAATTCCGACAGTATGCTCGCCTGCTATGAGGCGGAGGCTGCGGCGATTCGCGCCTATGTTCCGGACGCGAAGATTACTACAAATCTGATGGGTACTTATAAGCCGCTGGACTATCAGAAGTGGGCGAAGTCGATGGATTTTGTTTCCTGGGATAATTATCCGGAAAATGGCGCCCCCTACGCACGCACCGCGATGAGCCATGACCTGATGCGCGGTCTGAAGGGCGGAATGCCGTTTGCGCTGATGGAGCAGACACCCAGCGTTTCGAACTGGCTTTCCTACTGTGCGCTGAAGCGTCCGGGGGTGATGCGGCTGTGGAGTTATCAGGCAGTGGCGCACGGGGCGGATACGGTGATGTTTTTCCAGATGCGAAGAAGCATTGGCGCGTGTGAAAAATATCACGGTGCGGTGATTGACCATGTCGGCAGTGAAAATACACGGGTTTTCCGGGAGATCGCAGCTCTTGGCGAGGAACTGAAAAAGCTGGGAGCGCACACACTCGGCGGCAGAAGCTGCGCAAAGGCGGCGATTGTATTCGACTGGGACAACTGGTGGGCGCTGGAATATTCGGCGGGACCCAACACGGATCTGCATTATCTGGATGAGGTCTTTCTCTGGTACCGTGCGCTGGCAGAACAAAATTACGCGGTCGATCTGATTAGTGAAGAAGAGACGCTTTCCCGGTACGAGGTCGTGATTGCCCCGGTACTCTATATGACCAAGACCGGTTATGATGAAAAAATCCGCGGCTTTGTGCGGGATGGAGGAACATTCATAACGACATTTTTCAGCGGGATTGTGGATGAGCATGACCTGGTGATTACGGGAGGATATCCGGGGCGCCTGCGCGATGTCCTTGGCATCTGGGTGGAAGAGATTGACGCCCTGCCTCCGGATGCGAGCAACCAGATCACTTATGAAGATGTCTGCTATCCGGCGCGTCTGCTCTGTGATATTTTACATACGGAGGGAGCCGAAACGCTCTCTGCCTATGAGAAAGATTTCTATGCCGGTTTTCCGGCGCTGACGGTAAACTCGTACGGCGAGGGAAAAGCGTATTATGTCGCAACCAGACTTTCCGATGACTTTTATCGCGCATTCCTGCGGGAGCGCATGGAAGAGAAAGAGGTGCGTCCGGTGCTGGAGGCGGAGGCAGTTTCCTGGGTTACGGAGAAGAATTACGACCAGGAGGCGATTTCCGGTCAGGAGACGGTTGCCTGGAAGGCAGGCATCGAGGCTACGGAGCGTTTTGCGAATGGTAAAAGCATATTGTATGTGCTGAACCACACGGATGAGACGGCGGAAATTACGCTGCCCTCTGAGCGGACGGAGCTTTTGAGCGGACGGATTCTGAAAACCGGGGATAAAATTTCCATAGCACCGAAGGATGTACTGCTGTTGGAGAGAAATCTATGAGAGAAAAAGGCTTAAACCGGGATGCTATAAAATACATCGCCATGTTTACACCCTGAAATACCATTGCGTGCGTCATCAGACTCTGGCCATAATCCAGACGCTCCGCCTTTGTCATCGAAAATGACGTCTGGAACAGATCTTCCAGCGCATAATTTTCCGTATCCAGCACACCGCTCTTGCGCTCCGAACGCTTGCCGACATCGCAGCCAAACCATACCGGCTCACCGTCTTTCATCTGCGCAATGGCCGCCTTTTTCAGTTCCTCAATCGGCAGATTCACATAGCGGACCGATCTTCCCTCAAACACATTTCCGAGGTATTTCACCCCGTAGCTTCTGTAATACGGCTTATCTGCGGTCGGCGCGTTGATCAGACTGATGTAATCGCTCAGATTAAGGCCTATGTATTTCTCATAAAACGCCTTCGGCGTCAGGTTTGTGTCGCGGTGGAAGTTTTTATCTTTATCCCGATACTCGAAGTCAAAAGTCTTTGGCGGCTTGCCGAACCCGATGCAGAGCATATTGTATACCGTCTCCATCATCGAAAACTTCATGCCGCGGAGTGCTTCTGCCGATTTTCCTTCCGCGTGGCCGCGTCTTAATACACAGGCAAATTCGCGAAGCTTCTCTGTCAGATAGGAGTCCAGCTCCCTTGTTGCAGAAGAAACCGCGCTCTCCGGCATGGCTGCCTTTGGCACCAGGCCATATTTTTCTACCAGGCTGCAAAGCATATCCCACTGACCGCCGTCATTCTCCGGCTCGGAAAGCAGATGTGCAATCAGGCGGCCGTCTGTCGGCTCATCCAGCGTAGAAAGAATACTCTCCAGAAAATAATTTGCTTTCTCCAGTTTATCATAAAAAACGGTGTAATTCTGAGACAGTTCAAAGGTCTCCATTCCGGTTTTTTTCATCACCTGCGCGCGCATTACATTCAGCGCGGCAAACATCCAGCAGCGTCCGCTCTGCTTCTGGTTCGTGATTTTCCCATGCTCCAGGCTGATGGAAAAATCATGCGTCACCTCACGCGCCGCCTGATAATTTACAGCCGCCGCGTTTACGCCATTCGCAGTCACCGCATACATCGCGACCCGATTTGCGCGGTCCGCGTCAAAAAGCTCCTCAAAATGGAAAATATCCTCTGTTGTTACTGATGTGTTCATTATTTTTCTTCCTCCTCGTTCGTAATGGGGAAACGACTTATGTCATTCCCCTTTAAAGACAATTCAACCGCAGCAATCCCAATATAAGAAGGTGTACCGGATAAAACAGATAGAAAAACCATTTGGAAAACGCCCTTCTCTTCTCCATGCGCTTTCCATTATACAGCGCAACGATCACTATGCCCGCAAGCGCCGGACCAATCATCGTTCCCAGGCTCAAAAGCAGATTTCTCTGCAGCGGATAGTAACCGACCCCACTGTAGAAGTTTATCAGACCGAATGCCAGTGTCGCGATGACATACGCTTTTCTGATTTTCTCTTTTTCCTGCCCCGCCCGCACAAAAAGTACAGTAAAAACCGGTGCGAGAATCGCCCAGTCAGAATAGACGGATGCCGCAATCAGCACAAAAACCGCCAGTTTCCGCAAAATAGGATTCCCGATCTGATCCATGGCAAGGACAATCAGAAAACAGAGCAGCAGGGTAAAAATCATATTCATTCCCTGAAAGGAAATCAGACCGTAGCTCGTAAACGCGAGACAGAACGGAAGCTCTGACACCAGAGCAAACACCGCCAGCCGCAGCCCGTATTGCTTTTTCGAATGCGTGTAGTGATACCCTTC
>Ga0192276_1159_pt1 | contig 10704 bp, 7 predicted proteins | sample Koala_Koa24_I3_FD_131263 | JGI IMG/M metagenome (GOLD analysis project Ga0192276, IMG submission 131263) | Enriched cells from koala feces incubated with labeled cellulose particles, San Francisco Zoo, California, United States - Koala_Koa2-4_I3 ...
GCAATACAGACATTACTTAATTATTGGGGGAATTTTTATGAAAACCTTAAAAAAGATATTGGCTTGTGCTACAATAGTTTCAATGCTTGGAAGTATTTCATGTATGCAGGTTTCTGCTGAATTTGCAGTACCTATCTTAGAATATGATACTATAGAAACTAGTTTTGTGGCTAATGATATATCTGAGGTAGTCCACACAGATGATGCTACTATAATAATCTTAAATGATGGTACAACTTATTCTTTACCTAAAGGTTGTGTTGATGCTATATTTTATAACGTAGAAGAACAGAAGATTGATTCTACTGGTGAGGGTAATTTAGTAGCTTATTGTATCAGTGTTAAAATCTTAAATCAAGATGATGAATATTATGCAATATTACCTAGTGGAAATACTATTTCTGACCTTAATAGTATATCGAGAGTGCAAGCAATTTACAATCTAAATGATGAGTATATAGGTTATAGGGTAGACTATCTAGGTGGTGAAGATGGCTCTTTTGAGAGTATATTAAGTGATAGTATTACACTAGGCGACAGCGAAGGCTCAATAACAGAGTTCACCGTAGGAGATAGTGTATATCCACGTGGCGATATAAACCTAGATGGCAAAGTTAACACCGCAGATTTGCTTTACCTTAAAAAGTATCTGCTAGGACTAATAGAATGGTAAGTCAAAAAACTTAGTGCAATATGAATAAATTTAAGAAAAAATTTTATTAGTTTTCAATAAATTTTTAAAAACCCCTTGACATTTGAAATTTTAAGTATATACTATATTATAGTAAGTTTAAAACTTACATATATTTTATAAGAGGAGGATTTTAAAGATGAATAGTTTATTAAAGTCTATGATTGCATCTATATCATCAATGTGCATCTTATTTACTTGTGGAAATGTAATAACTTCATCAGCAGATGAATCAGTATCATCTTCGGTTGATGTTGATAGTATCTATCAATCATTATCTAATGAAGAGATAACGGATTTAAAAGCTCAAGGTCGGTGTAGTACTGCGTATGGAGAATTTTTAAATGAATTACCAAATAATTATACTCCTATGTTTAGTGCGATAGAAGAAAGTGCTGAGTATGTTTATCCAGAGGACTATGCTGGTACATATTATAATCAGTATGATGATAATAAGATGACTCTATATCTAACTAATTTTGATAACTTAAACTATTATCAAACTTTCTTTGATAGTGATATATGTCATTTTGAATTAGTAGAGTATTCTTATAATGATTTAACCACCCTATTTGACTATCTAAGTTATAGTATGGTAGAATTGGATTTAAATACTGTTTCTATTGACGAGTTAAACAACTGTGTTAAAGTTGGCATTAATGAAGATATGTCCAATAAAGATATCATAGACTATGTTGAAAGTTTAGGATATGATATTGGTATGGTAACGTTTGAATATAACGTTCGAGAAGAAACTATTGTTGAAAATGTAATAACTGATGATATAAAAATTGATTTAAATAATCAAACTTATACCACTTCTGCCAACACATCTTATTCTGCTAATAGTGGTAGTATAATTTTTTCTTATGATGAAGATTTAACTAACTTTACAGGAACGATAGTTCCTAATAGCTGGGCAACTATTGGTTATAATGCATATAATTCTAGTACCAATCAATATGGAATAGTTACAGCTGGTCATTTTTTATCTAATAATACTGATAACTACCTTTATAATGAAGATGGAATTTTAATAAATAAAAACCAAAATGGTTGTATTTATTATAATGATTCTAATGTAGATGCTGCATTTATTCCTGCTAATAGCGGTAATAAGCTTATTCCGTCTCTATATATAGAAAATTATCTTACAGGTGACATATATATTTTACAAAAAGAACAGTCTACTCTTTCACCTGCAATGGTTAATATGACAGTATATTCTTTTGGTGTAACCACTGGTATGCAAAAGGGAACTATAAGTGATATGACAGCATCTTTTTCAGTTGCGGAAAGTGGAATTACTATATCAAATTGTATAGAGGTTGATTTTACAATACAACCAGGAGATAGTGGTGGTCCACTTGCGTTTTATACAATTCAAGATACACCTAGAATGGCTGTAATGGGTATTTGTAAAGGGTATAGTTATTATGGTTCAACTTCTTATTTTGTAAAAGTTAATACGATAAACAAATATTTAGGTGTAACGATGTATAGTTATGATTATACAAATTAAAAGAAAAGAGGAACTTAATATGAAAAATATAAAGAGAATAGTTTCAGGAATATTAGGCTTAACTTTACTATCTACGTGTATGGGTATCAGTGTATATGCAGATGATTCTAAAACTATAGACGATATAAATAATAGTATCAAAGTAGATACAGTGGGTTCTAATGGATTAGGTATTGCTGGTAGTGGTTATGATATAACAGTCTATGTCAATAATATCGGCGACAGCGAAGGCTCAATAACAGAGTTCACCGTAGGCGATAGTGTATATCCACGTGGCGATATAAACCTAGATGGCAAAACTAACACCGCAGATTTGCTATACTTAAAGAAATATCTATTAGGTTTAATAGAGTGGTAAGTCCAAAAACTTAGTGCAATATGAATAGATTAAATTTAAGAAAAAATTTTATTAGTTTTCAATAAATTTTTTAAAACCCCTTGACATTTAAAAATTTTAAGTATATACTATATTATAGTAAGTTTAAAACTTACATATATTTAATTAAGGGGGATTCTAATCATGAATGCTTTTGTTAAAAAGTTTGTATGTGGAATTGCAGCTTTAACCATGTGTTTATCAGTTGCACCTATAAGTGCTAGTGCTGCTACTACATACAAAAAAAGGTGATGCTAATGGAGATGATACAGTAAACAGTTCAGATGTTTTAGTCTTGAATAGTTTTCTAAAAGGAAAAGCAGGTTCTAATGGTGCTACTGCTGAAAGACTTGATGTCAACTTAGATGGTGTCATTGATGCTAACGATGTAACGCTTTTAAAGAACATTAATTTAGGTTTAGTTAGTTCTAGTACTGTTACTTCTACTAATACTACTGCTTTAACCTCACAAGAAAGTAGAAAATACTATAAGTATAATGCACAAAAAGGAACTTATACAAGTAGTTATACCCTTTCTCCAGTTTCTAACATATCTACATCTTCTACAGTATCAACTCGTTCTATAATTGGTAACGATAATAGAGAGATTGATAATAGTTTAATAGGAGTTGTAAGATTTCATTATAAAGATGAAAATTATGGCTTTACTGGATTTGTAATTGATGACCATACTATACTTACTGCTGCACATTGTCTTAGTCCAACTTCAATTGGTGCTACACCAGCTAGTAGTTATGATATAAGATTTTATAATGAAGATGGTACAGCAATTAGTAGTATAACTGCTACACCAGTTGAATATCATATTCCATATCAATACATATTGAAACATTCTAGTGCAGATGAAAGTGATTATTCAGTTGAATATTATGATTATGCATTAGTTACTGTAAAGGAAGATTTAAGCGATTATATATGCTTTAATCTTGGTGTTGCAAGAAATAATATTAAAACTTCAAATCCAAGTACATATGTAACTGGTTTTTCAAACACGGTCTATAGTAAGGCTGAGTTGCGAGGTAAAAAATCAACGGCTGTAGGAACAATTCAAACCTTAGCTAATTATAATATATATTATAATACAGATACTACAGGAGGGGATAGTGGAGCACCAGTGTATCTTATTAAAGATGGAGTAAAAACTGTTATAGGAATCCATACTTATGGAGTAGATGACCACAGTAACTTCAATCATTGTACTCGTATAACTACAGATATATTGCATTTTGTTTACAATAATAATAATTTATCATATTAATCATAATGGGGGAATTTTTATGAATAGATTTAAGAAAGCATTAACTTACGTGTTAGCTGTGGCAACTTTAGAATGTTATATTTCTGTCATTCCAGTATCAGCGGATTTTGTGAACATACAGAATGACGATAGTATAGTATCTAAGGTTGATTTTGGCACTACATATGAAAAGAATACTACAACTATTATTGATGTAGAATTTAATCAAGATAGTACTGTTCTATACTTTTACGATGGAACTACATACACTTTACCTATGTGTGACGATATTATAGAAAGTTCTTTGATAGAAAAGTTGGATACTCCTATTGAATTTGAAGTTGATGGTGTTAAGTATACAACAGATGAGTGTTATTATCTAATAGGATATGCTATTAGTTATATGCATCATAACTATATGGGAAATGATTCATCTACGTATGTTTTTCCCGATGAAGTAACTCTGCCAGATGGTACAGTGTTAAGTTGTGAAAGTTTTTCCGATGTTCAAGCTGTTTATAATTTAGATGGTAAGTATATGGGTTATAGAACTAGAATCGGTGAAGGAGAATATAGTAATATAATTTTATCTGAACTTGTAATTGGCGACAGCGAAGACCCAATAACAGAGTTCACCGTAGGCGATAGTGTGTACCCACGTGGTGATATAAATCTAGATGGCAAAGCTAATACCGCAGATTTGCTATACTTAAAGAAATATCTATTAGGATTAATAGAGTGGTAAAAAATTTAAGGGGGGAATTTTTATGAAAAACTTAAAAAAGATATTGGCTTGTGCTACAATAGTTTCAATGCTATGTTCTGTAAATGTGGTTAATGCTATGGCAACAGAAGATACAACCAGTACAGAAAACTTTAGTTACAGTATAGTAGATGGTGAGTATCATGCTTACTATATGGATAGTGATGGAAACCGTATAGAAATTACATATTTTCAAGGTTATGTAGAAAATCTCTTAGGTGTTGAAAAGGATATAGTCTTGAACGACGGTGAAGTTGTAACTTTACCTACATGGACATTTGTACTTGAAGATGATGAAAGACTATACGCATACGTTGTTTCTGAGTATGATGAGCAAGCTAATGTTTACAAGTCTACAAGTTATATTGATGGTGAAAGGATAGACGGCTTTCCTAGATTCGACTCTAATGGAGATTATATAGGTGCAAGTCAAACTGCTGATATAGATGAATCTAATAGTAATTGGGTGTTGCCTGATGGTACTACTATAGATAAAGCTTCTGCTACTGGAGTGACATATTATACGGACGAAAACAATAACTATGATGGTTATGCTATATCATGCAATCTTTATTCTATGGGATATACCTCTAATGAGATTACACTTCCTAATGGTGATACCATTGAAAAGTTGGGCAACGTTATTATTTACAGATATAACTCTAATGGTGAGTTTGTAGGTTACCTATTTGATTCTGTCTCAATTCCTGCCGATGATGATATCGACAGCGAAGGCTCAATAACAGAGTTCACCGTAGGAGATAGTGTGTACCCACGTGGTGATATAAACCTAGATGGCAAAACTAACACCGCAGACCTACTTTACCTTAAAAAGTACCTATTAGGACTAATAGAATGGTAGTCTGTTGAAAATAAAATGTTTTTTTAAGAGGGCGTTATATAATAACGTCCTCTTTAAAATTTATGGAGAAAAATATAAGCAGAGCGGAGAAGCTCTGCTTATATTTATAGGAAATATTTAACGCCATTTTCAAAAATATTTTGGTCTTTAATGCCCTCAACGTTTTTGCAGATATCTGTACCCTTACGTTCACTGTGTCCCATTTTACCTAAAATGCGACCATCTGGGGAAGTAATTCCCTCAACTGCGAAGTATGAAGTATTTGGATTATATCTAATATCAAGGGTAGGGTTACCGTCCATATCGACATATTGGGTAGCTACTTGACCATTTTCTGCTAACTTCTTGATAAACTCCATAGGTGCAACGAATCTTCCCTCTCCATGAGATATTGCCACAGTATGGATATCACCAACATTGGAACTTGCTAACCAAGGTGACTTGTTAGAGGCTATTCTAGTATTAACCATCATAGATTGGTGACGAGCGATAGTATTAAAGGTCAAAGTAGGGGAGTTTTGTTTCATATCCACTATTTCACCAAAGGGAACTAGACCCAACTTAACCAACGCTTGAAAACCATTGCATATACCTAACATTAAGCCATCACGATTCTTTAAAAGCTCATGGACTTCATCTTTAATTTCGGGGTTTCTAAAGAAAGATGTAATAAACTTACCAGAACCATCAGGTTCATCGCCACCAGAGAAGCCACCAGGAATCATAATAATTTGAGAATTTCTAATAGCTACTCTAAACTTATTAACAGACTCTTCAATGCCACTAGAAGATAGGTTGTTAATAACTATAATCTCTGGGATAGCTCCAGCCATTTCAAAAGCCTTAGCGGTATCATATTCGCAGTTAGTTCCAGGAAATACAGGAATAATTACTCTAGGTTTAGCGATATGCACACTAGAAGTTACTCTACTTTCTGCATTATAGCGAAAAGCCTCAACCTTTTCAGTAGATGTTTTAATTCTACAAGGGAATACAGGTTCAAGCTTACTCTCCCAAGATTGTTGTAAGTCGGTTAATGACATCAAGAAGTTGCCACAGTTAATAGTGTAGTCTTGAGTAGTCATGCCTATAACTTTCTCATCTTCCATAGCTTGACCAACTAACTCGACTATGAAAGCACCATAGCATGGGTTAAATAGTTCATCATCGGAGAACTGTTTAGTAAACTTAAATCCTATATGATTACCTAAGCACATCTTAAAGATACCCTCGGCTATACCATTACTAGTGATAGTCCAAACTGCTTTAGCACGTCCATTTTGGATTAAACTTTCTACCTTATCAAAGACTGATTTAACACTATCGAAGATAGGTAGATTATTCTTGTCATACTTAGGTGCAATATATATAACACTATCGCCTACAGATTTAAATTCAGGTGAGCATACCTTTCTACTATCGGCAGTAGATACCGCAAAAGATACTAAAGTAGGTGGAACGTCAATATTTTCAAAAGTTCCACTCATAGAATCCTTACCACCTATAGAACCGCAACCCATCTCAAGTTGAGCCTTAAAAGCTCCTAATAGCGATGCTAATGGTTTACCCCATCTGCTAGGTGTGTTTTGAGTCCTTTCAAAGTACTCTTGGAAAGTCAACCAACACTTTTTATAAGTACCCCCAACGGCTACTACCTTTGCGATACTCTCAACCACTGCCAACATTGAACCATGATATTGACTCTTTTCACTAATGTATGGATTATATCCCCAACCCATGACGGAACAGGTAGTAGTTTCGCCCTTAAGTACTGGAATCTTTGCAACCATACCTTGAGTAGGTGTTAGTTGATACTTTCCACCAAATGGCATTAATACTGTACCTGCTCCAATAGTAGAATCGAACTTTTCAACCAATCCTTTTTGAGAACATACATTCAAGTTAGATACCATAGATGTCCAACCTTCTTTATCGTTCTTATAGTCGGATTGTGGTAGGTCGGCAGGTTCAGATATTTCAATGTTTGTATACTTAGTAGCACCATTAGAGTTTAAAAACTCCCTAGATAGGTTTACTATAGTATTGCCATTCCAAGTCATTTGTAGTCTAGGCTCTTCGGTGACTACTGCTACCAATGTGGATTGTAAATTCTCTTTTAGAGCCTCGTCCATAAAGGTTTTAACATCTTCTGGGGCTACTACTACTGCCATACGTTCTTGTGATTCCGAGATAGCTATTTCAGTACCATCAAGACCATCATACTTTTTAGGAACTGCATCAAGGTTGATTTGTAAGCCGTCTGCTAGTTCACCTATGGCAACCGATACACCACCTGCACCAAAGTCATTACATCTCTTGATTAACTTAGTAACTTTAGGATTCCTAAACAACCTTTGAAGTTTTCTTTCCTCTGGAGCATTACCCTTTTGAACTTCTGCTCCACAGTGTTCAAGACTTTCTAAAGTATGTGATTTCGATGAGCCAGTAGCACCACCGCAACCATCACGACCCGTTTTTCCACCTAACAAGATAACTACATCGTTAGGTTGAGGTCTTTCACGACGGATATTTTCTGCAGGTGCAGCACCTACTACAGCACCTATTTCAAGACGTTTTGCAACGTATCCAGGGTGATATACTTCTGTAACATGACCAGTAGCCAATCCAATTTGGTTACCATAAGAACTATATCCGTTAGCTGCTCCTACAGTAATCTTTCTCTGTGGAAGTTTACCTTTAATAGTATCTTCTACAGGTACTAATGGATTTGCTGAGCCTGTAATTCTCATAGCTTGATATACATAAGAACGTCCAGAAAGTGGGTCACGTATTGCTCCACCTAGACAAGTAGCAGCACCACCAAAAGGTTCAATCTCTGTAGGGTGGTTGTGAGTTTCATTCTTAAACATCAATATCCAATCTTGAAGTTCGCCGTCCACATCTGCTTTTATCTTTACTGAACAAGCATTAATCTCTTCGCTTTCGTCTAAATCAGGCATTAAGCCGTCTGCTTTGAGCTTTCTAGCTCCGATAGTAGCTAAATCCATTAAGGTTAGAGGTTTATTAGTTCTGCCTAATTCTTCTCTAACGTTGATATATAAATCATAGGTATCTTTAATGTAATCTGTTGGAATGTTTACAGCCTTTATATTTGTCAAAAATGTAGTATGTCTGCAATGGTCAGACCAATAGGTATCTATCATACGAATCTCTGTAATGGTTGGATTTCTGCCCTCATCGTTTTTAAAGTATTCTTGACAGAACTTAATATCGTCTAAATCCATAGCAAGACCAAACTTCTTGATAAACTCAGCTAGTTCGCTTTCGGAATAGTCAATGAAACCATCTAAGGTTTCAACGGTAGTTGGAATCTTATAGTTGTTATCTAAAGTTTGAACGGTTTCAAGCGATGCCTCTCTACTTTCAACTGGGTTGATTAGATAACCCTTTAATCTTTCAAACTCACTATCAGATAGTTTTCCATCTGTAATGTATATTCTAGCGTTTCTAACACGACATCTTTCGCCTTGTGTTAGAATCTGTATACACTGTTCACAGCTATCGGCACGTTGGTCGAACTGTCCAGGTAGATATTCTACACCGAAGATTCTTTCGTTCTCTGAAAGTGTTGGAAGTTCAGAATAGGTTACATCAACGGCGGGTTCAGAAAATACCGTATTGATAGCTAGATTAAAATCTTCTTGGGAAAGTTTATCAGCATCGTATCTGTTGATAATTCTCAAACTTTCAAGATTTTCAAGCCTTAAAGCTGTTTTAACATCACTAAGTACCGATTGGGATTCTACATCAAAAGATGGTTTCTTTTCAACGTAAATTCTAAAAACAGACATAGTTAAAAACTCCATTCTCCGCAATAAAAAATGTATTTTAAAAGTTTCAAGTCTATCATCTTACGGAAATGGTAGACCTTTTAATATTATATAGGATTCATTCAACTATTGAGCCTATACAATAATCATCTTTGTACCCTTCTATTTTAACATATAAAATCGATTTACGCAAACTTTTTTCGTTATTTTCTCTAGGAACTTTCACAACCGTATAGTTAGGGGTATATCCATGATGGAAATCATCTTCATTTTCACGTTCAAATAGCACAGATACTACTTTCCCTACTTGCGATTTTAAGAACTCTTTCTGTGATTCATTTCCAACTATAGCCATCTGCTTAACACGTTCTTGTTTTTCTGTTCTAGTAAGTTGATTTTTCATTTTATCAGCAGGTGTACCACTTCGCCTAGAATATGGAAATATATGAATCTTAGCAAAACCAATCTTCTTTACAAATTCTAAAGATTGTTTAAAATCCTCTTGAGTTTCGTTAGGAAATCCAACCATAACATCGGTAGTTATAGCACTGTTTGGAAATATATTTCTAATCTTAGTTACTAGATTATAGTACTCACTAGAGGTATATGCACGATTCATATCATGTAGGGTCTTATCGCAACCACTCTGTAAAGATAGATGGAACTGTGGACAGAACTGTTCCACTTTAGATAGCCTAACTAAATCATCGTCGGTGATAACCTCTGGTTCAAGTGAACCTAACCTTATACGTTCTACACCTTTAATGTTAGCACAAGTTTCTATTACATCTATTAGTCTTATATTATATTCTACACCATAAAACATTAAGTTTATACCTACCAAGACTATCTCTTTATGACCACTAGATACTAAACTTTCAACCTCTTTTTTTACATCTATTAGTGGCTTAGAACGCAACCTACCTCTAGCGTATGGAATAATACAGTATGTACAAAATCTATTGCAACCATCTTGAATCTTAACAAAGCCTCTAGTTTTAGATTGGAACTCTCCTATTTTAGTAACTTCAAACTTGTCATTTGTAAAGTAATCTTCAATAGATACTATCTTATTGTTATTAGTTAGATACTCTTCTATCAACCTTATTATTGATTTTCTATCCTTAGTGCCAGTGACTATATCTACAGATTGAATCTTGTTAGCTTGTTCTTTAAAGGCTTGTGGATAACAACCAGTTAAAACTATCACTGCATAAGGATACTTTTTTTTTAAAGAGTTTAAAGTCTGACGTGTTTTCTTATCGCTGATTGCCGTTACTGTACATGAGTTTACTATAAATATATTGGCATTAGTTTCATCTTCAGTGATTTCAAAGCCACTACTTAAGAGTTCTGTTTTTAAAGCCTCGGTTTCACACAGATTTACTTTGCACCCAAAGGTTATAAGATATACTTTCAAAAAATCTCTCCTTTCAATACC
>Ga0192276_1160_pt1 | contig 10557 bp, 9 predicted proteins | sample Koala_Koa24_I3_FD_131263 | JGI IMG/M metagenome (GOLD analysis project Ga0192276, IMG submission 131263) | Enriched cells from koala feces incubated with labeled cellulose particles, San Francisco Zoo, California, United States - Koala_Koa2-4_I3 ...
GACATTGCTGTCAATATCACGCATGACGGTGAAACCGAAGTCAAACATCAGGACTGCCTTATCGGTTTCGACTTTTATAAATGTGCCCCCAATTACGTTTAATCCTTTATAGAATGTTATCTTAGTCATAATATAAATCTTTCTTTTGAAATACGCTTTTTAGAAAAGGGACTCGCCATTTGCGGCAAGTCCCTTTGTCCTTAACTACTGTAGACGATTACAGAAACTACTGCAAAATTCCGTTTACAAGTTCAATGAGTGCGTCGTAAGCGGTCTGTCCGTCAGCACCTGCGAATACCAATTCTTCGAACTTGGTGCCGATGTCGTTACGTACATCATAGCTTCCGTCGAAGTTGGAAGAAGCGAAGTAAGCTTCCTGCTGAGCGTAGCAAGCCTGAGCAGCTTCACTGGTTGCCATGTATTCCTGATACTCATCAGACTCAAAGCCAGAGGTACGGATAGGCATGTAACCGGTCTGCATTGCCCAGTAAACAGTGTTCTCAGTGTTGGTGAGGTACTTGAGGTATTCCCAAGCAGCAGCCTGCTTGTTGGAGTCAGTAGTGAACATCATAACGTTGGTACCAGCTGTGTTAGCAGCATTGGTAGTGTTACCAGGAAGAGTGGAAACACCGAGCTCATAGCCTTCGTTCATGGTGATATAGGAAACACCAGTGGAAGAACCGACGTCAGCACCGCTAAGGCAGGTGCCGCGAGGTCCGGAGAAGTAGAGGTCCTCACCTACGAGACGAGCATAGCCGTTGTTGTAGAGGTCCATAAGGTAAGTGATAGCCTCGAGACCTTCCTCAGTGTCGAACTCTGCACCGTCTTCGCTGATGTACTCAGCACCATTCTGGAGGAGGGTTGCTTCGATAAGACCAGCAAGGTCGTCATAACCGAGAGAAACCATGCTGAGCTCACTCTGGAAGGTCTGACCGATGGTGATGAGGTCGTCCCAGGTCTCAGGAGCGGAAAGTCCGAGCTGTTCGAAGAGGGTCTTGTTGTAGAAGTAGAGGTAAGTAGACTTGTTGAAAGGCATACCACTGATGAAGCCGAACTCACTGTTCTCATCACGATAGGACTGAAGGATATCTTCGTAATCCATCTCGTCGTAATCTCTCTCAACAAAATCATCAAGAGGAATAATCTTGTCGATGTAAGAGGTAACCCAGTTGTTGTAAGCCTGTGAGAGGTCAGGAAGAGTGTCGGATGCAGCACTAGCAGTAAGCTTGGTGGAAAGGTCATTATAAGCGCCCTGGTTTACGAGGGTAACAGTGATTCCCCACTCATTGGTTGCATTGAACTCATCGGTGATAGCAGTCAAAGCTGCTTCCTGTGCATTGGACATTGCGTGCCAGAAAACGATTTCGCAAGCTTCGATGTCGGAGCTGTCAACGAGCTCAACCTCGGTGTCATTGCTGGAGCCGCTATTGCTGCTATCGTCATCGTTAGATGTGCTACCACAAGCGGTGAATACGCTGAGAAGCATCATAGCAGAGAGAAGCACGCAAAGAATTCTTTTCATTTTCATGTGATTTTTTCTCCTAACTTAAAGATTTTTTCCTGCCCACGGTATAGGATTCCGGGAGCATTGGTTTATATCGTAGACGAGGTTTTACAATCAGCCCTTAACGCCGCTGAAAGCAACACCCTCGAGAACGTACTTACGGAGAACCAGGAAGAGAATTACAACAGGCATTACGAGCATGCAGGATGCCGCCATTGTCAGCTGATAATCTGCGCCGGATTCAGTCTGGAATCTTACGAGTCCGATTGAAAGGACACGCATATTCGGGTCGTTTGTGACGAGCAAGGGCCAGAGAAAAGCGTTCCACGAACTGATGAAATTCAGTATTGCGATGGAAGCCAGACAGCTCTTGTTCATCGGAACCATTATCCTGGTCATGAACTTGAAATCGCTACACTTATCAACCTTTGCCGCAAGGTAAAGTTCATTCGGAACCTGCTCAAAGAACTGGCTTAAAAGATAGATGTAGAATACGCTGGATATGTAAGGTACAATCATGGAAGCGTAGGAGTCTATCCATCCCAAATTACTTACCGTCTGGTAGTTGGTGATTATGAGCATCTCGCCAGGAATCATAAGTGTTGCCATGAATATGGAGAACACAAGATTCTTTCCGGGAAAGTTCAGTCTGGAAAAAGCGAATGCAGAAAGTGTTGAAGTAATAAGCACTCCGATAGTTGTGCAAACTGCAACGATAATTGTGTTCAGCAGATATCTTGCAAACGGTGCAGAATTCCAAGCCTCAACGTAGTTCGAGTACTGAGGAATCGACGGGAAGAACACAGGCGGAATTGCATTCAGCTCCTGATAAGTCTTCAGGCTGGAAAGTATCATGTACAGGAACGGAAGCAGCGTCATTGCGGCTCCCAATATGAGCACAACATACTCTATGACCTTTGTTATCACAGCCGACGGCTTCATCTTGATATGCTGTGAATGAGTCTTTTTAGTGGCTTTAGTCATTGTCATTTGCTCTTCACCTTATCCCTATCTCTCGTGACATACCTTTCAATCATCGTAAAGACGAAGATAATCACGAACAGCACGACCGCCGCAGCCGCCGCAAGACCGTATCTATAGCTGTTATAGAACTTGGCGTAAATGTAGTAAACAACCGTGATTGCGCTGTTTGCCGGTCCTGCACGGGTTCCTCCGAACAGAGAGTAGACCTCATTGTAGACCTTGAATGCGCTTATAAAGCCCATCATGAAAGCATATACTATAATCGGCTTCATCTGTGGAACGGTGAGCTTGAAGAATACACGCATCTTCGGAGTTGAATCAACTCTTGCCGCACGATAGATATCCTGTGGGATTGTCTGAAGTCCCGAAAGGAAAATCAGAATGTTGAACGCAAGACTCTTCCATACACTGAATATTATCAGTGCCGGCATGGCGTATTTTGGCAGGTTTAACCACTCAATTGATTCTATTCCGAAAAGATTGAGAATACTATTGATAAGACCATAGTTGGAGTTGAACATCCATCTCCATACCAAGCCGATAGCGATAACACTCGTTACATAGGGTAGGAAGTAGAGAGTCTGGAAAATTGCCTTTCCTCTTACTACATCATTGATGAACACAGCAATTATAAGAGAGAGAACAACCGAAATCGGAACCACGAAGATAACATAGATTCCGGTGTTCTTGAGAGCTGCAAGGAAAGTAGCATCTGAGAAGAGCTCCTTGTAGTTAGCAAGGTTTATCGCCGTATACGTGCCCTTGACAAGGTTATAATCCTCCATAAAGCTCATTACGAATGTCTTTATTAGCGGATAGATTGTAAACACGCACAACACGATGATGGACGGGAGAAGATACAGAAAACCTTTAAAAGGTCTTAATTTTCTTCTGACTGTATAGACAGGAGACGAATAATCCTTCATTGGTACCCTCCCCTATCAAACCTTGGCGAGCGTCAGATTATCCTCGCCGAAAATCATAAGCTGGGAACGTCTTACTCTGAAGTTGAACTCGCTTCCCTGATAAAGTCTCTGGTCAGAATGAGTGAGAAGTCTGAACGGAGTTTCGCCCATAGTGAAGAACACCTGAAGCTCACGACCTGTCATAAGAACTCTGTCAGCTGTTGCAGGAACGCCGTCATCAACTAACTCAAAGTGCTCAGGGCGGATTCCCATTTTGTATGTACCGTTCGGGATAGACGTGGTCTTGTCCGCAAAGTCAACTCTTGCCCTTATGAGGTTGCCGCCGAGGAATACGCCAGCATCGGTAACTTCACCGTCAAACATGTTAATCTGGGGAGTTCCGAGGAAGTTCGCAACAAAAGTATTTACAGGATTAAGATACATATCCTGAGGTTTTTCAAACTGTTGAAGAACGCCAGCATCCATAACCGCTATACGATCCGAAATACTCATTGCTTCTTCCTGGTCGTGGGTTACAAAGATGGTTGTAATCTTGACTTCCTGCTGAATACGGCGAATTTCCTCACGGGTTTCCACTCTCAGCTTGGCATCAAGGTTAGACAAAGGCTCATCCAACAAAAGAACCTGAGGCTCCTTGACCAAAGCACGCGCAATTGCAACACGCTGCTGCTGACCGCCCGAAAGAGCCTTCGGTTTTCTAGCCAAAAGACCTTCAAGGTGGACAATCTCAGCCATTGCCTCAGCACGTTCCTTCGCCTCTTTCTTAGGAACCTTTCGGTTGATTAGCGGGAACATTATGTTGTCTAAAACGCTCATATGAGGATAAAGAGCGTAGTTCTGGAAGACGAGACCGATTTCTCTGTCCTCGGGAGGAATCCTCGTGACATCAGTATCGCCGAATAGAATGGTACCCTCAGTGGGGTCTGTCAGACCGGAAAGCATAAACAGTGTTGTCGACTTTCCACAGCCGGATGGTCCCAAAAGACCTACCAGCTCGCCGCTCTCAATATCGAGCGTGAGACCGTCAACCGCTTTAAAATCACCGTACTTCTTGGTTAGACCTTGAATTGAAATTTTCATTCATGCACCTCTTATACACCGCTGAATTTTATCAGATGCCGGAGAAAACCGGTCATTGACACAATAATAATACTCTTGCCGGGGTTAAATCTCAACGCTGTTTGCGTCAAGTCTGGGTTAAATCGAATCTCGTGAGGAGACACTTCCCCGTTATAACTGCTGATTCTTATTTCTATATAACCTGTGAAAACCAGGTATCACGCCGCTTGCCAGTGCAAGCCAGCCGCCGTGTATAAAAGAGAATGAATCAAAATACCGTCGACGCGATGAACCTCACCCCGACTTACTGCACTTACGCGTAGCAGTTAGATAAGCGGTGAACATCGGTGAAAAAATAATGTCGATTCGGTGACTCATCACGTATATTATATCCCTTATTTCTTCACTTGTCAACCACCGATTTCTCATTAAATTTTAAAATTCGATTTTTCGTAGAAAATAAGAAAAATGCACAGCGCTTGCGGTCAAGTACTGTGCATTTTTTTAATATCAGTCTTTCTTCTGAGCTCTTCTTGCTGCGAGGTCAACCAAAGCGTCCTTGCGGCTGAGGTTGAGTCTGCCCTGGTCGTCGATTTCGATAACCTTAACGAGAATCTCGTCGCCAATAGACACTACGTCCTCAACCTTATTGACTCTCTGCATGTCGAGCTTGGAGATATGAACCAAGCCGTCCTTGCCGGGGGCAATCTCTACGAATGCGCCGAAGTTCATAATCCTTACAACCTTGCCCTTGTAGATAGAGCCGATTTCCGGGTCGAAAGCGATTGTATTGATGACAGAGATAGCTGCCTTAGCCTTTTCGAGGTCGAGACCGGATACGAATACATTGCCGTCGTCGTTAATGTCAATCTTGACATCATAGTCAGCAGAAATCTTCTGGATAACCTTTCCGCCGGAACCGATGACTTCCCTAATCTTGTCGGTCGGAACCTTAGTTGTAAGCATCTTCGGAGCCCACTTCGATACCTGAGGTCTCGGAGCATCGATAGCCTTAGCCATAATCTCGTCAAGGATATAGTCTCTTGCCTTGTGAGTCTTCGCAAAAGCTTCTTCTATAATTTCATAAGTAAGACCATCAACCTTGATGTCTACCTGGATAGCGGTGATGCCCTTATGAGTTCCGCCGACCTTGAAGTCCATATCGCCGAAGAAGTCTTCAAGACCCTGGATATCGACCATTGTTGCGAAGGAACCGTCTTCCTTAGTGATAAGACCGCAGGAAATGCCTGCAACAGGAGCTTTTATCGGAACGCCGGCATCCATAAGTGCCAGAGTTGAACCACAGATTGAGCCCTGTGAAGTGGAACCGTTTGAGGAAAGAACCTCAGAAACAACTCTTATTGCATACGGGAATTCCTCGATTGAAGGAAGAACCGGTACAAGAGCCTTCTCAGCCAAAGCACCGTGACCGATTTCACGACGTCCGGGTCCACGGGAAGCCTTGGTCTCGCCTACTGAATAGGACGGGAAGTTGTACTGGTGCATATATCTCTTCTCGGTCTCTTCGTCAAGACCGTCGAGCTTCTGACACTCGCTTACGGGAGCCAGAGTTGCGATTGAGAGGACCTGAGTCTGTCCACGGGTGAAGAGTCCGGAGCCGTGAACTCTCGGGAGAAGACCGACTTCCGCCGCCAGAGGACGAATCTGGTCGAGGCTTCTTCCGTCGACACGCTTGCCCTCATAGAGCCAATTGCGGACAATCTTCTTCTGGAGCTTGTAGATGCACTCGTCAATCATTGCAATCTGCTCGGGATACTGCTCGTCATACTTTGCGTGAATAGCATCCTTGATGGGCTGGAGTCTTGCTTCTCTTACGTTCTTGTCGTCGGTGTCAAGAGCAACCTTTACGTCCTCCGCCGCCATCTCCTCGATAGCGTCAAAGAGGTCGTGGTCTACTTCCATAGACTCAAACTCAAACTTCGGCTTGCCGATTTCAGCCTTGATGTCGTTGATGAATGCGACCATCTTCTGGATTTCCTTGTGTCCGGTCTTGATTGCATTGAGCATTGTCTCATCGTCAACCTCGTCTGCACCTGCTTCAATCATGACGATTTTCTCCATGGTTCCGGCAACGGTGAGGTTCAGATGGTTTCTTGAGTGCTGTTCAAGAGTCGGGTTCAAAACGATTTCGCCGTCAACCAAACCCACGCTGATACCGGCAATCGGTCCTGCCCACGGAATATCCGAAATGGAAAGAGCGATTGAGGTTGCAAGCATGCCCGTGATTTCAGGTGAGCAATCGGGGTCAACCGACATAACGGTCATGACAACTGTTACGTCGTTACGCATATCCTTCGGGAACAAAGGACGAATGGGGCGGTCAACCATTCTCGAAGTGAGAATCGCCTTATCGGAAGGCTTGCCTTCTCTCTTTGTGAAGGAACCGGGGATTCTTCCTACTGAATAGAGCTTCTCCTCATAATCAACGGACAGCGGGAAGAAGTCGATGCCGTCTCTTGGCTTGACCGAGGCGGTTACGTTAGCCATGACGACTGTCTCACCATAGGTAACCCAGCAGGAGCCGTTAGCAAGCTCACTGGTCTTTCCGGTTTCAACGGTGAGAGGACGTCCGGCAAATGTGGTTTCATACTTTCTGTACTTGTCAAACTTTTTGAGTTCTGACATTGCCATAATGTAATATCCTCCTTAAAAATAGGTTTTTATATTTTCAAGCGGATGTTTTAGCAATAAGTTAAGGCTTTTTAAGGCAAAAGGCTTTAACTTATTACTAAAAAACATCGCCTGCAAATACAATTTTTCGTTATCAAGACTTATTCAAAGGGCAGTAAGCCGCTCGTGAAAGCCGCTACTGCCCTATGAGTCGTGATTTACTTTCTCAAGCCGAGCTTTTCAACGATTTCGCGGTAGCGGTTGACGTCCTTCTTCTTGAGATAGTTGAGAAGATTACGTCTCTTACCTACCATCTTGAGAAGTCCTCTTCTTGAATGATGGTCGTTCTTGTTCGCCTTGAGATGCTCGGTGAGGTCAGCAATTCTCTTGGTGAGAATAGCAATCTGTACCTCGGGTGAGCCGGTGTCGTTCTCAGACAGTCTGTTAGCCTCAATAATTGCGGCTTTTTCTTCTTTTCTTAGCATTTGTAATACCTCTTTCGATTTATTTTTCCGTAAACATAGATAACGGCAGGTATTTCTCCCCTTTGGGGCTGAATCCGCTACCCGAGTCTGCGGTATTTGCCCATGCAGAATAATCCTCCTGCACAGACTGATATATGTTATCACAAAATTTCTGATTTGTAAAGGGGTTTCAGAACGGTTTTTGAAATTTTTTTGAAGCGTGGATTTTCAAAGTACATCCAAAAATCATCCTGCCGGGTCAATCGGCAGAGGAATTCTCCCCTCATCATCGGACACACTGATGTATGGCTTGGTTGTTGACTCGGTAGCTGTACCGGAAACAGAGGATTCTGTTGAAGTGGCAGTTGTGGTTGAAGTTGCGCTATCAGTTGTGGTAACTGTGGTTGACGTTGTGCTCTCAGCCGTTGTCGTTGTGGTTGTCGCTGTTCCTGTGTCAAGCTCCATAATCGTAGTCACGGTCGGCGAATAGGACGGATAATAGAAAAAGTAGTACGAGTCGGCTGATTCGTCACCAAGTTCAACGGTTTCATCAGTTTCATCTATGACAACCGATTCGTCAGACTCGTCGAGAACTATGTCCTCTGGACTGTCACTTGTTATCACAACTGTTGTGGGCGTTTCGGTAGTCGTTACGACAGTCGTCGATGGCGGAGAAGTCGTGGATTCAGGAGAGATGGTGACAATTGGTTCGCTTGTCGTCACTGTTTCTGGGACGGTTGTCGTTACGGGCGGGGATGTCTCCTCCGGAGTTACAGTAGTTGTAGCAGGAGAAGTCTCTTCCGAAGGAGTTGAAGAAGTCTCTTCAGAAGTGATAATAGTAACTGATTCAGCTTCAGACTCTGCGGAGACTCTGTAAATTCTTACACTCACACAACCAGAAAGCAAAACTGCAGTCAGGAGAATCGCAATGCATGTAAGTAATATCTTGTTATGCTTCATATGCCCCCATTCTCCTTACCGCCAGCCAGTATAATTGTATGCCGCAACGCTGTAATAGTAAATAGCTTTACAGAGATTTGACAAATTATCCGAGGTCTTGTCCGATTTCAGAGCATTGTAGACATAAGAAAGAACACTGTAACTTGTGAACTCCTCACCGTTTTTAAGAACAGTCTGTGTGTTCACCATCTCTTTTGCAGGAACCTTGAATTCAACATAGTATTCGTAATTATCATCAGTTACAGAATATCTTTCAAGCACCGAATCGTCAAAAGTGAAAACATCCGAACTCTCTGTGGTGCCTTTCTCGATATACAGACGAATGACGACACTGCTTCCAAGAATCAGGGCTTTGGAGACTCCATTAGTTTCTGTTCCGGAATATTCACTGAGATTAGCTGTCCACTCACCGACTACAGGGTCCGTCCAACCTGAAACACCAGAAAGTGAATTAATGCACTCTTTGCCATTGTACAGGCTGGCGTAGTAGCCGTAATTGAGAATAGCTTTACAGAGCTCAGCCTCCGGTTCCCAGCCTTCTGTGCTGATAGCGTACATGCAATAGGTTTCCACTGAGTATTCGATAGTCTCAGAAGAATTAGTGCCGTCGGTCAAAGTAGCATAAATTGTTGAGCCGAATTGGTCAGGATTCACGTAAACCGTGTAACGGTAACAGTAAATCTCATCAACGGTCTTTGGCTCGATGGCGGCAACAGTTCTCGTTTCCTCCTCGCCCTCAATCTGCACCTGAAGCGTGTATATATCAGGATTCTCCTGCCCGGTCATATCGAAATAATATGTAACCCCAACTTCACCATCCAAAGTAAGCGAATTCCCATATAATTCAGGCATCAAGGTCTTTGCCTTTACAACATAAGGATAATCAGAGATGCCAGATTCTACACATTCGTAGCCGTCGGGAACATAGTTCGATACGTCAGTACTGTAGTAGCCGGCGGTGATAGCTTTTGTAGATACTTTCGTCACGGGCTCTATAGCCGCCGCAGAACTGCTTTCAGAACGCACATATGTATTAGGATTTGAAATCGTCACAGTTACTGCATACTTATGGTAAACACCATATGCAGTTTTATCACTCTCATTTGAAGCTAATATATTTACTTTGCCATTGCCACTGATAGTGACGGCACCCTCATCCGCCTGGATTGCATATGTTTCAGTACCAGTTATGGTTCCGGATGTTATATTAGCTGTCCCTTTGTAAACATAAACGCCAATTGGTCCAGATATATTTCCTCCACACATATTAAGTGTTCCATTTCCGGATACTCTGACGGCATAATAGCCTTTATGATTTTGAACCACACTTCCTTTTCCGTCTTCACTGCTATCAATCAAAGTAAGTGTGCCAGTATTAACATGGATAACCCTATCTGTAGTCGAAGTACTGATAGTATACCCATTCAAATCTATCGTGACATCCTCCCCGGAAGCCACCGTCAGAGTATTTTTAACAGTTACATCGTCCGTAAGCTTGTAAGTTCCACTGGTAAGCCTCGTGGTTGAAGAAGTTATCTCCTTATACGTCTCCCCATCTGCTGTCGCAATTATCCCTGCAAAATAGCTCGATGACAGGCAGAAAACCATCATCAAAGCTGTTAAGATGCATAATACCCTCTTTTTCATAAGCCCTCCACATAAATTAATTTGCAACCTACTAAAGTAGGATGTAAATTTATCTTATCATGTTATATCTTTCATGTCAAGCTTTTTACAGAAATTTTTGCAAAAAATATCGGATTCAATCATCCGAAACATCATCAATCTTCGCCAGATACACTCGTATGGGCGAGAAAGATTTGTTCTGTATGAAGGATTTACGGGAGTTGAGGGTTTCCTCAGCTCTGGTGGCGAGAGGAAGACGGAAAGAGAAAATAAGACCACCATCGGCGTTGTCGTCGACAATGATATTGGTGCCGGCTTCACGGCAGAATTTGCCGACAACTGCCAGACCGGAGCTACTGTTTTCATCATTCATATATTCCATTATTTCATCAATATCAGCGCC